>Ga0172380_10002090_pt1 | contig 32341 bp, 30 predicted proteins | sample Leawe162metaG_FD_119747 | JGI IMG/M metagenome (GOLD analysis project Ga0172380, IMG submission 119747) | Leachate microbial communities from a municipal landfill in Southern Ontario, Canada - Leachate well 162 metaG | ecosystem: Engineered > Solid waste > Landfill > Unclassified | place... | reverse complement strand
GGCGTCGGCAAAACGGCGATCGTCGAGGGCCTTGCCTTGCGGATTCTCAATGGCGACGTACCGGAAAGTCTCAAGGACAAGAAGCTGCTGTCGCTCGATATGGGCTCGCTGATCGCGGGCGCGAAATACCGCGGCGAGTTCGAGGAGCGGCTGAAGGCCGTGCTGTCGGAGGTCACCTCGGCGGCCGGCGGCGTCATCCTGTTCATCGACGAGATGCACACGCTGGTCGGCGCCGGCAAGGGCGAGGGCGCCATGGACGCGTCCAACCTGTTGAAGCCCGCGCTCGCCCGCGGCGAGCTGCACTGCGTCGGCGCCACCACGCTGGATGAGTACCGCAAGCATGTCGAGAAGGACGCGGCCCTGGCCCGTCGCTTCCAGCCGGTGTTCGTCGGCGAGCCGACGGTCGAGGACACCGTCTCGATCCTGCGCGGCCTGAAAGAGAAGTACGAGCTGCACCACGGGGTGCGCATCAGCGACAGCGCCATCGTCGCGGCCGCCACGCTGAGCAACCGCTACATCGCCGACCGCTTCCTGCCCGACAAGGCCATCGACCTGATGGACGAGGCGGCCAGCCGGGTGCGCATGGCCGTGGACTCCAAGCCAGAGGAGCTGGACGAGATCGACCGCCGGCTGGTGCAGCTGAAGATCGAGCGCGAGGCCCTGAAGAAGGAGACGGACGCCGCCTCCAAGCACCGGCTGGAGGCTATCGAGGACGAGATCGACGAGCTGCAGGTCGCCTCCGATGAGATGACCGCCCGCTGGAAGAGCGAGAAGGACAAGGTCGGCAGCGCCGCCCAGGTCCGCGAGGCGCTGGAACGCCTGCGCGCCGAGCTGGCCACGGTGCAGCGGCAGGGCAATTTCGAACGGGCCGGCCAGATCCAGTACGGCGAGATCCCGCAGCTGGAGAAGCGGCTGGTCGAGGAGGAGTCGAAGTCCTCTGACGCGGCCGACAACCCCCTGACGCCCGAGGTCGTCGATGCCGAACAGATCGCCGCCGTGGTGTCGCGCTGGACCGGCGTGCCCGTCGATAAGATGCTTGAGGGCGAGCGCGAGAAACTGCTGAAGATGGAAGACGCCCTGCGCGGCCGCGTGGTCGGCCAGGAGGAGGCGCTGGTCGCCGTCTCCGACGCCGTGCGCCGCGCCCGCGCCGGCCTGCAGGATCCCGGCAAGCCGATCGGCAGCTTCCTGTTCCTGGGCCCCACGGGCGTGGGCAAGACCGAGCTGACCAAGGCCCTGGCCGAGTTCATGTTCGACGACGAGAGCGCCATCACCCGCCTCGACATGAGCGAATACATGGAGAAGCACAGCGTCAGCCGGATGATCGGCGCCCCTCCCGGCTATGTCGGCTATGACGAGGGCGGCGCCCTGACCGAGGCCGTGCGCCGCCGGCCCTATCAGGTGATCCTGTTCGACGAGGTCGAGAAGGCCCACCCCGATGTGTTCAACGTGCTGCTGCAGGTGCTCGACGACGGCCGGCTGACCGACGGTCAGGGCCGCACGGTCGACTTCCGCAACACAGTGATCATCCTGACCAGCAACATGGGCAGCGAGTTCCTCGCCGCGCTCGACGAGGGCGAGGATGTCGAGGTCGTGCGGCCGCAGGTGATGGACGTGGTCCGCCGCAGCTTCCGCCCCGAGTTCATCAACCGCCTGGACGAGATCATCCTGTTCAAGCGGCTGGGCCGGGGCGAGATGGACAACATTGTCCGCATCCAGCTGCAGCGGGTCGAGAAACTGCTGGCCGACCGCCGCATGACCATCGCGCTGGACAACGCCGCCACCCACTGGCTGGCCGAACGCGGCTACGACCCGGTCTACGGCGCGCGGCCGCTGAAGCGGGTGATCCAGAAGGACCTGATGGACCCGATCGCGCGCAAGCTGCTGGCCGGAGAGATGGCCGACGGGAGCGTGATCGAGGTGTCGGCGGACGCGGACGGACTGGTGATCGGCAAAGCGCGGGTGCATTAGCACCCGCGCGTCATCCACCGTCCCTGCCGAGGGCCTGAAATCGCCTTCTCCCGCGAGGGGAGACGCCCTCCAGGTCCTACATCCGCTCGATGATCACCGCCGGGGCCATGCCGCCGGCGGCGCAGAGGGTGGCCATGCCGACGCTCTGGTCGCGCCGTTCCAGTTCGTCCAGCAGCGTGCCGATGATGATCGCGCCGGTGGCGCCGATCGGATGGCCCAGCGCCATGGCGCCGCCGTTGACGTTGACGATGGCCGGATCGATGCCGAGCTTGCGCATGAAGCGCAGGGGCACCACCGCGAACGCCTCGTTGATCTCGAACAGCTCGATGTCGTTCAGCGTCATGCCGGCCAGCTGCAGCGCCTTCAGCGCCGCCGGGACCGGGGCGTTGAGCATCAGCTCGGGGCTGTCGCCGGCGTTGGAGACGGCGCGGATGCGGGCGCGGGGCTTGAGGCCGTGGGCCTTGGCGTACTCGGGCGAGGCCAACACCACCGCGCCGGCGCCATCGACCACGCCCGAGCTGTTGCCCGCATGGTGGATGTGCTCGACCTTCAGGTCCGGATAGGTCTGTCGGACCAGCCGGGCGTAGCTCAGGCCCTCGTCGTCCAGCGGGTATTCGTACATCGCCGCGAAGGCCGGCTTCAGCGCGGCCAGGCCTTCCAGCGTGGTCTGCGGGCGCGGGAACTCCTCGTGATCGAGGGCGACCGAGCCGTCGTCGTGATGGATGGTGACCAGGCTCTTGTCGAAGTAGCCGTTGCGGATGGCGTGGTCGGCCCGCTGCTGGCTCTCGTAGGCCAGGTTATCGACGTCCTCGCGGGTGATGCCCTCAAGGGTCGCGACCACGTCGGCGCAGACGCCCTGGTGCGGCTGCGGGTGGATCGCGCGCAGGTGCTTGTTGTCGCCGTCGATCACCCCGCCCGTCGTGCGCGGCAGGGTCGAGCCATAGGACATCGACTCCACGCCGCCGGCCACGACCAGCTGCTGCATGCCCGACATGATGCCCATGGCGGCCAGGTTCACCGCCGTCATGCCCGAGCCGCAGAAGCGGTCCAGCGACATGCCGGGGGCCTCGTTGGCGTAGCCGGCGTCGAGCGCGGCCATGCGGGCGATACAGGCGCCCTGCTTGCCCCACTGGCTGCCGCAGCCGGCGATCACGTCGTCGATCTCGGCGGTGTTGAGATTGTTGCGCTCGGCCAGGGCCTTGAGCACCGTCGAGAGAATGCGCTGCGGGTGCACCTCCGAGAGGGCTCCCTTGCCGACCTTGCCGACGCCCCGGGGCGTGCGGGCGGTGTCGATGATCCAGGCTTCCTGCATGGTGGTTCTCCCTGCCAGTCTTCGTTGACCCCTATTGGCGCCCTGACTTTGCGTCATCCAAGCGCAAAGTTGACGCTCGCGGCAACCTGACGGGGCGGCGTCGCGCCGTCAGGGCCATGCGCGACGCTACGCCGGCCTCCAGGGATTGAGGAGACTGACCCCCGTCGGCGCGAAGTCGCCGATATTCCGGGTGACCACGGTCATGCCGTGAACCAGCGCCGTGGCGGCGATCAGGGCGTCACGATCAGGCCGCGGATCTGGCACGTGCAGCGCCGCCGCTCGCCGGGCGACCGTTTCGTCCACCGGCAGGACCCGTCCCGCGAACGTCGGCAGCACCTGATGATCAAGCCACCGGCGGAACTGCGCGCCCTGGATTGGATCGCGACGCTCCATCCCCAGCACGCCCCGTTCCAGTTCGAGAAGCGTAATGGCGGAAAGGAAGAGATCGACGCCAGACCTGATTGAGGCCCACTCGGCAACGTCGGGATCGGCCTTGCCGCTCCCCGCCTTGCGAAGTTCGGACACGACGTTCGTGTCGAGCAGAAACATCAACTCAGATCGACCGGTCGGGTGAGATCACCGAGTCGGGCCTCCTCAAGGAAGGCGTCATCATCGAGGTCGCCATCGAAGGCCAGCAGTTCGACCAGGCTGGGCGTCTGGCCGGTGATCTTTCGGTAGTCCTCGATCGTCAGCAGGACATACGCGGGTCGGCCCCGGTCGGTGATGAACACCGGTCCGTTCCGGGCGGCTTTCTTGGCCTTGCCGGAATCCTGATTGAACTCGCGGCTGGAAAGGGTGGTGATGGTCATCACGACGTTCCTGAAAACAGGATTGTATATACATCGCTACATCGTCCGAAGCAAGGCGGGCTACCCGTTGAACCCCTTCACCGCCTCGATGATCCGCGCCTGCGTCGCCTCGTCCATGTAGGGGTGCATCGGCAGGGCCAGCACCGTTTCGGCCAGCGCCTCGGTCACTGGCAGGCCGCCGGCGCCGCGCGGGAAATGGGCGTAGGGCTCCTGCGCATGCATCGGCACGGGATAGTAGACCGCCGTCGGCACGCCCTGGGTCTTCAGATGGGCGGCCAGGCCGTCGCGGTTCTGGTGCTGGATCACATACTGCGCCCAGACCGACTGGCCGCCGGCGATGACGGTCGGAGTCGACAGGACCGAACCCTTGAGGCCTTCGGCATAGCGGTCGGCCACGACCTGACGCATTTCGATCTCGTCGGCGAAGATGGCCAGCTTCTCGATCAGGATCGCGGCCTGGATCGAATCCAGCCGCGAATTCATGCCGATGCGGGCGTTCAGGTACTTCGGATCGTGGTCGAAGACGCGGCCGTTCAGGTCCTGGGCGACCGCCTTGCCGTGCACCCGGAAGCTGTCCATCAGGTCCCACAGGGCCTGGTCCTTGAGCAGCACCGCCCCGCCGTCGCCGTAGCAGCCGAGCGGCTTGGCCGGAAAGAAGCTGGTGGTGGCCACGTCGGCCCAGTGGATCGGGTGATGGCCGTTCAGCGTGCAGCCGAAGCCCTGGGCGCTGTCGCTGATCAGCTTCAGCCCGTGGCGATCGCAGATGGCGCGCAGGGCCGGATAGTTGGCCGGCTGGCCGAACAGATCGACGGCGATGACCACGGCGGGCTTCAGCTTTCCCTCGGCCTTCACGGCTTTGATGGCGGCTTCGAGCTTCGCGGGGTCGAGGTTGAAGGTGTCCGGCAAGACATCGACGAACACCGGCGTGGCGCCGACCCAGGGCACGACTTCCGGCGTGGCCGTAAAGGTGAAGGACGGGCAAAACACCGCGTCGCCCTCGCCGATGCCCCAGGCCATCAGCGGCAGGGCGATGGCGTCGGTGCCGTTGGCGCAGCTGAGGGCCAGCGTCGCCTGGCCGAACGCGGCCAGCTCGGCCTCGAACTGGCGCACCTCGGGGCCCATGATGTAGCCGCCATGGTCGAGGACTCTGGCGAGGGCCGCGTCGAGGCGGTCGCGGATGCGCCGCTGCTGGGCGGCGAGGTCGATGAAGGCGATGCTCATGGGGCGGCTCATAGCGGCGGACGGGCGGGCTTTCGATACAAACCCTGTAACCGGTTGTTGCGTTTGCTAGTGTCGTCGCGAATCCCGCCCACCGGAAGCGCCCATGCAGTTCGACAGCGAAGTTGATCAACGCCTTCGGCAGACGGTGCTCGGCGACGAGTCCCTGTTGCACAAGTTCACCAACGCCGCCGGCGACCTGGCGGTGAATCTCGTGGTCGGGGCGGTCATTCTGGCCCTGACCCTGTGGGCGTCGGCCTGGCTGGCCGGCGTGACCCAGAAGGCCATGGGCCGACTGGGCGGCCGGCGCGCGCCGGACCTGACGCTGCAGACCTTCGTCTCCTCGATGGTTCGCTACGGGATTCTGGTGATCGGCTTCGTGGCGGTGTTGCAGCAGATCGGGGTCAAGACCACCTCGATCGTCGCCGTCCTGGGCGCCGCGTCCCTGGCCGTGGGCCTGGCGCTGCAGGGCGCGCTGTCGAACGTCGCGGCCGGGGTGATGATCCTGCTGTTCCGGCCCTATCGCGTCGGCGACGTCATCGAGACGGGCGGCAAGAAAGGCACGGTGCGCACGCTGGACCTGGTGATCACCGAGCTGGCCACGGCGGACAACCTGAAGATCGTCATCCCCAACAACAAGGTGTTCGGCGACGTCATCGTCAATCACAGCCATCATGCCAGGCGACGGGTGGATGTGACTTTCCGCGTCGCCGCGTCGGCGGACCTGGGCGCGATCATGGCCGGCGTGTTGGCGCGGGCGAAGGCCAATCCCCTGGCGCTCGACGACCCCGCGCCGACCGTCGAAGTGGTCCTGCTGGCCGAGTCGGCTGTCGAGGTGATGGTCAACGCCTGGGTCCGCACGGCCGACCACGGCGCCGTGCAGGCCGACCTGCTGCTGGCCGCCAGGCTGATCGGGGCCGGTCAGCCCCTGTCGGACCTGCCGCCGCTGCCGGAGGCGCCGGTCAGCCCGCCAGAGCCTGCGACAGGTCGGCCAAAAGGTCGTCGCAGTCTTCGATCCCGACCGACAGCCTGATCAGGGTGTCGCTGATGCCGATCGCCGCCCGCTGCTCGGGCGGGATCGAGGCGTGGGTCATGATCGCCGGATGCTCGATCAGGCTCTCCACCCCGCCGAGGGACTCGGCCAGCGTGAACAGTTGCGTCCGCTCCAGCACCCGACGGGCGCGCGCCAGGTCGCCAGCGATATCGACCGAGATGATGCCGCCGAAGCCGTTCATCTGGCGCTTCGCCAGCGCATGTTGCGGATGGCTCTCCAGGCCCGGATAGATGACCCGCGTGACGTCGGCGCGGTCCTCCAGCCAGCGGGCGATGCGCAGGGCGCTCTGGCAGTGGCGCTCCATCCGCAGGGCCAGGGTCTTCAGGCCCCGCAGGGCCAGGAAGCTGTCGAACGGTCCGGACACGGCGCCGACGGCGTTCTGCAGGAAGCGCATCTGCTCCTCGAGGGCCTGGTTCTCGCCCACCGCCACCACGCCGCCGACCATGTCCGAATGGCCGTTGAGGTATTTGGTCGTCGAATGCAGCACCAGGTCGAAGCCGTGCTCCAGCGGCCGCTGGATCCAGGGGCTGGCGAAAGTGTTGTCGGCGACCGTGATCAGGCCATGCTGCTTGCCGATCGCCGCGACGGCCGCCAGGTCGACCAGCCGCAGGGTCGGATTGGTTGGCGTCTCGACCCAGATCATCTTCGTCTCGGGACGGATGGCCGCCGCGATCGCCGCCGGGTCGGTCATATCGACGAAGCTGAAGGTCAGGCCGGCCGAGCGGGTGCGGACCCGCTGCATCAGCCGGTAGCTGCCGCCGTAGAGGTCGTCCGAGGCGATCACATGGGCGCCGGTGTCGAGCAGCTCCAGCGTCGTCGAGGCCGCCGCCAGGCCCGAGGCGAAGGCGAACGCCGCCACCCCGCTCTCCAGATTGGCGACGCAGCGCTCGAAGGCGAAGCGGGTCGGGTTGTGGCTGCGCGCGTACTCGAACCCCTTGTGCACGCCCGGGCTCTCCTGGGCGAAGGTCGAGGTGGCGTAGATGGGCGTCATCACGGCGCCGGTGGTCGGGTCGTGGCTCTGGCCGCCGTGGATGGTGCGGGTGGCGAAGGCGAGGCGGTTTTTCAGGTGTTCAGTCATGGTTCAAACCGATTTCCCTAATCCGTCATGGCCCGACTTGTTCGGGCCACCCAGGCACGCACGCCTGTCCGGATATAGCTGTGTTCATGGGTGGCCCGGACAAGCCGGGCCATGACGGACGAGAGGGTGGTCACGCCGTCCGGCGCAAGTGGTTGATGAGGTCCACGCGGGTGATCAGCCCCACCAGCTTGTCGCCGTCCATCACCACGGCGACCTCGTCGCGGTCGAACAGCGGCTTGAGCCGGTCCAGCGATTCATGAGCCTGCAGAGTGTTCACCTCGCGGGTCATGGCCGCGGAGACCTTGGCCCCGAACCGGTCGGCCCGGCCTTCGCGCCCGCCGACGGCCGACAGGATATCGCTCTCGTCGAGGATGCCGACCAGCTTGCCGTGATCCATGACCGGCAGCTGGCTGATGTCGGCCGCGCGCATGCGGTTGTAGGCCGTCAGCAGGCTGTCGTCGGGGCCCGTGGCGATCACGCCGCCCTCGGAGAAGTCGCGGGCGATCAGATCGCGCAGGTCGCCATACTTGGGCCGGTCCTCGAAGCCGTGGGCGGCGACCCACATGTCGTTGAACATCTTGGTCAGGTACTTGCCGCCCGTGTCGCAGACCAGGCTGACCACCCGCTGGGGCGTGGTCTGCTCGCGGCAGTAGCGCAGGGCCGCGGCCAGCAGGGTGCCCGACGAGGAGCCGGCCAGGATGCCTTCCTTCTCCAGCAGCAGGCGGGCCGTCTCGACGCTCTCGCGGTCGGGAATGGCGTAGGCCTTGGCCACCAGGTCCATCTGGGCGTTGTCGGGGATGAAGTCCTCGCCGATGCCCTCGACGATCCAGCTGCCGGCTTCGCCGTAGGTTCCGGTGTTGACGTAGTCGTAGAGGATCGAGCCGACCGGGTCGGCGAGGATCATCTTCGTCTTGGGCGAATGCTTTTTGAAGAAGCGGCCCAGGCCCGTCAGCGTGCCGCCCGAGCCGACCCCGACCACGACCGCATCGACGTCGCCGCCCATCTGTTCGAGGATTTCCGGACCCGTGGTCATCTCGTGGGCCAGCGGATTGGCCGGGTTCTCGAACTGGTTGACGAAGAAGCCGCCGGTCGCCTGGGCGATGGTCTGGGCCATGTCCTGGTAGTATTCCGGGTGGCCCTTGCCGACGTCGGAGCGGGTGATGCGCACGTCCACGCCCATGGCCCGCAGGTGGAGGATCTTCTCCCGCGCCATCTTGTCGGGCACCACCAGGATCAGCTTGTAGCCCTTGACCGTGGCCACCTGGGCCAGGCCCAGGCCGGTGTTGCCGGCGGTGGCCTCGACGATCGTCCCGCCGGGCTTGAGCCGGCCGTCGGCCTCGGCCGCGTCGATCATCGAGCGGGCGATACGGTCCTTGATCGAGCCGCCGGGGTTCTGGTTTTCGAGCTTGAGGAACAGCCGGCAAAGGCCGGTGTCGATGTGCGTCACCTCGACCATCGGCGTTTCGCCGATCAGGTCCAGAGCCGAACGCGTGGTCGCCGGAAGAGTCATGAAATGTCGCCGCAGGGGAAGGGTTGACCCCGGCTTAGCGTGGATCGAGGCATGACGAAAGCCGCCACGCGGCTATTCCGGAAAGGTCGTGCCCGTCAGCGCCGCCAGTTCGCGCAGCACCAGACCCTCGAGATCCTCGCCCGCGTAGAACACCCCCCGCACGCCCGCGCGACGGGCGGCCTCCATGTCCGAGGGCTTGTCGCCGATCATCACCGCGTCGCCCGGCGCGACGGCGAAGTCGGCCAGGGCCCGCAGCAGCATGCCGGGGTTGGGCTTGCGATCGGGGTGGTCGGCGGCGCGGTAGCGCGCCTCGGCGGCGTCCTCATGGTGGGGGGCGAAATAGATGGCGTCGATCCGCGCCCCCCTGGCGGTCAGCTGGCGCAGCATCTCGGCATGGAAGGCCTCCATGTCGGCCTCGGTGTAGTAGCCCCGACCGATGCCCGACTGGTTGGTGGCGATGACCGCGACGGCGCCGGCGGCATTGACCCGCTTCACCGCCGCCTTCGCGCCGGGAACCCATTCCAGCTCTTCGGGTTTGAACGCGTAGCCGTGGTCCACGTTGAGCACGCCGTCACGATCGAAGATCACCATGAACTTGCGGGCGGACTCGGCCATGCCTCTGCATAACACCCGCTCATCCCCGCGACCACGACGTGCGGCGCGCAGCGCCAACGCGGGGACCCGGGTTTTTTCCTGACAGCGCGGTTCTGAACGCTAAAACACCTGGGTCGCCGCCGGCGCGGGGATGAGCGGAGAAAAGAGTGATTCCCGACAGCGTCCACGCCCTGAACGCCGAGCTGAAACGCTGGCTGTTCGACCACGCCCTGCCGCTGTGGTGGGACGTCGGGTTCGATCGCGACAAGGGCGGTTGTTTCGAGAAGATCGGCCAGGACGGCCGGGCCGTCGAGGGACCCCGCCGGGCCCGCGTGGCCGCGCGGCAGGCCTGGGTCTACGCCGAGGCCGGCAAGCTGGGCTGGACCGGCCCGTGGGAAGCGGCCCGCGACCACGCGCTGGAGGCCCTGACCACCACCTTCGCCCGCGGCGACGGCCTGTTCCGTATCCTGGCGGCGCCGGACGGGACGCCGCTGGACGAGACAGCCAATCCCTATGAACAGGCCTTCGCGCTGCTGGCGTTGAGCGGCGCGGGCCGCGAGGCCGAAGCGATCCGCACGCGCGAGGCGATGGAGGCGGCCGGACTGCTGCGACCCGACGGCGGAGTGCTGGACGACGGTCTGCTGCGCGCCAACCCCATGATGCATCTGTTCGAGGCGGTGCAGGCCTGGGCCGCCGTCGGCGCCGATCCGGGCTGGAAGACGCTGGCCAGCCGGATCGCCGACAGCGCGCTGGCCAGGCTGATCGATCCGGAGACCGGCGCGCTGATCGAGCTGTTCACCGCCGATTGGCGCGCCTTGCCGGACGCCGACGTGGAGCCGGGCCACCAGTTCGAATGGGGCTGGCTGCTCATGCAGCATCGGGGCGACAACGCCCCCGCCCGCCGTCTGATCGAGATCGGCGAGACCCGCGGCGTCGAGCAGGGCGTGGCCATCTTCAGCCTCGACCAGCAGCTCCGGCCCCGCGACCGCTCCGCCCGCCTGTGGTCCCAGACCGAGCGGCTGCACGCCCACGCCGCCGCCGGAAACCGGGACGGCGTGATCAAGGGCGCGGCCGGCCTGCAACGCTATCTGGACGTCCCCGTGCCCGGCCTGTGGCGCGACCGCCTGCTGCCGGACGGGGCCTTCATCGACGAGCCGGCGCCGGGCAGTTCGCTCTATCACATCATCAGCGCTGTCTCGGCGCTGGACGCCGCCTGCCGCGTTTGACGAAGGGCTGTCAGGAAATCTGGGGCGCGGCCCGATGGGCGCCGGCTTGCGCCGACCGATCCCGGCCTTTACCTGCAGGCCCGATGAGGCTTCCCGCCGCGACGTGGGCGACCTCAAGACTTCTGAGCACGTCCTTCCCTTGCGCCCGCGCGCCATCCCCTGTTCGATGAGCTGATGAGCATGTCACCCGCCCGCCTGACGCACCTGCAGCGCCTTGAGGCGGAGAGCATCCACATCATGCGCGAGGTGGTCTCCGAGGCCGAGCGCCCGGTGATGCTCTATTCCATCGGCAAGGACAGCGCCGTCATGCTGCACCTGGCGGCCAAGGCCTTTTATCCGAGCAAGCCGCCGTTCCCGCTGCTGCATGTCGATACGACCTGGAAGTTCCAGGCAATGTACGAGATGCGCGAGCGCATGGCCCGCGAGCTGGGCTTTGACCTGCTGGTCCACAAGAACCCCGACGCCGAGGCCCAGGGCATCAACCCCTTCGACCACGGCCCGGCCCACACCGACCTGTGGAAGACCGAGGGTCTCAAGCAGGCGCTGGACAAGTACGGCTTCGACGCGGCCTTCGGCGGCGCCCGCCGCGACGAGGAGAAAAGCCGCGCCAAGGAACGCATCTTCTCGTTCCGCTCGGCCGAGCAGCGCTGGGATCCCAAGAACCAGCGCCCCGAACTCTGGCGGCTGTACAACGCCCGCAAGAACAAGGGCGAGAGCATCCGCGTGTTCCCGATCTCCAACTGGACCGAGCTGGACATCTGGCAATACATCCATCTGGAGAACATCCCCATCGTGCCGCTGTACTTCTCCGGCGTGCGGCCGGTGGTCGAGCGCGACGGGACGCTGATCATGGTCGATGACGACCGGTTCCGGCTAAAGCCCGGCGAGACCCCGATGATGAAGTCGGTCCGCTTCCGCACCCTCGGCTGCTACCCGCTGACCGGGGCGGTCGAGAGCACGGCCGAGACCCTGCCGCAGATCATCCAGGAAATGCTGCTGACCACCACCAGCGAGCGCCAGGGCCGGGTCATCGACCACGACCAGGCCGCCTCGATGGAGAAGAAGAAGCAGGAAGGCTACTTCTGATGAGCGCCTACAAGCCCGCCGATCTCATCGAGACCGACATCGACGCCTATCTGCTGCAGCACCAGCACAAGTCGCTGCTGCGCTTCATCACCTGCGGCAGCGTGGACGACGGCAAGTCGACCCTGATCGGGCGGCTGCTCTATGACAGCAAGATGATCTTCGAGGATCAGCTGGCGGCGCTGGAGGCCGACAGCAAGAAGGTCGGCACCCAGGGCGGGGCGATCGATTTCGCCCTGCTGGTCGATGGCCTGGCCGCCGAGCGCGAGCAGGGAATCACCATCGATGTGGCCTACCGCTTCTTCGCCACCGACAGCCGCAAGTTCATCGTCGCCGACACCCCCGGCCACGAGCAGTACACACGCAACATGGTCACCGGCGCCTCGACGGCCGACGCCGCCGTGGTGCTGATCGACGCGCGCAAGGGCGTGCTGACCCAGACGCGTCGGCACAGCTATCTGGTCAACCTGCTGGGCATCCGCAACGTGGTGCTGGCGGTCAACAAGATGGACCTGGTCGGCTGGGACCGGTCGATCTACGACGCCATCGTCGCCGAGTATCAGACCTTCGCCGAGCAGATCGGCCTGAAGACCTTCACCGCCATCCCGATGTCGGCCCTGGACGGCCAGAACATTACCGAGCCGAGCGCCGCCGCCCCCTGGTACGACGGCCCGCCGCTGATGCGCTGGCTGGAGACCGTCGCGGTCGAGGACGACCTGCAATCGCGCGCCTTCCGCATGCCGGTGCAGTGGGTCAACCGACCCAACCTCGACTTCCGCGGCTTTTCCGGCCTGATCGCCGCCGGCACGGTCAAGCCCGGCGACCGGGTCAAGGTGCTGCCCTCGGGCCGCGAGAGCCGCGTGGCGCGCATCGTCGTGCTGCCGGGCGACCTGGACCAGGCCGTCGCCGGGCAGTCGGTGACCATCACCCTGGCCGATGAGGTCGATGTGTCGCGCGGCGACGTGCTGGTCGGCGCCGACGATCCCAGCCCCGTGGCCAACCAGTTCGAGTCGACCATCGTCTGGATGGATGACGAGGCCATGCTGCCCGGCCGGCCCTATCTGATGAAGATCGGCGCCCAGACGGTCACCGCCTCGATCACCGAGCCCAAGTACCGGGTGCAGGTGAACACGCTTGAGCACATCGCCGCCAAACGGCTGGAGCTCAACGAGATCGGCGTCTGCAACCTGTCGCTCGACCGGGCCATCCCGTTCGAGGCCTATGCCGACAACCGCGACCTGGGCGGATTCATCCTGATCGACCGGCTGAGCAATCGCACCGTCGGGGCCGGGATGCTGCACTTCGCCCTGCGCCGGGCCGACAACATCCACTGGCAGGCCACCGACATCCACAAGGACGTCCGCGCCGCCCAGAAGGGCCAGAAGGGGCGGGTGGTCTGGTTCACCGGCCTGTCGGGCGCCGGCAAGTCGACCATCGCCAACCTGGTCGAAAAGCGGCTGCATGCGCTCGGCCGTCACACCTATCTGCTCGACGGCGACAACGTCCGCCATGGCCTGAACAAGGACCTGGGCTTCACCGAGGAGGACCGGGTGGAGAACATCCGCCGGGTCGCCGAGGTCAGCAAGCTGATGGTCGATGCGGGCCTGATCGTCCTGACCGCCTTCATCAGCCCGTTCCGCGCCGAGCGCCGCATGGCCCGCGAGATGCTGGAGGACGGCGAATTCGTCGAGGTCTACGTCGAGACGCCGCTGGCCGTTGCCGAGAGCCGCGACGTGAAGGGGCTCTACAAAAAGGCCCGCGCTGGACAGCTGAAGAACTTCACCGGCGTGGACAGCCCGTATGAGGCCCCCGAGCATGCCGAGCTGACCGTAGATACGACGACGCTTTCACCGGTGGAGGCGGCGGAGACGATCGTGACGTGGCTGGAACGGGAATAGGCCGGCGCGTCAGAACGTCAGCCGCCAGTCCACGGCGCCGCCCAGCGACAGGCCGACATCCTCGCGGTGGCCGTCCTGGAAGGAGGCCACCGTCCGCAGCCGCCAGAGACCCCAGGCGCCGAAATCGCGGTCCATCGTCAGGCGCAGGTCGAGTTCCCGCCCCGAAGGGCTGGCTGAAAAACGCCGTGTCGAGAAGGTGGTCGGGTCGCGCCAGTCGGCGGGGACGTCGGCCAGAACGGCGGTGAACAGCCCGCCCTCGATCCGCAGAGGTTGTTCCAGCTCCAGCGCGAAACCGCCGCAGCCAAGTCCGATGAGGCGGCAATCGCCATAGGCCCCGATGCGCCACTGGCTGCTGAGCGCGCCGGCGGTCTCGAGAAGACCCTGGCCGACGCTGGTCCGGCCGAAGGCCGCATCGGCCCGCACCGTCAGACCCTGGCTGGTCCGGCTGGAGAGGGACATCGCGCCAAAGCGGGTTTCAGCGGGCAGGCGAAAGACCGACGTGCGGGCGATATCCGACCCCAGGGGCCCCAGAGGCTCGTCGACCGTCCCGCCGGTCAGGCTGGCGACGACCGGACCGCGCTCGAAACTGACGGTCGTGGACAGGTAGCGCGACGCCTCGACCTCCCGGAACGCCAGGATGTCGGTCCGGGCCGAGCTGCCTTGCTCCGTCGAAAGCGCCAGGCCGCCACCCGGCCGCCAGACCGCCTGCATGACCTGGTCTGGCGCGGCCAGGGCGCGGAAGGCGTCGCGTTGCCCGGCGCCTGGCGCCTGGGCCCCGCCTTCGCCTCGCCATGCCGTCAGGCTCAGCCGGCCGATGTCGGCGGTGACCATGGCGGAGGACGGCTGACGCAGGCCCGTGAGGTCCAGCATCCGCTCGGGCATCGCCGCATCGGCGAACACCGGTTGCTCCGCCTGGATCGAGAGCCGCGAGCGCACCGGACCGGCGACCGACATGGACGCCGCCCGGACGGCCGGCGCCGCGGCGCTCAGCAGGCCGCCGGATCCGCCCGGAAAGGCGTCGGCCAGGTTGACCTTGTAGATCCGCCTGTAATCGTCCCGACCGAACGTGGTCAGGGCGCCGCCCTGGCGGATCGCGTCGCCGAAGGCCGCGCCCATCCGGGTTCCTGGCGGCGGCGAGGGAATGAAGACCGACCCGGAGGCGGTCGGCACGTTCAGCGCGCCGACCGGCTGGAAGGCGGCCCTCAGGTCGAGAAATCCGCGACCCCAGATCGGATCGACTCCGGGGTCGCCGCGATCGGCGGCGGTGCGAAACAGGATATCCACGGCGTCGCGGCCGGAGATCATCGGGAAGGCCTGCAGCAGCAGAGCCAGGGACCCGGCGACGATCGGCGAGGAGAAGGACGTGCCGCTGACCTGCCAGCAGCCGGTCGCATCGCAGTCGGTGACGATATCCTCGCCGGGCGCGACGATATATCCGTTGGCGGCCACGCCGGCCCGGCCCGAGAAGCTCGCCATCGACCCGTCCTGGGCGCTGGCGCCAACGGCCATGACCGCGCCCAGATAGCGCGGGTCCACGGCGTATCGCGCCGGCCAGTCCGGGTTGGCGGTGGAATCATTGCCGGCCGACGCGGTCACCACCAGCCCGGCGGCGACCGCGCGCTGCAGCGCGGCCTCGAACGCGGCGCTGTCCGGCGTATCGCCGCCGACCGAGAGATTGATCACACGGGCGCCGTTGGCGATCGCGTAGTCGATGGCCGCCGTGAGTTCCCGGTCGCTGAACTGGCAGCCGTCGGCGGGGCAGGCGCCCGGCGAGTCGTCGGCGCGAATCGACAGGACAGTAGCCTGATAGGCGACACCCAGCGTCCCGGCGCTGTCGAAGTTGGCGGCGATCACCGTGGCGACGCGGGTGCCATGGTCGCTGCCCCTGTCCGGCTGGTTCCGGCCCGGAAAGACATCGGTCGACAGGGGCGAAATGCGGCCCGCGAGATCGGGCTGGCTGAGGTTGATGCCGGTGTCGATGACCGCGACCGTTATCCCGGTCCCGGTGGCGGGCTTGTTGAAGGCATCGACGGCATTGATGGCCGCGAGACTCCAGCTGCGCGTGTATTCGGCGCTGGTGGCGCTGGGGATGACCGCCGGAGGCGGGGGCGGCGGGGGAGGGGGAGGTGGCGGCGGAGGCGGCGGGGGAGGGGGTGGAGCCGGCGTTACGATGCCGCCGCCCGGAGACCCGCCACCGCCGCCGCCGCACGCCGTGAGAAACAGACAGGCGCAGACCGTCAGAACGGCGGGCGCGCGGAAAATAACGCGGATGACGTGCGGCATGAACTCCCCCGACGCTTCAACGAAAAGAGTCGTGGAGGGACGTTAGCCCCGCCCACGGCCGCCGTCACGGGTGTCGCTACAGGACGCCGTTATATCCCCGGTACCAGTCGACGAACCGCCGCACCCCTTCCTCGACCGTCACGCGCGGCTTGTAGCCGACGACGTTCTGCAACTCGGTCACGTCGGCCACGGTGTCGGGCACATCGCCGGGCTGGAGGGGCAGCATCTCCATGATCGCCTTGCGGCCCAGGCACTGCTCCAGAACCTCGATGTAGCGCATGAGCTCGACCTGCTCCTCGGCGCCGATGTTGAAGATGCGGTAGGGGCCCGAGCCGCTCGTCGCCGGGTCGGGGTTTCGGCCATCCCAGTCGGGATTGACGCCCGGAACGTTGTCCATCGCCCGGATCACGCCTTCGACGATGTCGTCGATGTAGGTGAAGCTGCGGCTGTGCTTGCCGTGGTTGAACACCTGGATCGGCTCGCCGGCGAGGATCTTCTTGGTGAACATGAACAGCGCCATGTCCGGCCGGCCCCACGGGCCATAGACGGTGAAGAAGCGCAGGCCGGTGCAAGGCAGGTCGAACAGGTTGGCGTAGCTGTGCGCCATCTGCTCGTTGGCCTTCTTGGTGGCCGCGTACAGCGTCAGCGGATGCTCGGTGCTGTCGTGCTCGGAGAAGGGCATCTTGGTGTTGGCGCCGTAGACCGAGCTGGTCGAGGCGAACACCAGATGTTCCACGCCGTTGTGGCGGCAGCCCTCGAGGATGTGCAGGAAGCCGGTGACGTTGCTCTGCACATAGATGTGCGGGTTGGTCGCCGCGTAGCGCACCCCGGCCTGGGCGGCCAGGTTGATTACCCGCTGCGGCCGGTGCTCGGCGAACGCCTGCTCGACCGCCGCCCGGTCGGCCAGGTCGATGGTCAGCTGGGTGTAGTTCGGGTGATCGATGTGCCGCGCCAGCCGGGCCCGCTTCAGCGCCGGGTCGTAGTAGTCGTTGAGACTATCGACCCCGATCACCGTGTCGCCCCGGGCCAGCAGGCGCAGGGTGGTGGCCGAGCCGATGAACCCGGCGCTGCCGGTGACCATGACCCTCATTTGTCGTTCAATCTCGTCTTTGATTCTGAGTACGACGATATTATCGCCCCACGCTCGAATACCGGAAGCCCCGCGCCAGCATGTCTTCCGGCCGGTAGATATTCCGCAGATCGACCACGTTCGGGGCCTTCATCAGGGCCTTCATGCGGTCCAGGTCCAGCGCGCGGAACTGGTCCCATTCGGTGATGATGACCACCGCGTCGGCGCCCTCGACGGCCTCGTAGGGGCCGTCCTTGAAGGCGACGCCCTTCAGCATCTGTTTCGCCTCGTGACCCTCGGGGTCATAGGCCTGGACGGTCGCGCCCATGGCCTGCAGGGCCGGCACGATGTCGAGGCTCGGCGCGTCGCGCATGTCGTCGGTGTTGGGCTTGAAGGTCAGGCCCAGCACGCCGATCACCTTGCCAGTCAGGTCGCCGTCGAGCGCGTCGGCCACCTTGCCGGCCATGGCCTTCTTGCGCGCGTCGTTGATCGCCACCGTGGTCTCGATCAGCCGCACGGGCGCGCCGGCGTCCTGGGCCGTGCGCACCAAGGCGATGGTGTCCTTGGGAAAACAGCTGCCGCCGTAGCCGGGGCCGGCGTTGAGGAACTTGGCGCCGATCCGCTTGTCCAGCCCGATGCCGCGGGCCACCTGCTGCACGTCGGCGCCGACCGCCTCGCACAGGTCGGCGATCTCGTTGATGAAGGTGATCTTCAGCGCCAGGAAGGCGTTGGCCGCGTATTTGATCAGCTCGCTGGTGCGCCGGCCGGTGAACACGATCGGCGTCTCGTTGAGGAACAGCGGGCGGTAGAGCTCGTTCATCACCGCCTTCGCCCGTTCGTCCTCGGTCCCGACGACCACGCGGTCGGGCCGCTTGAAGTCCTCGATCGCCGCGCCCTCGCGCAGGAACTCGGGGTTGGACACCACGGCGAAGTCGGCATCGGGCCGGACCTTGCGGATGATGGCCTCGATCTCGTCGCCGGTGCCGACCGGCACGGTCGACTTGGTTACGATCACGGTGAAGCCGTCCATCAGCCCGGCGATCTCCTCGGCGGCGGCGTGGACGAAGGACAGGTCAGCGTAGCCGTCGCCGCGACGCGAGGGCGTGCCCACGGCGATGAACACCGCGTCGGCGTTGCGGACGGCCTCGTCCGCCCGCACCGAGAAGCCCAGCCGGCCGGCGCGCACGTTGCGGGCCACCAGGTCCTCGAGCCCGGGCTCGAAGATCGGGATATCGCCGCGCTCCAGCCGCTCGATCTTGCTGGCATCCTTGTCGATGCAGACGACATCGTGGCCGAAGTCGGCGAAACAGGCTCCGGACACCAGGCCAACATAGCCGGTGCCGATCATCGCGACGCGCATGCGCTAAACCCCTCAGACTTCCTGATTGTATGCCCCGACTTGCGGGTATTTCGCCAGCCGCGACTTCACCTCGTCGCGGAACAGGGCGCGCATGTCGGCGTCCGATTGCGTGCTTTCCACGACCACGACGATCTCGGGCTTGTTGGACGAGGCGCGCACCAGCACCCAGCTTCCGTCTTCCAGGGCGACTCGAACGCCGTTGACCGTGATCACCTCGCTGATCGCCCGGCCGAGGATCCTGCCGCCGGTTGCCGCGAGGGTCTCGTATTCCTTCACCACGCTGGCCACGACGTCATACTTCACCTCGTCGGCGCAGTGCGGGCTCATGGTCAGCGAGGTGTAGGCCACCGGCAGGGCCAGGCGCATGTCCGACAGTTTCTGGCCAGGGTTGCGGTCGAGCATGCCCAGGATGGCGGCCGCCGCCGTCAGGCCGCAGTCGTAGCCCCGGCCCAGTGGCTCGCCCAGGAAGAAGTGGCCGCTCTTCTCGAACCCGGCCAGGGCGCCCAGCTCGGCGCTCTTGCGCTTGATGTAGCTGTGGCCGGTCTTCCAGTAGACGGTCGTGCAGCCGTTGGCCGCCAGCACCGGGTCCGTGGCGAACAGGCCGGTCGATTTCACGTCGACGACGAAGGTCGCGCCGGGGTTCAGCGGGGCCAGGTCGCGGGCCAGCATCAGGCCGATCTTGTCGGCATAGATCTCCTCGCCCGTGTCATCGACCACGCCGCAGCGGTCGCCGTCGCCGTCAAAGCCCAGGGCCAGGTCCGCGCCATGTTCGCGCACGGCCTTGGCCATGGCGTGCAGCATCTCCTGGTCTTCCGGATTGGGATTGTACTTGGGGAAGGTCCAGTCGAGGTCGCAGTCCATCTCCACGACCACGGCCACGCCCATGTCGCGCAGGGCTTGCGGGACGAAAGCGCCGGCCGTGCCGTTGCCGCAGGCGGCGACCACCTTCAGCGGCCGGGTGAGCGACACGCGGCGGGCGACGTCGGCGACGAACCGCTCGGCCACGCCCTCGACGCGGACCAGCCTGCCGCCGGGCCGGGGGGCGAAGGCGCCGGTCAGCACGATCTCCTTCAGCCGGCCCATTTCGTCGGGGCCGAAGGTCAGCGGCCGCTGGGCGCCCATCTTGACGCCAGTCCAGCCGTTCTCGTTGTGGCTGGCGGTGACCATGGCCACGCAGGGGGCGTCCAGGTCGAACTGCGCGAAATAGGCCGTCGGCGACAGGGCCAGCCCGATGTCCAGCACCTCGCAGCCGGCCTCCAGCAGGCCCAGCGTCAGGGCCTGTTTGATCGACAGGGAATAGGACCGGAAGTCGTGGCCGACGACGATCCTCGACTGGCCCAGTTCGTGGATATAGGTCCCCAGCCCCAGCCCCAGCGCCTGCACGCCCAGCAGGTTGATGTCCGGCCCGAACAGCCAGCGCGCGTCGTACTCGCGAAAGCCGGTCGCCTTGACCAGCGGCTGGTTCTCGTAGGCGGCCGTGTTGGGGAGGAGGTCGGCGCGGGGAAGGAATGGCATCGAAGGGTCTCGCGTTGCGTCGGGGCTCCGTATAGCGCCCATGCGACGGATTGGTGAGGGGCGGGGCCAGGAATTCTCCCGCCGGGTTCGGTCGCCTCAGACCACGCCGGCGCTCAGCACATCGTGGACATGCAGCACCCCCACGGGCCTGCCGTCCTTCACCACGAACAGCACGGTGATGCGGTTGTCATTCATCAGCCGGGCGGCGTCGCCGGCGAGGGTTTCGGCGGTGACCGACTTGGGATTGCGGGTCATCAGCTGGCCGACCGTCTTGCCGGCCAGGCCCTCGAAATTGCGCCGCAGGTCGCCGTCGGTGACGATGCCGATCAGCGCGCCGTCGGCGGCGGTGACGCCGACCACGCCCAGCCGGCGCTCGGTCATCACGCGGACGGCGTCCGGCATCGATGTCGATTCGACGACCAGCGGCGCCTCTTCCAACCGGTGCATCAGGTCGCCGACCGTGCGCAGCATGGCTCCCAGCTTGCCCCCGGGATGGAAGACGTGGAAGTCGCGAGCGGTGAAGCCGCGCCGCTCGAGCAACGCCACGGCCAGGGCGTCGCCCAGCGCGATCTGCAGGGTCGTCGAGGTGGTCGGGGCGCGGACCTCGCCGGTCGCCTCGGGCGCGTCGGGCAGCCGCAGCACGAGCGTCGCGGCCTGGCCCAGCTGGCTGGCCGCGTTGGCCGTCATGGCGATCAGCGGGATGGCGAAGCGGTGGGCGTAGGCGATCACGTCGGCCAGCTCGCGCACATCGCCGGACTTCGACAGGGCCAGCACCACGTCGTCCTGGCCGATCATGCCCAGGTCGCCGTGGCTGGCCTCGGCCGGGTGGACGAACATCGCGGGCGCGCCGGTCGAGGCCAGGGTGGCGGCGATCTTGCGCGCCACATGGCCGCTCTTGCCCATGCCGGTGCAGACGATGCGGCCCTTGCAGGCGAACAGCATCTCGACCGCCCTTACGAACGGCTCGCCCAGATTCTCGGACAGGGACCGCAAGGCCTCGATCTCGATGGCCAGCACGCGCTGGCCGACGGCGACGGCGTCGAAGGCGCTCACTGGCTGCTATCCGCGGCGGCGCTCGCGGCGGGGGCGGGCATCTTGACCGGGGCCGGCCTGGCCGGGGCGTCCGGAATCGGCGCCGGCACGGTCAGCGGATGGGCGAAGGACGGGAACGCCGCCCCCATCCCGCGCGGCCAGATCAGCGCCAGGGCGATCATGCCCAGGGCGGCCAGGGCGGCGAGGGGAAAGAAGACGCGATCACGCATGGAGCGGATATAGCAGGGCGCGCGCCGGGATGAACCCCGCTTGACGCCTCCGCGCGCGGGCCTTAGCCCCATCGGCCATGTCCAAGCTCGTTCTTCTCCGCCACGGCCAGAGCCAGTGGAACCTCGAAAACCGCTTCACCGGCTGGGTGGACGTCGATCTCACGGCCGCCGGCGAGGCGGAGGCGAAGCGCGGCGGCGAGCTGCTGAAGGCGGCCGGCGTGCGGATCGACCGGGCCTATACCTCGGTGCTCAGGCGCGCGATCCGCACGGGCCAGATGGTCCTGGCGGGGCTCGACCAGGGCGACCTGCCGCTGGTCAAGGACTGGCGGCTGAACGAGCGCCACTACGGCGGTCTGACCGGGCTGAACAAGGCCGAGACGGCGGAAAAGCACGGCGACGAGCAGGTCAGGGTCTGGCGCCGGTCCTATGACGTTCCGCCGCCGCCGCTGGCCCGGGGCGGCGAGTACGACTTCCACGCCGATCCGCTCTACGCCGGCAGCGACATTCCCGACACCGAGAGCCTCAAGACCACGCTGGACCGGGTGAAGCCCTACTGGGACGCGCAGATCGCCCCGCGCCTGAAGGCCGGCGAGACGGTGCTGGTGGCCGCCCACGGCAACAGCCTGCGGGCCATCGTCAAGCTGCTGTTCCAGGTGCCGGACGACCAGATCGTCGGGGTCGAGATCCCGACGGGCAACCCGCTGCTGATCGCGCTGGACGGGGCGCTGAAGCCGATTTCGGCGCGATATCTGGACGAGAGCCGGGCGACGCCGCTGCCAGCGTTGCGATAGCGTTGCGTGGTTCGAGACGCGCTCTGCGAGCGCTCCTCACCATGACGGACATTGTTGCCGCCCACCTCATTCGTCATCCTGAGGAGCCGGCGCGGCCGGCGTCTCGAAGGACGCACGATGCCCATGCCCTCTGACGCCCACTTCATGCGGCGCGCCATCGCGGTAGCCCTGACCAATCTCGGCAAGACCGCCCCCAATCCGGTGGTGGGGTGCGTGATCGTGCGGGGCGGCGAGGTGCTGGCCGAAGCCGCCACCGCGCCGGGCGGCCGGCCGCATGCCGAGGAGCAGGCGCTGGAAGGCGTCGATGCGCGCGGGGCGACGGCCTATGTCACGCTCGAGCCCTGCGGTGCGCGATCCTCCAACACCCCCTCCTGTTCGCAACGGCTGGTCGCGGCCGGCGTCGCGCGCGTGGTCTACGCCTGCGAGGACCCCTCGCCGCTGGCCTCGGGCCAGGGCTACGAGCGACTGGTGGGCGCGGGCGTCACGGTCGAGCGCGGCCTGCTGGCGGCCGAGGCGTTCGAGGCCCTGCGGTACGCGGCTTGGAAGGGCGATGTTAATCCGCGTCAGGCATAGTTTTTCTCCGTTGGAGACAAACTCATGGCCGCCGTCGCGGCGTCGGGCGGCACGCGCCGGCGCCTCACACAACAGGACGTTGACCTGATCTGCGCCAGGCATGACCGCCTGTTTTCGGCGCGGATGGGCGGCGCGCGGGCGGTGTTCGCCTTTCAGGATCTCTCGGGCCTGGACCTGTCGGGCCGCAATCTGTCTGACGCCGATTTCACCGGCGCGACCCTCAATGACACCAGGCTGTGCGGGACCAAGCTCGACAACGCCAGCTTCTTTGGCGCGGACATGCAGGGCGCCGATTTCACCGAGGCCTCGATGCGCCGGGCCGACCTGCGCGGCGCCTGCCTGCGCGGCGCGAACCTGACCGGCGCCGACCTGTTCGAGGCCGACCTGCGCGAGGGGGCCATCGCCTCGCCCGACCGCGACAAGGGCTTGCGCATCCACGAACACGCCACGCGCTCGGGCGACGCCCGCGGGGCGATCCTCGCCGGGGCCAATCTGGAACGGTCGCGCCTGTCGGGCGTGATGGCCATGAAGGCCGACTTCAGCGACGCGATCATGAAGGACTGCAAGCTGGTCCGGGCCAACCTCAAACAGGCCAACATGAGCGGGGCCAACCTGGCCGGGGCGGACCTCTCGGGGGCCGACATCTCCGGCGCCGACATGCGCGACTGCGTGCTGGTGGGGGCCAAGACCTACGCCATGACCGTGGGCGACGCCAACATGACCGGAACCCTGACCGACTCGCCGTCGGGCAAGGCGATCGACGACCTGCCCTACGAGGACATGCTGCGCGAGCACGCGCGGTGGTGCGAGACCGGCGGGGCCGAGGGCAAGCCCTCGGTGTTCGACCGGGCCGACCTGCGCAACCTCAAGTCCATCCGCGGCTACGACCTGACCGCCCTGTCGGCCAAGGGCGCGGTGTTCTACGGCCTCGACATGGAAGGCGTGCAGCTGCAGGGCGCCCACCTCGAGGGCGCCGACCTGCGCGGCTGCAACCTGCGCCGGGCCGACCTGCGCGGGGCCAGGCTCACCGGGGCCAAGCTGTCGGGCGCGGACCTGCGCGACGCGCATCTGGGGCCGCTGCTGATCACCGCCGACCGGCTGCTGCCCTGCGACCTGACCGGCGCCCAGCTCAAGGCCACCGACCTTTCGCGCGCCGATCTGCGCCAGGCGAGACTGACGGACGCCGACCTCTCGCGCGCCAACCTGTCGGGCGCCCAGATGAAGGGCGCGGACCTGACCAACGCCACGCGAACGGGTGTCCGCGGGCTGGACGCGACGATTTGATCTCCATGCTTAACGCTTCGGTTGGCAGACCCGCGTTATGTTTCGCCGCTAGGTGATTCGGATGTCGGGGGAAGTGCATTGAGCGTCACGCAAACCAGTCTCGCGGGGCGCCGCCGTCTGACCCAGGCCGAGCTCGACATGATGGTCACGGCCCACGAGCGCTTTCTCACCGGCAAGCCGGGCGGCAAGCGCGCGTCGCTACGGTTTCTCGATCTGACGAAGCTGGACCTGGCCGGCCGCAACCTGACCGACGCCGACCTGTCCGCCTCGATCCTCGACGGCTGCCGGATGATCCGCACCAATCTCGAGCGCGCCAACATGTTCGGCTGCGACCTGCGCAAGGCCGACCTGCGCGGGGCCAACCTCAAGCGCGCCGACGTGCGCGGCTGCTGCCTGCGCGGGGCCAACCTGACCATGGCCGACCTGACCCAGGCCGACTTTCGCGAGGGCCAGATCGCCATTCCCCATCCGACCAAGGGCATCACCACCCTGTCGCACCAGGCGCGGGCGGGCGAGGCGGACGGGGCCATCTTCACCGGCGCGACGCTGGACGGGTCGAATTTCAACGGCGCCTCGGCTTTCGCCGCGGACTTCACCGACTGCTCCCTGAAGGGCGCCAAGCTCAACGGCTGCAATCTCAAGGACGCCAACCTCAGCGGGGCGATCCTCGAAGGCGCGGACGTGTCGGGCGCCAATCTCGAGAACGCCAACCTGTCCGGCGCCGTCCTGACCGGGGTCGATACCGCCACCGCCAGGATGAGCGGGGCCAACGTCTCCGGCTGCCTGCGCGCCCCGACCCCGGACGCCCTGGCCAAGATCGAAGGGTTCAAGACCCTGGCCGCCGGCAACCAGGCCTGGTGCGAGAGCGGCGGCAAGCGCGGCGCGCCGGCGAAGTTCGACGGCGAGGACCTGCGGCCGCTCGGCGACGCGCTCAAGGGCGCGCGGCTGACGGCGATGACCGCCAAGGGCGCCTGCATGGTCGGGCTCAACCTGGCCGGGGCCCAGCTGCAGGGCGCCAATCTCGAGGGCGCCGACCTGCGCGGCGCCTGCCTGATCAAGGCCGACCTGCGCGGCGCCAAGCTGGCGGGGGCCAACCTGACCAAGGCCGACCTGCGCGGGGCCAGCGTCGGCGTGCTGCCGCTCGGCCCGGGCCGCTCCAACCCCGCGACCCTGAACCAGGCCCGCATGCGCTACGCCTGGGCCCAGGCCGCCGACCTGACCGCCGCCATCCTCGACGGCGCCGACCTGCGCGGCGCGGACTTCACCGGCGCGAGAACGGCGCAGGCGTCGTTCCGGGACGCCGATATCCAGAACGCGATCGGCTACGCGGCGGAGTAGGGGCAGGGTGAAATAGAAAAAAGGCGGAGCCCTGCGGCTCCGCCCCTTCCCGAACGACTGGGGATCGTTCTGCTGTAACGCCTTACGCCGCCTTCTTGCCCTTGATCTGGGCGGTCGCGGGGGTGGTCGTGCCGATGGCGATCGTGCGGGGCTTGAGGGCTTCCGGCAGTTCGCGCTTGAGGGCGATCGACAGCAGGCCGTCGGCCAGGTTGGCGTCGGTCACGATGACGTAGTCGGCCAGCTGGAAGCGGCGCTCGAAGTTCCGCTCGGCGAGGCCGCGGTGCAGGAACTTGCGCGCGTCGTCGTTGGCGGCCTTGCGGCCGGTCACGGTCAGGAGGTTCTCCTTGACCTCGATGGTCAGTTCGTCGGGCCGGAAGCCGGCCACGGCGATCTCGACGCGGTAGGCGTTCTCGTCGGTCCGCTCGATGTTGTAGGGCGGATAGCCGCTGGCGCTGTTCTGGGCCGCGGCGGCGTCAAGCTGCGCGGCGAGCCGGTCGAAGCCGACGACGGAGCGGTACAGGGGGGAAAAATCGATCGTACGCATGGTGCACATCCCTCTTTCAAAGCAAGGTTGCGGTTTGTCGTTCAGGCCTGTGGCGAGCTCGAAAAGCCTCGTCGTGACCCGGAAGGCCCGGACATCCAGCGCCTCCGTCAATTGAGGTGGGGGGCGCCGATCGGGGTTTCAAGACCCGGCTTGATCGGGCGGCGAAGGTCGTTAGGGTCCCCCGTCTGACAAAGGAGAGACCGATGATCGGACGGCGTGGCGCGATCGGCCTGTGTGTTGCGGCCCTGACCCTGGCGGGCGGCCTGGCGGCGGCGGAACCCGCGGGCGACCCGGCGTTGCGGACGGTTCTGGCCGGGCCCCAGCGGGCCGCCGGCAACGTCGCCCGCGACGGCGCGCGGCATCCCTACGAAAGTCTGGTGTTCTGGGGGCTGAAGCCGAACCAGACGGTCATCGAGCTGGCGCCCGGCGGCGGCTACTGGACCGAGATCCTCGCGCCCTACGCCAGGGCCACGGGCGGGACCTACGTCGCCGGGGTCGCCGATCTGGCTAATCCGGCGCTGTCGGCCGGCGCCCGCAATGGTCGCGCCGCCTTCGAGGCGAAATACGCCGACACCGCGACCTATGGCCCGATCGCCTATGTCGGCTTCGGTCCGGTGTCCGGCCCGCTCGGCGCGCCCGGCTCGGCCGACGTCGTCCTGACCGCGCGCAACATTCACAACTTCCTCTGGACGCCCGGCCAGCTCGACAAGGTGATGGCCGACGCCTTCGCCGTGTTGAAGCCGGGCGGCGTGCTGGCGGTCGAGGATCACCGCGCCGACCCCCGTCCGCAGATCGGTGACGCCCGCGACGGCTACGTGGCCACCGCCACGGTGATCGCCGCCGCCGAAAAGGCCGGCTTCCGGCTGGCCGCGCAGTCGGAGATCAACGCCAATCCGAAGGACACCAAGGACCATCCGTTCGGCGTCTGGACCCTGCCGCCGGTCCGCCGCGGCGCCCAGCCGCCGGCCCCGGCCAATCCCGACTTCGATCGCGCGAAATACGACGCGATCGGCGAGAGCGACCGCATGACCCTGCGCTTCGTGAAGCCTCAATAGCGCCGCTTTGACCCGCTTTCCTGCGCGGGGTAAGCCGTCTGCTCACGGTGCGGGGGCGGCGTTGGCGGAAGGCTCGATGATTTCAGTGTCACCCGGAGCGTCCCGGCGTCTGGTCCTGGCGGGCGGCGCGAGCCTGGCTCTGGCCGGCTGCGGCGGGCCGAAGGCGAAGACGCCGGCCCCGGCCGCCAAGCCGCCCAGGGGCGGGCCGCAGACCATCGCCGAGGCCGTCGCCGGCGACTGGCGCCTGCCCGCCGACCGGGCGCGCGACCCATGGCGCCATCCGGTGGAAAGCCTGACCTGGTGGGGTCTCAAACCCGGCATGACGGTGGTCGAACTCTGGCCCGGGGCCGGCTGGTACACCGACATCCTCGCCCCCTTCCTGGCGGCCACCGACGGCAAGCTGTACGCCGCCAATCTCGAGCCGACCGATCCCACCGCGATCCAGATCGTCGATGCCTACAAGGCCAGGCTGGCGGCGAACCCGAAGCTGTTCGGCAAGGTCGAGGTGACCGCCTTCGGGCCGACCAGCGGGCCGGTGGCTCCGGCCGGTTCCGCCGACCTGGTGCTGTTCCTGCGCAACCTGCACAACTGGATGGCGGCCGGCATCGTCGACAAGGCCTTCAAGGCCGCCTTCGCCGCGCTCAAGCCCGGCGGCGTGCTGGGCGTCGAGGAGCACCGCGCCGAGGCCGGCCAGGTCCAGGATGTGCTCGTCGCCGACGGCTATGTGCAGCAGGCCTACGCCATCCAGCTGGCCAAGGAGGCCGGCTTCATCCTTGGCGGGACCAGCGAGATCAACGCCAATCCAAAGGACACCCGGGACCATCCGTTCGGCGTCTGGACCCTGCCGCCGACCCGCCTGTCGGCGCCGCGCGGCCAGCCGGCGACGCCCGGCTTCGACCACGCCAAGTACGACGCCATCGGCGAAAGCGACCGCATGACCCTCAAGCTGGTGAAGCCGAAATGAGCCTGACCCGTCGCGGCATGATCCTGTCGGCCGCCGCCCTGGCCGTCGCGCCCGGTGTGTCGCTGGCGGCGGACAAGAAGAAGCCGCCCCCGCCCGCGAAGAAGGTGTTTCCCTACTACGATCTGTATCTGGGCATCCCCGCCGCCGAGCGGACGCGGTTCGTGATGAACTACTACCTGCGGCTCAACGGCAAGCCGGCCTCGGGACAGGGACTGTACGTGGTCATGCCCGGCGGCGCCCGGACGCTGCTGACGCAGGCGGCTGACGGCCGCATCACCCGGATGCCGACCCTGGCCGAGCTCAAGGACGGGGTGATCGAGGCCGACGAGCACAGGGAGTCCGACAGGTTCTCCCTGGCCATGGAGCTGGAGCCGATCGTCCGGCTGGGCGAGACCATGCCGACCGCCGATCTCGCCGCCGCCCTGGACCAGAGCAACGCCGCGATCCGGAAGAAGGCGGGCCTGATCGGGTTCGCCGTGCCGAAGATGGAGCAGGTGATCTTTGTCGGCGCCGGATCCGGCCAGGCTCTGCTGACCGGCGGCAAGACCGCGCCCCTGCCGGCGTTCAAGGCCATGCCCTTCTACCGGCCGGCTGACCTTGCGGGCGCCCAGACGCTGAAGTTCGCCAGGGCCCCGACCCGGGCGATTTTGGCGGGGAAGACGAAGTAGGACGCGGGGAACGGATCGCCCTACACCCCATATCCGTCATGGCCCGACTTGTTCGGGCCACCCAAGACCACCGACTTTCCAGATTGGTCGCGACCGTTCCGGCCCCTTCGGAATGACCGTGTGCTTGGGTGGCCCGAACAAGTCGGGCCATGACGAAGGTGGGGTGAGGTTCAGGGTTTGGGCTGTCCCCAGGGGTTGTCGGGCCGCCAACCCAGCAGGCCCGGAACAAGATCGGCCCACTCCGGATTCTCGCGCTCGATCAGGTTGATCTTCCAATCGCGCGGATACTTCTTCAGCCGCGTCTCGCGACGAATGGCGTTGGTCATCAGTTCGAACGGCTCGAACCAGACCAGCCGCTTCAGCCCGTATCGCGCCGTGAACCCGCCGAATTGACCGCTTCTGTGCTCAAGGGCGCGGGTAATCAGACGGCTGGTGACGCCGACATAGATCGTCCCGTGCCGTCGGTTGGCCATCATGTAGACAGCGATGAAGCTGTCCTTGCCGACCACCAACCTCTCCCAAATCCGTCATGGCCCGACTTGTTCGGGCCACCCAAGCGCACCGATCCTATCCGGTAGGGGCGCGGCTGTACAATTATAGAGCGTGTTCCTGGGTGGCCCGAACCAGTCGGGCCATGGCGGGACGCCAGATGCGAATGACCTACACCCCTTCGTAAAAGTGGCGCGGGCGTCACCTTTTTTGTTTGGCCGACCGCAGTTCGCTTGTGCGCTGAGCGTGGCCAAGTTATCGGTTTGGCCGCAACATAACGGGAGGCCGCCAATGGCTACGCTGCAAGAAATTACCGATCGCGTGAAGACGGCCGTCGGCGACGACTCCGGCCTCGGCAAGAGCCTGAAGTTCGACCTCAAGGGCGACGGCTTCATCCACATCGACGGTGGCACGGTGACCAACGAGGACAAGGACGCCGACCTGACCATGACCATCTCGCTGGCCGACCTCATGGAAATGGGCGCGGGCAAGCTGGACGCCACCATGGCCTTCATGTCGGGCCGCCTGAAGCTGTCGGACATGGGCCTGGCCATGTCGCTGCAGCCGAAGATGGGCGCCCTGTTCGCCAAGATGGCGTAAGCGCGACAATGACTGACACAGCGCCTCTGGTATCCATCCCCGAGGCGCCCGTTCCGGCCAACGGAACGGCGGAGTGGTTTCGCGGCGCGGGGGCTTGTCGCCTCCGCGCCGCATTGTTTTTGCCCGACGGCGAGCCGCGCGGCAGCGTCGTCCTCAGCGGCGGCCGCAGCGAGCCGATCGAGAAGTATTTCGAGGTCATCCGCGAACTGCAGGGCCGGGGCTTCGTGGTCCTCGCCCATGACTGGCGGGGACAGGGCCTGTCGCAGCGCCTGCTGCCGGACGCCCTCAAGGGCCACGCCCACGGCTTCGCCGACTTCGTCGAGGACTACCGCCAGCTGCTGGCGCAATTCGGGACGCGGCTGCCGAAGCCCTGGATCGCCGTCGGCCATTCGATGGGCGGCTGCCTGACGCTGCTGGCGCTGGCGCACGGCGTCGGCGACTTCAAGGCGGCGGTGCTGTCGGCGCCGATGCTGGGGCTGCAGACGGGCAAGCGGTCCAAACGCGCGTCCCGGGCGCTGGCCTGGATCATGTCGCGGACCCGGCCCGACGAGTACATCCTGGGCGACTCGGGCGAGGCTCTGGCCCAGACCTTCGAGACCAACGTCCTGACCCATGATCCGAAACGCTACGCCCGCAACCAGGCCCAGGTGGCGGCCGAGCCAGGGCTGAAGCTGAACGCGGGCACCTGGGGCTGGCTCGACTTCGCGTTTTCCGCCTCGGCCTGGCTCAAGCGCGACCCGCGCGTGGCGGCGATCGCCATGCCGGTGGTGGTGCTGGGCGCGGGCGAGGAGCGCCTGGTCGACAACGCCGACCAGCGCCAGATCACCGCCCGCGTTCCGAACGGCCGCTGGCTGGAAGTCCCCGGCAGCTACCACGAGATCCTGCAGGAAACCGACGCCGTGCGGGCGGTGTTCTGGCGGGAATTCGACGCGCTGACGGCGGCGCTCTGACGGGGACATGCACTTCAGTGCCTGTCCCCTGACGTCATACCGGCTGAAGAGAAATCCGGGACAAAACCTCCCCGGCGGCCTGTCAGGCGGCCATCTCCAGACGCAGCGCTTCCAGTCGGGATCGCAGGTCCGCCGGCAGCGGGCCCAGGGCTTCCGCCTCCAGGCATTGCGCCAGTTCCGAGCGGTTCTTCACCCCGAGGACCACCGTGTCCACGCCCTCCATGTCGAGGGCGTAGCGATGGGCCATCAGCGCCGGATCAACGCCGAGCCCGGCGCAAAAGGCCCGGAAGGGCGCGGCCCGGCGATAGTCCAACGCCTCGGGATGGCTGTCCTTCAGGGGGCGATCGATGGCCAGGGTGAGCGCGCCGGCCTGTACGGCGCGGATGCCCATGACGCCGACGCCCTGGTGCTTCGCCGTGGCGATGATGTCGCGCGGGCGGGCCGGTTCGGCGAAGCGGCGGATGCCCCCCGCGGAATCCAGCAGATTGGTGATGACCTGCACCACATCCGGCTTCCGGTCATGCGTCAGGGCCTTGAGGATCGTCTGAGGCAGGCCGACGCCGGTGAGGCCCCAGGCCCCGATCCGGCCGCGCCGCCTCAGATCCTCGAAGGCGGGGATGACCTCCTCGACATAGAGGCTCCACGGCGTGGCGAACCGGGCGCGATAGTCGTTATGGATGGCGTAGACGGTATCGTCCTCGCAGACGTTGCTGTGCAGGAAGAAGACGTCCACGCGGTCGAGCCGCATGGCCTGGAGACTGGCGTCGAGCGATGCTTCCAGAACCTCGGCAACGGTTCCGGCGGCGGGCTCGCCCAGCAGGCATTTGGTCGTGATGCGGACGCCGGGCGGCAGCGCGCCGCCGAGGGCCTCGGCGATGACATTTTCACAGTTGTCGTAGGACGGCGCGGTGTCGAGCAGGTCGATGCCGGCGTCGAGCGCCGCGTGCACGGTCCTGACCGCCTCCTCCGGACTGGTTTCGCCCCAGATCTGGCCAAGGCCGCCACCGCCAAGGGTGAGCCGGCTCACGGGCCCCAGAGGCCCAAGGTTTTCCTGACGCATCGCTGTTCCGTTCATCCTGTCCAATACGGGGACAGGAGCACCATACCCCTATTCTCGTCGTCGGGTGATCTACAGCAGCCGGGGCGGCGCCTCAGCCTGCGTGGCGGGCGAGGGGGCGATCCAGCTGGCGCTCAAGGGGGCAGGGGGACTCAATAGGGGAATATTGCTCCTGTCCCCTTATTCTCCTTATTCCTCCTCGCGGTATTCTGGCGCGAGTTCGACGCGGTGGCGGCGGGGCTGTAGCGCCAGGGGAGGGCTGAGTGAAAAACCAGCTAAATCGCGGCCTGAAGCGGCGGCTGATGTACGTCGAAAACAAGCAAGGCGAAATTGACGGCGCCCACGGCCGTATCGGCTGGGTGACGTTCTCCCGGACAGGGCAGACCGTTTATTATCGGGGCCGGGAGTTGGGGAAGGGAAACGGCGTTCAGGGCAACTTCTTCGATGCCGAGACCGGTGAGGAATACTGGGTGTCGGGGGTCAAGAAACGCGGATCGAACGCCCATTGGGCCGAACGAATCTCGGTGGAGATCGATGCGGACGCCATGGAGGCCTATCAGACCCTAAGAGCATCTTAGGCTTGTCCTGGCCCGCGGGGACCGGCTTTCCTGTCCCTTGGGACTGGATAGCCAGTCCCCTTGCCGCGATCAGGGACTGGACAAGCAGTCCCGAGGGACAGCTAGGTCCAATCGACATTCAGGGATTCACGGGTCGCGGGATGCATGATTCATAGGTCTCCGCTTTGGCGGAGGTCTGTGATGGGCGTGAAGCGATATGAACTGAGCGATG
>Ga0172380_10002089_pt1 | contig 32346 bp, 30 predicted proteins | sample Leawe162metaG_FD_119747 | JGI IMG/M metagenome (GOLD analysis project Ga0172380, IMG submission 119747) | Leachate microbial communities from a municipal landfill in Southern Ontario, Canada - Leachate well 162 metaG | ecosystem: Engineered > Solid waste > Landfill > Unclassified | place... | reverse complement strand
CCTAACTTGATGTATAGGAAATCCAAACCCGCCGGGTCAGGGGACCCGGCCTACAATACTGTAGGCCCGGTGCCCTCACCGGGCGTTATGAAAAAGCCGCCCCGCTGCGGGGCCTAACTTGAATTTTGGAATCTCATTGTTGTAGCCGCGAGACGATAGGCTCGCGTAATGGGGCGGAAGACGTCGGCCTTCGTCCGACGGCTACAGTTCCGCCAGAGGCGGATCCGCCTTCGGCGGAAAAAGTTGCCCCCGATTTATCGAAGGCCTAATTGAACCCGTGGTTACTTCTTTTCCGTGGTGCCTAATTCCTCTGCGGTCGTATCCTCCCCAGGCTCTTCCGGCGCCTCGAACGGCGCCAGAACGGTCTTCTCGCCCTGCTTGACCAGCAATTCGATCTTGCGCTCCACCTCGTTGAGTTTGGTCGAACAGACCCCGACCAGGCTCATGCCCTCCTCAAAATGTTTCATCATTTTTTCAAGGCTAAGCTCGCCGCTTTCCATCTCGCGGACAATCGTTTCCAGTCGCTCCAGCGATTTTTCGAAGCCCGGTTGTTTGTCGCTGTTTTTGACTGCTGTCATGGTCTAAACCTCCAATGTGCCATCTTCTCCGGTCTGGCGTCTGGCTTTCGTCTTCCATTCTCCTTCTTCATTGGACGTTGGGCGTTCGGCGGTGGATGTTGGACGTTTGCTTCTTTTCCTTCTTCTCCGGTCCGCCGTCTGTTTAAAGAACTTCCGATTCAAACGTGCCCTGCGCCACCCGGGTTGTGATCCGGTCGCCGGGGTGCGCCTGCCCGGCCGTCTTGATTACGCTCCCGTCCGGTCTGAATGTAATACTATACCCGCGTTTCAAAATCGCAAGCGGGTTTATGCCTTTCAACTGGGTCTCCAGCCGCGCCAGGGCCATGGCTTGAACGTGGTTCCAGGCCTGCATCGATCGGGCAAGCCTTCCGTTAAGCTCGTCCACCCGTTGTTGTTCCTGGCGCAGGCTGTTTTCAGCCCGGCGTTGCAGGCCCGCGTGCAGGCGTTCGATCCGTTCCAGGATGCGCCGCACCAGGTGGCGCGGCTCGCGGAACACGTAACTGCGGCCGGCGGCCAGAAAGCGATGTTTTAAATCCGCCACCTGGCGGCTGAGCGCGCGGCCTATGCGCCGCGAACATTCCTGGAGCTGGGCTTCAAAATCCGTCTTGCGTCCGACGACCAATTCCGCCGCCGCCGAGGGGGTCGGCGCGCGCAGGTCGGCCACAAAATCGCCGATCGTGAAATCGATTTCGTGGCCGACGGCTGAAATAACCGGGATGGCCGAACGCGCGATGGCGCGGGCCACAACTTCCTCGTTGAAGCACCACAGGTCCTCCAAACTGCCGCCGCCGCGGCCGACGATCAGGACGTCCATGTCACCCCGGCGGTTAAAGTCGTCTATGGCCGCGGCGATTTCCACGGCGGCGCCCGGCCCCTGGACGCGCACGCCCGCCACAACGACGTGCACATTATAGAATCGGCGCGTCAGGACGTTGAGGATATCCCGGATGGCCGCGCCGGTGGGCGAAGTCACGATTCCGATGTGCCGGGGCAGGCGCGGCAGGGGCTTTTTGCGCGCCGGATCGAAAAGGCCTTCCGCCGCCAGCTTGCGTTTGAGCGCCTCAAAGGCCGCCTGCAAGGCCCCTTGGCCGGCCATTTCCAGAGTGCGGACGATCATCTGGTACTGGCCGCTTTTTTCATAGACGCTGACGAGCCCCTGGGCCCGCAACAGCATGCCGTCCTTGGGCTGGAAGCGCAGGCCGCGCTGGTTGCCGCGGAACATCACGCCGGTCAATTGCGCGCTCTCGTCCTTGAGCGTGAAGTACCAGTGACCCGAGGTCGGCTGGCGGAAATTGGAAAGTTCGCCCTCCACCCAGATTTCGCCGACCTCATCCTCCAGGACGGTTTTGATTAGGCGCGTGAGTTCGGACACGCGGTAGATTTTGGGCTGAAGCTCAAGAGTCATGGAGTACGCGCGCCCCGGTTAAGCGCACACCGGCCTTCTCGAAGGTGATGATCTCATTCACGGAGCGCATGTACTCCGCGTGAATCAACCGATCTACGAAACCAGGATTGGCGCTCGCGAGATTTGGGACCATAATGACCGTTGCCGCCATGCCCAAGGCCTTGACGCCGCTGTCAGTCAGAAACTTGGCGATCGAACGCAGGGCCTCGGCCTTTGGCACGCCGTAGTGGTATTGTAGCGCGAAATAAACCTCCGCCACCACCAAATCCGACACGAGTAATGCGGCGCCACGTCCCATCAGTTCCTGGACCTCTTTGAGCGCACATCGGGCTTGAGTCTCCGGTTCGCCGGTAAGCAGGCGCAGGACCACCGAGGTGTCGAGTCCTACTTTCACAGGCTTCGCTTCCCCGTCGCGTCTTTATGGGTGCGGCCCATGACGATGCTTTGGCGAACAGCGGCCATGTCGTGGTGCTCCACCTGTGCCGCGTATTTGCGCGCTACGCCGAACCAAGCTGGCGTCGTTCCCCCCATTGCCAAAACCGGCGCCGCAGTCGGCTCTTCTCCAGCTTCCCCGATCCAGCCCTGAAACAGGGTAACGGCCACCTCGCGCACAGGCTGCCCCTGCATTGCGCTCTTAGCTTTGACCCGCCGATAGAGATCATCCGGTATATCAATCGTTGCTTTCATGTAAACAATATACCTGTATTGCTGTATTCCTGTCAAGAACTCTTCCGGGCTCCATTCATGCTCAATTGCTTTTGCCTGTTTTTCTTAGCAATTGCCCGGCCAAATCTCGCCGGTGAACGATCACGCTTGCATGTCACGCTTGCATTTCTCCTGTAATATACTACTATTATTTGAGTATTAAAACGATTGGGGATGAATCATTCAACCGGGAGGTATGCGATGAGCGAAGAAAATCGGGAAATCGAGCACCTGCGAGACGATTTGTCGGTAATCAAACAGGCAATGGGCACGGAACTTCCTTTCGGATGGGCCGATGTTTATGGGGAGGTGGGGATGGCCTTCCTCGTTCTGCTGGGCGCAATATGGATGGGGCTTGTGCGGACAATTTGGTTTTACCATTATTGGGTGCTGGCCTTGATTGGGTTTTCTCTGCTATGGCTATGGGTGACTCGCGCTCAATTTCGACGCAGTACCGGCAAGAGTCCGGTTCGGCGTAAAATTATGACCGCTTCGTTGGTCATAACTCCGATTATGATCTTTGTGGTATTGGTCTATATATGGTATCAGACGAAGTATCTGTTGCCTTTGCTGAATATTCCTCTGTTGCCAGGTTTTCTGTCGGTTGTGGGTTCAATGTTATTCGGCATGGGTCTCGTGCTCATCTTTGTTTTGTTGACGCCTCCTATGCGATTCGCAGAGCTACCCGTTGCCGTATGTATGCTGTTATTGGGGATTTTTCTGCCTTTATGGGTAGTCTGGCATTTCGATTTGCCGAAAATAGCTTTGTGCATTTTTGGGATCGCGTGTGCGTTGATGGCTTGGATCCAGGCCCGGAAGCTTCAAAAAGCAGGCGTACCCCATGGCATCAATTAATCTCAATGATCTTGACACGACAGTTCATGGTCCCGTTCGCCTGGGGATTCTCTCTGCCCTGCAGATTGACGGGCCGCTTGATTTCTGGACGTTGAAAAAACGCCTTCGAACGGCAGATGGAAGTCTGGCCATGCATCTTCAAAAACTCGAAGACGTGAATTACATTGCCGGCAAGCGTCAGTTGGTCGGCAAGCGCCCGAAGACGACTTATCGCATGACTTCAGCAGGGAAGAAGGCTTTCATGGACTATTTAAATAAAATACAGCGCCTCATCGACGCCATCGAAGACACTACAAAACATTCTATAATCAAAAATAGCTACAAGCGACCGTGATCTGCAAAACATGTAACGGGGGTCAGCGGCCTGCGCCTATGAATTCTATCCGGGTAGCTGCGCCCGTGAGGTTTACCCGCCTCTGGCGGCGCCTTAGGCGACCAGGGGCGTGGACTTCTCCGGCGGTCACGGGCTCACGCCCGCGGCTACAAGTTACCGCGCATATTCCACACAGCGTTTTTCACGGATGACGGTCACCTTGATCTGGCCGGGATATTGCAGGTCCTGCTCGATCTTTTTGCTGATGTCCCTCGCCAGGTGCATGGCGGCGGCGTCGTCCACCTTGTCCGGCACGACGATGACGCGCACCTCGCGGCCGGCCTGGATGGCATAGCTTTTTTCCACGCCGGGGAAACCGCCGGCGATGGCCTCCAATTGTTCCAGGCGCTTGACATATACGGCGGTGGTTTCGGCGCGCGCGCCCGGGCGGGACGCCGAAATGGCGTCGGCCGCGGCCGCGAGCACCGCATACAAACTTTCCGGCGCCACGTCGGCGTGGTGGGCCGCCACGGCGTTGACCAGCAGTTGCGGCTCGTTGTGGCGCTTGAGGAAATCGGCGCCAATGACGGCATGACTGCCTTCCACTTCGCTGTCCAAGGCCTTGCCGATATCGTGAAACAATCCGACGCGCTTGGCCAGCATGATGTCCAAATCCATTTCGCCGGCCATGATGCCCATGAGGTGGGCGACCTCGATGGAATGCATGAGCACGTTTTGGGCGTAACTGCTGCGGTATTTCAAGCGTCCCAGGGTCCGCACCAGGTCGGGGTCCACGCCCTGCAGACCCAGCGTGTAAATCGCCTCTTCCCCGGCGACGCGGACAAGTTCCGCCATTTCCTCCTTCACCTTGAGGACCACTTCCTCGATCCGGGCCGGATGAATGCGCCCGTCCATGATCAGGCGCTCCAGGGACTGTTTGGCGATTTCGCGCCGCAGGGGGTCGAAGGCTGAAATAACCACGGCCTCGGGTGTGTCGTCCACGAGCAGGTCCACGCCGGTGGCCGCCTCCAGCGCCCTGATGTTGCGGCCCTCGCGCCCGATGATGCGGCCTTTCAAATCGTCGCTGGGCAGGGCCACCGTGCTGGTCATGAGCTCGCTGAAATGTCCGCCGGAAAACCGCTGGATCGCCAGGGCCATAATTTTCTTGGCTTCGCGTTCGGCCGTTTCCTTGGCCTCTTCCTGCAGGCGGCGGACAAGCATTCCGGTTTCCCCGCGCACTTCCTCCTCGATCCGGGCGATCAACGCGCGGCGCGCCTCTTCCAGGGTCATGCCGGCGATCCGCTGCAGTTTCTCGCGTTCGGTCTTGACCAGGGTCTGGTATTCCTCGCGCTGACGATTGACTTCCGTCTCTTTCTTTTCGGTTTCGGCCGTTTTTTGTTCGACCTGCTGATACTTTTTATCGATCATGGCCACTTTGCGGTCCAGGTTCAACTCGCGCTGGGCGGCGCGCTCTTCCAAGGCGGCAATTTCCTGGCGGCGCGATTTGATATCGGTTTCGAACTCCTCGCGCGCCTTGAGCACCGCCTCCTTGGCCTGGAGGCCGGCGCTTTGGCGAATGGATTCCGCCTCCCGCCGGGCGTCGCTCAGCATCCGGCTCGAATCCTGTTCACTGGATTTTACGGCATACCGTCCAATAATCAGGCGAATGTAATAGCCCAGCGCCGCCGCCAACATAACCACGAATGCGCCTATCCACCACTGTGTCATAATTTTTCCTCCAGTCCCGATAAGGGGCGATTATTGTCTTTATTGTTTTACGTTTTCCCGTCTTCTCTGGGCCGTCGTCTGGTATCCGCTCTTCCGTCGCTTGCCAAGACCTTATCCTCTCCCAAGGGAGAGGAAAGAGGTGAGGGGGACATTTTCCAGCGACTCTACATTCTTCCGTTTTCCGGCATTCGACGTTCGGCGTTGGATGTTGGGCGTTCGATGTTTGCTTCTCCGATCCGGTACACCGTCTTTTCCGTCACCACCGCGTCCATGCGAATATCCCGCGCGTTCATCGGCACGCGCTTAATCATCTGACATTCCAGCGCCAACCCAACTTTAAACGCTTTTTGCAGGGCCTTTCCGGCCAGCAAACGGTCATAATGGCCTCCACCGTGGCCGAGCCGGCCGCCGGCGCGGTCAAACGCCAGCCCCGGTATTATCGCCAGGTCCGCGCGCGCGGATGCCGCCCAGCGCGGGTGGACGGGCTCCGGCACGGTCCAATGGCCGGCCTGCACGGGATCGCCTGGCCGAAGCCGGGCCAGCTCATAACACCGGATCTTTTTGCGGTAGGCCGGCGCCAATACCTGCTTGCCTGTTTTCCAACAGGCCGCCAGAAGATCCAAAGTCCGGACTTCGACCGGCAAGGCCAGGTACAGGCACACCCGCCGCGCCGCCGTCCATTCCGGAAGTTTCATCACCGCGCGCTGAATCCGCGCGCTGGCCTGCCGGATATCCCGCAGGTTCAGCGTTGCGCGCCGCGCGCTCATTTCAGATCGAATGGATTCTTTGAACTTCATGAATGTTGGTCTGTTTCATTGCCCTTCGGCTACTTTCCGCTCTCCTTCTTCATTGGACGTTCGGCGTTCGATGTTGGATGTTCCTCCGTCGCTAAGGCTATGGAGGACACGTGGGCGTTTGCTTCTTTTCCGGCCCGTCATCCGCCTTCCGTTTTCCTTCTTCCTTTTTCTCCGGTCTGTCGTCCGGCGTCTGTCGTCCGTCGTCTGGTGCCCGCCGCCTCCGCCCCCACTGCTCCAAACGTTGTTTCAAAGTCTCCTCGTAGCCCTGATTAGTTGGCGCGTAATACACCGCGGAAGTCGGTATATAGGCCTGGTCCACGAAATGGTCCTGGTAATCGTGGGCGTACTTATAGCCCGTATGGCCAAGGCGCTTGGCGCCCTGGTAGCTCGAGCCCCGCAGGGGTTTTGGCACCGGGAGCACCCGGCCTTCTTTGATGTCGGCGAGCGCTTTTTCGATCGCCAGATAGGCGGCGTTGCTTTTGGGAGCGCAGGCTAAATAGGTCGTGACGTGCGCCAGGGTGATCCGGGCTTCCGGCAGGCCGACGAATTCCACGGCGTGCAGGCCCGCCACGGCCATCAACAGGCCGCGCGGGTCGGCGTTGCCGATGTCCTCCGAGGCCAGGATGATCAGGCGCCGGGCGATGAAGCGCGGATCCTCGCCGGCATAAATCATTTTGGCCAGCCAATACACGGCGGCGTGGGGATCGGAGCCTCGCACACTTTTGATAAAGGCGGAAATCGTGTCGTAATGGCCGTCGTCATCACGGTCATAGACCACGGCTTTTTTCTGGATGGAATCCTCGGTGACGGCGCGGGTGATATGGATGCGTTCCCGGGCGTCCGGCGCGGTCGTCAGGGCGGCGATCTCAAGGGCATTGAGCGCCCGCCGGGCGTCGCCTTCGCAAACCCGCGCCAGATGCGCCAGCGCGTCGTCATCGGTGTCCAAGGGCATGTCGCTCAGTCCGCGTTCGTCGGTCAGCGCGCGGCGCAGGAGCGCGACGATGACCTCCTCGCTGAGCGGCGTCAGCTCGAAAATCTGGGAGCGGGAGGTGAGGGGGCTATTGACAAAGAAAAATGGATTATGGGTTGTGGCGCCGATCAGGATGATGGCGCCATCTTCGACGTAGGGCAGAAGGATGTCCTGCTGGGACTTGTTGAAGTGGTGGATTTCGTCGATGAACAGGATGGTTTGAACGCCTTCGCGCCGGCGGCGTTCGAAAGCCGCTTGCAAAAGGTCGCGCAGGGCGGCCACGTTGGCCAGGACGCCGCTTGTTTTTTCGAAGTGCCGGCGGGTGACCCGCGCAATGACTTCGGCCAGCGATGTTTTGCCGCAGCCGGGCGGGCCGTAGAGGATCAGGCTGGCGAGCCGGTCCGACTCGATGGCGCGCCGCAACAGTTTACCGGGCCCCAGCATGTGGTCCTGGCCGAAGATTTCCGCCAACGTTTGCGGACGCATGCGCGCGGCCAGCGGCGGGCGGGCGCCGGCCGCCGCCGGATTCTGCTTGTTGAAGAGGTCCATGCCTTGCCCCTTGATCTGAAAATGAATACCCCACCTTGGCCGTGACGGAGTCAAGCTCTGTTCCGCAGAACAAAGTGGGCGCTTTAGTCCGTGGTTTCCCAATCCCTGCGGAAGGGCCTAAGGGCGCCACGGAATTCAAGCTCCCCGGTAGCATCATTAACGGGTCAGAGATTTGGCTCGTAACCACGCACCAGGCAGGGTACTCATCAAAGGGCGGACGATTCTGTGCGCAGAACCGTTCCGGCAGGCTGTTAAAGAACAATATGCGGCCGATGGCGCGGGTTGGGCGGCGCGCCGTACAACCCCGAAGCCGGTATTCGTCCTCTGCGAAAACCGTCCCCGGAGCGCCACGCCGCCGTGTTGTTTGTCACCGTTGCCACCAACAGACCGCCCGGCTGGAAACCGGGCGACCTAATCGCCACAGGCATGGAATCCATGCCTGAAAAGAATCGAACTATATTATTCAAACAGTCTTCGATGAATACCAGCATACTGCCTCGTTCCCTTACCCGCGCGCCCCAAGTCGGGCCACCAATATCTTTGTTCCGTCTCGATTGTCTCTTATCTGATTTCCACGGCTATCTCGTTCCGGAGCCGGTCCTTGACGGCCTCATGAAGCCGATTGACTTCATCGTCCGTCAGGGTCCGCTCCCCGGAGCGATACGTCAAGGAGTAGGCCATGCTCTTGCAGCCTACACCTATCCCATTGCCAATAAAGATATCAAAGAGTTCGACGGTTGTCAATTCTTTTGGCGCAACCTTCCAGATGGCGTTGACGATGTCGATGTGCCGGAGGCGGTTGGCGATGCGCAGCGCTATATCGCGCGTGACGGCGGGATACACCGGCAGGCGTTCCGCGGCGGGGACGGTGTTTACGCGCGCCAGGAGCGGCGCCAGGCGCATTTCTAAAACCGCCACGGGTTCGACCATGCGCCATTCCTTGCGGAGCGCTTCGCGGACCAGGCCAAGGACCCCGCAGGGTGTTCCATCCAGCGCGATCGCCATGGCGCGGTTCTTTTCGAAACAATCCGGATTATAAAGCGCGGGGGCCGCTGTAAGTTCCTGGAAAGCCAGTCCGGCCCCCAGGCCGGGTGCGGTCGCTTGGCTATCGTTCGCGGGACGTTCCGCCACGCGAATGGCCAACTTGCGGCACAAAGACTCCAGAATGCCCTTGAGCCATAAAAAGATTTCGGTTTCCGTGAGGGCGGAACGCTTGTCGTAACCGGTCCGGCCGACCGGTCCCATCAGACCGATGGCCACATGCTCTTCTTCAGTGAAAGTTTGTTGGACGTTCCTGAAAAAAACGCGGCCGATTTCAAAAAAAGCGGCTTCGGCAATCTGGCGCGCGCGATTGCGGCCGAGGGTCTCGATCATCTGCGGCAAAAGCGCATCGCGCAAAATAGCCTGGTCAGCGCTGATGGGACGCGGCAATACGATGCGCCGGGTGGCGCCCGCGGCGCCCCTGGCCGGGCTTGAGCAGGCGCAGAGCGCCAGCAGTTTTTCGGATACCAGGCTGTAATTCACGATCTCGGTGAGACCCAGCCCCGCGAGCGTGTTCCGGCACGCGATCGCGGCGCGGATGAACGTGTCGTTGACGCCCGGAACGATCCGGCTGTGCGGCGCGGCCGCCGGAATCTTGTCCAAGCCGTACAGGCGCGCCACTTCCTCGATCAGGTCCACCTCGGCTTCCAGGTCCGGGCGAAAAGTCGGGATCTTGACCGTACAGCTTTTTTTCTCGCGGTCCGTGACGGCGAGGGTCAAAGCCTCGAATAAGCCGGCAATTTCGTTGTCCGGGATGTCCACGCCCAAGAGGTCGCGGACACGATCGAAACGGCAGACGATGCTTCGGTCTTTGGGTGCGACTGGAAAACAGTCTATTGTGCCCGGGGCGGCTGTGGCCCCGGCCTGCGCCGCCATAAGCGCCGCCGCCCGGCGGCTGGCCCAGTCCACACCGCCGATATCAACGCCGCGTTCGAACCGGTATGATGATTCGGAGGAAAGGCCCAGGGTCTTGGACGTTTTGCGGACCAGCGCGGGTTTGAAGCAGGCGCTTTCCAGGACGACGTCGCGTGTGCCGGCGAGAATGCCGCTTTGGCCGCCACCCATGATGCCGGCGATGGCCACCGGCGACCTGGCGTCGGCAATGACCAGCATCTCCGGAGTCAGCTTGCGCTCCACGGCGTCCAAGGTGGTCATGGTTTCGTCGGGGCGCGCCCGGCGCGCCACGATGCGGCGCTCCGCCAGTAAGGCGAGATCGAAGGCATGCAGGGGCTGGCCGCACTCGAGCATGACGTAATTGGTGATGTCCACGATATTGTTGATCGGCCGGATCCCGCAACGCGCCAGACGCAGGCGCATAGCTATGGGACTCGGGGCAACCGTGACGCCCCGCAGGAGCCGGGCCGTGTAGCGCGGACAACCCTCCGCGTCCTCGACGGCCACAGTGAGAGTGTCAGCCGTAGAAGCGCCGGCTTCCGGAAATTGGATGGAGGGCGAATTCAGCCGGCAACCGTACAAGGCCGCCACCTCGCGGGCAATGCCCAAAATGCTCAGGCAGTCGGGCCGGTTGGGCGTAACCTCGATTGTCAGCACGACGTCCGGTCCGCCCACGACCTCGACCAGGGGCGTTCCGGCGGGAATGGCGCGCGGCAGTTGCATGAGCCCGGCATGGTCCTCGGAGAGTCCGAGTTCGTCCTCGGCGCAAAGCATGCCGAAAGAAGCCTCGCCGCGGATTTTGGCGCTCTTGATTTTCAGGCCGTTGGGCAACACGGCGCCGATGGCGGCGAACGGGACCTTGTCGCCGGCGTGGACATTCGGCGCGCCGCAGACCACGCGCAGAGTTTCACTGCCGGTGGCCACGTCGCACAGCGTAAGCCGGTCGGCGTTGGGATGCGGGTTGACGCTTAAAACTTCCCCGACCACAATGTCTTTGAAATCGCCCCCGATGCGCGCCAGGCCCTCGACTTCCAGCCCGGCGAACGTCAACCGTTCGACCAGGGCCTCGGGCGCGGCCTCGAAGGCCACAAATTCTTTAAGCCAGCTTAATGGGACTTTCATTGGACTTGCCTGAATATATGCGTATGAATTTCGGAATTATTCCCTCTCCCTGGGGAGAGGGTGGGGTGAGGGATTACTGCTGTCAGCCGGCCCCTCACCCGTTCCCGCATGGCGGGAACGACCTCTCCCGAGGGAGAGGTAAAATAGTTGCCGCCGGGTCAGGGGACCCGGCCTACAAAAATATTGTAGGCCCGGCGCCCTCACCGGGCGTGTGATCTTGTTACGGCATCAGCCTAATTTCTCCAAAAACCGTTTGTCGTTGTCATACAAAAGACGGATATCGTGGATGCCGTAGCGAATCATGGCAATCCGTTCCACGCCCATGCCGAAGGCATAGCCGGTGACCTTTTCCGGGTCGTAACCGACTTTGGCGAACACCTTGGGATTCACCATGCCGGCGCCGGAAATTTCGATCCAGCCGCTTTGCTTGCACACACGGCAGCCCTTGCCGCCGCAGACGTGGCAGGAAAAATCGTATTCCACGCTGGGTTCGGTGAACGGGAAAAAGTGCGGCCGGAACCGGATTTTGATGTCCGCGCCCATCAGACGTTGGGCAAAATAGGTGATGTCGCCCTTGAGATCGGCCATGGAAACCCGGCGATCCACGTAAAGGCCCTCGATCTGGTGGAAATGAGCGCTGTGGGTGGCGTCGGTTGTGTCGCGCCGGTAGCACCGGCCGGGCGCGATGATGCGCACGGGCGGCGGCCGGCTTCCCATGACGCGGATTTGCACGGGCGAAGTTTGTGTGCGCAATAATTGGCCCGCTTCCAGCCAAAACGTGTCCTGCGTGTCGCGAGAGGGATGGTCGGCGGGAGTATTGAGCGCGTCGAAATTGTGATACTCCGTCTCGATGTCAGGCCCGTCGGCCACGCTGAAGCCAAGCGTATCGAAAATGCGGATGGCGTCCTCGATGATCCGGCTGATCGGGTGCCGGGCGCCAAACGCGCGCCAGCGGCCGGGCAAAGTCGCGTCGAAACCATCCCCGATTGCAGAGCGCGGGTCCGCCGCCTTTTCCAGTGCGGCGCGGCTTGTTTCCAGGAGCGCGGCCAGTTCCTGTTTGAGCTCGTTGGCATAGCGGCCCATGGCCGGGCGCTCGGAGACGTCGGCGTCCTTAAGCCCCTGCATGATGGCCGGCAGAAGCCCCTTGCGGCCCAGGTACTTGATGCGCACCTGTTCGAGGTCCGCCGCCGTGCCGGCGGCGCGGGCCTCGCCCAGCGCCGCTTCCTTTAATGCCAATATGTCCGTGGCTTTCATGGTTTAAGGACATTCCTATAATTCAATTGCCGGGCAAAGTCAAATCGGGAAATTTGTCTGGTCGCGTTCAACGGGTCATTGACGGCCATTATGTTGGCATGATATTTTAATTGCCAAGGTGTTAATGCGAAAGAACTTCCTTGCGCGCCGATTTGGCCGTCTGACGCCATGGCCTTGCAAAGATGCGTCATTGTCGGTCGAAGCAGTCATGTATGATAACTATTGCCACCTATCGCAATCTGATGTCGGCGGAACTGGCTAAAACACGCCTGGAGCTCCACGATATCCAGGCGATGATTGCCGATGAATTCTCCTATACCCTGGGGTATGGCGCGATTATGGATGGCGTCCGCCTGCAAGCGCCGGCGGAAGATGCCGAACGCGCCAAAGAGATTCTGGCCACCGAGGAATTCATTGAACTGCCCGACGATAGCGCGATCATGGCCGAATCGCCGGAGGCCGCCACTAACGGCGCCGAGGCTTTGCGGGAGCCCGCCACATACACGGCATCCAGCCGGCCGGGGGGATGGTCGGTCTGGTTCTTGTTCCTGTTTGGTATATGTTTCCTGATCCTGGGCCGGCCCGCCAACGATTGGAGCGCCATGCCCGCTTTTTCAGGCCAACTTATTCTCCTGGGAGAAATGTTGATTTTGGCCGGGCTATGGATATCCTATGGCCGGTTGAGCGCCGCGCAGGAACATGACATGCCGCCGGAATAGCCGCGGAGTTCAAGACGGATGGCCAAATCCATTCGTCAATGGCGTTAAACGGCGGTCGCCGAGAAAGAAAAGAAGGATAATTGGGGTATTTAATGAAATCGCTTGCAACCATTGCGTCGTTTCTGGACCGGGAACTCAACATCAAGGCGTTTGCGGACGAATCCCATAACGGGTTGCAGGTTGAGAATTCCGGCGAGATTTTACGTGTCGGCGTCGGCGTCGATGCCTCGCTGGCGTTCTTCGAAGCGGCGGCCCGCCGTAAAATCCAAATGGTCATCTGCCATCACGGCCTGAGCTGGGGCGATTCGCTCAAACGCATCAGCGGGTTGAATTACCGGCGGCTGAAATTTCTCCTGGATCATGACATGGCCCTCTATGCCTGCCATCTGCCGTTGGACGCGCATCCGCGCCTTGGCAACAACGCGCAGATAGCCAAAGCTTTGGGCCTGCGGCGGCTGAAACCTTTCGGCCTCTATCGCGGCATGTCCATCGGGTTCTGCGGATCGTTGCCGGAAGCGCTGCCTTATGCCGCCTTCAAATCGCATGTTCAGCGCGTAATGGGCAACATGGTCGGCACAATGGATTTTGGCAAGCGCATGGTCCGGACCGTTGCGATCGTTTCGGGCGGCGCCGCCGGGGAAATTGACGAAGCCGGCCAAAAGGGCATCGATGTTTACGTCAGCGGCGAGCCCAAACTGGCGGCCTATCATCCGGCCCAGGAATACAAAATAAACGCCATTTTTGCCGGACACTATGCCACGGAAGTATTCGGCGTCAAGGCCCTGGCGCGCCTGTTGGCGTCGCGCTTTGGGTTGCAAACCGAATTCATCGACATGGGCATCCGATTTTAACGATCGTTCGAAGGAGAAGGCGGCGCTGATGACAACGAACATTCTATTCTCGCCCTGGAAACAGGAAAAGACGGAGTTCAAGAATCGAATCGTGATGTCCCCCATGACGCGGAGCCGGTGCCCGGGCAACTCGCCCGGCGAGATTGTGGCCACGTACTATGCCCAGCGCGCGGAGGCGGGCCTGATTATCACCGAGGGCACATCCCCATCGCCCAACGGGCTGGGCTATGCGCGGATTCCCGGCCTGTTCACGCCCCGGCAGGTCGCGGGTTGGCGCAAAGTCACGGATGCGGTTCACAAGGCCGGCGGCCGGATCTTTGTCCAACTCATGCACACAGGCCGGGTTTCGCATCCGCTCAACATGCCCGCCGGCAGTCGGATTCTGGCGCCCTCCCCGATCGCGCTCTCCGGAAAAATGTGGACCGATGCCCGGGGCGAACAGCCCTATCCCGTGCCGGCGGAAATGACCGAGACCGATATCCGCATGACTATAGCCGAGTATGTGCAGTCGGCGGCGCTGGCGATCGACGCCGGTTTCGACGGCGTGGAGTTCCATGGTGCCAACGGCTACCTGATCGATCAGTTCCTCAACACAGCCTCCAACCAGCGCAAGGATGACTGGGGCGGCAGTATCGAGAACCGCATGCGCTTTGCGGTTGAGATTGCCCGGCAGGCGGCGGCTAAGATCGACCGGAAACGGCTCGGCATGCGGCTCTCCCCCTATGGCGTATTCAACGAGATGGCGAGCGACCCCACGATGGAGGACACGTTCGAACGGCTGGCCGCCGAGCTTGACCGCATCGGCCTCTTTCATGTTCACCTGGTGGATCACAGTTCGATGGGTGCGCCGGAAGTGAAGCCCAGCATCAAGCGCAAGGTTCGCGCGGCCTTTCACGGCACACTGATCCTGTCGGGCGGCTATGACCGGGCTCGGGCCGAAGCGGACTTGGTCGCCAAGAATGGCGATTTGATCGCTTTTGGCCGGCCGTTCATCTCGAACCCGAAGCTTGTGACCAAACTCAGGAACGGAGAGCCCCTGCTCCCCGCCGATCAGGGCACATTCTACAGCCCTGGCGAAAAAGGCTACACAGACTACCAGGAATGAATTTTGGACAGGAGCGTTGGAATAAAAAAGGAGGCGACCATGAGCGTGCATCATGATAACGAACTGGCGAAGCGTGTTGTTGGAAGCGTGATCCTGGCGGCGTTGCTGGGATTGCCGTCACTGGGCAAGACCCAGACAGTGGCGGTCTCAAACGGCCAGTCGATCGCCTTTCTTGGCGATTCCATCACGCAGCAGGGCGCGGGTGGACCCGGCGGTTACTGCTGCCTGGTGATCGGCGGGCTCGAGAGCGTGGGCGTCAAGGCCAAGATGATCCCGGCCGGCATCAGCGGCCATACGTCGAACGACATGTTGAAGCGGTTGGGCGGCGATGTGCTCCAGAAGAGGCCGGCGTGGATGACACTAAGCTGTGGGGTCAACGACGTGTGGCGTGGCGCCGGCGGCGTGGCGCTCGAGGCCTACAAGACGAATATCACGGCTATCGTCGCCGCCGCGCAGGCGCAGGGGATCCGGGTCATGATTCTCACCGCGACGATGATCAATGAAGATCCGGCCGGCGCCAATAACCAGAAACTCGCGGCCTATAACGATTTTCTGCGAACCCTGGCCGTGGAGAAGAAGTGCCTCCTCGCCGACCTGAATGCCGATATGCAGAAGGTCGTAGCCGAAGGGCGGGCCAAGGGACAGAAGGGCAACCTGCTGACCATCGATGGCGTCCACATGAACGGCGCCGGCAACCGGATGATGGCGCTGGGCGTGCTTCGGGCCTTCGGACTCGGGGACAAGGAGCTACAGAAGGTTCGGGAGCATTGGATGGATATTCCAGGCCCGTGCAACAGGCCGCGTCGAAATGGCGGAGAGGGGGGGATTCGAACCCCCGGTACCAGTTTACCCGGTACGGCGGTTTAGCAAACCGCTGCTTTCGGCCACTCAGCCACCTCTCCGTTTCACTGCGATATGTCTTCGTGGCAAGCCACTTCCGTCTTCGTCCCGATACCCGCCTAAGCGGCGTGATCGGGGCTGCGCCGGACAAGCGCTCGCCGCTTCCAGACAAACGCAGAATGTAGAATGCAGAATGCAGAAACTCAACCTCTAAATTTTAACCCGCCTTTGTTGGGTGGAGGACAAAAATTTTGAGTGAGGTTTGCAGGGGTGACACGTCGCACTCAACCTGCTCCACATGGAGGACATGCGTATCGTTTTGGGATGCTGTGTCTTCCGCGTATAGACGCGGAAAACTCGCAAGCAATAATGTCGCGCAAACAGCGTCTTTATTTTTCCTTCTTCGGCCAACGGGGCTGTTGACCGGCCGCCCTGCGCCGGGGCACACACCCCTCACAGGTCAAACATGTTTTTGGGTTAAATGGGTGGCTGGCAGGGTGTTAAAAACCGGCGCCCCAGTTCCACCGTTGGATCAGGTGCCAAACCGTGTGATTGACCAGCAGGCTGTATAACGCCGCCACGCCATCGTCCACCACGATTCCCAGGCCGCCGGGCAGGCGTTGCAGGCGATTGGCCGGAAACGGCTTGAGCACATCGAACACCCGGTTGGTGAAAAAAGCCAGGACGAACACCCCGGGGCAGAGCGGCAAACCCAGCAGGCCGATGGGGAAGGTCATGAACTCGTCGGCCACAATGCGCCCATCGTCTTTGCGGCCGAAATGTTTTTCGGCCACATCGCAAATCGGGATGGCCAACAGGAGCAAGCCCAAGGCCGCGATCGCTTGCGCCATCAGGGCGCCGCTTCCGGAATACGCCTGGAACGCCGGGTGCGTCCAGAGCGGCGCCAGGATGAACATCAACGGCAAGCCCAGCAGCGTTCCGGCCGTGCCGCTCGCCACCGGACTAAGCCCCAGGCCGAAACCGGTGGCCAGCAGAACGATCGGTTTGCGCCAGCAAGAAGCTTTGGCTAACTCCATGGATTTGAGAAAAGGCATGGGCAACAGTTTCGGAAAGTTATTTGTTCCTCGTTCTTCGTTTGCAGATAACGAAGCACAAAGAACGTCGAACCAAGAACTCTTTCGGTTGTGTTACGAGCACCCCATGGAATTGCCGCAGTTGAAACAACGGTAACAGGCGCCGTTGCGCACGGTAATGGCGCCGCAGTTGGAACAGGGCGGCGCATCGGCCTGCATATCCTTGAATTGCGTTGGCGCGCCGGCCTCGGACGGCGCGGCCGTCGCCAACGCGGCGGCCGGGGCAATCTCCGGCTTGGATTCGGCCAGATCCTGACCTGGCCGCAGCAATCGCATGGTCTGGTTGCGGCCATCCGGGAAGGTCAGGTCCAGCCAGCGGAAAATGTAATCCACCAGCGACTTGGCATAGGGAATTTCCGGGTTCTTGGTAAAACCGCTGGGCTCGAAACGGCTGTGGCAGAATTTTTCGATCAGTGTGCTGAGCGGAACGCCGTACTGGAGGCACATGGAAATGGCGGTGCCGAAGGCATCCATAATGCCGCCGACGGTGCTGCCTTCCTTGGCCATGGTGATGAACAGTTCCCCCGGCGTGCCGTCTTCGTAAAGGCCCACGGTCAGGTAGCCCTGGTGTCCGCCCACCTCGAACTTGTGCGTGATGGACTGGCGCGTCAAGGGCATGCGGTGCCGGAAAGGCTTGGGGACGGACGGCACGGATTCGGCGCTCTCCGGCGCGGGCGAGGCTTCGCCCGTTTTGCTCGTGGTGACCGGTTGAATGCCTTTTGAGCCGTCGCGGTAAATGGCCACGGCTTTCAGTCCCAGTTTCCAGCCATCCATGAACACCTGGAACACGTCCTTGGCGGTGGCCGTGGCGGGCATATTGATGGTTTTGCTGATCGCGCCGGAAAGAAACGGCTGGACGGCCGCCATCATTTTCAGGTGGGCGTGATAGTCGATAAAGCGCGTGCCCTTCTTGGGCTTGAAGGCGCAGTCGAAGACCTTGAGGTGTTCCGGGCTCAGGCCGGGCGCTTCTTCGATCGTATCGTGCTCGTTCACGTGCGCCAGCATCGCGGCGATCTGCTCGTTCGTGTATCCCAGGCGTTTCAGCGCGATCGGCAGGGTCTGGTTGATGATTTTAAACATTCCGCCGTCGGCCATTTGTTTATATTTGACCAGGGCGATATCGGGTTCCACGCCGGTGGTGTCGCAGTCCATCATGAATCCGATCGTGCCGGTCGGCGCCAGCACGGTGACCTGGGCGTTGCGAAATCCGAAGCGCCGTCCGGCTTCGATGGCGTTGTCCCAGGACTGGTGGGCTTCGCGCGTGAGCGCCGAAATCCATTGATCGTGCTTGACGCGGCTTAAGCTCTCCCGATGCATGTCCAGCACGGCCAGCATGGATGCGCTGTTTTTGGCGTATTCCTCGAAAGGCCCCCGCGTGGCGGCAATCTCCGCCGAGGCCGTGTAGGCGTAACCGGTCAGGAGCGCGGTGACCGCGCCGGCAAAGGCGCGCCCCTCGTCGCTGTCGTAGGGCTTGCCCAGGCTCATGATCAGGGCGCCCAGGTTGGCATAACCCAAGCCGAGGGGCCGGAACAAATGCGAGTTTTCGGCGATCTCCTGCGTCGGGTAACTGCCGTTGTCCACCAGGATGTCCTGGGCGATGATCAGGAGGCGCACCACGTGTTGGAAGCGCTGGACATCGAACACGTGCTGGGCATCCGAGAACTTCGTCAGATTGATGGACGCCAGATTACAGGCGCTGTTGTCCACAAACATGTATTCCGAGCAGGGATTGCTGGCGTTGATTCGTCCGCTGGCCGGACAGGTATGCCAACGGTTGATGGTGGTGTCGTATTGCAAGCCGGGGTCGCCGCAGAAGTGGGCCGCTTCGGCGGCGCTCTGCATCACCGCGCGCGCCTCCAGCACTTCCACAATCTCGCCGGTCGTCACGGCGCGCGTGTGCCAGACCGTGCCCGCATCCACGGCCTTCATAAACTCGTCCGAGACCCGCACCGAAAGGTTGGCGTTCTGGAACATCACCGAGGAATAGGCTTCGCCGTTGAAAGAGCCGTCATAGCCGGCCTCGATCAGGGCGCGGGCTTTCTTTTCCTCGTTCACCTTACACTGGATAAAGTCCGCAATGTCGGGATGGTCAACCTTGAGGCTCTGCATCTTGGCGGCGCGGCGCGTCTTGCCGCCGGACTTGATCACCGCGGCGACCTGATCGAACACGCGCATAAAGCTCAGCGGCCCCGAGGGCGCGCCGCCGCCGGAAAGTTTTTCGCGGCTGCTGCGCAAGGTGCTCAGGTCCGTGCCGGTGCCGGAGCCGTACTTGAAGAGCATGGCCTCCGATCCGGCCAGGCGCATGATGTCCTCCATGCTGTCGGCCACCGATTGAATGAAACAGGCCGACGACTGCGGATGCTTGTAAGAATCGTTGGTGCGCTCGATCCTGGCCGCCTCCGGGTTCCAGTAATAGCAGGCCTTGTTGGCGGAGGAGAGCCCATACACCTGGTGAAGTCCCACGTTGAACCAGACCGGACTGTTGAAGGCGCCATATTGATTCGCGCAGATGTAGGTCAACTCGCGGTAAAACGTCTCGGTATCCGCGGGGGTTGCGAAGTAGCCGTCCCGCGCGCCCCAGTCGGCAATCGTGCGCGCCACGCGATGCACCAACTGGCGCAGGGATTTTTCCTGGATATCCATGCCGTGCGCGCCGTAAAAATATTTGGAGGCCACAATATTGGTGGCCAGCATGGACCAGGATTTCGGCACTTCGATCTCGTTGGATTCGAACACCACCGCGCCTTTGTCGTTCTTGATGACGGCGCGCCGCTTTTCCCATTCGATTTCATCGAAAGGATCGACCCCGGGGCGGGTAAACAGCGGTGTCACAGCCAGGCCTTTTTTTCGCGCAGTTTGATTCGGGGCCTGGGTTTGGCCGCTTTTGCGTGAATTCCTTGTTTTGGGCGCACCGTTTATGGTCGTGCCCGCGTCAGTTTTGCTGATATCCAAATCCAAAATCACCCCGGCAGGCTCACGCGTTTCAAGCATAACACACTCTCCTAAATAGCTGAAAGAACGTCAATTTCCGCCTTAGGCGGATCTGCCTATGGCATGAAAGGCCGTTTTTTCCGCAAATTATCCACCACTACATATGCTACTAAAATAAGGTCTTTTAAATTATTACCACTACCTGTAGTGTATTCCAAGAAAAAAATAAATTTATTTTTTAATCCTGTAAGTGGTTCATTATAACGCGATTGCCGGAACTACCAACTGAAAACGCGACAGAGCCGGTCGTTCTGCATAGCGAAGGCTTCTTTCGCGGCGAACCGCAACTACACCCCTGGCCGCGTTCGGGTACGTTTGGTAGAACGGTATAGTCGCTTGATGTACAGGAAGTTCAATGTTGTAGCCGTCGGACGATAGGCCGACGTTTCTTTCCAACCATCGCGAGCCTACCTGCCCGCAATGCTGCGCATAGCGCTGCAGGCGGGTTGTCTCGCGGCTACAGATTCGCCACCTTTGGCGGCCTAATTAAATGTACAGGAATTTTCCGCCATAGGCGGATCCGCCTACGGCGGACAAAGTTGTAGACTTCTGAGCTGGTTATAAGTCACGAGACGACAGGCTCGTACGATTGGCTTGAAAACGCCAGGCTCCGGACGGTTATCTCCGCCGCAAACGGACCAACCCCCGGCGGGTAGTGCCCGGCGCCCGCCGGCGCCAAGGTTGTTTCGGACTGGCGGAACGATGGCCCGTTTTGTTTGCCGGTGCGCCGGACTGCGCAACACGTTGTTTCAATTGAAAAACGATGGGCGCTCCCTCCAGGCCGAATGTTTTACGCAAGGCGCCTGTCAAGTATGCTTCGTAGGCGGGAATTAGTTTAGTGGCATCGTTCACAAAGAGCAAGATCGTTATCGGCTTGACGCCCACCTGCGTGGCGTAAAATATTTTCAGGCGCTTGCCTTTGACGTAGGGCGGCGCGACCCGCTCGTAGGCCTGGATCAGGGTGCGATTCAATATGCCGGTGGGCAATTGTGCGCCGACCTGGGCCGCCACGGCATCCATGGTCTCGATGGAGCGCCGGATGTTGAATCCGGTTTTGGACGAGATAAACACAGCCGGCGCCGAACTTAAAAACGGCACGGCCTTGCCCAGCGCCTCGCGATATTCGCTTTCGGACCATTTGGTCATCAAATCCCACTTGGTGATCAGCAGCAGACACCCTTTGCGATGCTCCTGAATCAGGCTGGCGATGGTTTTATCTTGCGCCGTCGGTCCCTGGGTGGCGTCAAGCACGAGCGCCACGACGTCCGCGCCGGCAATACTGCGTGTGGCGCGATCGAGGCTGAAAAACTCCACAGCCTGGCGGATTTTGCCCGTGCGCCGGATGCCGGCGGTGTCGGTCAGCACATAATGCCGCGCCTGAAAATCCCGGCCGACCGTGAAGGGAATTTCAACGCTGTCGCGCGTGGTGCCGGGCATGGCCGACACGATGACCCGGTCGCTTTGCAGCAGCCGGTTAATGAACGACGATTTGCCGACGTTCGGCCGGCCGACGATCGTCACCCGCAAGGGCGCCCGGGGCGGCAAGTTTTCCATTTCCGGCAGGGCCGGCAGGACGGCGGCCATCAAGGCCTTGAATCCACGGTTATGGGCGGCGGAAACGGGAAATACGTCGAACCCGAAGGACTCGAAGGCGGCGGACTGCGCGTCGCGTCCGGCATAATCGGCCTTGTTGGCAGCGACAAAAACGCGCTTGCCGCTCTTGCGCAGAAAATCGGCCACTTCCATATCCTGGGGCAGAACGCCGGTTTCCACGTCGGTGACAAAAATAATGGCGGACGCATCCTGGACGGCAATTTCGACCTGGCGCCGCACGAGGGTTTCCAGGCGCTCGCCGGGCAGGATCGCGGGGTCATCCGGCGCCTCAAGCCGGCCCAGGCCGCCGGTATCGATCAACTCGAAGCGGCGGGCGCCCCAGCACACTTCGCGCATCAGCCGGTCGCGGGTCACGCCGCGTTCGGCGTGGACGATCGCCACCCGTCCGCCCGCCAGCCGGTTGAAGATGGACGACTTGCCGACATTCGGCCGGCCGACAATCGCCACCGCGCCGGGCGTATTTTGTTTCGAAAGCGATTCCGTCATGGTGTTTTTTTACCTCTTTGGATTAATCCGCTTAGCATACCGCAAATGAGCCGGTAAAAAACAGCAATTATTAATCTTTGCATCTTCGCGCCTTTGCGTTAAATTGCCCTCGCCCGCTGAATCAGTTTCAGATTATCGAACGATTCTGTCATTATCCATTGACCATCAACCATTCCTGAGGAAAGCCATGGCGATTAATTTTGTGGAACAGATCGATGACGCAGTGCGCATTAAGAATGTGCTGGTGAGCGTGTCGGACAAGGCCGGACTGGAGGCGTTTATTCCCGAACTGGCGCGGATCAATCCGTCGCTGACCCTGTATTCCACGGGCGGCACGTTCCAGGCGCTCCGGGAATGCCTGGGCGCGGGCTTGGCCAAAAAGCATCTGGTGCAAGTCTCCGACTACACCGGCCAGCCGGAGATGCAGGGCGGATTGGTCAAAACGCTGGACTTCAAAATCTACCTGGGCCTGTTAAGCGAGACCTATAATCCGGCGCATACGGCGGATTTGGAGCGCGTCCAAGGCGTGGCCATCGACATGGTGATCGTTAACCTCTATCCCTTTGCCCAAACTATCGCCCAGCGCGGGGTGACCCCCGAGCAGGCGCGGGCCAACATCGACATCGGCGGACCGTGCATGGTGCGCGCCGCGGCTAAAAATTTCCTGCGCGTGGCCTCCGTCACCGATCCGGCCGATTACCCCGCCATCGCGGCGGAACTGAAAGCGGCCGGGGGCAAGCTGGCGCTCAAGACCCGTTTCGGCCTGGCCTGCAAGGCTTTTGCCCATACCGCCGCCTACGATGCCGCCATTGCCGCCTACCTCGCCCAATGCCCCTTCGATGCCGCGCGAAAAACCTACCGGATTAACTGAGAATACGGGCCGTCGAAAAGAACGGCGGGTTCGGGCTTGCGCGCGTCCAGAATGGACATTGCCAAACCGGAGCGTTTCGGGTAGTTTCATGCCATGGGCAAATACCACCAATAATGAGCTAAGGGAGGCGCGATTATGGCAAGCGGCAGGCTCGGGCGAGGATTAACCATGGCGCTATGTTCCGCGCTGCTGTTCGCCGGTTGTCGGGAGGACTCCGCCAGGAAAGCCTACCGGCAAGGCATACAGGATCTCGATCAGGGGCGTTATGCCCAGAGCATCCGGCTGTTGCAGAAGAGCGCCGCGCTCGGCGGCACAAATGCGCCCATGGCCGCCATTTATAATGGCCTGGGTATCGCTTATTACCGCATTGGCCAGCCTGAAAATGCCCTGGGTTCTTTCGAGGCGAGCACCCGGCTGGACCCCAAATTCGCGGAACCGGTCTATAACACCGGCGTCATTATGGCCGAATCCGGGCGTGAAACTCAAGCGGCGGCTTGCTTCGAAAAGGCGGCGTTATTGGATCCTTCCGGTACGCGCGCGCTCGAATATTTGGGCCGCATTTTTTACCGGAATCAGCGCTGGGGCGATGTTCGCAAGACCCTGGACGAGGCGCGTCGGCGCGCGCCCCGCGAACCCCGTGTCCTGACCGCCATGGCGCTCCTGGAGCTTCAAGTCACCAACGTGGCTCTGGCCATTTCCTGTCTGCAGGAAGCGTTGGAGCATGACGCCGGTTACGCCCCGGCGCTTTATAATCTGGCCGTTGTGAATCACCTCTGGCTGAAAAACGACAATCAGGCGGCGCCGTTGTTCAAGGATTACCTGCGGCTGGCGCCGAAAGGGGAGGGCGCCGAAAAAGCCTCGCAGATACTCGCGGACATTAAGAAGCTGTCCTCGGCCGCCGGCGCCGAGGAAACTCCGGTTGTTGCGCCGCCGGCCGTCAATGCATCCGTTCCCCCCGTTTCGCCCGCGCCTGCCGACAAAACCGGGCAACAGCCGGCGTCGCCCACCCTTGGCGCAGCCAAGGCGCCGTTGCCGGCCGCCTCGCCGTCCTGCGAGGAATTATTGCGGGTTGCCCGGAAACTGGAACAACAGGACCGTTTTGAAGCCGCCATCAACAATTATCTGCTTGCGGCGCGTGAAGCCGAACGTGTGGGCAAGCCTTCGATTCGGGATCAGGCCGCGCGGGAGGCCAATGGGCTCTGCGCGCAGAACGCCCGCGCCCATTACGAAGTGGGCCTGTATTGGGATGGGCGCGGCCGGCCGGATGAAGCCCTGTCCCATTTGAAACAGGCCGCGGAATTGAGCAACACCTGGTACGAGGCGCACTTCGCGGTGGCCCGCGTGGCGGCGGATAAAAACGAGTTCGATACGGCTTTGGTTTCGTTGAAAAAGGCGGACCAAAGCCGCCCCGACCGGCCCGAAGCATTGTGGATGCTGGCGCAGTTGTATGACCATAATCTCGGTTTGACCAACCAGGCGATTCAGGCTTACGAACTGTTCGAACAGCGGTTTGGCGGCGGCGGGCGGAACAGCGATGGGCGCTCCGCGGATGGGCGCGCGCGCCTAAAAGAGCTGAAGGATGCCACGGAGGAAAACATGCGCCCATCCACTCCCGCTAAAACCAATGCGCCGACCCATTGGTGGTGGCCGTTCAAGGCACAGCCGCAGAAAAATCCGGAAAATTGATGCTGTGGCGGGATTGATTTAAGGGCCCGGTATGGCCGAATGCGGGCGCAACTAAATTTTAGTTGCAAACGCAATGGCGGTTGTGTATCTTTATGAGCAAGAAAGAAAAACTCCTGATTCGATTCCTGGCAAAGCCGTGTCCAAAAGATTTCTCATGGGCGGAATTAGAGATACTGATGCGGCATTTTAATTATAATGAACTGAGTGGAAGTGGCTCGAGACGGAAGTTCATTCATCCTGGGACGAAACATATCATTAGCCTGCACAAGCGACATCCCGACGATACCTTGTTGGAGTACCAGATTAAAGGCGTAAAAGAGTCTCTTGAACAGCAAGGAATCATATGAATGATTGTTTGGAATACAAGGGGTATCTTGGTTCAGTTGAAGTCTGTCTTGAAAACAGGTGTTTTCATGGACGCATAGAGTTTATCGAGGATCTCATCACCTTTGAGGCGGTAGCGTTCGATGAGCTTGAACGTGAATTTCATCTTGCTGTCGATGATTACCTTTTGACCTGCAAACAGGTCGACAAGGAACCGGATAAACCTTTCAAAGGCACTTTCAATGTCCGTGTGGGATCCGATATTCATAGGCGCGCGGCTCTTTCTGCACGCAAGAGCGGCCATAGTCTCAATGACTTTGTAAAAGAGGCCATTGAGAGGCGCGTTGATGAAGAAAAACAGGTCGTGCACTATGAGCACACAGTCCGCCATACATTCGCATTCGAACGCATCGAACCCGCCATATTTTCCAGACCGGCACAGAATTTTGGAGAACACACATGGAACCGAGTCGCCCGGCAGAATTAAAAGGCATCGTGTTTGAAAAAACGGAAATAACGGGCACGGAGTTTAAGATATTGAAAAAGCCCGGCAAGGATGTCCATGGGTATATAAAGTTCAATTTGAATATCCTTCCTGAATTCAAGGCGGAACCCGAAACAAAGTTGCCGCATTCTTTCAAGCTCAAGACAGAAGCGCTTTTACAAGCCTTTTCTGGCGACATGGGAAAAAGCCCGCCTGAAGGCGAAGAACTAATGTCGTGCAAGGTGCAACTGGTTCTTAATTACCGCATTCAAGAGCCGCACTACACAGACGAAGAAATTAAAAAATATCTCTGGTGCTTTCAGTCACAGGCGGCGGTGGTTGTGCGCGGTTATTTGCGTGACTTGTTGAGAGACACCGCTTTTGCGTCTATTCCAATCCATGTGGATGCTTAACCATGACATTTGGAAACATGTTTACGATCATGGAAGTGTTCGCGATCGTGCTCGTGCTGTGGGAATTCTTGTGGGGCCTGAAACGGGGGCTTTCGGGCGAGCTTGCGCGGCTGATCGGCACGCTGACCGGGCTCGTCGCCGGCCTGCGCTTTTACCAGACCGTGGGCCGCCTGCTGTCCGACAATACCCGGCTTTCGGAGGACCCGGAACTGGCCCTGGCCGTGGCGTTCCTTCTGATCGTGGCTTGTGTGGCGCTCCTATTCCTCATTTTGCGCTTGATCCTGCGCCTGCTGATGGCGGTCAAGTTCAACGACAGGATCGACCGTTCGGGAGGCGGGGTTGCCGGTCTCTTGCGGGGAGCGCTGATGGCGTTCCTGTGCGTGTATGCGGTCGGTTTGTGGCCCCACGAAGATCTGCGGAACTTGGTGCGCAAGCAGTCCATCGTCGGGCGGACGGTCTTCCAGTATGCGCCGCCGGCGATCGAAAAACTGAATGCCGTCCGCTGGCTCGATGTCGGCGTGAAGCCGCCACCGCTGACTCCGGACGCCATGCAACCTAAGGAGCTTTTGGCCCCGCTGGCCGAAGACAAATAGGAGCCAACGTTACGTGTATTCAGGATTTCCGCTTTCGCGGGAATGACAGAATGGGTGGGCGTTGTTTGTCATTCCCGACCTGATCGGGAATCCATAATTTTTGTCGCCGCCTTTGGCGGCCTGATTCAAAAGAAGCCATGCTCAAGGTCCCTCATGCCGTGTTGGAGGAGATCCGTCTCGCTAACGATATTGCGACAGTGATTGGCGCCTATTTCACGCTCCAGCGCAGCGGCGCAACCTTCAAGGCCCTTTGCCCGTTCCACAAGGAAAAGACGCCGTCCTTCCTGGTCAATCCCCAGCGCCAGACCTATCACTGTTTCGGCTGCGGCGCGGGCGGGGACGTGTTCCGGTTCGTCATGGATTACGAAAAAGTGGATTTCATGACGGCCGTGAAAATGCTGGCCCAGCGCGCCGGTATCCGGCTGAAGCTGGAATCGGACGGCGATGACGGCCAGGGCGGCAAGCAGGCGCTTTACGAAATCAATGCGCTCGCCGCCAAACTCTACCAGCAATTCCTGCTCAAACGCCCGGAAGGCGCGGCCGCGCGCAAGTACCTGGCATCGCGCGACCTGCCGGAGGCGACCATCGAGGAGTTTGCGATCGGCTTCGCGCCGGAGCGCTGGGACACCATCCTGCGCTGGGCCGAAAAAACACACACGCACGAACAACTGGAAGCCGCCGGATTGATCATCCCGGCCAAGCCGCGCCCCGGCGATTCGACATCGGCCGAAGGCCCCGCGCGCTGGTACGATCGCTTCCGCAACCGGCTCATGTTTCCCATCCAGGACGAGCAGGGGCGCATTGTGGGGTTCAGCGGGCGCGTGTTGACCGCCGAGGCCGAAGCGGCCAAATACGTCAACACGCCGGAGACCGCGCTGTTCCGTAAAGGCCATATCCTCTATGCGCTTCACAAGGCGCGCCGCGCCATCGTGGAGTCGCGCGAGGCCATCGTCTGCGAGGGGCAGATTGACGTCATTCGCTGTCATCTGGCCGGATTTCAGACGGCGGTGGCGGCCCAGGGCACGGCGTTCACCGCCGACCATGCCCGCATCCTGAAGCGCTATGCCGACAGCATTGCGCTCGTCTTCGATGCCGACCGGGCCGGACAGGATGCCGCCCTGCGCGCGGCGGACACGTTCCTCCAGGTGGGGCTGGTCGTGCGCATCGCGGCGCTTCCGGCGGGCGAGGACCCCGATTCGCTGATCCGCCGCAAGGATGGCGCGGCCGAATTCCGCAGCCTGCTCCAGGGCGCCAAATCAGCGCTCGATTTTCAAATCGATGTCCTCACCGGCCGCGAAAAGCCGGATACGGAAGCCGGCCTGATGCGGCTGGCCGCGGCCGTGGTGGCGACGATTGCCCGCACACCCAATGCCGTCCAGCAGGCGCGGCTCGTCCGGCAGGCCGCCGCGCGCATGGCCGTGCCGGAGACGGCGCTCCAGCAGGAATTGGACAAGGTCCTGAAGCGCAGTCGGCCGGTGGTCGTGGTCCCCGCGCCGCCAAAAGCCGAACCGGCCGTGCCGCAGTCGATCAAGGAATTGGCGCTGGCCGAACACCTCGCGGCGAATCTGGAGTTGGCGGGTCTGGTCAGAAAGTATTTGCCGCTGGAACTGGTGACGGATTTGCCGTGCCGGCAGGTGATCCGGGCCTGTCTGCAGGCGGAGCAGGGCAAGCGGGATGTCATGAGTATCATCGCGGAGCAGGATAACGAGGAACGGGATCTATCCCGGTTTGTGGCCCAGGCGCTGGCGGCGCCGGCCAAGATCAAGAGCGATTTTGCGACCCGCGAGGAGTCGGTCAAATCGCTCATTTTGGGTATCCGCACGGCGGCGCTCCAGCGGCGCCGCAAAGAGATCGCCAAGCAATGCCAGGCCCTGCGCGCCGGGGCGGGCTCAAAGTTGTCGGCGCCTGCGGAGATGAAAAAGCTGGATTTGGAATATACGCAACTGGGATATGATGTCGCCAAACTCAAGCAGTGGGACACCGCCGTGCCGGTCATGGAAGGGATGTGAGGGCTTGGCATGCCGGCGCGGAATGGGGCGCCAATTTCGAAACATAGCGGTTCTGACGAACCGCAGTCACACCAGTTCGGTGTAGGGGCCGTTCGATAGAACGGCATAGTTGCCGAAGACCTTATTTAGCTTGAAGAAAATCGCCGGATGGGATAACGTCAGAGCGAATAAATAGGGGAAGCAAGCTTGATCCGGAGTTAAGACACACCGCAATTTTTAAGTTGTTAAAAAGGATGTGACCATGAGTTTTTTAAGCAAGTTATTCGGTAAGCGCAACACTTTGACCCGGCCGGCGGAGGATCGGGTTTACGTGGTGGACGCCACCGGCATGGTGGATCCGCGCCAGCGTAACGGCGGCGGCCAGGCCAGTCCCCGCGACCATTTTGCGATCCTGCGGATGCTGTCCCAGTTTGCCGAACGGGAAGGTGTCGCAATCCAGGCGGTTTTTACCGGGCGCCCTTTGCGCGAGGCCGGCGAGGGCCAGGAATTCAAGGGGGTGCGCGTGTTCTACGCCGAGACCACCGCGAGCGCCCAGGCCCGGATGAAAGAACTGATCCGCAAACTGGCCGGCCGCAAAGACGTGGTTTTGTTGACGGCGGATGCCGCGCTGGAGCGGGAGGCTGTGGAACTGGGCGCGGTCTGTATGCGGCTTTCGACTTTGCGGAAAAGTTTTGACGAACGGGATGACCGCGAGCGGGGCGACCAGGGAAATCGCGGCGAACATGGCGATCGGGATCGCGGGAATCGCGAGCGCGGTAACCGTGACCGTGGAAATCGCGATCGTGGCGATCGGGATCGCCAGCAAAGGCCCAATAACAATCGCAACCCTGCCCCCGAAACGCCGGAAGAGCCCGCCGAGGAGGCTGGGCCGCGCGAGAATCCGTCGGTGAACGATCTGATCGATCCGGTCTAACGCCTGCAACCAAAATTCGAAATTCGAATATCTAAATCCGAAACAAATCCGAATAATCAAAAAAGCAAATTCAAAACAAGATCGTTTGGGTCATTTAACATTCAGGTTTTGATTTTGATATTGTTTCGGATTTCGTGCTTCGGATTTCTGGTTCTTCATTGGGTATCTGCGGCTGTGTCTGCAACATGAAGAGCGCGATGCCCGCCGCCACCGAGGCGTTGAGCGACGTGACATGGCCCTGCTGGGGAATGCTCACGAGATGATGGGCCTGATTAAGAATGTGTTGGCCGACCGCCCGATGCTCGCCGCCGATTACCAGCAGCATCTTTTTCGGATTCCGTTCGTTCAGACGCCGCAAGTCTTCCTTGCCGCGCGCGTCCAGGGCCGCCAGTGTAAATCCCAGCGGCAACAGGATTTTGACGTATTCGTTGGCCGTGTGGTCCCGGGCAATCCGCAGATATTCGGTGGCGCCGGAGGAAGCCTTGACGACGGAAGGATAGATTTCCGGAACCCCCCGATTGGCCAATAGAACATCGTGCCAGCCGAAAATTTCGGCGCTGCGCAAAATGGCGCCGACGTTCTGCGGGTCTTCCACGTTGTCGATCAACAACAGGCGGTCGGCTTCCTGCAAGCCCTCCAGGGAGGCGTAGGGATAGGATTCCGTTTCCAGCACGATCCCCTGGTGCTCTGTCGTTCCGCATAGATCGAAGAGCCGGCGCTTGTCGGCGGCGGTGATGGGCGTCTTGGCCTCGTTCAATAGTTCGGTCAGTTTGCGGCGTCGGGAGCCGGTGGCGCCGCTTGGGCCGAAATAAGCCGCGCGGATCGCGCGGCGCCGGGCGCGCACGACCTCGAAGGCCGGGTTGATGCCGTATATATATTCGGTGGTCATGGCGGTTTTAACGTATAGGAATTAAATCTTCTGTAGCCGCGCCACATAGGGGCGCGTTCTTCCGGAGCGTCGGCCTTCGTCCGCCGGCTACAGTTCCGCCAGAGGCGGATCCGCCTTCGGCGGAAAAAGTTATCACAGGGCCTAATTTTTTTTTGGCGCTTGGACTTGCTGTTTGAGATCGTCGGTGAGCAAGTCCCAGAGCCGGGGATGGGCCTCCACCAGCCTGGCAATATCCGCCAGATCTTTGATCCGCTTGCTTTGCCTTCGTTCAGGCTCGGACCAGGCCTTCATCTTGCCTCTGAGGGTGTCTTCCAAAGAAGCCACGCGCAGGAGAATGCCATGCACATCGGCGGTCACGGCGCGGGCGGGGAAGTCCCGATAGAAATCCTCCGTGCTGAGTTGAATGCTGACGGTCGAATGCCCCTTGAAGTTGATGAACCACTCGAATCGCTCGGAACTAAATCCCGCCTCCTCGAGCAATTCGACGGTGCGCTCGATTGCATCTGACGCCACGACGATATCCACGTCCTGGGTCACCATGGGTTGCTCCGCCCAGTGATTCACCGCCACGCCGCCTATGACGCACCACACGGCGTCCGCTCTTTCAAGGCAGTCAACAAGGCGCATGACATCGTTCGTTCCGCCGGAAGTCTGCCAATCGTAAAATTGCTTCGCAGTCATGAGTGGACGCTACCAGAACGCCCCGGCGGTTGCCACTGTTATTTGAACGAACATGGGCGCGGACGGGTGGCGTTGTATGGGTTCAAGCCGACTTGAACACGACGCCGTCTTGCATGGCGGCCATGACAATACGGGCGCAGGCTTCCGCGTCCGAGGCGGCATCGTGATGGTTTAGCGGGATCTTCAAGCGGCGGCAAACATCGGGCAGTTTGGTCGGGTAGATGCTCCACACGCGGCGGGCGAGTTCCACGGTGCATTCGAAGCGGATGCGCGGCGGCATGGCGCCGGCTTGCGCGCAACAGGCGGCAAGCACTTTTTGATCGAAGCGGGCATTATGCGCGGCGATGAACGTGGTGCGCTCGAAATGCCCCGCGAGCGCCGGCCATACCTCCTGAAACGTCGGCTGGCCCTCGACATCCTCCCAGCGGATGCCGTGGATATACGTGAATTCGAATTCTTGCCGGGGCGGGCGGATGAGGCGATAGGCGCGGTCAACGATCGCGCCGTCCTCCACGGTTACGACGGCCACCGCGCAGGCGCTGTCGCTGCCGCGATCGGCGGTCTCGAAATCGATGGCCGTAAACCGCGGAAGTCGTTTGCGTTTCATGCGTCAATCCTTCGTTATGCCCCGTGCACGGCGGCGGCCAGTTCGCGCACCAGCGCGGCCAGGCGGCCTTTGCGGGTCGCCTCCACCAGGGCGCTGCCGACCACGACGGCATCGGCATGCCGGGCCGCGGCGCGCGCTTGCTCGCCGTCGCTGATCCCGAACCCGGCGGCGATGGGCAAATCCGTGCAGGTTCGAAGCTGCTCTATATTTTTCCTGGCGTTGAACACCAATCGTTTGCGCGCGCCGGTTACGCCTTTTACCAGGATGTAATACACGAACCCATCAGCTTCCGCCAGCAGCCGCCGGGCGCGCTCCGGCGAGGTGGTCGGCGCAATGAGCTGAATAAACAACAGGCCGTGGCGTTTCATCGGCGCGCGCAGCTCGTCCGCTTCCTCGAACGGCAAATCCACCACCAGGAGGCCGTCGATGCCCGCGCGCTTCGCGTCCCGGCAGAGGGCGTCATACCCGTACCGGAACAACGGGTTGGCATAACTGAACAGGATCATCGGGGCCTTGAAGGAGCGGCGCAGGCGCGCGGCCATGGCCAGAATCTGTTTCAGGTTCACGCCGGATGCCAGGGCGCGCCGGCCCGCGGCCTGGATGGCGGGGCCGTCGGCCGTCGGGTCGGAAAACGGCACGCCGATCTCCAGAATATCCAGTCCGCTGGCCAATGCCGCGCGAAAGTTCCGTTCCGATGTTTTCAAGTCCGGATCGCCGGCCGTCAGGTAGCCGATCAGCGCCTTGCGGCCTTGCGCCCGCAGGGTTTGAAATGTGTCTGTGATTCGGTTCATAAGAAGAAATTCAGTGATTTAGCGATTCAGTGATTCATTGATTTAAATCGACACTGGTGTCCGGTTTAATTATTACCAAAGATGATTTGATGCCTATAAAATAAGGGCGTAATCACAACAATGTTTTTCGCCGATTTCAATTCAAAGACGGTAATTTGTGGCGGCAAAATCGTT
>Ga0172380_10002088_pt1 | contig 32356 bp, 29 predicted proteins | sample Leawe162metaG_FD_119747 | JGI IMG/M metagenome (GOLD analysis project Ga0172380, IMG submission 119747) | Leachate microbial communities from a municipal landfill in Southern Ontario, Canada - Leachate well 162 metaG | ecosystem: Engineered > Solid waste > Landfill > Unclassified | place... | reverse complement strand
TCCGGCTCTCCCTTCGCTCCAGGCACCATCACTTCGTAGTGTTCAAGCACCCTGCGATGACAATCAAGTGTCGCCCGCGTCTCTCAGGGGGCATCCTGCTTCAGGATGCCCCCTGAGCAGTTACCATGTGGAAACAGATTTTTAGACAGGATGCACAAGATTTTCAGGATTCACAGGGAGGAACTTGCCGCGAAGCGCAGGGAGTTTTTTTCGATCAGAGCGTAAGCGTTGTGATTGTGGATGGATTCGAAGTTTTCCGCCTCGACGCGGTACCATGTGATGTTTGGGTCTGCCTCGCACCGCACGGCGACATTGCGCACGAGATCCTCGACAAAAACCGGATTCCCATAGGCGCGTTCGGTGACGGCCTTTTCATCCGGGCGCTTGAGCAGGCTGAAAAGCTCCGAACTCGCCGAGTCTTCCACCAGGCGGATCATGTCTTCGATCCACATGGGTTTGCGCCACCGGACCGCGAAGGTGACATGGCCGCGCTGATTATGGGCGCCGGATTTGCTGATGGCTTTTGAGCAGGGGCAAAGGGTGGTAACGGGGACAAGGACCTGCACCACGAAGTCCATTTTCCCATGTTCGAGCGTCGCTTGAAATCGCGCCCCATAATCCACCAATCCGGCGGAACCGGTTACCGGGGCCTTTTTTTCCAAGAAGAACGGAAACTCGAACTCCAGATGCGCGCAGTCGCTTTCGAGCCGTTTGGTGAGCTGTTCGAGAATGTTCCGGATATTGTCAACATGCACGACGGGACCGTGTGATCCGAGGACCTCGATGAACCGGCTCATGTGTGTGCCTTTGAAATGGTGCGGAAGATCGACGGTCAGTTGGACGGTGGCAACAGTGCTCTGAATGGCGTGGTCCTTGTCCCGGATTTGAATCGGATACCGCAAGGCCTTGACTCCAACCCGGTCAATCGGAAGTTGGCGGGTGTCCGGTTCATTCTGAGTGTCTTTCATTCCCTCACTTTATATGTCCCGGACAGATACGCGAGAAAATCAAAAAGCTATGCTAGGCGAAATGATTTTGATTATCCTGCATCCATGAACATTTTTGATCTGACCGACGAAATCGCTGTGGTGATCGGAGGAACCGGAGTTCTGGGTGGGGCGCTTGCGGAGGGTTTGGCTGCAAGCGGCGCGACGGTGATCCTCGCCGGGCGAAATGCCGGTCGTGGCGGAGAACGGGTTGATGCCATTTCCAGGGCCGGAGGAACAGCTGTTTTTTTCGAAGCTGACGCCTCATCGAATGAAAGCCTGCAAAACCTGCTGGCCAATACCCGGGATCTTTTTGGAATTCCCACGATCCTTGTGAATGCCGCCGGCGGAAACAACCCAAAGGTCACCGTCAATGCGGACAATTCCTTTGAAAAAATCACGGCCGAAGATTGGCGCGAGAACTTCGAACTCAACCTCGTGGGCGGGGTTCTCCTTCCCTGCCAAGTTTTTGGACCGGTGATGGTCTCTGCGAAAAAGGGAAGCATCATCAATATCGCAAGCGTTTCCGCACACCTCCCCCTTTCGAATGTGGTGGCCTATTCCGCCGCAAAAGCCGCCGTGCTCAACCTGACGCAGTTCCTCTCGCGAGAGTGGGCTCCATTCAACGTGCGCGTCAACAGTCTCACGCCGGGATTTTTCCCTGCCGAACAGAACCGCCGCCTTCTCTTCAACGCGGATGGATCTCCGACACCCCGAACAGCCTCCATACTTTCCCATACTCCCATGGCCCGTTTTGGTTCTGCGGAGGAACTCGTCGGAGCCGCTGTCTTTCTCGCCAGCTCCCGGGCCAGCTCGTTTGTGACAGGGGTTGATCTGCGTGTCGATGGTGGGTTCTTGTCGCAAACGATCTGAACCCGGATGTTCCATGTGGAACAATTTTTGGGTGCATCATGCGGGAGTTCCCCATTCGCGCAGAAGGGTCGGGACAGACCTCTGGGCGGGCCGGGACGTCTCCTCTTTTCCCAAGCGGCCGATTGTTTCGAGTCAAAAACCGATGCTGGATTCGCCTGGATCGAAATGTTCCACGTGGAACCTTGGTGGCTTTCTTGAAATTCGACTTAGATTCAGAAAAAGGGCTGTCCATCTGAGTGCGGTAGATTCAAGATGTCGCGGTTTCGCTTCCGCCAGCCGACTCGAAATCCACAACTGGCAGTGGTCGCCGCGCTGAGATGGACAGCCCTTTTCAGAAATTTCTCGCGCCGAGCCGCAGGGATCGCGGAGAAAAACGAAAGCGGTTTGAGAAAATGTGTGGCCGCAAAACATCGCGCCCCTCCCGGGTGAGAAAGGCGGTGTTTGCCGCAAGCTGTTTTCTGTCAGTTTGTCATCTGCGGTCATTGGTGTTCATTTCAAAATTCGCGCTCCAAACCCGGCAAAGGACATGAAATGTCCCATTCATGGCCAGGCATGGGACACGAAATGTCCTATATTTTTCCCAGAGGAGGAATGCGCGGCTCCGGGTGTCCGACGCTGACATGGGGGTTGTCCCTGAGAAAGAACCTCCACGGCAGGTCGGCGGCCCTGGAGATTCCGATCCGCGGCGCCTGGATAATGCGGGGAAGGAATCTGGCCCGGTGGAGGATCAGCGCGTTTCCCCGCAAGAAATCGAGGCCATGGCTGGAGCCGTCGATCCCGATGGCCTGGGTCAGCTTTCCGGGGCCGGAACAAAGCCGCGTGGGATCGTCCATCTTGCGCCGCCGCCGCATGTCTGCGATCCCGTGGGCGGGTTCGAGGGCGCGAATGAGAACAAAGCCCTCATCCGCGCCGCCCTTGACGAGAAAATTCAAAAGCCAATGCACCCCGTAATTCAGGTAAACATAAGCCGTGCCCGGCGGGTGATCGGCGACGAAGCGCCGCGAAGACGGACGGCTGAACGTATGGCAGGCCTCGTCATTCCGCGCGGAGTAGGCTTCTGTCTCGACAATGATGCCGCCGCATCCCTTCCAAAGCAATTCACAGCCGATCAGCCCTCGCGCGCAGGTGAGGGGGTCGCGCGTGAAAAAATCGCGTGTCAAAGCTGGGAAACGCTTTTCTCCGCGATCCCGGCGGCTCTGAGTGAGGGATCGCCGGATTCGGGCCTTCCTCCCGGCGTCCTGGCCATCTTGGCCGGACGCACGCTTCCCTGCCCCCTTCGATGCTTGCCTGTTCACCCGCGCAGGCGGACGAGGAGGTCTCCGCCGTCCACGGCGTCGCCAACGCCTGCGAGGAGTTCGTCGATGACACCGGCGACCGGGGCGTAGAGGGTGGTCTGCATTTTCATGGCCTCGAGGGTGAGGAGCTTGTCGCCTTTTGCGACGCGGGCTCCATTTCCGGGGCCGACGGAGGTGATCATGCCGGGGATCGGGGCGCCGACTTCGAGCGGGTTGGCGGCATTGGTTTTGGGACGCGCCTTGGCGGTGGTGGTCACGGATTTGTCCACCGCTGTCGCCTCGCGCGGCATGCCGTTCAATTCGAAGGAAATGATCCGGCGGCCGTCCTTGTCCGCGACCCCGATGTTGACGAGCTTGATGAAGAGCGTCTTTCCTTCCTCGATATCCACCGTGACTTCTTCCCCCGGCTTGAGGCCGTAGAAAAACGCGGGGGTTGGAAGGACGCTGACATCGCTGAAGTCGCGCTGGAATTTCGAGAATTCCGCGAACACGTCCGGATACATCAGGTGGCTGAAGAGTTCGTCATCGGTCGGTTCGTGTTTCAGTTTTGCGGCGAGTTCGGCACCGACGGCGGCCAGGTCGATCTTCGGGGCGCGGGAGGATTTTGGCCGGGCTTTTCCGAGGACCACTTCGACGACGTTCCGCGGCCAGCCGCCCATCGGGTTGCCGAGTCCGCCCGCGAGCATGTCCTTCACGGACTCCGGGAAGGGCATTCCGGGATCGAGGTTGACGACATCCGCCGGACGGATGCCGCGGGTGAACAGGAAGAGGGCCATGTCGCCGACGACCTTGCTCGACGGCGTGACTTTGACGATGTCGCCGAACAGGGCATTGACCTCGGCATAGCAGCGGGCGATTTCCGGCCAGCGGTGCGCGAGGCCCATGCTGGCGGCCTGTTCCTTGAGATTGGTGAACTGGCCGCCCGGCATCTCGTGGAGATAAACCTCCGCGCTTCCCGTCCGGGGCGAGGTGTCGAACGGAGCGTAGAATGTCCGGACCTGTTCCCAGTAGTCGGCATACTCGTCGAGCGCCTCCCGGTCCAGGCCGCTGGCGCGCGGGGTATTTTCGAGAGCGGCCACGAGGCTGTTGAGGTTCGGCTGCGATGTCGAGCCGGACATCGAGGAAATTGCCGCATCCACGACATCCGCCCCGGATTCCGCGGCGAGCAGCACGGAAGCGGCATTCACGCCGCTCGTGTCGTGCGTGTGGAAATGGACCGGCATCCCGACCTCCGCGCGCAATGCCTTGATGAGCGCGCGCGCGGCGAACGGACGGCAGAGCCCGGCCATGTCCTTCACGGCGAGGATGTGGGCGCCCATTTTTTCGAGTTCCTTCGCCAGCGCGACATAATATTTCAGCGAATACTTCGCGCGCCTGGGATCGAGGATGTCGCCGGTGTAGCAAAGCGCTCCCTCGCAGACCGCCGCCGTTCCGCGCACGGCATCCATCGCGGCGCGCATGTTCGGCAGGTCGTTCAGGGAATCGAAGATCCGGAAGATGTCCATTCCGGCCTCGGCGGAACGTTTCACAAATCCCTTCACCACGTTCGGAGGGTAATTCGAATAGCCGACCGCATTCGAGCCGCGCAGGAGCATCTGGAAGCAGATGTTCGGGACGCGTCGGCGCAGCTCGCGCAGGCGATCCCAGGGGTCCTCGCGCAGGAACCTCATCGAGGCGTCGAATGTGGCCCCGCCCCACATTTCCAGGCTGAACAACCCGGGCGTGCGGCGGGCGACAGCGTCCGCAACGGCCAGCATGTCATACGTCCGCACCCGCGTGGCCAGCAGCGACTGGTGGGCGTCGCGAAACGTCGTGTCCGTGAAGAGGAGGCGCTTTTGCGAGCGCGTCCATTCGGCGAACTTTGCGGCGCCGAGTTTCAGCAGGAGCTGCCTCGTGCCATCCGCCGGCGGGGTGCGATGGTCGTAGTCCGGCCGCGCGGCGGCGGGAAGCGGGGCCGGGATTTTGTGGCCTTTGGCCTGCGGGTTGCCGTTGACGACGATATCGGCGAGGAAGGCCAGGAGTTTCGTCGCCCGGTCCTTGCGGGGTTTGAACTCGAAGAGCGCGGGGGTGGTGTCGATGAGCGTCGTCGTCGCCTGTCCGTCGGCGAATGTGCCGTGGTGGATGACGTTTTCGAGGAACGGGATGTTGGTCTTGACCCCGCGGATACGGAACTCGCGGAGCGCCCGGTGCATGCGCTGCAGGGCCATGGGAAATGTCTGGCCGGAGGCCGTGATCTTGACCAGCAGCGAATCGTAGAACGGCGTGATCACGCTCCCGGTCGTTCCCATGCCGGAGTCCAGGCGGATGCCGAATCCGGCGGAACTGCGGTAGGTGATGAGCTTGCCGTAGTTCGGCGTGAACTTGTTGGCCGGGTCCTCGGTCGTCACCCGGCATTGAACGGCAAAACCATTGCGCGGAATGCCCTCCTGCGCGGGCAGCGCAAGGTCCGGCCCGTGCAGGGCGGCCCCGGCGGCGACGAGGATCTGCGAGCGCACGAGGTCGATGCCCGTGATCTGCTCGGTCACCGTGTGCTCGACCTGGATGCGCGGATTCATCTCGATGAAGAACCATTCCTCGCGGTCCAGATCGTAAAGAAATTCGATGGTGCCGGCGTTGTTGTAGCCGATCCCCTCCGCGATCCGCACGGCCGCGTCGCACAGCTCGTGGCGGATCCCGTCCTTCAAGCCGATCGAGGGGGCCACTTCAATGACCTTCTGGTGGCGGCGCTGGACCGAGCAATCCCGCTCATGCAAATGGAGGACATGCCCGTGGTTGTCGCCGAGGATCTGGACCTCGATGTGTTTGGCGCGCGGGATGTACTTTTCGAGAAAGACGGCCGGGTTGCCGAATGCGCGGCCGGCTTCGCCCTGGGCTTCGTCCAGAAGCGGAGCCAGATCGGAGCCGTTCAGGACCACCCGCATCCCCCGGCCCCCGCCTCCGAACGCCGCCTTGATGATGAGCGGGAACCCGATGGGCTTCGCGATTTTGAGAGCGGTGGCCCGATCGACAACCGGATCTTTCGTGCCCGGCAGGGTCGGGACTTTCAGCTTGTGGGCGAGGGCCCGCGCGGCCGTCTTGTCGCCCATTTCCCGGAGCAGTTCCGAACGGGGGCCGACGAATGTGATGCCCGCCGATTCGCACGCGGCGGCGAATCCGGCATTTTCCGAGAGAAACCCGTAGCCCGGGTGGATCATGTCCACCCCGCGTTCCTTCGCGAGACCGACGATCCCTCCGATGTCGAGATAAGCTCCGACCGGCCCCTTGCCCTCGCCGACCATGTAGGCCTCGTCCGCTTTGAAGCGGTGCATCGAGAGGCGGTCTTCCTGCGCGTAGATGGCCACCGTGCGCATGCCCAGTTCGGTCGCGGCCCGGAAGACCCGGATGGCGATCTCGCTGCGGTTTGCCACGAGGATCTTCTTTCCGACAACGGAGGACAATGCCGCATCGCGCTTGGAGATTTTCATAAGGTCGAATATTTCGGGGTTGCATACTCCAAGACCGCCTGCATGGCAACCGCCTCGAATGAAAAAGAATCTCCATGCCACCCCGCGCGAACGGCCCGTGTTTCCGTTCTGGAATTTTGCCCCGGCGCGCGTAGTGTCTGGCAGCCATGCAACTGCCGACCGGCACGGTCACATTTTTGTTCACCGATATCGAGGGAAGTTCCCGCTTGTGGGAGAGGTTCCCCGTCGATATGGGCCCCGCTTTGGCCAGGCATGACGCCTTGCTCCGGACGGAAATCGAATCCCATGGAGGATGGGTGTTCAAAACGGTCGGCGACGCCTTCTGCGCGGCCTTCGCCTCTTCCGGGGAAGGTCTGGAAGCCGCCTTGGGCGCGCAGGAAAAGCTCTTCGCGGAAGACTGGGGAAAAGTCGGCCCGTTGCGGGTCCGGATGGGCCTGCATACCGGTCCGGCGGAATTCCGGGGCAACGACTATTTCGGCGGAACATTGAACCGCGCCGCGAGGATCAGTTCCGCCGGGCACGGCGGCCAGGTGCTTTGTTCGCAAACGGTGGCCGATCTCCTGCGCGAGGCCACGCCCGAGGTCGGCTTTGTCTCTCTCGGGGATTTCCGCCTGCGGAATTTGAATCGTGTCGAGCGGATTTACCAGGTCCATGCACGGGGGTTGACGGCTTCTTTTCCCCCGCTCCGTTCGCAGCAGACCCTGCCGCACAACCTTCCGGCTTCCCAAACCAGTTTCATCGGCAGGGGCGGCGAGCTGGAGCAGGTCAAGGAATTGCTCGGGAAGACGAGCGCCCTCACGCTTCTCGGCGCCGGCGGCACGGGGAAAACCCGCCTTGCCATCGAGGTCGGACGCGAGGTGCTGGATGACTATCCGGACGGGGTCTGGCTGGTGGAATTGGCCACGCTCGAAAAAGATTCCAGGCTTGCGGATGCCGTCGCCGCCACGCTCGGCGTTCGTGAGGAACCGGGCCGTTCGCCGGGCGAAACCCTCGCGTCATTTCTCTGCGGGCGCGAGATGCTGCTGATCCTCGACAATTGCGAGCACATCATGGATTCCGTTTCCCGGGAGGTCACCGCCCTTCTCGCCAGATGCAAAAGCGTGCGCGTGCTTGCCACCAGCCGGCAGGCGCTGCACATCCCCGGCGAGGTGACGTTCCCGCTGCGGGCGCTCGAGGCCTTCGATGTCTGGCGTCGCCCGAAGGACAAACCGCTGGCGGCGGAAGACATCGCCGGCTTCGACGCCGTCAAGCTCTTCGTGGACCGGGCCCGGGCATTGGTCCCGAATTTCCAACTCACCGATGAAAATGCCCCGGACATCGCGCGCATCTGCTGGAGGCTGGACGGCATTCCCCTGGCCTTGGAGCTGGCCGCCGCGCGGCTGCGGGTCCTCACGCCCGCGCAAATTTCCGAGCGCTTGAACGACCAGTTCCGGCTCCTGAAGGGCACGGCGGTCCTGCCGCACCAGCAAACGCTTCGCGCCCTCATCGATTGGAGCTACGATCTTCTGACCGGGCCCGAAAAGCTTTTGTTCCACCGTCTCGCCGTTTTCGCCGGCGGGCGCACGATCGAGGCGGTCGAGGCGGTCTGCGCGGATGACGACACGGGCGATGTGCTCGATCTCCTCCAGCAACTCGCCGAAAAATCCCTCCTTTTCGTCGACCAGGATCCGTCCACGGGACCGCGGTACACGCTCCTGGAATCGGTCTGGCAATACGCCCGCGAGAAATTGAGGGAATCCGGCGGAATGGAGGCCATGCAGGAACGCCACCTGCATTACTATCTGCAGCTCGTCAGGGATGCCGGCCCGCACCTCACCGGGCCGGATCCCGAAAAGCATCTCCGGAAGCTTTCCGCCGACGCTCTCAACATTCGATACGCGCTGGAGTGGGCGGCGGAACGTCCGGGGGATGCGGAACCCGGGTTGCAGCTGGTCACGGGCCTGGAGCGCTACTGGGAAATTTGCGGGAACCTCGAGGAGGCGAGACGCCACTGTGAAGCCGTCCTGGCGAGGCCGGATTGCGGCGTTCACCCGCATTTCCACGCGCGCGCGATGATGTCGGCGGGGAGGATTGCGTGGGCGCAGGATCGCTACGACGAAGGCCGCGCGTTGCTGGGCCGTGCCCTGGGCATTTTCGAGCGACTCGGCGAGGAAGAGATGGCCGGATTTGTCAATGGCTACGAGGGGTTTCTCGCGTTTTCGCAGGGGGACAGGGATCTGGCGCGCCGGTTCTTTCTCAAGGCCGCGGAGATCGGAAAGAACACCGCGAACCGGAAAATCCAAGCGCTTGCCGTGGCCGGAGAGGGGAGCCTCGCCGCCGGCGAAGGGGATCTCGATCTCGCGTTCGAACTCAAACTCAAGGCCCTGCGGATGTTCCGCGAGGTTCGTGACAGATGGGTCGTGGGCTACAGTCTCTGGGGCCTCGCGCAGGCCGCCCTGGCCCTTGGCCGGCCGGCACCGGCCCGCGAAGCCTTGGCGGAATGGGCGCGGATTGCTCGGGAACTCCACAACCGGTGGGCCATCCCCTACATCATCCAGCACCTCGCCGATGCGGCAAGACTGGAAGGGAAAGCGGATCTTGCCGCAAGGCTCTTCGGCGCGGCCGAACAACAACGCGGAAAATTCGGCGCCCGCTTCTCACCCTCCGAACAGACGGCTTGGGACACCTCGGTGACCGCCCTGAAAAACCTGATCGATGAGGAAGCGTTCCACACCCACTGGAAAGCCGGACGCCACCTCCGCCCGGAAGCCGCCCTCGAACTCGCGCTCGCGGGATGAACCTATAAACCTACAAAGGAAAATAAACAGCCACAAAAAGGCAGGCAGCGGGCTCCGGAACCTCCCGGAGTCTCCGCTTGACAGCCGATTGGCTGCCGGGGCAAAACAGGGGCACAGGCGTCCCGCCTGTGAAAGGCTTGAGCCTACGCCGCAAAGTCAGTGCCCCAACGGGGGGGCCTATTCTCGTGCGCTGCGAATTTCCAAGAGGTGGCATGACACCCGATCCCAAACGCACGACGAGAAAGGGAGAAGGTCACGGCGGTGCCGAGCAGGTTATTTGCCGATGCAGAACCGTCCGAAAATTTCGCCCAGGATTTCCTCGGTGCCCGCTGTTCCGATGATTTGTCCCACGCTGTCGAGGGCGGCGCGAAGCTCGATGGCCGGGAGTTCCGGGGGCTCGCCGGCGCGAAGCGAGTCCTTGGCGGTGTGGAGCGATGTGGCCGCGGACTCGAGAAGCGTTTTGTGGCGGGCATTGACGGCGGCGAGCGATTGGCCGGACGAGAGGTGCTGGCCGCAGGTTTCTTGGAGCATCGCTTCCACAAGCCTGGGAAATCCGTCGCCGGTTTTCGAGGAAACGCGCACGACGTTGGAGGGTAGGCTGGCATTCGGCGGGAGCAGGTCGATTTTGTTCGCCACGAGGATTTCCCGCGCCCGCAACGCGGGCTCGCTGAACCCGGCCGAGGCGTCGAGGACATGAAGGACGAGATCCGCCCGGTCGATGGTTTGAAGCGCGCGGTCAACCCCCTCGCGCTCCACGGGATCACCGGTCTCGCGCAGGCCCGCCGTGTCGGTGAGACGGAACAGAATCCCCCGCAGGCAGACAGATTCCTCGATCGTGTCCCGCGTGGTGCCGGGGATCGGGCTGACAATCGCGCGCTCCATCCCAAGCAGCCGGTTGAGCAGGCTCGATTTGCCGACATTCGGGCGTCCGACGATCGCGGCCCGCACCCCTTCGCGCAGCACCCGTCCGCTCTCCGCCGTGGAGAGAAGGCTCTCGATCCGCGCAATGACGGACGAGATTTTTTCCAGGAGCAGGGTCCCGGTGGCGGGGTCGATGCCTTCCTCCGGAAAATCGATCCAGGCCTCGAGGTGGGCGACGGTTTCGAGGATCCCCGCCCGGATGCCGGAGACCTCGCCGCCCAGCCGTCCCTGCAACTGCTCTGCCGCCGCCCGCATGGCCGGCGGCGTCTTGGCGCTGATGAGGTCCATGACGGCTTCGGCCTGGGTGAGATCGAGTTTGCCGTTCAGAAAAGCGCGCTGCGTGAACTCGCCGGGTCCGGCGGCACGGGCCCCCTGCCGGAGCACGACCTCCAGGACATGCGCGGCCAGCAGGATGCCGCCGTGGCACCCGATCTCGACCATGTCCTCGCCCGTGTAGCTTGCCGGGGCCTGAAAGACCGTGACGAGGACCTGGTCCACGGTCACCCCGTCTTCAACGATCCGGCCGGGGGTTGCCCGCCGCGGCACGGGATTTCCCGGGTGGAAAATCCTTCCCAGGATCGCGGCCGCATCCGGTCCCGAGATGCGGATCAAGGCGACGGCCCCCTCTCCGGGAGGCGTTGAAACAGCGGCAATCGTCATCGGGCCGGATCAGGCGGTCGCCAGCGGCCCGCGCGGGATCCCGCCGGCGGCATCGAGGGCCTTGAGCTCGGATATGAAGCGGCGGTTCTGGTCCATCGTGCCCACGGAAACGCGGATCCAGGCCGGAAGCTTGTAACTCCGCATCGCCCGGATGATCAGCCCGCGCCGCAGGAGCGCCTGGAAGACCGCATCCCCGTCGCCGACATGCACGAGGACGAAATTGGCCACGCTGGGAACAAACTCGAGCCCCATCCCGGAAAATTCGGCCTGGAGATAATTCCGGCCCTCGTGCGTGAGTTCGCGCGTGCGGCGCATATGCTCGTCATCCTCGAGCCCGGCGAGCGCGCCGGCCTGCGCGATGCCATTCGCGTTGAACGGCTGTCGGGTCTTCTGGAGGACGGCCGCCAGTTTTCCCGGCGCGAGCCCGTAGCCGATGCGGAGATTGGCAAGTCCCTGGATCTTCGAGAACGTGCGCATGACAACGACATTCCGGCCCTCGCGGACGTGGCGGATGACATCCGGCGGGTTGTCGAGAAACTCCAGGTAGGCCTCGTCAAAAATCACCAGCACATGATCCGGGACGCGCTCCATGAAGCGGCCGATCTCGTCCTGTCCGACCATCGTGCCGGTCGGGTTGTTTGGATTGGCGATGAAAAGCTGCCGTGTCCGCGGCGTGATCGCGGCCAGCATCGCCTCCAGATCGTGGGTATATCCCGGGTCCGGAACTTCCACCGTCTTCGCGCCGAAAAGCTGGGCCATGAGGGTGTAGACAGCGAACGCGTGCTTCGCGGTCACAACCTCGTCGCCGGGCCGCAGAAACGCGTGTCCGATGAACTCGATGATTTCATTCGAGCCATTGCCAAGGATCACATTCTCCCGGGCGAGCCCGAGCTTGCCGGCAATCGCATTCCGCAGCGCCCATCCGCCGCCGTCCGGATAAAAGTGCGCGCGCTCCAGCGTCTCCCGCATTGCCGCCAGCGCTTTCGGGGAAGGGCCGAGCGGGTTTTCATTCGAGGCGAGTTTGATGATATCTCCCGCCGCGAGCCCCATTTCGCGGGCCAATTCCTCGGCCGGCTTGCCCGGTTCGTAGGCCACGAGGTCGAGGATGTGTTGATGAGCCAAGTTCCACATAGGAAAGATGATTTTGCCGCGTTTGCCCGTCGGCGTCAACCTGCCGGGATTCCGGGCACACAAATCAAACGACCCACACCCAAAAGAAAACTTCTTCCCAGAACCAGTCGGTGCCTGCCAGAGTTTCCCTTACTCCGATGCCGGGGTTCTGGAAAAAACCTCCACGATGAGAGATCGACGTTTTAATTGAAGCTACAGTTGGCAAAGCTTCCCGATCACATTCGCGAGCTGGTTGCCTCAGGAGTGAACAGTCGATTGAAGAGGATGGGTGTTGGAATATGGCCGAAGCGGTCGTTGCAGCCGCCTCGCTCTATCGAGGCGTCACAGGGACACGCCGATAGCCCGGATAAATCACAGAGGGGCAGCCCATCTAGAGCACAGGAAGTGATGGCCCAATTCACCAAGCCTCAAAATTCCCGAAAATACCGCTTAACCGGTCGCGGCAAAAACCGGATGAGCTCGGGATGGAACATATTACCATCCCAAACGGAGCCGAAAAGAAAACCAAACTCGGCTATAGCTACATCAGGTTCTCATCGCCCCAGCAGATGCAGGGCGACAGCCCTCGACGCCAGACTGAGGCCAGCGAGGAATACGCCGCCGCGAACGGCCTGCACCTTGACCACAGGCCTTGGCCCCATTGCCGCGCTGGCAGCCACGGACGACATGTGCGGCCATGTCGCCGCACTTCAAATCGACGGCTCTGTTCAGACTTGGGGACGTAACGACTCTGGCCAATGCGATGTGCCGTCAATCCTTCCGACGATCAAATCCATCTCGACCAGTCACGACCACGCCGCCGCGATCACGACTGATGGGAAGCTCATCACCTGGGGAGGCCGAAACTGGAGCGGAGAGCGGGACATTCCCGTTAAACTTTCCGATGCCAAGTTCCTCCAAGTCGCTGCCGGACAAGGATTCAACATCGCTACCGTTCAAACATCAGCCCTTTGAATCGCCTCATTAAAGTATTCCTTCTGGAAGCTTCTTTTTGCACCCCGAAAATCGATCAAATGGCAATCTCATCGAGGAAACCGTAAGCGACGACTACGTCGCCCTAACCCAGCGTCCCACCGCTCCATCGGCGGCAACGCCCGCGCCGTCTTCGACTACTTCATCGGCTTCAAACTCGGACTCCGAAGGACCCTCGGGAGTTCGAGCGCCGCTTGCTTCTCGACACCTACCGCACCTTCGGTTGTGACGACGGCCAAAGCGTTACGCAATCTGAACTACCATTCTGTGATTTATCCGGGATAGAGCGGCGCGGCTTTCATTTAAGCCGATCCAAAGATCCGATGCTCAGCCTCCGCTTCGATGCAGGATGTGGAGGGTCATTTCAGGCGGGCAGAAGAGCCTGGCGGCGACACCGCAGGCTCCGGTTCCGCTCGACGTGTATCCGGGCATGCCGTTCTTGACCCACGGAACTGGAAAATGCCGCCTTGCGCATCGCGGCAAAATGATTCTGTGTGTGGGCGATGGAGTTCTTGTTTGACCGGATCGAGAAGCCGTCGCCGCGGTGGGCGAAAGCGGCGACCGCCTGCGGGTTGCTCGTGATGTATTCGGTTCTTTGCTTCTGGATTTTTTCCAGTTCCGTCCAGGACTGGAAAAAGGTCTGGGGCTACCGGGTGGTTTTTCTCAACGGGTGGATGACGACCGTCGGGATCTCGGCGGTTGCGCTGGTCCTGAGCACGGCCTTCGGCGTGGGCGCGGCCCTGGCGCGGCGAAGCGCGTTTTTGCCGCTGAAGTACACGGCGATTTTTTATGTCGAGACCATCCGCGGCCTGCCGTTGATGTTCCTCGTCCTCTTCGGGTTCTACGGGGTCGCGGACAAACTCGGCTGGAACGACCGCCTGCCGGTCGGGGTCCTCATCCTCTCGCTTTTCAGCGGGGCCTACATTGCGGAAGTCATCCGGGCCGGGATCGAGAGCGTGGGCCGCTCGCAGTGGGACTCGGCGCGCGCGATCGGTCTCACGCCGGCGCAGGCCTACCGGTTTGTGATTTTTCCGCAGGTTCTCCGGCAGACGCTGCCGCCGCTGGCCGGGCAGTTTTCGTCGCTCATCAAGGATTCCTCGCTGCTCTACATCGTCGGGGTTTCGGAACTGACTTTTGCCGCGCAGCAGGTGAACTCCGCGACCTATTCGACCTTCGAGGCCTATCTTCCGCTCGGGGCCTGCTACCTGGTTCTCACGCTGCCGGTTTCGCTCTGGACCAAAATTTTGGAACGCAAAGTCCGTTATGAAAGTTGAATTCCGGAATGTGACCAAAGCGTTCGGGGTGAACCGCGTGCTCGACGATGTGTCGTTCGAGGCGGAGTTTGCGCATGTGCTCGCGCTGATCGGGCCGTCCGGCGGGGGGAAATCCACGCTGCTGCGGCTTCTGGCAGGCCTTGACCGACCGGATTCCGGCACGATCCTCGTGGATGGCAATGCGCTCGAGCGCTCGGAGGAGGCGCTGCGGCTTTATCGCCGGACGATCGGGACCGTCTTCCAGGCTTACAATCTCTTTCCGCATCTCAGCGCGAGGGCCAATGTCGCGCTTCCCCTGGCCGAAGTGCATCGGCTTTCAAAAGGCGATGCGCTTCGGCGCGCGGACGACGTGCTCCACCGTTTCCAACTCGCCGCCCATGCGGGCAAGCAACCCGGGCTTCTGAGCGGCGGCCAACGGCAGAGGGTGGCCATCGCGCGGGCGCTGGCAATCGATCCGAAATTTCTCCTTCTCGACGAGCCCACCTCCGCGCTCGATCCCGAAATGACGGCCGAGGTGTTGGATGTGATCGCCGAACTCCGCGATCTGGGGAAACCGATCATCCTTGTCACCCATGAGATGGGCTTCGCGCGCCAGTCCGCCGATCTGGTCGCCTTCGTGGCCGATGGCGGCCTCCGCGAATCTGGCCCGGCCGCAGAATTTTTTTCAAACCCCTCGACTCCCGGGACGCGGAAGTTCCTCGAAAAGATCCTCAGGTATTAACCCGGATAAATCACAGTCCAAAGGCAGGCGGAGAGCACGCCCTGCGCATCCAACCTGCGCCAGATCGGGTTGGCTGTCATGCACAAGGTGCAGGACAACGGGAACATCTATCCTTTTGTGGAAGGGGATCCGGCAGACCCGGTTTACGCCCCCGGAGGATGGAGCGGAGAGCCTGTGCGACGCATTGAAACCTTATGGCATCACCGACAGGCGCTGCAAAAGAACAGCCAATAGGAATCCGCCCGCGAGGTTTCCCGGACAGTTGGGGGCAGCTATTTCATCTCGAAATTGCTTCCGGCCTTCCGTGCCCGGAAGACGAGCGCGCATGCCGCCGCGCAGGCAATTCCCAGGTCTCGGAGGATGGCCGTTTGCATGGCTGCCGCGGAGGGGGGTTCGTCGCTGCCGAAGCATCCGCAGCTGACGATGATATCATTCGAGAGCGCCCAGGTGAGGACGCCGATGAACAGGAGCGCCAGGAGCAGGATCAACGCCGATCCCGCGCGGTGGATTCGCGGCAGGAGAATCAGGACGCCGGCGGCAATTTCCGTCCATGCAAGGAGGCTGGCAAATGCTCCGATCCAGGAGTCCGGGAGGATGGTGAAAGGGACGAGAGCGAGCGCGAAGGCCTCGCTCGCGCTTGCCTTGACGATGCCCGCGTACAGGAAAATCCCCCCGAGGAAAACGCGGATCAGCGCGACGGACCAGGGCAGGATCTGACGGCGGCGGTCCGGGGAAAGGCTCATTATTTCACACGCGTGGATGCGCGGAGGGCGAGCCAGGCCGCGTGGACGTTGTGGACACGGAAGATGGAGGCCCCGCGAAGGGCGCCGGCCACGATGCAGGCGATGGTCCCGGCGTCGCGGGCGGCGGGGTTCCCGATTCCGAGCGCCTGTCCGATGGTGGTTTTTCGCGAGACGGGAAGAAGGATCGGACACCCGAACCGGGCGAGGCGCGGAAGCTCGCGCAAGATGCGGAGGTTGTCGCCGGTCCGCTTCGCAAAATCGATTCCGGGATCGAGCACCAGGGACCCGTGTGGAAGGCCGGCGGCGCTGGCCAGGGCGATCTTGGATTCAAAGAATGTTTCCAACTCGTCCATGATGTCGCGGTATTCCACATGGGCGTGCGGGACTTTGGGCTCGCCCTGGGAGTGCATGATGAGAAGTGCGGCGCCGTGTTCCGCGCAGAGGCGCGCGTGGGTGGAATCCGGCAGGGCGCTCATGTCGTTGAGGAGATCGCAACCGGCCTGCAAAGCGCGGGCGGCCACGCCGGTGCGCCAGGTGTTCACGGAAAGCAACGGGGGGGAAACCTGCCTGTCATCCCGCGGGCGGGCCTTTTCCATCAAAGCGGGGAATTTTTCCAGGAAGGGAGCGATGCGCCGCCACTCCTCCTCTTCGCTCACCGGCGCGCGGTTCGTCCGCGCGCTCTCTCCGCCGACGTCCACGATGTCCGCCCCCGCGGCCACGATCTCGAGAGCCCTCTCCAGCGCCCAGCCGGTATCGAGCCGCCCATCCCCCGAGAACGAATCGTCGTTGATGTTCAAAATGCCCATGACCAGCGGGAGCGGTCCGATGGGGACCGCGCGCCCGCGGGCGCGGAGAAGCGTGATGTTCTCCTTGTCTCCGGTCGGATTCTTCTCCAGCCTGTTGTCGGATTCCACGGACATGAGTTTTATCAATTCGGTTTTTGCAAAGCTGAAACGCCATCCGAAGAGGATCGTGTTTCCGGACGGAGACGATCCGCGAGTCATACGCGCGGCGCAAATGTTTTACGAGAGGGATCTTGGCGTGCCGATCCTTCTCGGCAAGCGGGATGTGATCGAGCGCGTGGCGAAAGTCGAAAAGGCGGGGCTTGACCACGTGGCGATCATCAATCCGGAGACATCCTCCGACCTGCCGGTTTTCTGCCAGAGGCTGGAGCGACTGGAGCGCTACAAGAGCATGGGTCTCAGGGACAGCCGGGCGGTCATGACCAATCACAATTACTTCGCCGCCATGATGGTCCAATACGGGCTTGCGGATGCGCTGGTCGGCGGGGTGAGTTCCTACGGCGGGGTTTTCCTGCGTCCGCTTCTCCACCTCATCAAGCCGCTGCCGCATGCGGAGGTGGTGTCGAGCTGCACGATCGTGGAGCTGGAGAACAAATTCTTCGGCGACGACGGCGTGATGTTTTTCGGCGATACCGGGGTCGTGCCCGATCCCAACATGCAGCAATTGGCCTCGATTGCCGTCCAGACTGGCCTGGTGGCGCGGCAGGTCTTCGGGCGGCGTCCGCGGGTGGCGCTCCTGAGCTTTTCCACCAAAGGCAGCGCGCGCACGGCCTCCACCGAAAAGGTGGCCGGGGCGACCGAGCTGGCGCGGCAGATCATTCAAAAGATCGGCGCGGAGATTGCGGTGGATGGGGAAATGCAGGCGGATGCGGCGCTGGACCCGGTGCTGGCGGAGAAGAAGATGGGACCCAGCCTCGTGGCGGGAAAGGCGAATGTTCTGGTTTTTCCGGATCTCAACAGCGGGAACATCGCGGTGAAACTGATCCATCAGTTCGCGCCGGCGAGGACATTCGGGCAGTTGATCCTCGGGCTCACGCGTCCGGCGGCGGATCTTTCGCGCGGGACGGACCCCGAGGAGATCGTCTGCATGGCGGCGCTCGTCGGCCTGCAGGCGATCGAGTACCGGAAATTGTATCCCGAGAGCGCGGAATAGCGCCCCGTGAATACATCCACTCCCCGGATTTTCATCGCCGCGACCGAGCAGAACACGGGAAAAACCACGGTTGCGCTCGGCCTTTACGCGAGCCTTCGGCCCCGCTTCGAGCGGATCGGTTTCATCAAGCCGGTCGGCCAGCGGTTCACGGAAGTCGATGGGAAGCGCATCGATGAGGACAGCGTGCTGATCCGCGACACCTTTGGCACGCAGGTGCCGATCGAGGACATGAGCCCGATTGCGGTAGAGCCGGATTTCACGCGGCGATACATCAACCAGGCGAACCACGAGGCGCTGGCGCGGCGGATCCGGCATTCGTTTGACCGGGCCTGCTGGGAAAAGGACTTTGCGATCGTTGAAGGCACCGGACATGCGGGAGTCGGGTCCACGTTCGATCTGTCGAATGCGTCGGTGGCGAAGTTGTTGGCGAGCAAAGTCGTGCTCGTCACACCGGGTGGAATCGGGCGTCCGATCGACGAGGCGGCCTTGAACAAGGCGCTCTTCGACCGGGAAGGAGTCGAGGTCATCGGGGTCGTGATGAACAAGGTCCACCCGGACAAGCTGGATTACATCGCGGACTTCGCGAGCCGGGGATTCGAGCGGATCGGGCTCGAGCTTCTCGGGATTGTCCCGCTGGAGAACATGCTGGCCGAGCCGACGCTCCAGCAAATCCGCGAGCACATCCGCGGACGATTTCTTTTCAACGAATCGGAAAGCCGCCGGCACAGCAGGCAGGTCGTGATCGGGGCGGTGAGTTCCGCGAATCTCTTTCTGGGAGTGAAACCCGGCACGCTTCTCGTGGTTCCCGGGGACCGGGAGGATGTCGTGCTGGCGGCGCTTTCGCGGTCGATGGCCCCGGAAGGCGGGCCGTTGGCAGGGCTGGTGCTTTCCGACGACCTGCGCCCGCATGCGCGGCTTCTGGAGATGCTCGGCCAGACACCCCTGCCCGTGATTCTTTCGCCGATGGACAGTTACACGATCGCCCAACGAATCCACTCGATGACCGTCAAGACCCTGCCCGGCGACACCCGGAAAATCGGACGGATCCAGGACCTGATCCTGCGTCATGTCGCCATCCCACGCCTGCTGGAAAAGATCGGATGCGCGCCGGAATGAAAGCGGAAAACCAGGCGTCTCCCTCTCATTCATGACACGTCCGGGAAAACAACAGGGGGTTTGCTCTGTGGAAAGCATACCGTGGCATGGGCATCCTGCCCCTGTGTGGCAATCCAGCAAGACATGGGCAGGATGCCCATGCCACAGGAGCTGGACGATGCGAAATCTTGTGGGCCACGGCAGGCGGCGGCACGGCGGCACGGCGGCACGGCTTGGGGATTATTTCTCTGCCTGGTTTTGCTGCCTCTACAGGCCGGAGAGCCGGATGCGCGGCAGGGGGAATCGGCGGCGGCGGGGGACCGGCCTTTGACGGCGATGTTCGGCGGGCCGGAAACAGATTCGTTCCGGAAAGCGGTTTCCGCGATTCCGGGGCTGCAGGTTTTCGAGGGGCTTCCGGATCCGAAAACGGAATCCGTTTTGTTCGCCAAAGAATCGGCGCGTGATCTTGTTCTCCATTGGCCGTTCGGGAAGCAGGCCCGCACCGGGCCTCCCGCTCCTCCGGGCCTCGAAGGGAGAGGTCCGGGACAGGATTTTCAAACAAAAATCCAAGCGGCTCTGGAGAAGAGCCGGCCTCCATCCTTTCTTCCTCCGCCATCGCGCGCGCCGGACCGGATGCTCGGGCCGCTCGGCGGCATCGCCTTTTTCACGATCATCACCCCGGCATCCGAACACTTCAGCAAGGAATTGAAACTATCGGTCGAACAGCAGAATCAACTGAAGGAGCTGCTGCTTCAACGGCGTGACGAGTTTCTGCACCTCGTGGATACGACCCCCCCCCGAGCCTTCAGCTTGGCCGCCCTCACCACGATTAGCCCGGCGGACCTTCGCGGGCTGAGACGTCGAGTTCGATTTCAAAAAGGAGATCGTCGCGGCAGACATGGCAGCCCAGCGAGACCAGCGGCAGCGGCGGCAGGTTGCAGCAGTATTTCTCCCAGACCGCAACATGCGATGGATCGCGGAAGTAGGCGATGGCGCGCGTCGTGTCCTCCAGCCGCATGCCGGCTTCGGTCAGGATCGCGCGCACGACGTCCATCGCCCGTTCGATTTGCCTGGCGGGATCTCCCTTGTGGATGCTTTCACCATCCGGTCCGATGCTCGCCGTGCCGGAAACATAGAGCGCGCGCGAGCACGAATCCGGGACCTCGAGAGCGCGGCTGAAGGCGCTGCCATACGAGAAGGCGTGGCACTGTAGCGGGGAAGGACGGGGGAGGACTTCGGAGGTCCTGGAACGCACGGCAAAAGCCTTCGCCACGAGTGCTGTCCGTCCGGGATTGGGAGCCCCGATGCCTGTGCTGACCGGCATTCTCCGGATCGCGTGGCCCCGGAAAAACCCCGTGCGCACCTTGTTGAATTCCCGATACCAGTCCAGGATTTTCTCGTTGTAAAACCAGGTGCGGACGACGTGTTCAAAACCCATTCCGGCGAGTGCGACGGCTTTCTCGATGGCGAGAAAAACGTCTTTGGTCTGGTCCTCACGCGAGGCATCGGGATCATCGGGCCTGAGCCCGCCAAGAAAGCAGCGGCTGGTTTCGGAGTCTTCGATGAGGTAACCGGAGAGGCGGCCACGCAGAATGAGCGGCGTGGGATCGATCCCCGTGGCCGCCGTGAATTGCATTCCCCCGCGGCCCGGGGACGAGGAAATGACGGATGTGGCCGGCGCCGTGATGCCGGCCCGTTTCACCATGTCCTCCATGCCGGTGATTTCCGGTTCGGTCCCGAAAAGGTCGACGCCGAGGACTGTTGCCTCCGCCCCTCCCGGCAACTGCTCCCGCGCCTGCTGAAAACTCTCCGCGTCAACCGGGCCCCCGAGGGTCACATGCGATTCCAGCCATCCGGGATGGTTGATCGTCTTGATCGTCTTGAGGTGGAAGGAAGCGGGTTCTGCGCTGGGGAAATCCGGCATGTTTTGCGGATTCAACTCGAATAGTTGGATGAAGTCGCGTATTTTCCGTAACATCTCGTCCGAGGCGGGGTTGAATCCGTTTGCGGGGCTGTTCGAGGGGACAGCATTCGTTGTCGACCCTGTGATGTTGATGAGAGCGATCCTTTTGCTGGTGACGGGAATCGCGGTCTGCCCGGCTGCGATGGGGCTGACCGTTCTTCCGTTCGAGATGGGCGCGCAACCACGTCTGGCCCCTCCCCTCTCCGCGGCGCTGGACAACCTGGTTTCGGTGAAACAAAAAGCCGCGGGCATTCGCCGGGCCCGGATGTGTTCGGACGAGGTTTTTCTGCGCAGGCTCTTGTCAAAAAAGAGCTGGTCCCTGGGGCTGCTTCCGGCCATCCCCTACGAGCTGGCGGAAAAGTGAGAGGCATTCCCGAAATCCGTTGTTGCCGCATCGGGTGCCTCTGCGAAAGTTGCAAACAGGAACAGGCGTCCCGCCTGTTGGTGCCCAGGCTCTCGCATAGGGCCGCCGCGCCCTACATGGGCGCGGACTCCCATGCCCCCTGGTCATCCATCGCCGATGCCAGCTCTCGCAGAGGCACCCTACCGCATCTCGGTTCCGATTTTAATCTGGGCGAATCGGTTGGCTCCCGTTACCCCAAGGCGAGCTGGGCGGTCGAGATCTCGAGGATTTCGTTCGTGATGCTGGCCTGGCGGGCCTTGTTGTATTCGAGCGTGAGGTCCTTGACGAGGTTCTTGGCGTTGTCGGTGGCGCTCTTCATGGCGACCATGCGCGCGCTTTGTTCGGAGGCGCGTGTGGCGAGAAGGGTCTGGTAAACGCCGAAATGAACGTAGGCGGGGAGGATGGCGTCGAGGACCGAATCGGCGTCCGGCTCGAAGAGGATTCCGCCGTCGAGCGACCGGACTTCCTCATATTCGTTCGTGAGCCCGATCTCCTCGAAGCTGGTCAACGGAAGGAGCGGCATGGCGGTGGGGAGCTGGGAGAGCGTGTTGACGAAACGCGGGAAGAGCACGGTGACCTTGTCCACCGAGCCGTCGAGAAACTTGTCGATGCAGAACTTCGAGATCGCTTTTGTCTCGAGAAAGCTCGGACGGTCGCGCAGGGGGAAATCCGCGAGCATCTTCCGCTTCATGCGGGCCAGGAACTGCGAGCCTTTGCGTCCGACGGAGACGAAGAAAGTCGTCTCCGGATTGAATGCCAGGGCCTCGCGGAAGAGGTTCGTGTTGAGCGCGCCGCACAGCCCTTTGTCGGTGCTGAAAAGCAGGACAATCTCGTGTTTCACCTCGCGGCGGTTCAGAAGCGGATGCGTGGTCGGATCCACGGCATCCCGGAGCGAGACGATGACCCGGTTCATGAGCTGCGCGTAATCGCGTCCGTTGATGGCCGCCTGCTGGGCCTTGCGCATCTTCGAGGCCGCAACCATCTGCATGGCCTTCGTGATCTGGGCCGTGTTCTTGACGGATTTGATCCGCCGCCGGATGTCGCGCAGGTTGGCCATCAGTTGTTGAAGGATTTGAATTCCTCGACCGCGGCACCGAGTTCTTTCTCGATTTCCTCGTCGAATTGTTTTTTGGCCAGGATCTTGTTCAGGATCGCTTCCTTCCGGGACTCGAGGAAGTCGGCCAGCTTGAGCTGGGTGTCCTTGACCTTGTCCACCGGCACGGAATCGAAGAGCCCCTTCTGCATTGCCCAGAGAATCGCGGCCTGCACATGGACCATCATGGGATTGTATTGGGCCTGCTTGAAGAGCTCGACGATGCGGGCACCGCGTTCGAGGGTGGATTTTGTGCGGGCGTCGAGATCGGAACCGAACTGCGCGAACGCGGCAAGTTCGCGGTATTGGGCCAGGTCGCCCTTGATCTTTCCGGCCACCTGCTTCATGGCCTTGATCTGGGCGGCGGACCCGACGCGCGAGACCGAGAGTCCGACCGAGATCGCGGGGCGGATGCCCTGGTAGAACAGGTCGGTTTCCAGGTAGATCTGGCCGTCGGTGATCGAGATGACGTTTGTCGGGATGTAGGCCGAGACGTCACCCGCCTGGGTCTCGATGATCGGCAGCGCCGTGAGCGAGCCGTTGCCGTATTTTTCGCCGAGGCGGGCGGAACGTTCCAAAAGCCGGCTGTGGAGGTAGAATACGTCGCCCGGGTAGGCTTCGCGCCCGGAGGGATGCTTGAGGAGCAGCGAGATCTGGCGGTAGGCGTTCGCGTGCTTGGTGAGGTCGTCGAATACGATGAGCGCGTCCATGCCATTGTCCATGAACCATTCGCCCATGGCGGCGCCGGAGAAGGGGGCGATGTATTGTTCGGAGGCCGCATCGGAGGCGGTCGAGGCGATGATGATCGTGTATTTCAGTGCATCGTGTTCCTCCAGGATGCCGACCACGCGGGCGATGTTCGCGTTCTTCTGGCCGACGCCGACGTAGATCGAATAGAGCGGACGGAATGCCGGGTCCCCGCTCTCTTCGCCGGCCTTGTTGATCTTGGCCTGGTTGATGATCGTGTCCACCGCGATCGTGGTCTTGCCGGTCGCGCGGTCGCCGATGATGAGCTCGCGCTGGCCCCGTCCGATCGGGATCATCGCATCGATCGCCATGATCCCGGTCTGCACCGGCTGGCTCACGCCACGGCGCTTGATGATGCCCGGGGCAATTTTTTCCACGGGATAGAATTTATCGGCGTCGATCGGCCCTTTTCCATCGAGCGGCTGGCCGAGGGCATCGACCACGCGCCCGAGGAGGCCCTTGCCGACCGGGACCTGGAGGAGCCTGCCCGTGGTCTGGACCTCGTCGCCCTCGCTGATCGCCGTGTAGTCGCCGAAGAGAATGGCGCCGACCTCGGTTTCTTCCAGGTTGAGCGCGAGCCCGATGAGACCGCCGGGGAATTCCAGCATTTCGTTGAGCATCGCCCCGCTGAGGCCTTCGAGGCGGGCAACCCCGTCGCCGATTTCACGGACGGCACCGACGTTGGTTTTGCGGGCGGCGGACGACTTGATCGCGCCAATTTTTTCTTCGAGGTCGAGGACGATGTTGCTCATGATGGATTGGGAAATTAACGTTGGTTTTTGATGGCTTCGAGCCGGGCCTGGATGCTGCCGTCCCAGACATCGCTGCCGATTTGCACGCGGAGGCCCCCGATCAGGGCGGGATTCCGGCGGAATTCGGTGGTGAGTTCGCCGAAGCGGGTCTTGAGGCCGGCTTCGAATTCTCGGACCTTGGCGGGTTCCAGAGCGGCGGCGCTCTCGATGACGGCGTGGTGGCCGGCCACCTCCAGGCGCACGAGGCGGGTCAGTTCCTTGAGGATTTGCAGGTAGGAGCGCGGTTTTTTTTCCGCCACCTCGCCGAAGATCGTGTTCAGGCGCGAAGGGTCGAGGCGGCCGTCCACGATCGTGAGCGCGAAGAGTTCGCGGGCCTGGCGTCTGGCTTCTCGGCTGAGCTTCATGGGATCAGGCGGTGAGCTGTCGGGAGGTTTCCGAGGCGAGGCGGTCCTGGTCGTCCTTGGTGAGGATCCGTCCGGCCACCTTCGCGGTGGTGTCCACGACGAGGTGGAGCATTTCCTGTTTGACCTCGGCCACCATTTTGGCGCGATCGAGGACGACGGTCTCATGGGCGCGGGCAATGATGCTCTCGGCGTCCCGGATCGCCTGCTGGGTGGCCTTCTGGCTGTGGGCCTCGCTGCTCGTGCGGCCTTCCTCGATGATGCGCTGCGCATCGGCATTCGCTTTGCGCAGGATTTCCTGGCACCGCACCTCGGACTCGGCGAGCTGCTTCTTGATTCTTTCCGCGTTGAGCTGGCCTTCCTCGATCCGTCGGCGGCGTTCCTCGAACATCGCGACAACCGGCCCGAAGGCAAAGTGCTTCAGGACCAGATAGACGGTGAGAAACAGGACCGTCTGGGCGATGAATTTCTGCCAGTTGACCCCGAAGTCCGTAAAAATTTGATTGAGCACATCCATGAGATTTTAAAAATGATCGGGAGCCGCCGCGCCCGGCGGACGGGCGGCCCCGGGAATGTCTTCAGCGTCCTCCGAAGGCGAGAATGAGCGCGTAAATCGCGATCGCCTCCGAGAGTGCCATGCCAAGGATGCTGATGGTGAGCACCTTGCCGAACGCTCCGGGATTGCGGCCGACCGCTTCCGCCGCTTTCGAGCCGACCATTCCGACACCGATGGCGGCACCCGCGCCGGCGAGGGCGAGGGTGAGACTTCCGGTGACTCCGGTAACCGCCGTGGCGGCCTCTGCAATGATATAAAGGTTCATAGTTGGTTTCTTTTGGTTTTGTTTTTATCCCCGCCGCCCGCAGTCCAGCCACGGTCCCGGCGGAAAAGTCTCAGTGTTCCTTCTCCTCGTCGTGGCCCGTGGCGAGCTGGATATAAACCGCGCAGAGCAGCATGAACACCAGCGCCTGCAGGATTCCCACGAGGAGTTCCAGAAAGTAGAACGGAATCGGAATGGTGATCGAGGCCAGCCAGGCCACCCAGGGCGGAAAATTGAAATCCCTGCCGAGCGTGATCATCGAACTCAGCAGGTTTTCCCCTGCAAAGATATTGCCGAACAACCGGAGGGACAGCGAAACTGGACGGAACAGGATCGACACCACCTCGATGAGCCCCACAAAAAAGAAAACCGGCGCCAGGACGAATGCCATGAATCCCCTGAGCCCGCCTTTCACGCCGAACAGGTGGAGCAGGAAATTTTTCAATCCGACTTCGCTCAGCGACCAGTAAAGCCACATGACCATGAACACGCACGCCATGGCGAGGGTCATGTTCAGGTCCGCCGTCGTCGGGCGGAGAAGCGGGGTGTCCACATGCGGGAGATTCAGCCAGGGCCCCGGTTTCGCTTCTCCCCAGCCGATCGATCCCACGCCCGGCAGCAGCGAAAACCAGTTCGAGGCCAGGATAAAAATAAAGAGCGTGGCCAGGAAAGAAAATGTCCGCGCGATCATGTGTCTTCCCACAACCTCCTCCAGCATGTCGTAGAGGCCTTCGACCACCAGCTCGAACGCATTCTGGAGCGGGGAGGGGACGATCAACATCCTGCGGGTCGCGCTCCGGCAAAGCCAGATCACGAAGGCGGAAATAAAAATGCTCACGAGGACCGAGTTGGTCAACCACCCCGTGAAGCTCATCCCGGCGTCCACGTCGATGAGGCGGGGCGCATGAAGGGTCAATCCGGCTGCTAGTATTGGGAGCGCAAACATTGGGAAATGATCGGGACGGGGGACGGGGACGGACACCGCGCCGCAAAGGAAACGGGGTCTCTCCCAATCGGGTCCTGGGAAAGGGGAAAGGCTATCATATGACCTCCCTCTGGCAACCTGAAAATTTGACCAAAATCACACTCGGGAAAGCCCAGGGGGGGTGACTAAAAGTTGGGTGGGTGGATTGGGCGATCCTTCGCGCGATGAGACACTCCACGCGGCCTCGCCGAAATTTCAGTCTCCGCGCCCGGAACTCACGATCCACCATTGCACGCTCCCGGCACACCCCTCGCAACCGGGAAATCGGGATTCCCATTCCATCAACCGCCCTCTGCAACCGCGCAATTGCCGCCGACATCCGCGCAACCCGCAACTCCATTCGAGCGAATGCCGCTGACATCCGGGGAAGCGGGGTTTACATCCAAGAAATCGCCACCTCCCCCCATTGAAGGAGGCCGTCCTTTTCTCGATTCCGCGGAAAAGCCGAGTTCCGTCAATCGGCGCTGCTGCTCTGCGGAGAGACGATGGTATTTCCTCCGCTGATGAGCCGCCCACGCGCGAATAGAGGGATTTTGCGGCCATTTCGAGGGCACCCGGCAATGACCGAATTGACGGTGGAAAGCGGCGAGTTCCTGAAAGCGTTGCTCCCATCGGGCGGCTTCAATATCCCATACAAAACCCGCGGCGTTGAGCCTTTCCGCCATTCCGGGAAGCAACTTGCTCCGCTGCGCCCGCAGCCCTTCCATCCACCGGCCAAGTCCCGGAAACTCGTCGTTTACGCCCCTCGTAGAAACAAAACAATGGCCATACTTCTGCTTGAAGGCTTCCACTTGCCTGAACCGTTCTTCCAGTTCGTCGGCTTGAGGGTCCCACGGAAAACCAATCGCATCCAGCAAGCGCTGCTGCTCTGAAGAAAGATTCCTCCGGTGCCGCCGCTGACTGGTCGTCCATATGGCAAGCGCCTGATGTCCCCTCTTCGGAATCCGGAAATGCCCGTGCGCACGATGAAATTCCACCAGCTTTTCATACTGGCGCATCCAGGCCGCTTCACAGGGATTCTTCTCCACGCCCATTTCTTCCGGCAAGCGGATCTGTCCGGCCCGGAGTTTGTTCCAGATCGTGCGCTGGTAGCCGACCCAGCACCAAAGGCCGTGGTTGGCCTGAAAAAGATCGGCGACAGACTTGCCGCCCCGCACGACCTCGGCCAGTTCGCTGAAACGCCTGATCCAGACTATATCGACCGATTTGAAAACGAAACCCAGGCGAATCAAGGCAAGAAGCTCGTCAGCGGAAAGCTCGCTCCAATGTTCCCGCTGATAGACAACCCAATCCGAGAAGCTCCGTGAGATAGGACCTTGAGGCTACATCAAACAGCGAGAGTCTCACCGTGCCATCGGAAGTCAAAAACCGCACTTTTCACGAATTGGCCCATCTCCCTGAAATGATGCGGGCGCAAAAAGGCAAAAAATGGGTGGTTTGCACGTTGTAAGCCGTTGATTATCAACATGCGTGATTTTCAGAAAAAGCCTTTTTGCGCCCGCATCTGAAATGCGGAAATTCAACCACATACAACTTTATTCAAACCGCTCTAATATCTGAAACGCGACCACCTGATCGAGAATGATGTCCGCAAAACCCGGATCCGTCCCGATCGCCGCACCATAGTAGAGCCGCCGTCCGCGCAATTCATGCGGGTTGTGACGGAAGACATCCGACTGGCTCGCCGCCTTCCCTCGCTCGCTCCGGATGCCAAGCAACACCGGAATATCCTGGTAGCTGTGCAACCCGTCCGAAATGAAAAACGGCACCACTACCACGTTCGGCTGAGTCGCGAGCTTGTCCCATTCCGCAATCAACGGAGGCTCTTCCATATAAGCCGCCATCGCCTCCGCATAGCGCCCAGTTTGTGAAATCCGCTCCGCTTGCAACCTCGCCGCTTTCGCCGAATTGGCATCCAAACCGGTGCCATGCCCGACGATCAAGAGGCTTGTTTCCGACGGGGTGACATCCCGCGCCACCGACCGGGCTTCCCCCATCAGCAGATCTGTCATGCGCGGATGATTCCCCGCCGGCTCGCAGTATTTGATCGTCCTGCCATCCCGGACAGTCACCAGTCCCTCCAACTCCATCTCCCGCGGAATCACTGTCCCCGTGAAATATCCCTCGCTGATGAAGTTCGGCACCACATAGATTTCCCGGCTTCCCACCATCCGCAATGCCCCGCGAAACGAAGGTGCCTGCTTCCAAAAACACGTCGCCACTTCCGCAAAAATCCCCCGCTGCCGGATCGTCTCCGCATGCGCCAAGGTCGGTGATGCGGAGTCCGGATTCTTCGTCGATCCATGTCCCGCGATCACCAGCGCCGCATTTTTGTAACCGGAAAGTTCCATGTCTTGTTGGATTGTCCGCAGCGGCCATCCGTTTTCATTCCCATTGGGTCTGATACCACGAGGCTTGCCTCGGCTTTTTGTCGTGCGGTAAAATCATATTCTTAAATGCCTCGGGGCTTGCCCCGAGGTTGTTTACTCCTCCGTGCCATCGGCCGCAGTTCAACCCGAAAACCGCTTTTCCCCGCGATCTCTGCGCCCCTGCGTGAGGAATCGCTGAATTCGGGTTCAATCCTGTTAGAAAATCTCCCCGTTCTTATTTCTCCCTTTGCGTCTTCGCGCCTTCGCGGGCAACTTCTTCGTTCATTCCAGAAGCTCGGCGCAGACTTTGCCCGCATCAAAATGTTTTTCCGCATACGCCCGGGCTTCACGGCAGTGATGCGCATAGTTTGACGCGATGGCCCCAAGCGCCTTCGCCGCTTCCGCCGGCGTGCGGAATGCCAGCGCCCCGTCCCCCGATGGCAGATGGTCCGTCCAACCGGTATCCTGCACGACCACAGGCTTTCCGGCCGCCAGGTAACAGGCGCTCCGGCAACTGAACCACCCGCTCTTCGACCGGACATAGCCGTTCTTGGCGATGCTCCACTCGCCTTTCGAGTTCGTCAAAAAATCGTGGTAACTCGCGTAGTCGGGAATGTGGATATCCGGCTCGATGATCGTCCAGCCCTTCTCCTCCAAAGTGGCCGTCGGACGTTTCTGGCCGACTCCCTGGCCCATCGCGAGGACAAACTTTTCCTTCGTCAGCGATGGAAGATCGAGGAATTTCCCGAACTCGATATCTTTCTGCCCATACATCCTGCCTCCGAATTCCTTCGGCGGATAGCTTGCCCAGTTCATCACCGTCGTCCATGCCCCGTCGGCAATATGCCCCGCGCCCGGCGGCATCAAAGTTTTGCTCCACCAATCCAGCGCCACCGGCTGCACCGTCGGTCTCCAATTCAGGCCAGCGGTCGGCACAGCACAGCAAGAATGGCCGATATTCATGCCAAAGGAATAATGCCGCTCGTGCGAGGCCACCCGCGCCGCATATTCCGAGTCCGGATCCGTTGCAAGGCTGATCTGCGTGAACATCGGGTCCCCGTCCAAAAACAGTTTCAGCGGAATCGCGGCGGTCGGCTCCCGCAGCCAACAGGCTCCGGACACATTCACCAGAACATCCGCCGATTTCAGGATCTCCTCCGCCAGCCCCTCATCCCCGATACCATGGTATTGTCCGTTCGCCCCATTGCGGTAAATCCACCGGTCCCCCATGTCGAACTCCCTCATCACGCGCTCCACATAACCGGTATTGTGCGAACAGTTCGCGCTCGGCTCCTGCTTCACCGGATCGTAAGCCCACATGGATGTATCCTCCAAATACCACACATCATGGCCCAGGGCACGGAACCCCAGAACATACTGCATGTAATCCCACGTCACCCCTCCAAACGCATATTGGCCGATCAATCCCGTGACAACAATTCTCATACCCGACGACCTTCTATCCACAAAACCGCTTTTTGACAGCAACAAGATCGAAGCCTCCCTTTCCTGATCCGTCGCGGGTCTGTGGCTTCAGGAAAAAGTCATGGAGGTCTGCCTCAAATGATCCCTCTGCTTTTCGCTGCAATTTTCTCCCTGTGAATCCTGCCATCTTGTGAATTCTGTCTGAAAACCCGTTTTTCGCTTTATGGCGAAAAATACGCCCCCGATTTCCAATCTTCTTGATTCCCAAACACCCGCAACCCGCGTATCCTGCAAATTCCTGCCATTCGTTGTCAGGTGGTGCAGAAAATCCAAAATTTTTTTATCATTGATCGAAACTTTTGAGTTTTGACCAAAGGCGGCAGCTTGTCGGCTGAAGCCGGAAAATAACAGGGGTCCCCCAACGGAGCGTTGACGTTCCGCCCGCAAATACCCTCCTCCTTTCAAGATGCGGGCGCAAAAAGGCTTTTTCTGAAAATCACGCATGTTGATAATCAACGGTTTACAACGTGCAAGCCACCCATTTTTTGCCTTTTTGCGCCCGCATCTTTCAAACTCCGGGGAACACATGCGCCCCGCATGTGGCAGTCGGTGCCCCCGCCGACTGAAATCAACCGGAAATGAACCCTCGTTCGCGAACAACCAAAGTGCCCGCGATCCCTTCGAAACATTTCGCATTCCCGCCGCAGGAGGGCAAGCAGCCGGAACCTCTCCTCGCTATCGATCCAGCGGCGACACCGCCGCCACTTCCGGATGCCCGAGAACATGCGTGTAGATCATCGTCGTGGAAACATCACTGTGCCCCAACAACTCCTGAACCGTGCGGATATCGGCACCCCCTTCGAGGAGATGCGTGGCAAACGAATGCCTCAGCGTGTGCGGCGTCACCGGCTTCGTCAGCCCCGCCCTCAGCGCCACCCGCTTCACCAGTTGCTGGATCCCATTTTCCCCCATGTGATGGCGGCGGATTTTTTTCGTCCACGGATCCTCCGAAAGCCCATCGGCGGGGAAGAGCCAATACCAGCCCCATTCGCTTTCTGCCCTGACGTATTTTGACGAAAGCGCCTCCGGCAGAAAGACCCCCTCCACACCAAGCTTGCGGTCCTTCATCCACCGTTCCCTCGCCATTTCGATCTGCATTTTCAACGCGGGAATGGCCTTCTTCGGCAATGGCACCCGCCGGTCCTTGTCCCCCTTGCCGCTCCGCACGACGATATAGCCATTCCCAAAATCGATATCCTTGATCCGCAGGCGAACGCACTCCATCACCCGCAGCCCCGAGCCATACATCAGCTCCGCCATCATGCGACCGGTTCCCTCCAGGAGTTCCAGCATCTGCCCCACCTCCTCCCGCGTCAATACCGCCGGCAACCGCTGGCTCTGCGACGGACGCTTTACCTCCTCCAACCCGCCCGCTCCCCGTCGCAGGACCCTCCGGAAAAGGAACTGCAACGCGCTCATGGCCTGATTCAGCGTGGACGACGCGACGCGCCGCTTCAACGTCAGATATTCCAAATATTCCTTCGCCTGCCACCACCGGATCTCCAGGCGCGATTTCGGTTGGGTAAAAATGAGAAACCTCCGCACCCATTCCAGATACGATTGCTCCGTGCGATAGGAATACCGCCCTACCCGCAAAGCTTCCGTCGCCTCCTCGATAAACGGCCGATACCTTTCCGCAAGCACCCCGGTATCCTCCCGTCCCGAAAAATCCCCCTTGCCCTCTGTCGGCCGCCTTCCGACATCCGCTGCCCCCCGAGCGGAATCATCGATGTCCATCTTTACATTTTGCAGAAAGTCAGTCGGCCAGTCCTTCGTCCACTTTTGGGGTTCGACATCTTGGAAAAATACCCGCACGCCCTCCTCAGCCTGGCGCAACTGCCATTCCTTCTTGCCCTCCCCCGCAAGCTTCCCTAAAAACTGCCTCACATCATCCGCTTCAGCCTGTTCAAACTTCCTTGGCTTGATAAACCCAAGAAATCCCCAAACCCATGCGCGGTAGTATTCCTGAAACCTCGGCTCAACCCCACGCTGCTTGAGCGCCATGCGAAATCGAATCCACCTGTCATCCCATCTCGTTGATGTCGAGTTCACTGTATGCTTTTTCAATATCTCATTCATAAGTGAAATAGAATGACATCATTATTTCACAATAAGTCAACGCATAATTCTACAATACGTTCGCCAGAAATATATGCTTTCAGCGAGAGTTCATTTGGAAATCGACGATTCCGGCCAAAGAGTCTGCCGTGGAGCGATGATGATTCGGACCACGGAGCGCTTGCAGCAAGAATATCCAGAGGCCGAGATTACTGCGACCGCTATGCCGGACCGCCGAGCTTCCTGCCACAGCAAACATATTCCAGAGTCGCGGCCTGAAATGATTTCCGGTTTTCCCAACTGTTTGATTGCCGAGCCCCGCCGGAGACAGACGCAAGCGAGACTCCACACGATGGCGGACCACGAAAGGAAAAGGGCGAACAGGGCGGTGGACCTAACCACTGGAAAGCGGGC
>Ga0172380_10002087_pt1 | contig 32359 bp, 31 predicted proteins | sample Leawe162metaG_FD_119747 | JGI IMG/M metagenome (GOLD analysis project Ga0172380, IMG submission 119747) | Leachate microbial communities from a municipal landfill in Southern Ontario, Canada - Leachate well 162 metaG | ecosystem: Engineered > Solid waste > Landfill > Unclassified | place... | reverse complement strand
TGTTTTCCAGTCGGCCTAGCCGGGATGAAAGCTGAGTGACGTCCTTCTCCGCCGCCGCCATCCGCGCATCGTTTGTCCAGTAAACACCAGCACCGCCAAATATAATCATCACAGCGTTCAATGCGGAGATCGGATTCTCAAAAACAAGTTGGACAAGCGGGTGATACTTCTTTGGATTTTCTAGGTGTTGTTCAGTCATGCCCCTATTCCCATTTCATACCAGTTGGCCGACGACAAAGCAGTGAACATAATCAAGGTTTGCCGGATTGAGAAACAGCAGGCTATGCGGCGGGCGGTCCTTATAGCTTCCAGCCTCATGGACCTGCTTGTCAGCCTTGATGATATAAACGCGCCCGAGCGGCGCCCAAGCGTGGTTGCGTGGCCCTCTGCCGGTCACCTTGACGCGGATCATTCCGCCAGCCAGCGGCCTGAAATCGTCGGCATAGACGGCATCTGCATCAGAGCAGCACGCCCGGATGCGCGGGACGGCCCAGAAGCTTTGTGCGCTGGCCTGCCTTGGCATCAGCAGCGATGCGCTGGCGCCGATCATCAGCGCGCGCCGGTTCATTTCGCGCCACCATAGCCAGCGCGCACATTGTCATACCACTGGCCGAACCGTTTCAGCCGACCTGCATTGGCCAGCCTTCCGCCGCGCTCGCGCCCTATCACAGCGATGGCGTTCTCGCCCGCTTTGGGCGGGCCGACAAACACAGGCTGCGCCCATGACGGTTTGACCGGCAAGTCGCGCTTGTCGGTTGATGGCGAGACGGTCTTTTCAGCGCAGGCGACGAGCATCAGCGGGAGAAATAATGCAAGCGCCAGCAGGCGGACGTTTCGCGAGTTCGGATTCAAGGTCACTTTGCTTCTCCTTCAGCTTGCGTTCGCTCTCGGATATTTCGCCAGCCTTGGCCAGCGCGTCGGCCGCCGCTCTCTGTGCAGCACTCAAATCAGCCTTCACGATACGCAACTCTGCCCGCAGGGACGCCGTGTCGCACTTTGCCGTCGCTGCGCTGTGGCCCTTGCCGTAAATGAACATGACCGCGACAAGAACGGCCAGAACGATCCCCAGCGCCCGGACGAACGGCGATGCAAATGCAGCCGCCAGCGAGGCCGGGAGTGCCGGCAATGCCAGCCCGGCAATCAGGGACATCATGGCTTCACCCCTGCCCTGTAATCCTCCAGCATGGCTTTCTCTGCCTTGTTCGCCTGCCGCCAGATGGCAACGGCAATGCCAGCAATCCCAAGCGCCCACGCCCATCCGGGGATTGACGTGAACACGTCCCGGACAGGCCCGAGCTTTTCCGCCGCGTCACCAAGATATTCGCTTGCGCCCTGTGCGGCCGATCCGATCATTGCCGGGATGGCCATGATCCACGCCCAGAACTTCGACCCACGGCTTCCGCTGGCGGTTCTGGACTTCTCGGCCAGTTCATCCGGCGTGATCGTGGCCCTCTCCGGTGCAACTTCCCGCGGCTCGGCGCTCATCAGCGCGGCCATGATTTCGTCCGTCATGGTTTCATCCAGCGGGAGATCATTGTCCGCCTTGAAGGCCAGCAGCGCGCCGCGTGTGCGGGATCCCCATCTGCCATCGGCGCTGCCTACTTCGTGGTATCCGAGCGCCTTCAATCGCTGCTGGACGGCCAGAACCTTTTCCTTGTCCAGTTTCCAGTCAGATTCCGGCGCCGGTTCGGGCTTGGTTGATTTGGGCGGCACGCGACGGGATTCTTCCTTGCTGATGATCGCGAAGGCGTTGCGCAACTTTCCATCATAGTTATTTTTCCGGTATCCCGGCCCGTTGTATCCTCGCGCGAACCCGGCCCAATCGCGAGCGCGCAGCTTTGCTGCCAGACCATTCTTGATAACGAAAGTCGCCATCGTATTGAGCTGCACCGACTCACTATCCGCGAAGGCTTCGGCCATTGCCTTGGCGCTGGAAAAGCCCATGTCAACCGCGTTCTCACCGAGAATCTGCGGCCCGCCCCATGACGTCGCTTTGTAGGCGGCTTCCTCGTTGATCAGGATGGCGCGTTCGAGTTTGGCGTATTGAGATGGGTAAGAACCATATGGGATCGCGCCCTGAGACTTCGCGGCCAGACCCCGGCGCATGGCTTCGGCGCGCTGTTTTCCGCGCAGGTTTCGATAAAAGACATGCGGCTCGAACAGGATTGTCGGCGCGTTCTTGTGCGCTCCCTTGCCTGTGTAGAATGGCCCGCGCGGCGCTTCGACGCGATTGATAGTCAGGACTTCGGCAACGCCAGTTCCAAGACGCGCCGCCGTCCGTTCAAAGTCCGCGCGTGTTGCACGAACTGCTTTGCCGACAAAGGTCATTGCGGGTTCCCCCTCTGGAGAAAAATCGCCTCGCGAACGCGCTTGAAGAAATAAGAACGGTTCATCATGCGACCCTCCGAATTTGACACCAGAACTGCCCCAATGAACCATCGCGCCGCCCACGAACACGGACAGTTCCAGTCGGCGTCGTCACAACAAAACGGACTGTTACACCGGACGCAGCTTGAATGGCGTCCATCGGAAAAGTGCGGACAAACATCACTGGCACTTCAGTATTGGCGGAGCCCTGATGATCGAAAGAATGGGTCGTTTCGGCAACACCGACACCGTTGATCAACAGTCCAAATTTTACAACGCCCGTGACGGACCCCATATCAACTACGCCGCCATAACGGACCTCGTAGCGCCCCCCAAGGATTGGCACATTCTCCATGTTGAGAAGGTTGTGCGCGCCGGCAGTGAAAGCGGTATTTACATCGAGGGCCAGGTCGAACACCATATCGCCATGGCCGACTGAAAGCGCTGTTCCACCGATTGATTGACGGTGCCACATGTATGGCCGTTTCACCGAGCCGCCAGTTGAATAAGCTGTGTAGCCAGTCGTATTGACTGCCGCAGAAGTTGCGCCAGCATCATCCGTCGAATAAAGCTGGAAGGTTGTGCCCGTCACGCCTTGCGCGATGAACTCGTAGTTATCGAGTTCTGTCATTCCGCCGCCGTCGATAATCCGCACGCGCTCACCGTCGGCAAGGTTATGCGCTTCGCTTGTCGTCACAACGCCGGGGTTTTCCTGCGTGATTCCAGTGATGGTGTAGGTTTTATACCGATCATCGCGAATGCCAATCGCACCTGTCCGGGCGTGATGCAGCAGGTAGTTCGTCTGGTCGATCAGATCGCCAAGGGCTCGCGGCCCGATGATGAAGCCGACGCTATTTGCATCAAAAGCGCGCAGGGTATTTGCACTCACGCGAATCCATCCAGCCAAAATTCTGATGCCTACAGCCCAATCACGAATGATAGTTCGGACTACTTCCCATGCGGAAGTCGGCAACAGTGCCAAACTCGAATAGTCTGCTGCATTTTGAGTGATGGCCGCCGTATCAAGGGCACTATCCGCGCCGCCGTCGTTTGTGAAAGAGTCATTATAAATTCCAACGGCGATGGCTACTCCATCGACATCTGTTGGAGGCCTGATGCGCGCAGGGTCAGTCGTGGCATCGAATTGAACGGACGTAATGATAAGATTGTTTGCGTTCTCCAATACAATGTCGCCAAAGACATAACTCTGTTCGACAGATGTATTTGATGCCGTCCCGGTCATCAAAGTGTTGGGCGATTTCTCACGGGCCGTACCGATCCGCAAGACAGGCTTATAATCTACGCCAGGAGAAAACCAACAGTGGTCGAACGTGGAGTATTTGTGATTTTCAACAGCCACCACGCTATCGGTGACGTCGTCGACATATGGGATAAAGTGGCTACCAAAGAAATGAGTAATGCTGCCCGAGAAGTCGCCGCTATCGAGATAATTATCTGCGCCTATCTTGATGACGTGTCTTGGTTCTCCGCGCGCGCGCCAAACAATTCCAGTGAACGATTGCTGAAAATTTCCAATCAAGTGCAGGGCGGCAATGGACGCTGTCGTATCGAACGTCACACTGGACAACGTGCCAAGTCCAGCCCCGCTGAATGCTGTTCCAGACGCATTTTTTAGCGTGAACGTGTCGGCGGTAAGCCTTACGACAGTCCACGGCCCGCCCGCCAATGCTGCCTGCCATGTGCCGCCGCTCACATCAAATGCCCACACATCCTCGTCGCTGACGAGCCCGTGCGCGGCCTCTGTAAACACAGCCGGGTCAACTTCCGTTGCTGATGTTACCGTGACAGATTTTCCGGTTGTATTATTGTATCGAATTTGTGAACCAGGATCGACCTGGTTGCTGAAGTCAGTATCCCCGCGCCAATTATCAGAGCGGGAATTTCGATAAAGTAGAGGAACCGTAATGTCACTCAACCCAGGGACAAGCAGAACCTTCTTGGCGTCGAGCGCAGTGATGTATGCTTGCGCGAGAGCAAAGTCCCCGCCAAAGTGATCTAGGGAAATCGTCCCCAATGGAGACCAATTGCGTGCGCCAGAATTTGTTGACAGCGCAGTTCCAGCGGAATCATAAATAAAATCAAGTATATTTCCACCATCCGAAATAGAAATAATCAAGACGGTATCTGGGATAGACGTCGCAATGGCCTCGGCTCTTGAATCAAAGGTTGAACTTTGCTCAATATCCTCGCGCGCCTGTGAACAAATCACACGGGCGGAACTCGTGACGCTGATTTTGCTCCCTCCGTTGCTGGACATGCGAACGGTTGTGCGCGCCAGCGTGACGACATCACCACTTATCGTAAGCGTTCCGGTTCCAACTTCGTAGCTTGTTCCTTCCTCGATCACATATGAGACGATATCTCCCGTGACCGCGCCGGCACCCTGAAAAGTTGTGAATCCTGGATAAGCTGAGCCAAGCGTCATTGTGCCGGTTCCGGGGTTGCCGGACACCCTGACCTTGACGCGGTTAAAGAGCTTGTTCATGGGTCAAACCTTGATGGGAGACTTCCGAATATTCGTGTCGCAGACATGATCACGGGACAAGAACGACGGGGAATTTGAAACTATTCCCGGACGTCCGGAACACAACATGCGTCGGAACCATCAGATTCTCCCTGATCATTCCAAGCCATTTGTCATCGCTGAAAATTGAAACATGAGCCATGCGACCATCAGGCAGCGTATCCCTGACTTCGAATTGGGCGATGACAAGATAGACAAACTTGCTAGCGCAACGCTGGATTTCGTCCAGAATTCCGGGCAGTTCTTCAATGATGATATGCTCCAGAACATCGATGCAGATCACGCCGTCGAACTGCCCGGCTGGAAGCGTTGAATATCGATCGACGCCGGGATCATACAGCGCCGGCGATATGCCCCACACCTTATCGGCCCCAGACTTTGAATATTGCTCGCCCTGACCACAGCCATAATCAAGGATGCTTTGCGCGGAATATTGGTCGATCAGGTTCTTGACCGGCTGGACATGGAATCGCGTACTGCGCCCACTGAAGGTGCTGGGATTTGCATTGTGCATTTCCAGATATTGGGCGGTTGTCGCGTCCATGATCAAACCCTGATTTCTGAGGCTTGGCGGAACAGATCATCAATCGACTTTTCATCCAGCCCGAGCGCCGCCCCGAGCGCAGCAATGGTGGGAGATGAGCGCGAGATCGTGTTGCCGTATTCCCATGCGGCTGCGACAACCGGACCTGCCTTTTCGATTGCCGCCTGCGCGCCTTCCAGTAGCCCGGCAGCGGCCAGAGCCGCGCGGGCCTGCCAGAGTGAGATGGATTCTGGGATCGGCAATGCTGGTATGATTTCAGCCGCCCGAGCCGCAATATAAGCCGAGACAACCTTGCTGGCTTCGGTATCTTCAGGATCGGCCCGCCACTTAATCAGAGATAGAGCCGCATCGCTGGCGGATTTCACCACGGCCATGGACGCCTCATAGGGAGCCCATGCCGGGTTCAATGCGTCCCCGATCATGCGCGGAAGGATTGCCCAGTCAGGGTTGTCCTGCATGATGACATTGCCGTCATCGTCGAACATGGCCTCGCCGGTCTCGCTATCGATTGCAGCGATGGTGCGCGGCTCGCCGTTCTCTGGCGGTGTCGCGCGCATGGCTTGCGTGACGGCATCGGCCTCAGCAGACAGTTCAAGAACCGCCTGCGAATGCCGCATGTATTCCGCAGCATTCGGATCGCTCGGCGGCACGGCATCGGCGGTGCATTCGGGCTGGCCATTGACCAGTTCCCATCGGCGCACGTAGCCCTTTGAAGTCATCAGGTCCATTTTGCGCCTCATGCAGCCAGTTGCGGGTTAAGCAGGGTGATCTTCGGCTCACCAACCCAGACAAGATTTGTCGTCGCCTTGCCGGTGACAGACAGATAAATCGTCTGGTTTGTCGTATCTGCGGTAAAGGCAGCGTCCATCGATGACGTGACCTCGTAATCGGTCGTGGTCACATTCTGCACAACGACGTTTCCGCCAAAGTCTCGTTTGCAGATTGCGCGCAAGCGATAGCGTGCATATTCGGTGATGACACCGCCAACCTGCCGTGCAGACAGTTCCGCTTCAACCATGAAACTCTGGCCTTCCAGCACCGGGAATTGCCATGCTCTCGTGGCTGTCGCGCCTGTTGTCTGGCACTTGAAGATGCTGGGCGGAATCCTGCGCTGCAACTGGCGCATGATGCGCGAGCGCAGCGTCTGCGCCGTCACCAGAGCGTCGAGGCCGTTGGCCGATGCAATGAACAGATCGTTGTCGTTAATTGCCGCGATGAGGCTGTTCGACGAATTGGAGAAGCCGGGCAGATATGTCGCCGGCTCGCTTGCGCCCTGTCCAATGAAGATGCGGGAAATACGGATCGTGATGTCGATTGCCTGGCCGCTTGTGACAGATACGCCAATTGCCGGGGTGATGTAGGCAATTGTTCCACCCGAAAGAAGGACAGAAGACCCAGCCTGTCTTGTCAGTGTAGAGTTAACTGGGGACAAGATATCCTGTACCAGAGGAAAGCCGATGAACCCGCCGACACTAGTGAACGTCACAAGCCTTAAATTCAAAGCTGTGAGATTTGTCTTTGCGCCAGCAGTCATAGCCACATCAGAATTCATAAACCACGTCTGCCCAGAAACTGCCGATATATTTAGGACCGGAGCAAAATATACCTGATTTGAGCCTGTTGCGCCGGGAGTGCCAGAGAAACGGAGATCAACATACGCCTCTCCATTGGCCGCAACGCCAGACCCGACATGGGAGATCGTAATCCCAGATACGGGGGTTGCAACGAAACCATCAGGCAGCGTTGCCGTCGGGCTGGTTTTCGGAAAGTTCGGGTTCGGAAACTTGTTCGTCGCCGTCAATGCGGTATGCGAGGCCGTCTTGGCCAACCCGCGCAGCACGCAAGCCCCGACAGTCGTCGCGACAGCGACAGCACCCGTCATCGCATCGCCGGAAATGTCATTCACCGTGCCGGCCGGAAGAAGGCTGGCGACATTCGCTTGGCAGACTTCAAGTTCCTCGCGCTGCGCCTGCGGGATCAATGCCTGATCTGGTGCAGCGGTCATGTGCCCGCGCATCATGCCAATCGTGATTGCCGTCGCCGCGCTGGCAGAGATCAGAGCATTCACCCCGATAACGAAGATCGCGGAGCCATTTGTCAGCGTCTCGCTGGACGCAGCCATGATGACCCTGCGGCCATCGACCCACAATTGCAGATAGCCGCCGGAGCGGATCAGCGCGACAGTGTGCGGGAAGCCGTCGCCATAGTCATCCTGTGGTGAAGTAACCGTCGTCGAGGAAGAGAAGCCATTTGCCGTGGTCTGGCCAACCAGCGCACCCGCCGCGTCGAGGTAGAGCCGGATGCCAGCGCCGGAATATGGCGAGTCCGCCCACTCGAATATCGTCTGAATCGCGCCGCTCACAGCACCGGAGAACACCGCCTGCATGTGAAAATCGCCAGTGCCGGGGCCTGTCAGCGTGTTGATGGATTGCAGATAATTCGACGTTGAAAACCCTGAGAAACCGTAAACATCGCATCCGCTCTGGATCGCGGTACGGTTGAGCGAGCCCACAATGTCAAAGTCATTCGTGTTCGGCACAGCCCATGCGATATTCGGGTCTTTCGAGAAGTCTCCGATAACCTCCTTGATCACAACGTCATCAACAGTCGAGACGCCGGTAGCGAGCGCATTGATCGTGATGTACGTCGTCGTCGCAGTCGCAATAAAGTTGGCGTGCTTTGTTCCAGCGCCGCCACCTGTCGTAATCAGATTCGTCGTTGTAAAGGCGCTTGTACCAATATAAACGGCAATCGTTCCTGTCGTGACCGCTTCAACCCTGTAAGCTTTCCCAATTGTCGTTGAGAATGACTGGTGCAGCCGCGGAATATCCGCGCCAACGCGCGTGAGTGTGGCAACACCAGCAACCCAAGTCACAGTTGATGATCCGGGCTGCGTTAGCGTCCAGCCTGTAAGGTCGGACGCAAAATCACCGTTCGTAACCAAGTCCGTGCCAGCCGCCGCCGCGCCGGTATAGGCAGAATTTGCCTGCAGCGCGAAGTCAGATGCACCGCACATAAAGCCGGTGATGACGTTCGATTGCTGGCGGCAGAGCAGGGAGCGCTCAGGCCGGACACGATCCCATATTGCGTGGACAACGCCCTTATCGCGCGATGTAGAGAATCCGAATGGGCGGGCCGCAATCTTTGCAGCCGCCGCGCCGTAGAGTGCGAACGGGAATGCGGATGAGGCAAGAGATGCTTCGGACGTGGACGTGAATGATGCCTGCAAAAGATCGCCAAGACGGCACGCGCGGATAGTAGGATCAGCAAGACTGATGATCTGAAACACCACGCCATCAGAAACAATATGGCCGTAATTTATCGTGGTTGACGACGCGCTATTTACCGTTGACCCATCTAATTGCACAACCGACATGCCGGACGCGGTGCCAACCAAAATCAAAGGATCAGGCAGATTGAACCGCGATGGGTTGCCCGGCGTCCCCGGCAGAACCGCAAGCGAAACGGCGTAGGTTGTATTGCTGGCGAGAGCGCCAACATAAGATCCTGCAAGAAGCCGGTTAGCCGCGCTGGTGTTGTTGCGATTTGAAAGCGGCCCAGCGACGATATACCCGAGCCGGGTTGTGATGCACTTATCATGAATAAGGTCGAGCCAGACAAGTCCCCCATCAGAGCCTGCAAAACATATGTGGCCATTCTTGACCGAAATAAATTTTATAGAGGCATCGCCAGATGAGAGCATTCCATTTCCGCTGTTCCCGGAGAACAGCATATAAACCGGGCACTTCGGATCATCGAGATTGAAGATAGCGATAACTTTTGAAGTCGTGGTCCCGAATGCAGCCCAGAGCGTGCGCTGCGGGAACTGGCCCAACTCCACATACCAGCTTCGATCCTGCGTCTTGAACCGCCACGCACCGCCATCACTGTCCAGCCGCGTATCGTAAATGAATGCCGCCGTCGCACCAGAGCGCAGTGCAATAGCGCGCGATTCAGCCCCTATCGCAGACAATCCCGTGACCGCAACTGCACCGGCAGCAGCGGCCTGAGCCGCCGCGGCATCCGCCGCGACCTGATCAGCCAATTCCTGCAAGAGCGCTTCTGAATTTGCGATCTGGACAAGGTTGGCAATGGCCGGCGCCGACAACGAATTGCCAGACGTCGAGCCCGGGGCTTGGACCTCGTTATAATCTACGAAAGTAACGGTCATTCGATCAATCCCCGTTCAAGGAAGTCCAGCGCACCTGAATGCGAATGTATTGCGTCCACACGATTTCAATTCCGCCGGGCTCGGAGAATAGAACGTCGAGATAGAGATATTTGATCTGCGTCGGCTTCGTCGGTTGTTCGAACACCGCAGTCACGGCGCTATCAAGCGTGATACGAAGATCCCATGTCCCGGGCGTTCCGCCGCGCTCCGTCAAAGTGCAGTCAGGCGTGTAATCGACGGTCTTTTCAGAGTCCCTGATTTTAGCAGACGCCGACCACGTAAGTCCTGTGGTCAGTTCAAGGCCTTCGATGCCCCAGTCAATATCTTGCCCGGCGACAACGGCCTGTGTGAGCGGTTCTGTTTGAGCCATGTTGATTGTTCCCTTAGCCTATAACCCAAACACGGCATTCGCCGCGGGCGCCATCGCCGCCGTTGTATCCGCCGCCGCCGCCCGGAGCGACACCATTTGAACCTGAATCCCCGCCATTGCCGCCAAATAGAGATACGCCGCCAACGTAGCCATTACCTGCGCCGCCGCCGCCGCCCATACGCGACTTCCCGCCATTGGAATTGATTGCGCCGCCACCGCCACCGGTGTCTGAATCGCCGACAACATTTATGGACCCCGCCCCCTTGCCGCCCCCGGCTGAACTATGCGGAATAGGAATTTCAAATGTATCGGTGCCAGAATCCGACCCGGTATAAGAAAATCCGCCACCCGGCGCACCACCTGTATCACCTGACCCTGCCGACATAGCGCCGCCACCGCCACCGCCATTGGAGGCTGCTGCGCCGCCATACGCTGAAATATGAGACCCGAACGATGTTGTCCCACCGGCAGTTGCCGATGCTCCACCGACACCGCCAGCGCCGATTGTCACCGTCTCGGTGCCGCCTAATGCGGAAAGCAGCATCAAACGTGAATTGTATGCGCCGCCGCCACCCCCGCCAGCCGTGTGTCCGCCGCCGCCGCCGGCCCAAACCTCGATAAAAACCCATGAACTTGCTGGCGCACCAGCAGGCTTTGTCCAAGTGCCGTTGGCCGTAAAGGCTTCGTAGGCAAGAACCTTTGACGCCTGTGTTGTCCCCATGACGAGGAATCCGGACGCGAGCGTGCTGTAAACGATCTCGTATGTGATCCCGCCTTGAAGAGCCCCATTGATCAGGGGGTCTGCCTGACTATCCAGAAGGTCTATTGCCGCCTCGCCGTTGATGGCCAGCGTCATCGCCCCAGTATTTGAAAGTGCTGGAGTGAAATAGAATGACATGCCGTCGACAATCCCGGCATTCAAAGCCGGGGTCACTGTTGCGGTGACGACGTTATCGGTCCCGCCGACACTTGTCAGCCATAGCCTCGACGCATTCCAGAGCCCAAGAATCGATCCTTGAAGAGATGCGCCAACCGCAGCGCCTGTGCCTGTTATTTGCGCGACTCTATCTGTCATGCTGCCCAAAGCTCCGGCGCTTCATCAACGAATGTAAGGCGCGCTGTAAGATCGCGCCCCGGAAGAATTTCCGAGACGATCAGCCTGCGATAAACCTGCCCGGCAGGTCCAAATGTAACGTGGCAACCTTTGGCAATATGCTCGACGCTTCCGTTGTCGAACGGCCCGCCATCCCATGTTGTTACCTCAACAGGGTCAGTGAATTCAATGACCGAGAACTGGCCTTCAGCATTGGCGACCGAATAAACGCTGATCACGCCATCAGTTGACCTGATGGCCATGCTGGTGACTGTTCCTATGTCCAGAACTTCCGCCACGTCCTCAAACGCAACAATGTCTTCAAAATTCCCTTGCCGGGCCATTGTGATCGGCGCGTCGATCTCGATCGCCGTGACATAGCCTGAAGACTTGATAACCCGGCGAACCCTTGCGTATCCAGTCTGGCGCTCGATGATATCATGCGTGACACCGACCAGAGATCCGCGCCGGCATACGATGCTTTCGACCGGCGCTTCAAGCGAGTAGAACGTCGATCGATAGACCCCCTGATTAAGATCGAATTGAGCCCGATCAATGTTCTTCTGTTCGGTGATCAGGCCTTCGTAAGTGACCTGCTCCATGCGCGAGTTATCCGCAGCGACCTTGCCGGGATAGAAAACGCTGATTTGCTCGGTGTCGTAATCACCCTCGTCCGTCCGATATGAAACCCTCAGCCCATCAGGGAGGCGGGCAAAGGCCTTGCGGAAACTGAAGCCTCTTGAAGTCCGTGGCGAGAATACCTGGACCGGCGATTCAGCACTTCGATCATAATCCTGCACCACGCCCCAAACATCGCAACGATATGACCGCGCATATCCGCAGCCCGCAATGATATCCAGGACATCATCAATTCTGGCCCCGTCAAATATCGCGTCACAGGTCCAGTCATTGTCAGCGCACCGCTGGCGCCATTCCAGCATGGTATCATCATCCAACAGCGCAGCGGGCAATGGATCAAGATTGAGTTTGCCAATCAGGACATCGCGGAAATGCGGCGCAGGGTTGCTGGTCGTTGTCCATGTGTTCCAACCCTCTCCGTCGTAGTCCTTCACATATCCAGACATGATGGCAGAGAGTTTTTCAATGCGCCGGTTCTTCGCCTTCACCGCGATCAAAGCAAACCCGGGAAGCGGACTCGGGTGTTCATTCCAGACAGAAGACACCCGCAATAGATATGCCCGTTCCGCAATGCCTTCTGGAGATTCCGGGACAACTGGCGCGTTTGTCGGCCCTGAATATCCAAAGAAGTTCTTGATTGCGCTGTTATATTCGTAATCGGCCTTCGTGAAATCGCGCGGATAATACGCAATTCCGCGTTTGATCTCGAACTCATAGAAGCCCGGTTCGAACTCTGCAGGGTCCAGATAGAAGGTGACGATGTTCGACCGATCTCCCGTATCGCCCATGCCGGACTTGTCGCGGACCTGCGACCGGCGCCCGACCTCGACATTCTGAATATTCGAACTGCCCTCGACACCATTATACAAGGCGTCACCGCCAGACCCGGCAGAGAAGTGGCTATGCGCAACCCACGCGCCTTCAACCGGTGCAGCCGTCTGATCAGGAACATTCTTGTGCGCGTAATACCAGCCGTTCGAACTCACCACACCTTGGCGCGGCTCAGTCTGCAACGCCCATTTGAAAATGACGCCACACCTGATTTGACCAACCCGGTTTGACGAAAAGTGGACTTCCGGGCAGTTGTTCCAAGTCGTTTCGCCTTTCTTGCGAAACCTGATCCGATACGGGATGGCAACCTGCCATGTCTTGTTTTCCTGCGTCCACAGGCCTTCGGGATTGACGATGTGGATCCAGACTTCATCAGGCGAACGGCGGCTTGCGAAGGAGTGCCATACCGGCAAGGCATCGTTCAGATCATCGCTTATTTCCAACGAAGCATTGGCATCGCGATTAACCTTATGCCGTGACAATTCGATCTGCGGTGTCGTAGTGCGGCCCTGCCTCACAACCGTTGTAATCGGATAATCTCCGTCCCATCCTTCGCGAGTTTCAAATGTAATGTCATCGGCTTCAGCGATTGGAGTATTGCCTATCCGAATGTCCGAAATCGCATGCGGCCCATTCGCCGCATAGACCGCCTCGACATATTCATCTTGCCCAACCAGTTCGGTCAAAGGCTCGCAAATAAGTGGCGGAAAAATCTTGCGCGTGCCGACAACGCGAGGGACTGCGCCATTTGGCTCAATGACATTGCCTTCCGCGCTCGCCGCTTCCTTGTCGGTATCGTCATCCGACTTGCCATCCTTGATAGACGGCGGTCGGGTGAGCGCTGAGATGGCAAGAGCGCCAATCAGGCCGACTGCGCCGGCCAATATCTTCGCGCCAACAGCGGCGGTAGTTCCAAGCAGCGTCCCGAGGGACGCGCTCGCACCAGCAAGGACCAGAGAATTACTGATGCCGACCGTCAGAATAGCCAACGCCACGGCGGCAACTAGCGCCAGAACCTGTTTTCCACCACCGCCACGGCCGCCCTGCATGGGCAAGTGAAACGTGACCGCTATATCCCTTGTAGCCGTCGACGCCTTTGGCTTCAGCAAATGCCAAGCCGCACGATCGATCTTGTCATCGTTAACCTTGACGACGCCGAACTCACTGAATCGTTCCGGCAGATAATCCATGCGCGCGACCATCTCGCCGATCGTCATGCCTTCCGGCCAATATTCTACGCGCGGGGAACCAAATTTGAACGGTTCACGCCAGACAGTAACCACCTGCCTCTCGATCGTCTGCGGATCATTGCGCGGCACCATGTTCATGCAGCCATGCTCCGGTGGCGATAGACGCCGAGAATTCTGTGTTTGATCGACATGTGCTTCATTGGGACTATCGCCGCGTCAACGCCTTTTTCAGTGTGAATCAGCCTCAACCCATCAATGGCAATGCCAACATGACCAGCAAAATTGCGCCCCGCCCATGCCATCACAACCACGTCGAACTCTTTCGGCGTCCCGACAACTGGAACCCACGTTTCGACATTGTGCCTGCCATCCACCATAGCGTCCCGGATGGACACCAGATCGGTTGCCGAAATCTCGCCGTATGACGGAAGTTCGATCTTCAATTCGTTCTGGTAAATCAGTCTGACCAGACCCCAGCAATCGCAACCCTTGCGATCACGGCCGCCGTCGACAAACGGCATGCCGACGTAATTTGCGACCCATGTCATCGGAACAGCCCCGGGCACCGGTTTTGCGTTGCGCGACGGCCAGGCCATGTCTCTTGCGAATAGTTCCACGATTCGATTTGCCCGGTTACGGTCATCGCATCAACGTCGACATTGGTCAGATACAATTCATCCGCGACATACATCGGAACCGGAGTTTCCAGTTCGACCCTCGGCGTGACATTCAGATCAAAATACGACGCCGGGACAACTTCAAACCGCATCCTTGGCGGATTTGTCAGATTGGCAATTGTCTCGCCAATAACCTTGTCCACATTCTGGATGCTCAACCGCGCCTTTGGCACGCTATCGGTGTCGGAAAGCAACTCGATCTCAAACGGAAACGCGATGTATTCAATTCCGGCGTAAATAAATCTATTGGGCTCAGACATGGCCTCGGACGAGTCAAGCACGACATAGATTGGATCGGACAATTCTGGATGCGAGATAGTCAGGAATACAAGATGAACTTCCGGACTTTCCTGCCGATTGATCTCCCTCTGATCACGTTCAACAATCTCGCGCCGGAACCCGTATGCCGCTTCGCCGCCCTCAGAGAACGCGCCAAGTGGTGACGAGGCAAGCGGGTCAACGCCCACCATGGCTACAGCCTCATCAGGTTGACGGACAGGATCATGAAAATCCCACGGTTTGCCACGATGCTATATGGCGCGCTCTTGCCGTAGAATTTCCATTCGTATTCAACGCATTCGGTCGGGTCTTCCCACATGAACGGCAAAATGCCGTCCATCAGCTCATCCTTATACCATTCCTCGAAGACCGTCTTCATGTAGAAGCTGGTCAGATCGAAATCAGCCGTCACGGTGATGTTTGTCGAAGTCGAGCGCCGACGATCCAGCGTAGGGCCGACTTCCGGTTCGAACGAAACGCGATTGTTCTGCGGCGTGATCTTATAGCTTCCGCCCTGTGGTCGAAGGGGGAGCGCGACAGGCCAGTAAATTTCAGCCATCAGCGGAAGACCCTACGTGGCAATTGCGCATATCGGCTCTTGCGGGTGTTGTCGAAATCGCCAGAAGCCTCGGCATCCTTGATTGTGGTGAGAATGAAGCGGGTTGCCATCCGTCCGTCCGGCTGACGCTCTTCGCGCTGTTCGATGTTCTTCGGCTCGGTGTGATCCTCGAAAATGACCATCGGCGCCATGCCGCCGCTGCGATTGTCGTTTGACGCCGTGACGCCAAGCCGACCATCCGGGCCGCGGCTCAAAGGCATGATGGCTTCAGGCCCAGCCTCACCCATCTGGCCAAGCGCGCCACCGCGGCCGAACCGGAACATTGTCGGGCGATCAACAATCGAATTCGTAAATGCACCACCATTGGCGAACCGGTGCAGGCCATTGAAATAGGCATTGCCATTGGCGTTCGGGACGAAATGTCCCCCATCAGGAAGCGCCATACCGCCAGTGCCGGGGACCAAGCCTTGCAACAGCGATGACAGCAAGCCGCCGCTCATGTTCTGATCGCCGAACAGGCCGCGCAACATCATGTTCGTCGCCATCCTGATCAAGGACTGAATCAGGTTGTTGACGCTGTTCCGAAGCGCGTCCGCCGCTTTCTCGCCGCGCGCAAGGCCACCGGCAAACGATGAAATGAAATCGCCGGACATCGAACGTAGATCATTGAGTAGGCTCATTTGATAGCGGAACTCTTCGGTCTTGGACGCAAGATTGCCGACGCGGCTCGCTATGCGGTCAAATGCCGCTTCCATTTCAGGGGAGACATTGACGCCTTGCCGCATGGCTTCGTTAAGCAAGCGTTGCTTTTCAGCCGCCGCCGCAACAGCCGCAACCGATCCACCGAACGCCGCGATCTGGCTGCGCAGGGCGTTCTCTTGCCCGGCTACGGCCAGTTCGTTCATGGTGACAAGCTGCAGCCATTGTTCGCGAGCAATCGCGTTTTCCTTGACCGCTTTGGTATTGTCGTTATGGGCTTTCGTCTCGCCGGCCATGGCCGCGGCGTCGCCTTGCCTTCCTCCCGCAGCCCATCCGCGTGGGCCCTGTATGTGCATGGCGCCATTGTTCGATGGGATGACCTCCAGCCCCATAGCCCGAGCTGCGGCAATGATCTCTTCCCTGCGAGCGCCCGTCATGCCGCGCCCGCTGAAATCTGCAGCAAGACCAACCTCATGACGGGAAGTTCCAGGAACCGCCGCCCCAGCCCCATAACGCGCGCGCAACACCTGCTGTTCTTCAAGCGAACGAACGCCGGACGTCATACGCAATTCAGGGAACTGGGATTGAAGTTGGCCGAGTTTGGCCGCGAAAATGGAATTGAACCCATTTGCGAGCCGTGTCGCCGCGCCGGCTATCTCGCTGCCATCGGAACCAGCAACGCCAGCGCCAGCAATTCCACCCTTGTTAGCCGCGGAATTAGCCGCATTGGCGAGAGCCTGCAAAGCATTCGTCGCAATGTCCAGACCATTCTTGAAGGGCTGGAACATGGCTGCATAATTACCGCCGGCGCCAACTTCGGTCTGCCGGCGCAGGTTCGCCATGTCGATTTCGATCTGTTTCGCGGCGCGCTGTGCTGGCAAAAGACCAGCAAGAGACTCTTGCTCCCGGGCCGTGCGGTTTGCATCCCGGGCTTGCTTCAGCCCTTCTGCAATGGCTTGCGTGCGCACGGCTTCCGCCGCCGCTGCCGCGTAGGCAGACCCCTTAGCATCGTCCATGGCGCGGGCATATACCCGCGCCGCCTCAACATGGGCGCGCTGTGCCGCCGTCATGGCGAGCGTGGCTGCGACGTTGAATTTTGTCTCTTGTTCGAGCTTCTGCAGCGGCGTGAGAAGAAATGCCAACTGCCCGCCGTAGCGGTCAATCGCCTCTTTCACCTTATCGGGGCCGCCCTCAATGTCCGCCCCTCTGGCGATGGCGTCATTCAGCGCTTTGACTTTTGCGGTGAGCGTCTTCCGCAAGACTTCTTCCGGGAATATCTCGCGGACCATATTACCAGCGGCAACGCTCAATTCCCTTGTGCGCGCGTCCGCCTTCGCCATGATGGCCCGATCCCACTCGATCGTCATCCGGGTAAAGGCTTCGCCAATCGGATCCTTGGCTGCGAACCTGCCCTGCGCCCAACTGAAAGTGCTTCTCTGCACCCGAGCGATCTCGAAGGAATCGCCAAACTTCTGCTCAGTCGTTCTTTCCGTGAACGCGCTACCGAACTTGTTCCAGATATTCGAGATGATGATCCCGACCTGCTCCATGGCGGAACCGAACGTCGTGGTTCGCACGCTCAATGTCGCCATCGAACTATTCAGGCTGCGGTAAAGCATGGCCTGCGCGCCAGCGACGTTGCCGGCGTCCGACATGAACTTGATCTGCTGGATTGTCGCGTCTGACAGGAAGCCAAACTTCTGGTGAAGTTCTTCGGCACCCTTGGCCGGCTGGGCCAGTGCCTGGGCAAGCATCTTCCCGGCTTCTTCAAGATCAAGGCCAAATGCCTTGGCAAAATTTCGGGTTGAAGAAGTCAGGCCACCAACAAGCCCGCCATCAATACCGGCTCCAGCGTAACTGCCGGCCACACGCCCCGCCTGCGAGACGGAAAGACCGCCCGTCGAAGCCGCACTCTCGGCCACACGCTGAAGTTGTGAAACGGTCAGGCCTGATCTCTGGCCCAAGCCATTGAGCGCCTGCGTCATCGCGACAATGCGCGCCTCGGCGGAATTGAAGGCCATGACGGCGGCAACGCCAATGCCGGTGAAGCCCCCGATAACAAGCCGCATTGGCGTCAGCAGGCCGCCCAGCAATGTGCCGACGTCCTTGATCGAGCCTTTCAGCCCTTCGGGATGGTCTTGGAGGATTTGGAGGATTTGGCCGCCCTGTTGCATTGCAACCATATTGGCGGGCTGGCCCATGGCGAGGCCGGACACGACGTCGTTCAACTGATAGCTCAGGTTTGTAACCTGATGCTGACGCATGCGCGTGCCGGGCATCATGCCGAGTTTATTCACGCGATCGCCGCGGGCTTCGCCAACTTGCCTCTGGGTCTCGGCCTTCAGTCTCGCGAGAGAGTCTGCATACTCTTTGGCGCTGATCGCTCCAAGTTTGAAATCATTCCGCATTTCCTGAAGCTGGCGGCGGTATTGCAGGCCAGCCGCAAAAAGCGGATTGTATTTTGCCCGCGTATCATCAAGGCCTTTCGCGAAAGCGGATATGTCTTCTGCGCGGCTCTTTGTCCCGAAGTCAGTTTTGACACCAAGGATTTCATCAAAGCCTTTATTTATCTGGGCCCTTTTGGCGTTTGTCGCCACAACCTTCGCAAGCGCCGCTTCCGCGCTATTTGCAGCGACCTTCAACTGCCCAAATTTTTGCGTTGCAAGATCGATATGAGATGTCAGCGTGTCGACACTTATTGCTCCTTGTTCGAACGCCCTAAAACCTAGAGAAATCTCCTTCATCAATTGCTTTTGGGCGCGCGCGCTCGCGTCCATCCGAAGCATAGACTTCTCAAACGCCATCCCCGCTGACAGGACAGATTTCTCCATCCCACCGATCTCATACCCGATACCGTCAAGCGAACGCCGCAGCGCGGTCTCACCTTCGGTCTTGTATTTGATCGTCAACGAGCGGATGACGTCAGCGGTTACGGCCATTTTTGTTCCGTTTTTCCTCGGCCTTCGCCTCATCAGCGAAGTATTTCAGGAAGGCGGTGTCCATGCGGTGGATCAGAATGCGGAAGCGGTCGAAATCATCGACGCTCTCGATCCCGTATCGGCGCGCATAAACATCAATGGAAGTGAAGGGGATTGCGCCGACGCTCATGCCAACAGGCCTGTCACGCTCGAGCGCGGAAAACGCATCCCAAACGAAATACAAGTGTAATTCGAGGATCGGCTTGTTGACAATTGCCTTCGGTGGTTCCTTGAAGGCTGGAGAACGAAGGAAATCTTCGTCCTGCGCCCATTTCAGATTCCACAGAAGGCAATCAATTAGTTTTTTGAGTCGGCCTCGACGTTCTCGGAGCCTATTTCAGCGACTTCATTTCCAGCCCACATGACGGCGGTGCGGAAGTTCTCGTAATCAGGATCGCGAATCCATGAAGCGGCAAGTTCGGCGTCAAACGGGATTGGGTTCCCCTCGTCATCGGCGATGTTCGCCCAGTCAAGAAGCACTGTCTCGATCAGGGCGCGATTGGTGATTTCGTCCTGTTGCTCAATCGATATGCCGGATATCCGCTCTTTGACAGGGATAGCCGAAACAATCTTGTCGCGCAGCCGGCGCGCATCACTGTTCCCATTGCCACGAACCTTGAGTTTCATGTCCCCAAAATCAGGGATATTCGAAACCCACCGGCCTTCTTCAATCGCTTTGCTGTTCCGCTTGATCGATGAGATTTTCATAAACTGCTCCTGTTTTCTGCGGTATTTTCTCCGCAATTTCTTTGGCGTGGCCCTTCGAAATCAGCAGCATCGCGTAATCGCGGTCCTCGATCTCGAACTCCATGCCGGCGTCGACCTTGACGGGCGTTGACCCGTCAGGGAAGCATTCAAAGGTGTAGAATGATTTCAGCCTCATACGTCACCTATCAGGTCACGTTGCGGGTGATGATCATGCTGGTAGAATCCGCTGAATTGTAGAGCGCGCGGAAGTCGATATCGATCATCTTGTCATCGTCTTTGCCGCCGCCGCTCAATGGGCCGTTGAGAAACTGCGCCTTCGGAATTTCGAAGGTGAACTTGTCACCCGAAGCCACGCCAGCCGAAAAGCTGATCTCGCCAAAATCATGGTCAAGAACCGCCTGCATCAGTGCATTGCTTTCGAAATATGCGCGAATTCGGCCCGTGATGTCGATCTGGCCGACGCCGAATTGCTGGGTGAACAGCGACCCAACGCTATCGCGAATGCGAGCGTTGTTGTTGAACGAAAGCGATATTTCCTTGATGACCGGCGTTGCGGTCATTCCAATGATCGAGAGACTGCCAACGGAATCCGCCGTAACAATCGCATCTTGGTTAGCCGCAACATAGGTGGCGCCGGAAATGATCGCGGTATCCTGCACCTGATCTTTGCCCATGATGCCCATGGAGCCGCGCAAGGCAGAACGTGCAGCGATGTTCAATTCCATTGTGTTGACGATGCAGCCGCGATACCGCTGATATGAATAGTCAGTGCTTCCAAGATACAAGCGCTCTTCGAATGTAAAGCTCCGGAATGTGTTACCGGTCTTTAGAACTTCAGACGTCCATGTTCCACCGAGACATGCCTGCAAAAGCGTATCTAGCGCGTCGTCCGACAGTTCGAAATCCAGAGACCCGGCCACGTCCTGTGAAACCTGATATTCGTCCACGACATCGCGGAACGAATTGATTTCATCGGAACGGACGGTTCCTTTGTTTGTGGCAAGCTGCCCGCCGGTTCGGCGAAGAACCTGGAAAGCTGGCGTCGTTGGCGTTGTGCCAAATGTCGCTTCCGCGATGAAGCCAATCTGGGAGTCTGATACTGATGCGATGCTCATTGCGGTCTCCTTTAGCCGAAGAGGTCATATTGATAAGGAACCGCAAAAGTCAGTTCCATGTAGCTTTCATTGTCCGAGTTATCGTTGATGAACACCGGGTCAATTCCATACGTCCGCATCATCCCGTCAGCGAACGTCTTCCCACGCAACTCCGCACGAAGATCGTCAAGGCTCTGCATATGTTCGGCCAAAGGTTCTCCACGGGGCACATGCAACGTCACTACGAACCCACCATCAACCCGATACAGATTATTCCCAGGGGCGCCGACGCTGATCTGGTCTTCCTTTGCATAAGGGTAGGTCACGGTGATGTAGGCGGTCGCTTCCTGCGGGATAGAGCCGCCTGTGTTCAAATCGACGATCTCGCCTGGACCCTGATAGTTTTCCTCCACCGCTGATTTGACGATGGCGATCACGGCTGCAGTTGTCATGGCGTCACTTGAAAATGATCAGTATCGCGGGATTGCGGATATTCTTTTCGAATTGTCGCCGGAATCCGCCGGTCCCGCGCGCTCGCTTTTGCGCATTCGAGAACGCCCACGATTCCAGAGAATTGCGCCCGCGAACGCCGCGGAACGTGTAGTAAATCTTGGCCTGATTGCCGAACCTCTTCTTGGCGATTGCAGCAACCACCTGGAATATGCCATCGGGCGCTTGCGATGACATATACTTTGGACCGGCTATACCTTCCAGCTTGCGGGCGTACGGAACCGTCGCGACAATCACGACCTGCTCCGCACTCGCCGCCGCTGCCGGGCTTTCAACCGCAACGTCATCGGCAAATATCGTGATCGAATCCCGATACTCTCCGGACAAAACCGGAGCCTGATTGCGCAATTCCTTGTAGCACCAGGCTATGATCTCTTCGGCGAAATTCCATTCCGCAACGATGACACCATTCGGCTTCACCGTCGCAAGGTTTGGCGTCTCCCGCCCATCAACAAATGTCGTGTGAGGGATAGGCTTTCCATACGCCCGTCGGTTGATCCCGTCGGCTTCCGCGATCTCTTCCTGCGCGAACTTGGCGAGAGCAGCGGACTGTTCCGCCGGCGTCCCTTTCAACTCATCAACAATCCGCCTGACATCGATCAGATCGAATTTAGCGGTCAGACCAGCCATCAGGCGCCCGTAACCTCGACCTGAATGCCCAGAAGCGTGTTATCAATCTTGTGGCTCTGGTCATCAACAATCATGATCACCATCGTCCGGCCGCCGATCACGAGCCTGTCCTGGGACGGCTTCAGCGGCAGTGGAATCCCCCCAATTCCATCATTGAGGATCATGAACCTGCGCCGGGTTTGCCGCATGTCCTGCCGCATGACCTGCTCCATGCTGGCGAGCGCCATCGAGATAGGTTTGATGCGACACGCATAGGATACGCCATCGCGCACAATCGTTGCATCACTCCCGGCGCGGACAAATGCCCGGCTCCATGAAGCCTGCGCTTGCTCCGGGCTCAATACAAAGCCCTCCGGTAGTTATCGAGAACGCCCGAAACGCCCGGCGGCAATGAGCCATCACCCGGTCCAGAAACCCAATACGCGAAATCCCCAACTTCCGGGATTTTCTCAGAACGCAAGACCGGATCACGCTCGCGCGCAAAGCGCCGTGACTTGACCAGTGATACACATGCCTGTTCAAGATCAGATGGAATCGTGCTGTAGCCGCCGACATACGAAACGACAACAATGCCCGGCTCCCAACTGATCAGATAACCATCATCATCCTTGCGGGACAAAAATCCGCTGTTGGCGTCGACCTGATATGTCCCGGACGTTTGCGTGACGCCATCAATCGTGACCGAAGTGATTGCCGTCACGGGATAGCGCGCCAGCATCAGGATTTCATGATATTCTGAGACGTGAAGCGTCTCGACAACCGTCTCTGACTTGAACACACGGCCGCAATACGTTGCAATCTCCTGTGAAGCCGCCGCGATCTGGCGCGTCAGATAGTCGTCCTCGGTCGATACGGTTATCCCCAAATCAGCCTTCAGATTTACCAAGGTAACAAGGTTCTGGTCTGCCGCAGGAACGCTGACTGTGATGAATTTCTTGGGCAACATCACAGAACCTCATCCAGAGACACCATTTCGAATTCTTCAATCGCCGAACCCGGCGTAGCGTTCAATATTCGAACGCCGTCTCCAAGTGCCTGTTCATTCCAGTGTGCGAAAGCGGGGAGAAAGTCCCGCTTGTAAACTTCCAACTGCCGGTTTTGGCCAGCGTATTCATTGTGATGATGCTCGCGCCCATCATCGGCAACCCGCATGTCATATCCCAGAAGGATCACTTCCTTCGCGCCCATGGAGATGGCGAGGCATATTGCGGTGTGGCCGCTTGTCCTGCCTTGCCGGACATTGCCGCTACGAGGGAAGAAACTCTTGTATTGTTCCGTCTTGATCAGGTTAATTTCGTTCGGGTTATGCTTCCAAGAATGCCTGTTCGACGTGACCTTGAGACCGGCAAACCCCATTGCATCCTGTAGCCTTGGCTCGAACCATGCGTTGTCTGTCCAGTAAAGGACATCGGCCCATGGGGCCAGTTTGAATGTCGTGTTCACCGCGATCGAAGCGCGGCCGCGGACGGCTTCCGCGACTTCAACGGACATGCTCGGCCCAGACGCCAGACAGAACACCCGCTTGCCGGCGAATTGCTGTTCGGGCTTCCAATATGCTGGGATCATGCCGCTGCCTGCAGACCAAGTGCCGACCGGACCTGGCCGTAAAATTCAGTGTTGGCACGCCGACAGTCAGCCAGCGCGCTCGGATAAACCGGGGCGACCTTCGCCTCCAGTTCCCATTCTCTGCCGTCACAAACCATTGGTTGATGACGGTAAAATCGAAACTTGGTCGAATACGCACCGACGATCACCGCCTTGCGCCCCAGAAGCGTGGCCCAATATGCCCCGTGATAGGAATTCGTGACCACGGCTTCAGCGGATCCTATGAACCGGATTATTTCAGCCAACGGCCGATCATTCGCCATCTCGGGAAGATCAATGTCCGGGCGCTCTATATCCGGGTCAGCGTTGAAAAACAGAACTGCTTCGCGCTCAATTCTCGCCGGGCGATCAAAGAGCGGCGACATGCAAGAGACGCAGGGAACCCAGTCAAACGCTTCCCCGCGAATGAAGTCTCTCGAACCGTAGAGATCAAACCCACGCGGCCGAGGCGTCGGCCAGGCCTCATTCCTCAGTGTCGATCCACCGCCCCACGCAATCTTTATCCCGGCATCGCACCGCACAGAAACGCGGCCCAGTGCATCGGAGATCGCGCCGCCGCCGTAAATCACGGCGTCAACATCCTCGATCAGCCGTCCGATCCTGATCTCTGGACCATCTGGCAGATCAAAATAAAGGCGCGGGCAACTGGATATATCGCCCGCGTTTTTCGTGCCGGTGAAATATGAATATGCAACCCGCACAATCAGACCTTATCCGGAGCCTTCGCAGATTCCAGCAGAGTGGGTTGCGAGGGTGGGGAGGCCTCCGTCTTCGCTTCAGGAGCGGGCTGAGCCGGGGCCGCCGTGGAATTGAATGCCGGTTTTACCGGTGCGTTTGCACGCAGATCACTGACAACGCTCTTGGCGCGTTCCTGCGCTTCGCTGGCAAGGATTGCCTTGCCGCGGTTGATCCAGCGTTGCGCCTGATCGGGCCGAAGCGCATAAATCTTGCCCTTGTCGTATTTCAAATCGTCCTCACCGACGCGCTGCAAAACCGCATCGCTGGTGAAATAGACGCTGACTTTCTTGGTGGCATCTTTCGCCATTTTCATTCTCCTTGAAATCCCGCCCGGGCCGGAGCCCAAGCGGGAGGTTCATGATAACAGCGATTAGTCGGCGATGGCGCCAGGCAGCGTGCCGGAAGCAAAGCGCGGCTCATGCAGGAAATACATGAGGCAACCAAGCTGGGCGTTCGTGCCAATGTCGGCAACGCTCGCGCGCACGCAATCGAACCCGCCATCAATGTCGAGGTCTTCGGCCTTGATGTCGATCACGATGATCGCAGCCTGTTCGGCCAGATCAGCATGCGTGAACGTGTTGCCGGCGGCTTGCGTGACAGTGGTGAATTGGGCGACAGCCAAAAGGTTAGTTGCCGCCTGCTTCTTGTCGACGCGGGTGAACTTGAGCTCCTTGGCATCCGCTGGGGAGCCGCCGACATTTGTCGATTGCTCGATGGTAATCGTCGGGTCATCGCCGGCGGTTCCAGCTGCCTTGAAGAAAACGATGGCCAGACGGCCGTAGTTCTTCATGGATACCCAATCACCGGCATTCGCGCCGGTTTGCATGTTGACCGGCAGAAAGCCTTGGGCGATCTGGGTCTTTTCAAGAAAGTGCTGGTTCATTTGATTTTCCCCTTCGCTTGAAGGTTGGAGGACGTGGAAAGAGCGGGGGCCGAAGCCCCCTGCTCAGGATTAGCGAGCCGCGAGTGCGACGGCCCACGAAAGGGTGTTCGCAGAATTCTGCGGGGTGATGTACGAACCCCACCACGGCTGGCCATTCACGCGGAAGATGAAGCGGAACGCCTGCAGAGCTTGATCGAAGTACAAGTGCATGGACACATCGGTCTTGATGTCCTGCCCGGCCTTTTTCAAGGTCATGTATTGCGACAGGTCGGTGAGGATGATGTCACCCGCATCGCCCAAGGTCTTGCACGCCTGCACCGGAATCACCGGGCGACCCATCAGAGTCGAATAAGGCGAGCCGGCGGCGCCATTCGGAGGCAGGTACACCGGCACTTTGCCGGCGGTTGCCGCATGGTCGAATGCCATCTGATGCAGAGATTGTTCGACATCCTGATTGATCAGCCACACCGCATTACGGCGAAGCGGAGCATACAGGCGACCCCACATTTTGACGATGTTGGGATACCAGATGGTGTCCGCCGTCTGCGAGGTTTCAGCAGATACCGTCACCAGCGACGGAGACTTGAGGATGCCGAGTGGCTGGCCGACGCCGGTTCCATCAATGATTGCGGTGTTGATCTTTGACACCATCTTCGACGGGGCTTTCGAACGCAGCCAGCTTTCAAGGCCGGGCGCGTCATCAAGCAGTTCCTCCGACACCGGGACCAGCGCCATCAGCTTGGAAAGGCGCATGGTGGACATTTCCAGTGACGGCTTGCTGGCTGTGACCTGACCGCCTTCGTTTTCCCAGTAGCACTGGACGCCACCCGTGGTCTGCCATGGGGTCGTTTCATCCTTCGGGAAGGTCATGTTGTTGGAGCCGGTCTCCAACTGGTCGGTGAGGGTCATCAGGTTATCATCGGAGTTGACCTTTCTCCAGATCGCCTGGCGAAATTCCGGAGGAACAGCAAAGCCTCCGTCGGCGCCCGTGCCTTCGTTGCCGTATGTCGTGGCAGCGGCAAGCAAACGGTTGTCGACACCGGACGACTTGCGAACGGAATCTGCAACCGAAGTGGCAAACTCGCCGAAGTTGCGGAACCCACCACGCGGATCATTCGCGCGCGGAGCCGCAGGAACGCGACGGCCGCCATTTTCCGTGGTAGCCCCATTCGTGACGTCCGTAGCCCGGCGGCCAGCAGATACCGGGGCCATCTTTTTCAGCGCCGCGATCTGCTTGTCCATCTTTTCAATGGCCTCATGACCATCGTTGATCTCTTCCATCTGTTCTTCGGAAAGATCATCGCCCTCGGCAAGGCCATTGGTGATCTCTTCAAGCGAGGCGAACAGTTCGCTCCGACGAGTTTCCAGCGCCGCGATGCGATCTTGGACGCTCACTTCCATGAAGATAGGCATGTGACCCATGCCTGCAACCGCGAGAGCAGCAGCGGAGACAGACAGGCCCACAGCGGCCCGCGCAGTGTGCTTAATCATTTGACTTTCCTTCGTTTTGTCGCTTGCCCAAGGCAGTTACAGGCTCATCCGGACGGGCCGGAATCATTTGCGGCGAAGACTTTCGATCGTCGCCAGAGCCGCGGCACGCCGCGGGAGAAGAATTGAGGGAGTGTTTCGGAACTTGCAGCCGGAGACGCAGGCCGCGACCTTCAGGTTTTCAACCATTTTGTCAGCGAAGCCGTTCTCGACCGCCTCGGCGCCCGTGAACCAAGTCTCGTCATCCATCCATTGCTTGATCTTGTCGCTGGTCTGCTTTGTGCGAGCGGCATAGGTTTCACCGATCGATCCCGACACGCTGTCCAGAAGGTCAGCCTTCCGGCGCAGATCGTCGGAATTGCCAATCGCAAATGTCCACGCATTGTGGACCATCACGAATGCGCCCTCGGAAATGTTGATCTCGTCCCCGACCATGGCGATAAAAGACGCCGCCGAAGCCGCCAGACCATCAATGTGGACAACGATCCTGGCCTTGTGCTGCTGCAGAAGCGAATACATCGCCTTGCCGTCGAACACATCGCCGCCCTCTGAATTGATCCGGACGTCGATTGTTTTGGCGTTTGGAACTTTCTTCAGGTCTTCCGACAACTGCTTCGCGCTGATGCCATCGCCAAACCAATCCTGGCCGATGACGCCGTAGAGATAGATTTCCGCCCGGTCAGAGCCGCGCGCAGAAAAGCGATACCCGCCCGCCGCTTTGGCGCGGGTCAAATTCTTGATCGACATTTTCGGGGTTCCTCAGTCCAGAGAAATAACGCGGCGCTCGGTGCCATCAGCGTCCGTCACCACTACAACCTGAAGTTTGTAAAGATCGTCGGCGGTCAAACTTGCCGAATACGTGTCGCCAAACTGGAAACTCTGCCCAGCCTCGCCTTTCTCACCCTTTTCGCCGCGCGCACCACGCGGCCCGCGCTCGCCTGTAGCGCCAGCCGGACCCATCATACCTTGCAACCCTTGAGTGCCTTGCGGGCCTCTTTCGCCACGCTCGCCTTGCGGGCCGGGTTCACCGCGCGGGCCCATCGGACCAGACGCGCCATGTTCGCCTTGCTCACCACGCGGGCCTTGCTCGCCGGCGGGGCCTGTGTCGCCCTTTGGTCCAACGACCATGCCGGCGATTTCCTTGTGCCCGTCGGTAAAGGTCAGGACCAGTCGCTGATCTTCGTCCACCACGGCAGAGACGATTGAACGTCCCGGGGCACCGTCTCGACCATCCCGGCCAGCATCACCGCGGGGACCGGCTTCACCGCGCGGGCCAGCATCGCCTTGTTCGCCGCGCGGACCGACGTCGCCCGGCAAGCCTTGCGGCCCCTGCAAGCCAACAGGCCCAATCTCACCACGAGGGCCAGATTCCCCGCGCTCGCCCTTTGGACCTGCGATACCCATCGGGCCATTCTCTCCCGGCTCGCCCCTGATGCCTTGTTCGCCCTGCAAACCTTGTGGCCCTATTTCGCCGCGCCCGCCAACGATACCGGGTTCACCGCGCTCGCCTCTCGGGCCGATCTCCCCCGGGATGCCTTGAATGCCTTGCGGGCCCATTTCGCCGCGCATGCCTGGGGTGCCATCCTTGCCATTGATGCCCGGCTCACCCTGAAGACCCTGCGGACCCACTGGGCCCGCCAACCCATCGCGGCCGTCACGCGGGGCGGGCCGAGCCTCGATCGCAGCAATGCGCCGGGCAAGGCCGGTCATGTGGCCCCAAATCTCCGTGAACTTGTTCACCGGGCGCGAAGGCTCATTGCCATTCTTGGCCCGGGCAAAAATCTTCCCATCAGACATTTGCTTTTTCCCCGGCAATCATCAGGAATTCCGCCCGGGCAGCAATCTCGCTGGCGTCCATGGCGTCGTCTTCCGGGTTATCGGTGGTGGCACCAGAAGCCGGCTCCGTACTCTTGACATTCCTGCCATCCGCGATTGCTTCGAGCGTGATGTTCTGCGACTGCATCACATGCACATCGCCATCGGGACCGATCGTGTTCTCGTCTTCGAGTTCAAGGACACGGTTTGGCGAATAAGCGCCGATCCGCACCATCCCTTGGTAATATTCCATGCGGGACTTGGAATCGCCGCGCATCAGAGCGCGCATATTTATTTTCGTGTATAGGTTGTTTCGATTGCGAGAAAACAACTTGTAGTCTGCCTCGTCCTCGAAGCGCTTAACCCAAGGCGAGATGGAATCCACTACGACCTCGATCGCCTGATGCTCGATATTGGAGAACGTCGCGCGCAAAAGGTGCATAACCTTGTGGGGAGGGACTCCAAACCAGCGACAGATATCCTCTACGAGAAATTGCTGCGCTTCGATAAGCTGCGACTTCTCGGCGTCGAGGCTGATGGTCTTTATGTCGGCATCGCCGTCCAAAAATGCCGTCCGGTGAGCGCGCGTCGGCCCGCGGTACATTTCAGCAAAAGCTGTCCGCTGTTCTTCCAGCCCAGCCGCGTTCATCTTTCTCTTGTTGATGACAACCGTTGTCGGCGTTGCCCCATTGCCAAAAAACGACGCTCCAAACAATTGCAGCGCGCGGGCCACCCCCAGCGATTGCGCCGCATAGTTGACCACGCTCACGCCAACCGGCCCCTCGCCAAACCCGCGAATGTGGAACATATCCATCATTGGGATTTCGGACTTGCCCTTCGTGCCGTTATTGACCTCGTAATAAATCTCGCCGGTATCCACATCTCGGCAGACGTCAACACGATCGGGATGGATCGGCCACATGTTGATAGGCCGGCCCAAGGTATCGCGCTCGATCTCGGCATAGCCGTTGCCCCAGCGCAGAGCCCAATGCAGCAGCGTCTCACGGAACTGGAATGACGAATATTCAGGGTTCGGCCGCATGTAGAGAAGCTTGTCGACCGGATTACTATACTGAATCTCCGCGCCCTTCTCGCCGTCCTTGATCACATGCCATGGCAGAACGCCGACGGTCTGCGTCAAATAACGAAGGCACGCCCAGACTGCAGGAAGCGTGATCGCGTTGTCCGGAGTGACCAGAACGCCAGCAAGAGTGCGACCAGACGTGGCTATACGGTTCTGATCAATGTCACGGGGCTCGCTTGCAACGCGCTGCGCCAGAAAGCGCATGCCGTAGGCGAGGCGGTCCCGAACACCATCAAGCATCAAACATCGCTCCAATCACTAGAAAACGCCCGCTCAAGCCGGCGCTCGTACTTCTCACGCACCTGTTGCCACATGGGATGCGCCGGATCCGCAAGAATTTGCTGTTCTTCGGACTCTGATGGCCCATGTTCGGCCTCTGATTGCGCATTCCCGGCCCTCTCTGCGGCCAAGTCTTCATAGACAGAACCGCCCGAATCCGGGTTCAAACTCATCAGCGCGACCGCATCGAACACCGCCATCAGCGGATCGATCTTCCCAACGCCGCTCACGGCTTTCGTGACCATCATGGCGTTTCCGCGCGGCTCGCACCGGGCATTGCCAACGCACCACGCCATCATACGAGACCCGCCATGAACGAAGCTCTTGTCGACCAACTTGCGCTCGACCGTCTTGATGGCGCCCATCAGCCGGTAGCCTTGGCTCACCGCCAGCACCCGGTCATCGCCTTCGATCCCGACATCAGCAAGGGCATCGATCACCTGGCCGATGCCTACCGGGTCAAGGCCTACCTGCCCCAAAAGTCCGGCTTCCTCGGTTTCCATGATGATGGAAACGATCTCGTCTATATCTTGTCCCGGCGTATCGTAAAACGTCAGATCGCCGTCGGCTTCGAACCCGGTCATCCTCGACGCTTCGCTCTTGCGGATATTCAGGACATTCCTGAATGCCCATGATTTTGTCCAGCAAAGCCAGCGCCGTGTTCCGCGCTCGCGCCCGAGGACGCAAAGACCGAACAAATCATCCAGTCCGCCGCCGTCAATCCCTACCGTCACAACCTCGCTGCGCTTCAGCACTTCATTCAGCGTCAGACCCGGGTCGGACGCTGCAACCCAATGGTCGGCGCCGGCCCATCGATCAGACCGAAGGTTGAGCCCAACTTCAAGGTTGAGATGCTGCGATGCCCAGCGAATTACTTCCTGTTCGCCGGCGAGCTTTGCAGTCTCGAAATCCTCGATCAACCGGTCAACGGTGATCGACCTGCCATTATTCGGTGTGACCATCCACCAATTTTTTGGGTCACGCCACGGCTCATGGCCGCGCTCGCCTTCCATGAATTCTTCCGGGAACTCGTAGAGAACCGGTAGCATGCGCCCCTGCGCAACCCCGTCGCGAATTTTCCGCGCCCGGTCTAATTCTGTCTTGAACACCCCGCGCGGCGGCTCGTCGCTCTGCGTCGTGATGAACATCAAGAACCCTTCAGGATTCGGCAGCAAGCCGCCCCTGATCTGGCCAATCACCTTATCGGCCGCAGAATTCTTAGAAATCTCGTGCAATTCGTCGACAAGAACCCCAACCGGCTTAACGCCCGTCAGAACCTTGGTGTCGAAGGCCTTCACCTTCAAAATCGCCCGCGTCCGACGATCGACAATTTCCTTCTTATGGTCTCGGATATGGAACCGCTTCTGCAGAACCCCTTCCGGATCCTGCAAAATCATCCCGGCGGCCTGGCTGAAGGACAGTTCCGCAACCTCTTTCGTCGGCGCGATCAGCAGGAATTCCGCTCGGTTGCGCTCGTTCATCAACAGCGCCGTGACCATGATGGCCGCGCCGCCGGTCGTTTTGCTGTTCTTCTTCGCGACCAGAATGAAATATTCGCGGATCATCCGTTCCGCGTCATTCATGCAACCAAAGGTAGCCCGAACTATATCTCGGAACCAATCTCCGGCTGCATCGGCCATTGCCGGCGTGCCAGGAACGTCGGGCAGGCACAGCATATCGAATATCTGGGCCGCCCGATCAGCCTCGCCCTTGTTCAAGGGCAGGCTTGGGATAATCGGTTTACCGTTCCGAAGCCGATCCTTCCAATCCAGGCAGGACAGGTTCCACATTTCAATTCCTTAAAACATGGGCCCACTTCGAACCTTCAGGCGTCGTCTTTGCCTCAAGGTCGGCGATCTCTTTCTTGCCCAAGCCGCGGTGAGGATGGTCGTCCTCATCATGATCGTGTTCATGGACCCTCGGCGCCGGAGCCAGCGCGCCGCGCGTCATGCTGTCGAACGCCCGGGCAGCGGACACATTGCCGCCTTCGGCCAGGTCAGCCATTTTGAACAGTATCCGCGCCCGGATGGCGTCCGCGCCGATCTCGATCTCATCCGGGTAATGCTTGCGAAGGGTATCATCAGCCAGCTTCATGACCTTGGCGATGCGATATGTCGCCCACCCATCGGCCCGCATGACCTCAACCATTTTCCGGCTTCTGGCCGTTGGCTTGTGCTCAGGCCGGCCCATCTTTGAAACCCTCGGTTTAGTTGCGCGTTTTTTTACAACCATTCCCTAAAAAGTCCTTTTTCCTCGGCGCTGGCCAGATGAATCCTCTTTGGACTGGTTATCACAGGTCCGGCAGAGAGATCGCAGGTTCTCCAGGCTGTCAGCACCGCCGTCCTTACGGCTGGTTATGTGATCGGCGACCTTCGCCGGCGCACCGCACTTCACGCAGATGAAACGATCGCGCCGGAGGCACTCCAGACGCAGGCCCTTCCACTCCGCAGAACTGTAAAAACTGTCCGCCTTCTTTTCCGGGTAGGCGGCAACCGCTGTTCTAGCCTCACGAAGCCGAGGCTTTAATTCCTTGAGGCGACCCATGAATTTTCCGGCCCCCAAAAAGAAAAAACGCGCGTGACA
>Ga0172380_10002086_pt1 | contig 32376 bp, 26 predicted proteins | sample Leawe162metaG_FD_119747 | JGI IMG/M metagenome (GOLD analysis project Ga0172380, IMG submission 119747) | Leachate microbial communities from a municipal landfill in Southern Ontario, Canada - Leachate well 162 metaG | ecosystem: Engineered > Solid waste > Landfill > Unclassified | place... | reverse complement strand
GCACGAGGCTTCCTTCTTTGGTTTCTTAAAAAATGAAACCAAGATAAAATTTTCGCGATTATACCCAAATAAATGTTATACAAACGTAAAAGTAGTGATATAATACATATAGTACGCAAAACAGATAAAGCATCGAAGCAAACATGATTAATTATCCAGAAAAGTTAAATCCTATATTTGATAGATTAAAGAGTTGTGATATAAGACCCTTTATTGTCGGCGGATATATCAGAGACTCTCTTTTAAAAATAGAATCTAAAGATATAGACATAGAGCTTTACGGGGCACTTACTTTTAAAAAACTCCAAAAGATACTGCAGGAGTTCGGCGCTGTTAATATTGTGGGAAAAAGCTTCGGGGTGTGCAAACTGAGATTTGAAGATTATGATTTGGACTTCTCATTTCCAAGAATAGACAGTAAAATTAAGTCAGGACATCGCGGATTTGACGTTATGATAGATTCTACTCTTGACTTTAAAACTGCCGCATCTAGAAGAGATTTCACTATTAATGCCATAGGATACGATGTAGTAGAGAAAAAAATGCTAGACCCATATAATGGTATAAGCGACTTAAAAAATAAAACATTAAAAGCTGTAGATGAAAAGAGTTTTGCAGAAGACCCCTTAAGAGTTTTAAGAGCCGCCCAGTTTTGCGCGAGATTTGAGCTTAAAATAGAGCGAAATCTATTTTTAACATGTAAAGATATGGTTTCTAAAAACATGTTAGACGAACTCCCAAAAGAGAGGATATTTGAGGAGATAAAAAAACTTCATTTAAAATCACGAAAACCATCACTCGGATTTAAACTTTTAAAAGAGTTTGGCACAGATATATACACCGATAATCTTGATGTAGTTGATGAGATAGCAAAACGGCTAAGTAGTGATAATCAAACAAACTTGGCTTTAATGTTAGCGGGTCTTTGTTATAACTTTGAACAAAAAGAAGCAGAAGATTTTATATCAAAACTCAGCGATGAAAAAGAACTTTTAAAGAGAACTCTTTTACTAATCAAATTTCATAGCGAAATAGAGAATATATATTTAAGCAATCTTAGCGACTATCTGCTCTATAAACTAGCTACAGAGGTAAATATAGAGGAGCTTCTTATTTTAAGCAGTTCAATCTATTTTGCAAAAAACGACTCAAAAATATATAAAGCCGGCGAAGAGGTAAAAAAAAGAGCTAAAGAGCTAAATATACTTAACAAAAAACTTCCGGCTATTTTAATGGGAAGAGATATTTTAAAGTTTGGAATTGAACCCTCACCTCTTTTTTCAGAGATTTTAAATAGTGCTTATGAAGCTCAAATGCATGGTAAATTTTGTGACCATGAAAACGCTCTTCTTTGGCTAAAAGAGTATCTAAAGTCTTGAACTGTCAATCTCTATAACAGTATGAACATTCCCTCTAGGATTATAATCAGCTACTATTTTCATATATTTTGGTTTTAGCTTTCTTTCTAAAACTTCATATATCTCATTTGCGCTGTTTTCATGAGAGATATGTCTGTCTCTAAATGAATTTATATAGAGTTTTATAGCCTTTAACTCGACAACCCACTCATCAGGCGTATACTCCAAATATATTGTTGCATAATCAGGATACCCGCTTCTAGGACATAAGCAAGAGAACTCCGGAAGCGTCATCTTTATAAGATAGTTTCTTTTATGCTCATTGGGCCAAATCTCCAAATCTTTCTCTACATCAAACTCTTGAATAATTTTTTCACCATACTTCATACTAACTCCTGTAATTTTCATTTTTTTTCCAAAGGCGCAATATATTTGCCCTGTATATAATCAATTTTCAACTCTTCTGCCATATTTACTACACTCTCATTTTCAACCATTTTTATCCAAGTTTTAACACCTTTTTCATGCGCCATTATATTAAATCCGCTGATAATATTTTTACTTCTGTTTTCATCTATGTCTCTGCTGTAAAAAGTATCAAATCTGACTACATCTATATTTAAATCTCTTAGATATAAAAAGCTTGTATGGAGTGAGCCGAGTCTGTCAATGCCTATGAAAATTCCCAAATCTCTTAATTGCTGCAAGATCGCATTAAATTTATCGATTTTAGGAAAATATTCATTCTCGCTAAAAAGAAATGTAACTCTTCCTTTTAAATATTCATTTTTATAAAACAACTCTTTTATCCTGTTTAAAACCATAAGATTTCTTATTGATGTAGGTGATATCGTGATAGCATATTTTTCGTTATCTGTTTTTTTGCAAATATCTACTATTTTTTCTAAAACCATTAAATCATATTCATGCATTAATCTTAATTTGTCAAGTATTTTCATATAGTTTTTTTGATGTAAAAGCTTGCCCTCTAGTGTGTTAAGTTTAATAAAACACTCTTTTAAGATTTTATTACCTTTTTCAAAAACATCTTGCGTTATAAGTGTTAAATTTCTTCTTTTTATAGCATTTATTACAAAGTACTCCAAATCACTTGGATTTATTTCACTCTCTTGATTAAGAACAAGTTTTGAGTCTCTTTTTTTACTTTGCATTTCAAAAAGATTTTCTATAAGATAATCAAGATTGTTTGAAAAAGCTATATCGTTTATAGCAGCTGATATTTGCACTTCGATATCATCTATTTTAAGCTCTTCACTTTTAAGACACATCAGTTCCATAACAGTTTTATATTGATTTTTATTCCCCTTTAGTCCTACTATAAAATCGCCGCCTTTTATATGACCGATTGGAAAATTGTATATCTCTTTTGTTTTAAAATACTCAGCTATCCATAAAACTATTTCATAGAGTATTTTATCTCCGTTTTTTATACCGTAACGCTCATTTATCTCATAAAGATTATCTATGCTTATCACTAAGACAGAGTATTCTTTATTGTTTTGCAACTCTTTTTTTAAAAAATCATACATATATTCTCTAGTAAAAGCTTTTGAGATATTATCCGTTATCTTTGTATCAAAACCTTTATAAATAAGATAGAAGATAAAATAGGTGCTAAATACCAAAACTAAGATAGATTCTATATAAAAAGAGCTGCTAAGTGTATCTTGACTTGTAGTAAAGGTGTGAAAAATTAAAGCAATAACAAGAGCAAAAATTGGAAATACCATTCTAAGTGCAAGTCTAAAACGATACTCTCTCTCTTTGGTTTGTGGAAGTAACATGTAGTTTTTTACAATACCAAAATGTTAAACATCTAAGTGTTTAACATCTTTAGCGTGTGTTTCAATGTAGTTACGGCGTGGTTCAACTTCATCACCCATAAATAGCGTAAATGTGTCACTTGCAAGCTCTGCATCATCGATAGTAACTTGTAGTAAAACTCTGTTTTCAGGAGTCATAGTCGTCTCCCACAGCTGATCCGGATTCATCTCCCCAAGACCTTTATAACGCTGGATATATGCGCCTTTTTTTGCATAATCTATAACTTCGCTAAGTACTTTAATTACATCATCTTTAAGGTCTAAATTCCACTCTTTTATTTTTCTATGTACAAAACTAGCTTCATTAAAGTGAGGTGCTGCAAACAGATCATCATTTATAAGCAATTCCTCCATTCCGCCACTTGTTTGAACAAATATGTGAATAGAATCATCATTAATGCTCTTTGTTAAGATGTTATTTCCATTTTGGGTTAAAAACTCTTCAACTTTTTCATACATACTTTTTATATCTAAACCAATAAGATCCGGATTTTCTATAAAATGGCGGATTAAAGAAACAAGCGAATATCTTCTCTCTAACGCTTCTAATGAGCCTCTATAATGATCAACCATTTTAAAGTATGAGATTAAATCTTGATGACCAACACCATCAATCTCTAAAGACTCAATACCGTTTTCTATAAGATAATCGTTCATAGCGCGATCATCTTTAAAGTAGATCTCTTTTTTGCCTTTTTTATAGCGGTAAAGTGGCGGCTGTGCCAAATATAGATAGCCGTTATCTACAACACTTCTAAAATGACGGAAGAAAAATGTAAGCAGAAGAGTTTGAATATGGCTTCCGTCAACATCAGCATCGGTCATGATGATGATTTTATGATAACGGAGTTTCTCTTCGTTATACTCCTCACCGATTCCACATCCCATAGCTGTTATCATGTTGGTAATCTCTTCAGACTTTAAAATCTTGTCAAGTCTTGCTTTTTCAACATTTAATATCTTACCTTTTAGAGGTAAAATTGCCTGAAATACTCTATCTCTTCCCATTTTTGCCGAACCGCCCGCAGAATCGCCCTCGACCAGATAAAGTTCACAGATTGAAGCATCTTTGCTTTGACAATCTGCAAGTTTTCCTGGAAGCGTTCCAACACTCATAGAGTCTTTTCTGCGTGTCAATTCTCTTGCTTTTTTTGCAGCTTCACGACCACGCGCGGCCATTAAAGATTTAGCAACGATTGCTTTTGCTTCTATTGGGTTCTCTTCAAAATATTTACTTAAAAGTTCATATGTAGATTTTTGAACTAACGGTCTAACATAAGTATTTCCAAGTTTGCCTTTTGTTTGACCTTCAAATTGAGGCTCAGGAACACGAACTGAGACGATAGCTATAAGTCCTTCGCTTGTGTCTTCACCGCTTATTTTTACGTCTTTCTCTTTTGCAGCACCGTTTTGAGCATTATAGTTTGCAATAACACGTGTTAAACCTGCTCTAAAACCGGCTTCATGTGTTCCGCCGTTAGGAGTACGAATATTATTTACAAAAGAGTAAACTTTTTCATCATATGTATCATTATACATAAGCGCTATATCAAACTCTATGTCCTCTATTTTTGAGTTAAATTCAAAAACTTTTGCTACCTCTTGTTTTTTATTTAAGTCGGCTACGTATTGAGCAATACCGCCTTCAAAATGGTAATCCTCTTTTACGCCTGTTCTCTCGTCTGAAAATTTTATAGTTATAAAAGGGTTTAGATATGCAAGTTCTTTAAATCTTTTTGCAAGATATTCAAATTCAAAAATTGTAGTCTCTGTAAATATACTTGGATCCGGAGAAAATTCAATAGTTGTACCTGTTTTTTTAGTAGTACCGATTGTTTTTAAAACTTCTTGAGGTATTCCTTTTTTAAAATCTTGTTCAAATATTTCGCCGTTTCTGTGAATAGTCATTTTAAGGTCAGATGAGAGAGCATTTACAACAGATACACCGACTCCGTGGAGACCGCCTGAAACTTTATATGTATCTTTATCAAATTTACCGCCAGCATGAAGAACTGTTAAAACAACAGTAGCAGCACTCATACCTTCAGTAGGGTGCATATCTGTGGGAATACCGCGTCCATTGTCAACAACTTTACATGTACCGTTTTTTGTAAGAGTTACGCTAATCGTGTCACAATGTCCTGCCATCGCTTCGTCAATGGAGTTATCGATAACTTCATAAACTAAATGATGCAAACCTCTATGACCTGTATCACCTATATACATACCAGGTCGTTTACGAACTGCTTCCAATCCCTTTAGAACTTTAATATTACTAGCGCCGTAATTTTCCATTAAATTCTCCAATATAACTTTTGACATAATTGAGGATATTTTATCTAATTTATTCTAAAAAGAAGTTTTATGTAAAGATGGGGCTTTTTGAGTCTATTATTTTTTCCCTTTTTTAAAATCAAAAAGGGAAAAAATATAATTTATTTATATAACTATAGGCATAACTACGGTTTTAAAATTGCCTTCGCTTAAAACAAACGGCAGGTTGCTCTCATTTAAACCTATGGTAAATTCTGAGCTGTTTATCGTGTTTAAAAAATCCAAAAGATATCTGCTGTTTATTGCAATAACAAACGGTGATGAAAAATTTGTAGCAAAATTAATCTCTGTTTTAGCTTCAATGTTGTCATCACTTAATGATTCAAAAGTTATAGTATCGTTTAAAAAAGTAATTTTAACATCAGTTGATATGGTTGTAATCTGCTTAATAGATTCAATCATTGTCGCTTTTGGAAGTGTAAGCGTTTTTGATATCTCTTTAGGGATAATTCTTGAGTATTCAGGAAATTTTCCGTTTATAAGTTTTGTGAAGAAAGTATACTGATTAGAATGGATAATAAGACTGTTTTCATCGTAATATAACTCTATGTTGTCAAAAAAGAGTTTTTGTATCTCAATAATCGCTTTTTTTGGAACAATAATTGACAACTCTGTGCTGCCTTCATTATTAATATTTACTACTGCCAATCTTCTTGTGTCGGTTGAAGCAAAATTGATACTTTTCTCTTTTATATCAATCAATGCACCGTTTAGTTCAAATTTAGGATTGTTGATATCAATAGATGGTGTTATTTTTTTTAGAGAATCTATAAGAGAGTGTGAATCTATTATTATTCTAGGTTTTCCTTCATATGTTGGAAATGCAGGAAATTCGTTGTATGAAAATGTCGGCAGTTTAAATTTAGAATGAGATTGTGAAATATATAAAATATCGCCTTTAACCTCAAGATTTATATCGCCATCTTTTAAAATTCTTACTATATCAAGTAGTTTTTTTCCATTAGCGGTAACATTTCCGTTTTCAATTATATTGATTTTTTCAGTAGAAACAATTAAACCAATTTCATAATCTGTAGCTTTAATTGTTAGATTAGATCCCGATGCATCAATGAAGACATGGGAAGTAATTTGTGAAGTGTCTTTTTTTTCTAAAAATGGCTGAGCATGGACTAAAATATTTTCAATGATAGATTTTTGTACAGATATCTTCATTTTAATTCCTATTTATTATATAAAATTATAGTATTAGTAGTAGGAGGCAGTGATAATGTGAATATCACCATCTGATCCCCTAATCTAAGAGAGGTTTAGATGTGATGAACCACCACAACCCCATTCACACTTATTCACTTGGGAAATTATATCTTTTTTTTTATTTTTTATGAAGATGAGGTAATCTTATTTGTCAATTCTTCAATCTTAACTTTAAAATCTTCGTCATTTAACATTAATTCATTTATTTTTTTCAGGGTATGGCTAATTGCTGTGTGATCCTGCATACCGAAATACTGGGCTAGTTGAGGCATAGTATTTTGTGTTAGTTCGCGGCAGAGATAGATAGCAATTCTTCTTGCATAGACCAGATTTTTACTTCTTCCTTTTGAGCGGATTTCGCTTGGTTTAATATTGAGATCTTTTGCTACACTTTGTGTGATTATGTCAAGGGTTAGATTAGCACGGTTTTCTTGCAACTGGTCTTTGAGTACATTTTTTGTAAATTGTAAATCTATATCTACATGCATAAGTTGTGAATAGGCATGTAGTTTGGATAAAATACCCTCTATTTCACGGACATTGCTTTCTATAACGGTTGCTATATAGTAGATAATATCTTTTGTAAGAACAACTTTGTTTATTTTGCACTTATTTTCAATAATAGCAATCTTGGTTTCAAGCTCAGGCGGTTGGATATCGGCGACAAGTCCATGTTCAAATCTGCTTTGGAGTCTTTTCTCAAGACCTGCTATTTTTTTAGGATGTTTGTCGGCGGTTAAAATAATCTGTTTGCCGACTCCTTTGAGAGCTTCAAATGTATGAAAAAACTCCTCCTGAATCCCCTCTTTATTACTTAAAAATTGTATGTCGTCTATCAGAAGAACATCACATTTTCTGTATTTTTCTTGGAATCTTTCCATAGTTTTGTTTCTAACATGACGTATAAAATCATTTAAAAATTGCTCAACGGTAGTATAGATTACGATTTTTCCCTGATTTTGTAAAATATTTCCGGCTGCTTGCATAAGATGGGTTTTTCCAAGACCTACACCGCCGTAAATAAAGACAGGATTATAGAGTTCACCAGGTTTTTCACTAACGCTTTTTACGGTTGCATATGCAAACTGGTTTGAGCCGCCGACCATAAAGTTTGCAAAAGTGTGGGAGGGATTTAAAAGCGAGTGCTGCTGCGGCTTTTGTTCTGGTTTTTGCTGAATTTTTTTTGTATCAGTCTGATTTTTTAAAATAATAGTAACATTTACTTTTCCAGAGTTTTGTATATCAAAGAGATGTTTTATCTTTGCACAATACTTATTTTTTATCCAATTTAAAACCAAAGAGTTTGGAGCGTAAAAAATGGCACTCTCTTCGGTGGATTTTTTAGTATCATAGACCAAATGTTTGATATATCTGTTATATTCAATTTCTGGAATCTCTTCTTTTAGCAAAAGCAAAATTTTTTGACCGATGTTCACATAAAGCCTTATTTAAAATATAATTTATATGTGAATAGTAGCTATAATTCCCATAAATAAAGTTAAAATGATGTGAATAAAAAATTTATAACATGTGAAAGAAAATTATGACAATTTTAGGAATTGACCCTGGAACCAGAAAAATGGGCTATGCACTTATCTCTTTAGAGAAGGGAAAAATCACACTGCTCGAGGCTGGACTTATAAAGATAAAAGCCGAAGAACTGCAATTTCAGATTCCACAGATGGTTGAGGCATTTGAGACAATATTTAAAAATTTTAAAATAGATGAAGTGGCAATCGAAGATATTTTTTATGCACATAATCCAAAAACAACTATAAAGCTTGCACAGTTTCGCGGGGCAATTATGCTTATGCTTCTTCAGCAGTTTGGGCAGTTTAGCGAATATACTGCATTGCAGGTTAAAAAGGCACTCACAGGCAATGGCAAAGCGACAAAAGAGCAAGTAGCTTATATGGCAAAGATGCTTTTAAACATAAAAAAAGAGATAAAACCGCTTGATATAACAGATGCAATTGCGGTTGCAATAACCCACTCGCAAAGAGTCAGAATAAAATTGCAATAACTCTCTCTTGTTTTAAATCAAAAAGCAATTTTTTTAAAACAGTATAATTTTTAAAAAATAAAGGATTTTTATAAATGAACAATTTTGCTTCTTTGCCAGAGGGACATCCGGTTAGGGTTTATCTGGAAGAAAACATGCTCATGCGAGGCTTAATTGCAAGCATAAATAGTATAAATATAGTAGAAAATTTTGAAGAGTTTGAAGAGAAGTTCAAAAGATTATGTCTTGTTGAAAAACATTTTGCAAGAAAAGAGAATCAACTGTTTCCATATTTGGAAAAGTACGGTTGGACATCACCGTCGCAAAATATGTGGGCTTTTCATGATGATATAAGAGCAGAGATAAAAACTGCAAGAGCTTTGGTTGAAGAAAAAAATATGCCTTCCCTTATGCAGCAGTTGCAGAGAGTTTTTGGAAATCTAGAACATATCATGCAGGTTGAAGAGGGAAGACTTCTGCCAAATGCGATGAATATGCTTGATGAAGAGGATTGGAAGGAGATGAGAGCAGGCGATGAAGAGATAGGCTGGATGTTTGACAAAGCACCTGCACCGTTTCCTCCGCATGTAGAGGGTGAGTACATCCACCCATCTCAAGACAAACAGAAGAGAAAACTCCCTTTTTCACTTGATAACAGAATAAAGCTTGATGAGGGTTATATGCTTCCAGAACAGATTAACTGGCTTTTGAAGTTTATGCCGGTTGATATCACTTATGTTGATGAGAATGACATCGTCATCTTTTACAACCGTGGAGATGAGAGAGTATTTCCAAGAAGTGCGGGAATTATCGGTCGTGAGGTAAAGTTTTGCCATCCTCCAAAAAGTGTTGACCAAGTTTTGATGATTTTGCGAGAGTTTAAAGCAGGTCGCAAAGACGAAGCAGAGTTTTGGATAACATTTAAAGGTAAGTTTATTCATATCCGCTATTTTGCCATCAGAGATGATGAGGGCAACTATAAGGGTGTTATAGAGGTTTCTCAGGATGTTACGCATATAAGACAGTTAGAGGGGCAAAGAAGATTGCTTGATTGGGAATAAGATATAATTTTAAAAAAATTAAGGAAAAAAATAGAATGTCAAAATTTGAAAATGTAACGGTAGTAAAAAAAGCAAATATCTACTATGATGGAAAAGTTACAAGCAGAACTGTTGAGTTTGCGGACGGTTCTAAAAAGACGCTTGGGATTATGATGCCGGGTGATTACACTTTTGGAACTGATGCTGCTGAAATCATGGAGATAATGAACGGAGAGTTGGAGATAAAACTTCCAAATGAGGAGTGGAAAACTCTAAACACGCCAGAGACTTTTAACGTGCCTGCAAACTCATCGTTTGATCTTAAAATAAAAACAGTTACAGACTACTGCTGCTCATATATAGAGTAGTTTTAACTAGAGTATCAATACTCTGGAGTCCTCTCTTTTGGACCTATGTAGAGCTGTCTAGGTCTAGCGATTTTAACATTTTTTTGTCTGTTTAGTTCAATCCACTGCGCAATCCATCCCGGTGTTCTTCCTATAACAAATATAACTGCAAACATCTCTTTTGGAATCTTTAACGCCTGAAGAATAAGTCCGGAGTAGAAGTCAATATTTGGATAGAGATTTCTGCTTATAAAGTATTCATCACTTAGTGCAATCTGCTCTATCTTGTTTGCGATTTTAACAAGCTCGCTATCGATGCCAAGCTCATTTACCAATTCATCTCTGATTTTTTTCAAAATGGTTGCGCGCGGGTCAAAATTTTTATATACGCGATGTCCAAATCCCATCAGTCTAAAGGGGTCGTCTTTATCTTTTGCACGTTTAATAAATTCATCAACTCTATCTACGCTTCCTATCATCTCAAGCTGTCGTATAACACTCTCATTTGCACCCCCGTGTGCTTTGCCCCAGAGCGCGCATATGCCCGAGCTTATTGCTGCATATGGATGGGCACCGGTTGAAGCTACCGCTCTTACAGTTGATGTTGAAGCATTTTGTTCATGGTCTGCATGAAGTGTGAAAATCGTATCGAGTGCTTTTACTTCAATAGGCTTTAACTCTATGTAGTCGTGGGGATAGGCCCTTAACATGTAGAGAAAATTTTCCGTAAAGCCTCTTTTGATATCGGGATAGATTATTGGTAGCCCGGTCGAGTATCTATATGAAAATGCTGCCAAAGTCGGGATTTTTGCAACTATTCTGTTTGCCATCTCCCTATATTCATCATCGGTTTTTATATCCAAATGTTTGAAATAAAATGTAGAGAGTGCTGAGACTCCGGCAGATAAAATAGCCATCGGATGGGCATTGTCTGGAAATGCGGCAAAAAGCTCCTTCATACCTTCGTTTACAAATGAGCGCTTTTTCATCTCCAAGGAGAATCCTTCAAGCTCCTGTTCGCTTGGCAACTCTTTGTAGAGAAGAAGATACGCAGTGTCTAGGAAGCTTTTTTGGTTGGCAAGATAGGCTATGTCGTATCCGCGATACATCAGCTTGCCCAAATCGCCGTCAATGTAGGTAATCTCAGATTGACACGGTGCGGTTGAAGTGTATCCCTCGTCATAAGTAAACATCCCGCTGTCTTTGTAAAAAGCGGATATATCCACGACAGAGGGACCTACACTTCCATCGAGTATCGGATACTCATAACTCTCGTTATTTTTGTTATTTGTTATAGTCACTGTATTTTTTTTCACTTATAACCCCTTGAAAATTCAATAGTGAAAAATTATATCATATAAAACTCTTTAGAAGATTTGTTATGCTGTTTTCATCTAGAACGCCAGAAACCCTGTGAACCTCTTTTGCATTTTTAAAAATAATAATCGTCGGTATGCTTCTTATGCCAAATCTCGCACCCAAATGTTGCTCATTTTCAGTGTTAACTTTTGCAAAGAGCGCCTTTAGAGGAAAATTTTTAGCACTTTTTTCAAAATTTGGAGCCATCATCTTGCATGGTCCGCACCACGGAGCCCAGAAATCTACTATAACCGGCATATCGCTGTTTACTATAACCTCGTCAAAGATAGAGTTTGTTAGCTCTAGTGGTTTGGTATCTAAGAGTGAGCTTTTACATTTTCCGCAATTTGCTTTTGTGTAAGAGTCTCTCTGTGGAACATTATTAACGCTTTTACAAACGGGACAAACTACTCTCATCTTTTTTTCCTACATGTTAGTTTTTTTTATAAGACAACAGCGTATATAGAACCTCTTCTATATACAAAAACTCTCTTCTTATCTTTTGACGCGGTTGCCACCTTAAAATCTTCCAAAGTTGCAATCTCGCTGTTTTCTACCTGCACGATTATGTCGTTTTTTCTTATTCCGATTTTATACGCTTCGCTTTTCTCATCCACGTCAACTACAACAACCCCGTTTATGTTAATGTTTAGCTGCTGTTTGTGTGTTTGGCTTATTTGAGCAAGCTTTATGCCTTTGTACTCATATTCGCCGTTTGCTACTTTATCCTCAGGTGCCCCAAGTATTACGTTAACAGTTTTTATCTTCTTGTCTCTTAGGTATTTTATGTTTACCGTCTTCGAAGGAGCGTAAGAACCAATCGTATTTTTAAGCTCACTTGCACTGCCTATTTTTTTGCCGTTAACCGAGATAATCAAATCTCCTCTCTTTAGACCCGCTTTTGCCGCTGGGGAGTTATCCTCTACGCCTGTTATTAGAGCTCCGTAGTTATCATCATAAAAAGCGCTCATATCATCATCTATATCCGAGATATTGACTCCCAGATAAGCGCGTGTATATTTGCCGCTCTCTATGAGGCTTGTTGCAACTGTTGTAACCATGTTTGATGGAATCGCAAAACCGATGCCGACGTTTCCGCCGGATTTTGAAATAATCGCGGAGTTAATTCCTATTAAGTGTCCTGCCGAGTTAATAAGAGCGCCGCCTGAATTTCCCGGATTTATCGAAGCGTCTGTTTGGATAAAATCTTCATACTCCACTATTCCCACACCGCTTCTTCCAGTGGCGGAAACTATTCCTTGTGTTATAGTCTCACCGACTCCAAACGGATTGCCGAGGGCGAAAACAACATCTCCGACTTTTACTTTGTCCGAGTCAAAAAAAGTCACGGCATTTAAATCTTTTGCCTCGATTTTTATAATAGCCAAATCACTCTTTTCGTCTTTGCCTATTAGCTTGGCTTCATACTCTTTTTTATTGCCTGCTAGATTTACCATTATCTTATCTGCTCCATCAACAACATGGTTGTTAGTAACAATGTAACCATCTTCTGAAACAATAACTCCGGAGCCTAGAGACTTCTCTATTCTCTCTTGAGGGATATCCCCATAACCTCTAAAAAATTCCCTGAAGAACGGGTCGTTTAAAAAAGGATTTGCGTTTAATCCTGCACCGTTTACCTCTTTTTTTATAGAGATATTTACAATGCTTGTTCTTACATCTTCTAAAATATTGTTATAGGAGAGTATGCGGTTTTGATTTGTCGGATGCTCCCGCTCTATGCTATTTGGTGCGTACTTAAACTCTACATCGCTTTTGGCATAAACAAACGTTAGTGCGATTAGAGAGAGTAAAAAAAGTTTTTTCATCTTAGCTCCTTTGTTTTTTGGTATCAAAATATTATAACCAAATGGTTTACAAAGTGCTAACGAAGAGATAACAAAAAGTTAATGAAGTGGTGTGTTAAAAGGAGCCTTCTGCGTATTTTAGCGACGAGGCTTTTATGTAACATGCAGAGTTCGCAGCGGCGGATAAACTTTTATAGATTCCGAGCGCTAAAGCAAATGAGTTGTCGGCAAAGAGTAGCGTTATACCCTCGCTCATATCCGTATGCGTAAGTTTTGAGCTCTCAAGAAGTTTGGCATCACTTACGCCGCTAAACACCAACCCAAGAGATATCCAGTCAAATCCTCTTGCGCCATCTTGTGCCGCGAGAGTGATTTTAATGTTGGTAGGAGTGATTATCTCTATGGACCGAAACTCCGCATCAATAAAGTTGCCAAATCTCTTTAAGAAGCTCTCTAAATCATTTTTTAAAAGAGATCTCATTTAATAAAACTTTTTATTGGCAACCGACACACTCCAGACTTCTGTCTTCGACATCTTTTGACATCTCAGGAGACTGCGAGCGCAGATAGTATGTTGACTTAAGACCAAGCTTCCAAGCCAACATGTAGATCTCATTCAGATACTTCCCGCTTGCCTTGTCAAGAGTTATAAAGATATTTAAACTCTGACCTTGGTCTAGCCATTTTTGACGGATTGCCGCCGCTTTTATAAGTATGGTTTGGTTCAAATCATAAGCCGGAGTATAGTATGCCCAAGTCTCAGGAGAGAGTTCAGGAACAACCACTGGGATAAGCCCAGAGAGGTTCTCTTCAAACCACTTTCTCTTAAATACAGGCTCAATCGCTTGAGTAGTTCCCGTGAGGATAGAGATGGAACTTGTCGGCGCGATTGCCATCAGATAACCGTTTCTCATGCCCTGTTTTTTCACTTTTGCTCTTAGCTCTTCCCACTCATAGGCAGAAGCAAAAAGTCCGCCACGGTCGATGAGATTTTTAACCTCTGCATTGGCATAGTCCATTGGCATGACACCTTTGCTCCACTTAGAACCCTCAAACTCAGGATAGACACCTTTTTCGAGTGCGATGTCGCTAGATGAGGAGATAGCGTTAAAACTAACAGCTTCCATTATTTCATCTATCTTGTCAAAATGTTCTTGACTTCCCCACGCAATGCCCTTTTGTGCCAGCATCTGCGCTTCGCCCATAACACCAAGACCGATTGCTCTTGTTTTCATGTTAGTGCGTTTTACTTTTTCTATCGGGTAAAAATTTAGGTCGATAACATTGTCTAAAGCACGGATGGCGATAGGGACGATTCTGTCGATATCCTCTTTTGTGTTGATGCGGGAGAGGTTGACTGAAGCAAGGTTACAAACAGCGGTGTCGCCGTTTACCTTCTCTTTTTCAACCACATAAATCTCTCTGCCGCCGAGTGAATCCAAAGCCGTTACTTTTTTAGCAGGTTTTTCTAAGCCGCTATCAACTTTGATAATCTCATCCTCTTCATAACTAACACTCTCGCCGTTTGCAAAAACAAACTTGACTTTATAGTGGTTAGGGTTTGTGTTTTGAAAAATCTCCGTACAAAGGTTAGAACTTCTTATAACGCCTGTATGGTTGTTAGGGTTTGCACGGTTTGCATTGTCTTTGAAACATAAAAACGGACTGCCGCTCTCAAAGTATGATGTGAGTATCTTTTTCCAAAGATTTTTAGCTTTTATCTTCTCTTTGATGATGCTCTCATTTTCTTCAAGTTCCATGTATCTTTTGTTGAACTCTTCGCCGTAAAGCGTTGTCAGCTCTTTTGCATCGTAAGGGTCAAAAAGCGTCCAGATGCCGTCCTCTTCAACTCTTTGCATAAAGAGGTCGTTTAGCCAAAGAGCCGGAAAGAGGTCATGCGCACGGCGGCGTTCTTCGCCTGAGTTTTTCTTCAAATCCAAAAAGTCGTTTATATCGATGTGCCACGGTTCCATGTAAACAGCGATAGCACCTTTGCGTGTTCCAAGCTGATCAACTGCAACAGCTATGTCGTTAGTGATTTTTAGAAACGGGATAGTTCCGCCTGCCGCATTTTTATGTCCGTCGATGTATGAACCCATGGAGCGAACATTTGTCCAATCCCAGCCTATGCCTCCACCAAATTTTGAGAGCATCGCCATCTCCGCATAAGAGTCAAAAATCCCCTCTATGTTGTCAGGGGTTGAGCCGATGTAGCATGAGCTTAGTTGATGTCTTGTTGTTCTTGCATTGCTTAGAGTCGGCGTTGCTAACATAACTTCAAATGTTGAAATCATGTTATAAAACTTGATAGCCCACTCCTCTTTTTTTGCTTCTCTTTGTGCCAAGAACATAGCAATCGCCATAAACATATGTTGCGGTAATTCTATGGGGTTACCATTTCTATCTTTTATAAGGTATCTATCGTAAAGTGTTTTAACGCCAAGATAGTTAAAAAGCATATCTCGCTCTGGTTTTATATGCTTCTCAAGCTCATCGAGGTTATACATCTCTTTTAAACCAAGAAGAAGTCTCCCCTCTTTCTCGCCTCTTTCAAAATAGCTCTTAAGAGATGAGTAGCCCGTAAAACCGTTTACTTCATGATAAAGGTTAAACAAAAAGAGTCGTGAAGCGACAAATGTCCAGTTTGGAGCGTCTATGTCTATCTTATCCACTGCTGTTTTGATAAGCGTCTGCTGAATCTCTCGTGAGGTAATGCCATCACGAAAATGAATCTGCGCATCGACTTCAAGTTCGCTTTGAGAAACGTTCGACAAACCTTCAACAGCCGCTGAAGTGTATTTTTGTATTTTAGTAATGTCGAGAGTTTCTGTTCTGCCGTTTCTTTTTATAATTGTAATCATTTTAATGTCCTATGTCATACAAAAGTGTTCTCTTTTGTACTTTGAATATTTTTGCGCTTTATCATTTTATGCTAAAGGAATATTAGCGCAATTATGTCATTTATTTGTTGAAAACTCTCTTGAAAATTTTATCTACATTTTTTGTATAGTAGTCAAAGTTAAAACATTCTCGAATTGCCTCTTCGCTTAAACTCGCTCTTAACTCATCATCCGCTAAAAGGTGGTTTAGGTATAGGCTCTCACCCTTCTCATTTGTTGTAGGTTTTCCCTGCTGTATCTCTTCCCAGACCTTCATTGCGTTTCTTTGAACTATGCGGTAAGCGTCTTCACGGCTAACACCTTTGAGCGGAAGTTCCAAAAGAACTCTTTGAGAAAATACCAACCCGCCTGTTAGGTTTAGATTTTTCATCATGTTTTGCGGATAGACTGTAAGGTTTGCTATAACATTGTTCATACGGTGGAGCATAAAGTCAGTAGTTATAAACGAATCGGGAAGCCAAAATCTCTCTGTTGAAGAGTGGCTAATATCTCTCTCATGCCAAAGCGCCACATTTTCCATAGCAGGAATAGCGTAAGCTCTTATCATACGTGCAAGCCCTGTTATGTTCTCTGTTAGTATAGGATTGCGTTTATGCGGCATTGCCGATGAGCCTTTTTGGCCCTTTGCAAAATACTCTTCGCACTCATACACCTCTGTTCTTTGCCAATGGCGAACTTGAACTGCAAACTTCTCTATTGAACTAGCCATAAGTGCTAGCGCAGTTGCTAACCTTGCGTATCTGTCTCGCTGGATTACTTGGTTTGATGCAGGTGCAGGTTTAAGCCCTAACTCTTCACATGTATACTCTTCAAGCTCTAATGGAGCATGAGCAAAGTTGCCCATCGCCCCACTAACTTGTCCTACACTTATAACATCAAGTGTTTGTTCTAGATTTTCTAAATGTCTTGCCATTTCATCATACCAAACAGCTAGCACAAGACCAAATGTTATTGGCTCGCCATGTATGCCGTGGCTGCGTCCAACCATAAGAGTCATCTTATGTTCCATCGCTCTTTTTTTGATGGACTCCATGAGCATTTTTACATCTTCTATAATTAACTCTAAAGAGCTTTTCATCTGAAGTGCCACGGCAGTATCAACCGTGTCTGAACTTGTCATGCCGTAGTGAAACCATCTGCTCTCTTCGCCCAGTGTTTCAGAAACGCTTGTAGTAAATGCTATAAGGTCGTGGCGTGTAACTGCTTCTATCTCATCAATTCTCTCGATATTAAATCCAGCATTATCGATAATTTTTTTTGCATCTTCATCAGGAATCAGACCGAGTCTGTTCCAAGCCTTGACTACAGCTTTTTCTACATCAAGCCAAGCTTGATATTTTGCCTGCATTGTCCATTTGGAGCTCATTTCAACTCTTGCGTATCTTTCTATCATTTATTCAACCTGATTATTGTAAAATTTGTGTAAAGTAAAGTTAGTGATTTTACAAAAAATACGCTAATAGAAGGATTAAATATTGCCATTTGTAACTAAAAAAATGTTTGCACGAGAAAGAGAGAGTGCTTTTCTTTTTCTAAAGCGAGAATTGGGATATTCTCAAAGAGACATTCAAAGATATATAGCCGTAGGTAGAGTTCTTGTAAACGGAGTTCCGATTACAAAGCCCTCAGACTATCTTGAAGGTGAGTTTGAGTTTATATATTTTGAGCCGATTTCAAAAGGTTTGGCTCCGCACGCTGTAGATGAGAAGTTTGTGGTTTTTGACAAGCCAAGCGGTATGCTTATTCACCCTCAAAATAGACACACAGAGTATTCACTTATAGATGAGTTGAAGTTCCAGTTCGGAATGGAAGCAAATATCGCTCATAGAATAGACCAAGAGACTAGCGGGCTGGTACTGTGTGCAAAAGATAAAAAGAGTGAAGTTGATATAAAGATGATGTTTCAAGAGCGTGATATGAAGAAGAAGTATTTGGCAATGGTTCATGGAGAGTTAAAAGATGAGCTCCGTATCGATGCTCCGCTGCTTAGATATGATGATGAAAAGAGCGCGCTTATCAGAATGGTTGTAAAAGTAGACAAGAGCGGCAAGGAATCACTTACATATGTAAAGCCGTTAAAATATTATCCAGAGTTAAATATGACGATGGTAGAGTGTTCTCCACACACAGGAAGACAACATCAAATCAGAGTGCATATGTTTCATGTGAAACATCCGATAGTCGGTGATCCGGTTTATGGGCAAGATGAAGAGAATATTGTAAAGTATCTTGACAGAGAACTCGATAGAGATACAAGAGTTACAATAAGCGGTGCGAGAAGATTGCTTCTGCATGCAAACGAATTGGAGTTTGAACTTTACGGTACAAATTACCATATTAAAAGCAGTGTGGATTTTAAAAAAGTTTGTTTTGAAAACATAAAATAAAAAAGTCATAATTTAGCTATTTTTCTCTATTTATTCAATATTCAAACCATTGTATGTGAATAACTTAAAGTAGCTTTTGCGTACATTTTGATTATTAATATAACAGTTCCTAATCAAAATCTTATATAGCCCTAAAATAGGCACTTTCAGCTATATATAAAAAATATAAATTCAGGCTATATTTATATAAATTTGTTCTTAAACTAATACTAAATTTTCAAATTTGTAGTATAGAAAAATTTAAATTGTTCACACTTTAGAGCAATGTGTGAATAGTACACATATTGAGTAAAAAAATAACTTTTTTTTATTGTAAATCTTTTTTTAAGAGAAGGAAGACAATTTTTATTAATTATTCTAGGGTATGATATTATTCATAAACGACCTCCCTGGTGTGTTGGTCGTTTTGTGAATTAATCTTCGTTTTTTTTATCTGATGTCGCAGCTTTTATAAAACCAATCAAACCTACCGCAAAAACAACTACCAAAAATATAATCTGGAAAATCTCTACATAGCTCATATCAATTCGCTTTGTGTTTGTTCTTTTAGCTGTCCGCATGCTGCACTGATATCTATCCCTTTTGAGTCACGGATAGTACATAAAAGACCGTGATTTACTAAATACTCTTGGAAAGCTATCATATCTGCTTTATCTGGTCTTTGATACTCAGTTCCCGGATAGGGATTGAAATATATGAGATTTACTTTTGCTTTGATGCCTGAGAGAAGTTTAATAAGCTTTTTTGCAGAGCCAATATCGTCGTTTTTGTTTTTAATAACTAGATACTCAAACATAACTCTTTTTCTAGTATCAATCGGAAAGCGTTTAACCGCTTCTATAATCGATGAGATATTGTGGGCTTTATTCATAGGAATAAGCTCAGTGCGAAGCTCATCATCAACAGCGTGAAGCGAAATGGCTATATGAACACCCAAATCCATCTCTCCAAGTCTGTCAATCTTGTTGCTGAGCCCGCTTGTAGATACTGTCTGTCTTTTGCCTGAGATGCATAAACCATCTTCTTCTTTGAAGATCTCTATAGCTTTTGCCAAGTTCGCAAGATTGTCCAGCGGCTCACCCATTCCCATATAGACGATATTTATCATTCTGTTGTGTTTATGCTCATTATCACGCTTTAGAGCCACAACCTGCCCTACAATCTCGCCTGCACTCAAATCTCTTGTAAATCCGCCTTTTGCTGTTAGACAAAATGCGCACCCGACTTTGCACCCGACTTGAGTTGATACACAGATGGTATATTTTGCTTCCTGAGTCACATTACCATTTTCATCAGTAATCTCCTCTTTCATCTTAAGCCAAACTGCTTCTATCGTTTTTCCATCTTGAAGTTCAAGAAGATATTTGATAGTACCGTCGGTTGAGAGTTCTTTTTTTATTATTTTAAGAGGATTTAGAAGATATTTTTCAGCCAGCTCGTCTCTAAGCTGTTTTGGAATATTTTTCATCTCATCGAAGTTTTGAACATATTGATGGTATAACCAACCGTAAATCTGTTTTGCTCTAAATGATGGTTTTATATTTTCTTGCAGCTCTTTTAACGTAAAATCAAGTAGTGATGGTTTCATTTTTTTGTTAATTCCTTGATTCTTTTTTTTACATGTAGAGTTAAAACTCTTTTTGCCTCTTCGTGATTTTGTAAAAAATCCTCATGAGCATTTTTGTTAGTATAGTTTGTTATACAAAAAACTCCCCCAGCTGGAATATCAAACTCCTGCGCAACCCTTAAAACAGCGAAAAATTCCATATTTTCTATTGCTATGCCAAGGTTTAAAAACTTTTTTGTTAGCTCTTCGTTTGTAGAGATATAGTTGGATGAGTTGACTATAACATCTCTTTTTGTTTGGTCTGTGTTAGTGGAAATTACATTGTCCAATGGAGTATAGGCATCGTTATTTAAAAAACCAAGCTCAATGTTTGATGAAGTTTTTGACTCTATAATATCAAATATTTTATGTTCGCCATAGCTTCCGGCACTTCCGACAAACAACAAAAATTCAGGTTTGTCAAAAAGGCAGGCTCTTGTGAGATTTATGGTTGTCTCTATCAGCCCTACCCCCATCGGAGTAGCAAAATCAAATGTTTCGTTATTTCCGGCACAAATTATCATACAGCCATCTTTATAATCTTACAGGTATATTATGTTCATGAAGGTAGCGTTTTAAATCCATAATATCTATCTCTTTATAGTGAAAAATACTAGCCGCTAGTGCTGCATCGGCACCGTGCTCAAATGCTTCTTTTATATGCTCCATGGTTCCGGCACCGCCGCTTGCAATTACAGGAACATTTACGGCGCGGCTTATCTGCTCTGTAATTCTTAGGTCAAAACCGGCTTTGGTTCCGTCTGCATCCATTGAGGTTAAAAGTATCTCACCGCTTCCTCTAGATACAACCTCTTTTGCCCACTCTAGAGCATCTATTCCCGTATCTACTCTACCGCCGTTTAGATAAACGTTATATCTATCACCTGTTTTTTTAACATCTATCGCAGTGACGATACATTGTGAGCCGAATCTTTTTGCACTTTCGTCTATCAGCTCTGGTCTTTTTATTGCCGCTGAGTTTACGCTTACTTTGTCACATCCGACATTTAGAAGTTTGTAGATGTCATCAAGCTTTCTGATGCCTCCGCCGACAGTTAGAGGTATAAATATTTCGCGCGCGACACGTGCTACTATATCTACTATCGTGTCACGGTTGTCGCTTGATGCTGTTATGTCTAAAAAAGTAATCTCGTCCGCGCCCTCTTCGTTGTATCTTTTTGCAACTTCAACTGGATCTCCCGCATCTCTAAGACCGACAAAGTTGACACCTTTAACAACGCGTCCGTCTTTAACATCAAGACAAGGAATAATTCTTTTTGCAAAATAGTTCAAAAGTAGCACCTTTTTTAATATAGTGAAATTATACACTTTGTGGCTTATATTTACTTTTTGACAAAACAGATCAAAATGTTTCACATGAAACATTTATTACATGTCAAATTGCTCTATTTTATAATATATGCAATTTTGGTGCTAAAAATATACAAAAATAAGCAAAACTATTATATAATGGCCGCTCATGGAAAAAATTGTAGCAAAAAAGAAGTTTGGACAAAATTTCTTAAAAGATAAGAGTGTTTTACAAAAAATAATCGAAGCGATGCCCAACAACGATAATAAAATCGTAGAGATTGGGCCTGGCTTAGGTGATTTAACTAAATATTTAGTAGATGTCAAAAGTGTAGAAGCTTTTGAGGTCGATACCGATTTGTGTAAACTGTTACAAAATAAGTTTGAAAAAGAGATCGCAACCAAGCGCCTCCGCATACATTGCGGGGATGTTCTTAACGCTTGGAAGAGTGAACTTATAGATGAGTCGTATGATTTGGTGGCGAATTTGCCATACTATATAGCGACTAATATAATTCTAAAAGCCCTCGCAGATCCAAAATGCAAAAATATACTTGTAATGGTACAGCTTGAAGTGGCAGAGAAGTTTTGCGCGCATGAAGGCGAGAAGGTGTTTGGATCTTTGGGCATTATAACCCAAAGTGTTGGAGAAGCGCATATAGTTGTGCATGTCCCGCCAGCATCATTTGAGCCGCAGCCGAAAATCGACTCTGCAGTTTTTTTGATACAAAAAAAGAGCGATAGAAGTGATAAGGATTTCGAGGATATGCTTAGAGTTGCATTTACGCAGCCTCGCAAAACACTTATGAAAAATCTATCCGCTGTTTATGAAAAAAACATGCTTCAAGAAGTTTTTGAGAAACTTGGCCTTGCACATACGATTCGTCCTCATCAAGTCTGCACCGATGACTATCACCAACTCTATAAACTAACAAGGAGTTTGGATGGAACAAGAGAGTCAGGAAAGCGTTAAAAGCGCTTCTCAAGAAAATCGTAAACAGTATAACAATAACAAAAGAGATAACAACAATAGTAGTAGGTCAAATAACCAAAATGCCAACAAACAAGCTGGAAGCAATCCTCAGGGAAGCGGTCAACCAAGCAGCAATCAAGCAAATAGCAATAAAAATAAAAATGCGTCAAAAGGGCGTCGCCGCCAAAGCTTACCGGTAGATGAGAGACTAAGAGCATTTGTCGAGATAAATCAAGAAGCTCACAAACAGAGACTTAACCCGCACTATAAATTAGATTTAAACTCAAAAGAAAAAATCCGTATCACACCGCTTGGCGGACTTGGTGAAATCGGCGGAAATATAACAGTTTTTGAAACCCAAAATGAGGCAATACTTGTCGACGTCGGTATGAGTTTTCCGGATGAAGATATGCATGGTGTTGATATTTTGGTGCCGGACTTTACATATATTCGTGAAATAAAAGATAAGATTAAAGCAATAATAATTACTCACGCGCATGAAGACCATATCGGGGCAATGCCATACCTTTACAAAGAGATGCAGTTTCCGATATATGGCTCTCCGCTTCCCCTTGCAATGATTGCCAGCAAATTTGACGAGCATCATATAAAAGAGTTTAAACAGCATTTAAATCCGATAGAGAAGAGAAAAATATATAAAATCGGTGAAGATTTTGAGATAGAGTGGATGCACATGACGCACTCAATCGTAGATTCATCATCACTTGCGATTACTACACCTGCCGGAACGATTATTCATACGGGTGACTTTAAGATAGACCATACACCGGTAGATGGGTACACTGCTGATTTGCACAGACTTGCTTACTATGGAGATAAAGGTGTTCTTTGTCTTTTAAGTGATTCTACAAACTCTTATAACACGGCTCCGACACCTTCTGAGCTTGCGGTTGCTCCCGCTCTTGATAGAGTTTTTTCCAAGGCTGAGGGAAGAGTTATCCTCTCAACATTTAGCTCAAACATTCACCGTGTTTATCAGGCTATCCAGTATGGCGTGAAGTATGGACGTAAAGTTTGTGTTATCGGGCGCTCAATGGAGAGAAACATCGAAGTTGCTATGCAGTATGACTATATAAAACTGCCAAAGAACATATTTGTTGACCCTGAGCATGTTTCATCAATGAATGATAAAGAGATATTGATAGTTACTACGGGATCACAGGGTGAGCCTAGCTCTGCGCTATTTAGAATGTCAATAGGCGAGCACAGACACGTAAAGATAAAGCCTACCGATTTAATCGTTCTTTCATCGCGTGCGATTCCTGGTAACGAGGGTTCAATATCCGGTATGCTTAACCATCTGCAGCGTGCAGGTGCGAGCATAAACAATGACAGAGATATTCACGTCTCGGGGCATGCTTCGATAGAGGAGCAAAAACTTATGCTTCGTCTTGTTAACCCTAAGTTCTTTTTGCCTATCCACGGAGAGTATAATCATGTTATGAGACATAAAGAGACAGCGATGGTTTGCGGTGTTCCCGAGCGTAATATATATATTATGAATGACGGAGATACTGTTGAGATAGCTCCAAAATATATGAGAAAAGTAAAAACAGTAAGAACGGGCAAGACATATATTGATAATCAGAATAACCATAAGATAGATGATGATATCGTAATAGACCGTCAAAAACTTGCATCTGATGGCATTGTTATGATTGTTGCGCAGATTGACGGACAGCACTCTACAATGCTATCTAAGCCTGTTGTGACATCGTTTGGTCTAGTTGCTGACAAGCAGGACAAATATTTTGCAAAAGAGATAGAAGATGTTTTAGAACACTTCCTTGCAAACATCAAAGAGGGTCTAGTTGAAAATCCAAGAGCATTGGAAAATGACCTTCGCCAAGTTGTAAGAAAGCATATTTATAGAAAAATGAAAAAATATCCGCTTATTGTTCCGCATATTTTTGTGATGTAGCATAAAAATTTTTGGCATGTGGAAAATATTCCGCGTGCCATTACACTTCTTTTATATAATTTCAAAATAAGTTATCCATACCTCTCAAAAATATACTTCAAGAATCTTCACAAAACGGCTCCAAAATAGTTCTGCTTTTTATAGATGTATACGGTGAATATATGTTAAAAAGTGAGTAAATATTTAAAGAAAAAGAGAAACTTAGCTACTTCATAGACATATACAAAGACCATACATCAATGCAATAGTTTTTAGAAAAATTTTTTATTCTACTAAAAAATTTGCCATCATTGAGTGGTCTTCATGTTCTAAAATATGGCAGTGATGAATAAATAATCCAGGTATAGTAAACTTTACTATAATGCGAACAGTCTCTATGGGCATAACAAGAACGGTATCTTTCCAGCCGTTATCAGTCGGAAAATCTATTTTGCTTGTTCTATCAAGTACTTGAAAATGAACCCCATGCATGTGAAATGGGTGTGCCATATGGACACTGTTTTTAATCTCCCAAATCTCTGTAGAGCCTAGCTTTACTCTCTCATCTACTCTATGCATATCATATGGCTTTTTATTTAAAGTCCAGACACCTCCCTCTATAATTTCCATAGTTATAACCCTACTTTTTGAAGCATCAGAAGCTTTCATTTTTACAATTGTTGAGAGTTTTTTGGGAATTTGCAACGGGCTTTGAGCAGAAAGTTCCGTAACTTTAAATCTCATGATATCCATCTTGGCACCAAAGTCAGGATAAGCGGAATTTGGTGCAAAATTGCTAGCTTCTTTAAATCCCAAAGTTTTTAGCGTTATGCTCTCACCTACTTTTTTATCTTTAAAATCCACGATGATATCTATGCGCTCTGCTACTGCAATTAAAATATCTTTTACGATTATAGGCTCTTCAAGAAGACCTCCGTCAGTTCCAATCAGTGTAAAACTTTCAATCCCTTCAAATGCAAGCTTGTATGTTCTTGCACTTGAGCCGTTTAGTATTCTAAGGCGGTATTTTGTGTTTTTAACATTTTTATAAGGATGCGGGGTAGAGTTTACCATGATAACATCACCTAAAACTCCGATATTGTCTTGCGGAGTCTCTTTATAGATAAGATGCCCTTCTTTGTCAAACCTTCTGTCTTGTATGATTAGCGGCAGTTCAAACTCACCAGATGGAAGATTTAATTTTCTCTCATTTTCATCTTCTATAATGTAAAGACCTGCAAGTCCATAGTAAATCTCTTCTCCTGTTCTGCCGTGCGGATGTGTGTGATACCAGAATGTTCCCGCTCTTTGATTAACTTTGTATCTGTACTCTTTCATCATCTGCGTAGCAATAGCGTCTTTTGGATGCCCGTCCATCGTCTCAGGTACTAATAAGCCGTGCCAATGAATGATAGTCGGTTTCTCAAGGCTGTTTGTAAAATCAAGCTCAAAATCATCTCCGTTTTTTATGCGAATGGTAGGATTCGGTAAATCACCTTGAAATGTTAAAACATCTGTTTTTTTCTCTTTATAAAGAGCGGTTAAGCTTTTTTGAGCGTTAAACTTTGCTTTTGCAATTTTTTCAAAATCAATCTCTTTTGGAATTCTCAGCTTCTGGGTAAAGGGTTCAAACTTATTGTCTGCAATATTTTTTGGAGGCTCTTGCACTGTTTTTTGAGTTTCATCACTATTTTTATCGAGCTCAACGCTTTTGTCAGACTCTTTTTCGCAACCACTCATTATAACCGCCGCTGCCGAAAAAGAGAAAGAGTATAAAAATTTTCTCCGGTTCATCCTCGTCTCCTTATAAAAAAGGTGTTTTGAAAAGTATGACAGCGAAGCTATGAAAAAATGCTTAAGATGAAAAGTTAATTATGTTATGAGCTTAATGTTTTAAGACCTTTTTGGTTACTCAGTATCTATGTTATAGCCCCCTTTCTCACTCGGATACGCTATAATCTTTTTAAAATTTAATAAAGCACCCCGAAGGTTATAGCCCCCTTTCTCACTCGGATACGCTATAATAAGTTAATTTATACCAGCCCGTTTTAAACTGTTATAGCCCCCTTTCTCACTCGGATACGCTATAATACATCAGAAGGTTTTATAGTCTTTATATCTGTTATAGCCCCCTTTCTCACTCGGATACGCTATAATTAAACGCCGCTTTTATTATGTTTGACCAATGTTATAGCCCCCTTTCTCACTCGGATACGCTATAATTAAAATTTTTAACAAGCCTTAAGCCGCCATGTTATAGCCCCCTTTCTCACTCGGATACGCTATAATAAAGCACTTCAAGAAGGATGGGACAAAATGGTTATAGCCCCCTTTCTCACTCGGATACGCTATAATTTCGGATTTGGTTAAACCGTTTTCAAAATCGGTTATAGCCCCCTTTCTCACTCGGATACGCTATAATAAATTTGCGTCAAAAGTCTCTTGAACTAAAGTTATAGCCCCCTTTCTCACTCGGATACGCTATAATGAGCGCATTATTTTTCCATTCGTCCAGGCGGTTATAGCCCCCTTTCTCACTCGGATACGCTATAATCGCTGTCTGTAATTAACTGAGATAACATACGTTATAGCCCCCTTTCTCACTCGGATACGCTATAATTGTTCAGGAACAAAGAGAGATACTTCTTTAGTTATAGCCCCCTTTCTCACTCGGATACGCTATAATCAGTAAACAAGGGAGAAAAAGGAACAACAAGTTATAGCCCCCTTTCTCACTCGGATACGCTATAATTTAGCCATAGTAGAAACTTTAACACCATTTGTTATAGCCCCCTTTCTCACTCGGATACGCTATAATATTTTACGTTCTTTTTGTAATCTTTTTGGAGTTATAGCCCCCTTTCTCACTCGGATACGCTATAATGCAAAATAATTGATTATTACCATGTCTGTAGTTATAGCCCCCTTTCTCACTCGGATACGCTATAATTTATTTTTTAAGTCAATATCTGTTTTTTTGGTTATAGCCCCCTTTCTCACTCGGATACGCTATAATCCTGTTCTCCAAAGCCCTGTGTACGGGGTTCTTTACCAATTTTTTTGCAAAAAAAATTGGTAAATTTTTTGGAAAAAAGCCTATTTTTTACGATTTTTTTCAAAGAGTTTTACAAAAGTATTTTATTTTTTCATAATTCAAGAGTGTAGTTGCGTTACAAATTTACTCAAAATAGCAAAAGTTGTTTTTTTTCTAGTTTTTCTTCTGGACTTTTTATTCCTACCAATGTTTCCATCTTGGAGTATTGCAAATCTGTTATAGATATCATTCTGATATGCCCTTTTGATGGGATGTGCTCTTTTACTCTTTTTTTATGGGTTTCTACACTGTCATCACCCTTGCAAATCCTTGTATAGATAGAAAACTGCATCATGATAAAGCCGTCTTTTAGGAGGTGGTTTCTAAACTGGGTATATTTTTTGCGCTCTTTTTTTGTCTTTGTCGGCAGGTCAAAAAATACAAATAGCCACATAAATTTAGCATCACTCATGGCATTGTAGGAAGTTGGAGCTGATTTGCATCGTTCATTTTTAAGGACTTTACAAACGTTTGCGCCATCACATCGCAGATATGTAAAAGAGTAACATCTTCATCGTTTAACCTCATCTGCATATTTAAAACATTTATAAGTGCAGATTTTACGCTTATGCCAAGATGCACATCGAGTTCGTCTTCGATTTCAAGTTTTTTTACGACCATGTCCACCATCGGCCTTAGCGGTTCTATTATATCATCGGCTAGATTATAGGCGTTTAAATCAGAGTTGTGAAAAACCCCAAAAGTCGGCAGTAAGCCGTGTGCAACTAGAGACCTTGCCACCGCTCCTCTGACTATGGCATAACCATAATTGAGTGCTATATTTCTTGGGTCAAGTGCTTTTTGGTCTCGTAAAAAGTTTTTAAAGAGCATCTGCCAATATTTTCTAGCGGCAAGTGCTTCTAGGTTTTCGCTGTCTCCTGATTTTACTTTATCTTTTAAAAGCTCAAGTTGGATGTTGTCAATCTCAAATATGTTTAAGAGTTTTGACTGGTTTGAGATTTTTTGAGTGATGATTTTTTGCCATATCTGTTTTTTAAGAGGAAGTTTCATATCTCTTTGGATATGCGCTACCAAAGAGAGGCGTGAGTGTTGATGAAACGGCGTAAAACAGCCGTTTGGCATGTGGTAGCCATCACATGTAAAGAGTGCTATGTTTTTTTCTGCTATTTGGCTTAAAAGTGCCACCGTCAGAGTTGCTTGATGCGTCTCAAGCACTATAACTGTTATGTCTTCAAGAGGAACTTTGACGCTCTCCTCTTCATGCGGCTCGTAAACAAGCTGAAGGCTTTTCACGCTCAACTTGCAAGGTTTGGTAACGAGTATGGTTCTCCATGCAGGCATAACAACTCCTTAAAAATCTAGTTTTTCTCTTTTTTTGTACCCTGTCTCTTCTCGTTTTTTACTTCTACATAACTTCCCAGAGCATCTACTTGGTATTTTTTTATAAAGACTAGGTTTTGGACACCGAGCCTGTAAGAATTTCTATTATCATGTGTGAATAAAGATATTTGTGATGTAGCACTATCCACGCCATCATAATACCCCAAAACCTGAATAGACTCTTTAGTAGCCGTCTTTTTCGTCTTAACCTCTATCAAGTCACTTTTATAAAAAGAGAACAAAAACTCATACTCCTCATCCATCTCTATCCATGGTTTATTTCCTTGTACTATTGCCTGATTTGGGAGTTTTGGTTTTACAAAGTCACTTACATAGATGGGGACAAGGTAGTGTTTTTTTGTTTTTTTGTTTTGAAACAAGTCAACACGAGGCATAGCATCGTTTAGCGCAATGCCGTGTTTTAGTTTGACATTATTCTTTACACTGTTTCCTTTTAATGAGTCTATCTTGCCATCTGATTTTTTTACACTTAAAGTTTTGTTGCTATAAACCGTATCTTTATGTGCCGCACCGCCTATCTTTCTTCTTGGCATATGTGAAACAAATATCTTCTCTACATTCTCTTTTACTTTGTTACCGAACTCTTCTATAGGCGGTTCAAACTTTAGATTTTTGGCTTTTTCCTCTTTTGTCTTAAAGCTAAAACCCTCTCTTGCGGCAGATACTGTAGAGAGTTTTTGCACCTCTGACTGTGTTGCAAAAGCCAAAATAATCGCATCTTCTGCATGGTGGAGATGGTTGTCTCTGTTTTTGTCTCCGACTCCCCATTTATAGCGAAGTTGCGTTGTAAGCATACCGTTCATGGTAAAAACATGTCGCTTCATCTTTGACTCTTTAAACTGGGCGTGTGCTTCTATGTAGTTTTTTACAAACTTAGATATATAAGAGGTGTCGCTTTTGTTTCTCTCTTTAAAACTATTTTCGCTATTCTCATCAAAGTTGCTTTTTAGTAGTTTGCTCTTTTTTGCAGATTTTAGGTTTTTTAAACCCTCTGTTCTTAGGCAAAACTCTTGCCACTCTTTTGACTCTTTGTCTGCTCCAAAGTATTCAAAAGGCGTTTTGTTTCCTTTGTCTTGGTTCTGTTTTGTAAAACACAAAACTTTGTTGTTAAACGAATCGTCAAGTGAGCGGCTATATGGCAAGATGTGGTCAACTTGCGTTGCAAGGTCGTCCATCAGATGTTCGGGACGGATTTTAACGCCGCTGTAAATGCACTCGCCGTTTTGTTCTTGCCAAAGTCTAAATTTTAAAAGCTCTTTTGCGTTCGGTTCTCTTCCTAATACCTCTGTTGCAGATGTTTTTGCAGCTTCTTTGCGTACTTGAAACTCATCTTGCTCTTTTTTGATTTTTTGTCTGTCGTCATGCGATTTTTTGATATCTCTAGTAAACTCTATATGCAGTGCATCAATGGCTCCATATTTTCTGGCTATGGCATTGTAAACAAGCCTCATTTGAGCTATCGCACGCTTGACAACAGGATTTGTCATCTCAAGATTTTCTTGCTCGGTTAGCGGCGGCAAAAAGAGTGATTTGTCGCCTTTAAATATCGCTTTAAAATCATACCCTGCCCTCTCGCAAGCTTTATCATAGTCTAGCCCATCCTCAAGAAACGGATTTATTTTTTGCATAGCTTTTGTACTGATATGCCCAAAACCTGAAAAAGAGAGACCAATAAGAGCATTTGATACCGCTTCATGGTCGATAATCTTTTGCAACTCTTCAAAAGATTTTTTATCATCTTTTTGTGTGCTAAGAACCCTCGCAATCTCATCCAAAAGTTCATCGTTGTTTTCTATCCTACTCCAATAGAGACGGTCGGTACTCTCAACGACTTTTTGTATCTTTTGATATGCACTAAAGTCCAATAAATTTACTGTTTCTGGGTCTTTTTTTACACTTACTCCATATTTGTCAAAATATGTTAAACCCTTAAACTGCGTGGTTTTTTCAAAACTAAAGAGTGTTTTTAGTGTTTTGTATGTAAATTTAGTTGTAGTTTTCGCTTTATATATAGCTTGGTTTATCTGCTCTTTTGTAAGTGAAATTTCGCCGTCTTGTGTGATAATCCTAAGATTTTTAAGTTTTTGCAAGGCTCTAAATTTTTCAAATGTGTGAGCAGCTTTCGGGGTTCTTTTTTGGTCTGTCTCAAAAGGGCAGTTTGCCACCATCCCCTCAACGGACTTCAGCGGTCTTTGGGTAAAGGCTATCTCTTTGTAGCTCTCAAGCAGTTCGTCGTTTACAAATCTATTTCCAAACCCTTTTTGTTTTTCAAAAATAGTCTCTATCTCTTTTATAAGCATGGCTCTTGAGATGGAATTTTCATAGTTTAGCTTACCGTCCGAACCTTTGCCGTTTCGTTTTTTGACTTTGGTTGAAATGTACTCGCCTATGGTCAGATAAGCACTCTCTTGAACTATTTTTTCATTTTTTTCTATCCCGCCAAGTACCGCTTTTCCTTCACTATCCGTTGGTTCTTCACTTTTAGAGTTTGAAGCATAGCCACGATGTTTTACCAGATGTATCATGATGCGTGCCAACTCTTTGTTCTCAAGAGGTTTATGAAGAGCATCTCTTCTTAGTTCCCAAACATCTTTTTGGTTTTTGTTGCCGATAAAGAGATTTTCAAGCTCATCAGTTGTTATGATTTTTTCGCCAATCAGCAATCTTTTGACAGCCCTTAACTTTTGAACTTTTCTTTTGGTTGTGCGTCTGGCACCTCTGGCTTCTCTGCGTGGAAGAGCCAAAGACTTCCCATCTTTTGGATGTTCTGCTATTGTAAAAATTCTAACACCACTCTCTATTATCTTGTTGTTAGTCGAATTTACGTCATCAACATTTGCCAATGCCCAACCGATGGATGTGATACCTAAATCTAATCCTAAAATTGTATTTGCCATTTCAACCCCTTTTAATGAAAGAGATTATATCATAACAGATATAGTTTATCCGAGTGAGAAACGAGTGGGCTATAATAAACAGGTTATCGGTTCCTGTGCAAGGCTCTGAACATTGTTCATCCTCAAAAAAACTGATTTCTTCATACAAACCGCAACAAATACGAATATAAATTAAATTACATAAACTTCTCAGCTATTTCTTGATACTCTATCACTATTAAAACTTTCAAAGGTGTAACATTGTCAGAAAAACAAGACATAGAATTTGAAAATGCAGTGAAGTCTATGATGCTTCATGTAGGTGAAAACCCTGAGAGAGAGGGACTTTTAAAGACTCCGCAGAGGGTTAAGAAAGCTTACGAATTTATTTTCGGCGGTTATAAAGAGGATCCGAGAGAGATTTTAAGATCGGCTCTTTTTACAAGTTCAAACGATGAGATGGTTCTTTTAAAAGATATAGAGTTTTACTCTACATGTGAACATCATCTTCTTCCTATTATCGGGCGTGTGCATGTGGCATACATACCAAACGGCAAAGTGGTTGGTCTTTCAAAAATCCCTCGTGTTGTAAATGTTTTTGCGCGCCGTATGCAGATACAAGAGCAGTTGACTGAGCAG
>Ga0172380_10002085_pt1 | contig 32409 bp, 27 predicted proteins | sample Leawe162metaG_FD_119747 | JGI IMG/M metagenome (GOLD analysis project Ga0172380, IMG submission 119747) | Leachate microbial communities from a municipal landfill in Southern Ontario, Canada - Leachate well 162 metaG | ecosystem: Engineered > Solid waste > Landfill > Unclassified | place... | reverse complement strand
TCGAGGTTGCAGTGGCGGCGACTTCCATCGCGCGGCGGACGATTGTGGGATCGATATGTCGAGGTCTTGCCATCCAGATTGAGTAGCATGGTTAGTCTCATCTTGAAAGCGAATTAGAATTACCAGACAGGAACTCATCGAAAAAATATTTCGCGCCCCCAAACTTGTTCAACGGATGCAGCATGCAAAATGGCTTGTGCCGTTGCCCGATCTGGGCACCCGAGAAAGTTATTTTTCAAGGGAGGATGGCCGGAACGATGACCAGCAGCTTCCGCCGTTGCTCTGCCCATTTTTTGGAAAGAAGAATCCCGGCCTCAATCGTTTTCCCAAGTCCAACTTCGTCGGCGAGGATCGCGCCTTTCGAGAGCGGCGAGCGGAACGCGAACAACGCGGCGTCGATCTGGTGAGGGTTCAAGTCGACCTGGGCGTCGTCTGCCAATGAAGCCGCGAGTTTCCCAACGCTGTCTGAGGGGCAGCGTTTGGTCAGATCATGGGCAAAATACTTGACAACGGGAAAATGAAGCGGAGCAGAGTGCCTGATGCCACCGCAGGATGGTTAATTGCCTTTTTGCCTTGGGAACTTCAGGATAGGCTTCGGGCATGTCGGAACATCTTCAAAAGACATGTCGTTGCTGAGACGGTTGGGCGCGCTGGCGTTGGTGTTGTTTTGCGTGGTCTCGATCACGTTCGTCCTGATCCGGCTTTCGCCCGGCGGGCCGTTTGACGGCGAGAGGAAAATTCCGCCGGCCATCGAGCAGGAGTTGCTGGCGAAGTACAAACTCGACGGCACGCTCTGGGAGCAATATTCGGGGTATTTGGCGGATCTGATTCGCGGCGACCTGAGGCTCTCGACGAAATACCGCAACCGCTCGGTGAACGAGATCCTGGTCCAGACCCTGCCTGTGACTCTCTGCCTCGGAGGAGTCGCGTTTCTTCTGGCCTCCGTCGGAGGCATCTGGCTCGGAACCCTGGCCGCGATGCACCAGCATACCTGGCGGGACTATGGCGCGATGTTTCTGGCTCTTGCGGCGATCTCGCTGCCGGCCTATATCATCGGGCCCCTGCTCATCCTGGTGTTCGGGCTCGACCTGCGGTGGCTGCCGGTGGGCGGGTGGGGGAGCTGGCGTGATCTGATTCTTCCATCGGTCACACTCGCCGCGCCCGCGCTGGCTGCGATTGCGCGGCTGATGCGCGGGAGCATGGTCGAAACCCTTCAGCAGGATTTTGTGAGGACGGCCCGCGCCAAGGGGCTCCGCGAGTCCGCGGTGGCCTATCGTCATGCCTTGCGGATCGCGGTCCTGCCGGTGGTGTCCTACCTCGGACCGCTCGCGGCTCATCTCCTCACCGGCTCGATCATCGTGGAAACGATTTTCCACATCCCGGGGGCGGGGGGGTTCTTCGTGAATTCTATTCTCAACCGTGACGGCTTCCTGCTCGGCGGGATGGTGATCGTCTATTGCGTGCTCCTGGTGCTTTTCAACCTCGTGGTCGATCTGACATACGGGCTTTTGGATCGGAGGATGCGTGGCTGACCCGCGCGCCATCCGGCGACTGATGCGGAATCCCGCGGCCTGGGTCTCTGCGGCGATCCTGCTTTTCGTCGTGCTGGCCTGTGTGGCCGGGCCACTGTTTCTTCCAGCCTCGCTTGGCGAGCCCGGACCGAACCAGTATGCGCCGCCTTCCTGGGATCATCCGTTCGGCACCGATCTCAACGGACGCGACCAGCTCTTCCGTGTGTTGACCGGTGGCAGGATTTCTTTGTTGGTCGGAACCTGCGGGGCCGTCGTCAGTCTTTTCATAGGAACTGCCTGGGGGCTTGTGGCCGGGTATGCGGGCGGGAAGCTGGATGCCGTGATGATGCGGTTGGTCGATGTCCTCTACTCCGTGCCCCGTTTGATTTTCATCCTGATCGCCATCAACGCCTTCAACGCGCAGTTGCAGAGTTTCGCCGCCGGGCTTGGATGGGAGTGGCTCGTCCAATCTTCGCGGATCGCCATTCTGGTCCTGACGCTGGGGGTGATCGAGTGGTTGACCATGGCGCGAATTGTCCGCGGTCAGGTGCTCTCGCTGAAGTCGCGCCAATTCATCGCCGCGGCCCACGCGCTCGGCCAGTCGCATTCCGCGATCCTCCTGCGGCATCTGCTGCCCAATCTGAGCGGCGTGATCCTGATCTACCTCACGCTGACGATTCCCGCGGTCATCATCGACGAGTCGTTCCTGAGCTTCCTCGGCCTGGGAATCCAGGCCCCCCAGGCCAGCTGGGGCTCGCTCCTCTCCGATGGCGCCGGCGCCATCAATCCCCTGAAAAGCTTCTGGTGGCTGCTCGTCTTTCCGGCCTCGGCCATGTCGGTCACCCTGCTCGCGCTCAATTTTCTCGGAGACGCCATGCGCGATGCGTTCGATCCGCGCGGGTGATCCCGGTTGCAAACGTTGTTTCTTGACGGCTCCTTAGCCCCAATACTGTTCACTTAAGAAAGGAGCGCGGGCATCCTGCCCGCCATCGTCCACGTTCGCGGGCAAGATGCCCGCGCTCCTGTTTTGCGGCAAAGTGAACAGTATTGTCCTTAGCCCGGACAAATCACAGAGGGGTGGTTCAGATTGCGTAACGATATGGTGGCAAAATGGTTAGCTATATGGGATGCCCCTCTGTGATTTATCCGGGTTAGAGCCCGGTCGGATGGTCGATGAATTGCCACGGCAGGGCAAATTTTTCCGAAAGCTCGGCGGCGAGTGCTTTGACCCCGAATGTCTCGGTGGCATAGTGACCGGCATAAAAAAGGTTGATCCCGAGTTCCTCTGCGGCCGTGAAGGACCAGTGCGGTCCCTCGCCGGTGATCAATGTGTCCACCCCCGCCTCTGCGGCCCTGGCCACATCGCCGCCCGCTCCGCCGGTCACGATGCCGATTTTGCGGGCAAGCACCGGGCCGCCCGGAGCCAGGTGGACGTTGCCGCCGACGGCTTTTTCGATCAAATTCCGCAAAACTTCCCGGTTGATTTCCGCCTCGAATCTCCATCCGATCGGCTGTCCGGCCGCAGGAAAAAATGGCGCGCCATTTTCAAACCCAAGTGCCTCTCCCAACAACACATTGTTTCCGAAGCGCGCATGGGCATCCAGCGGGAGATGGGCGCTGTAGACTGCCATGTCGGCCTCAAGAATCATCCGTGTTTTTCGGTAGGCCGCACCGGTCAACGGGGCGAGTCCGCCCCAGAAAAGCCCGTGGTGGACCAACAACAGATCCACCCCTGCCGCCGCCGCCTCCGCAATCACGGCCTCGCACGCATCGACCGCAGCCCCGATCTTCGACAAACCGCCGGAGTTTTCCACCTGCAGCCCATTGCAGGCATTCGGATAATCGCCCATCAGCGGGATATTCAACAGGTCCTCCAGATACCCGACCACTTCATTGAGGTGCATGATCCCATTGCAGCGAATCCCGCGCGCGATTTGAAGTTTTCTTTTTGAAGGGGAGGTTCTCACTCAAAGCCGCCGAGCCGCGGGGACAACGGGGCGCGGGCATCCTGCCCGCCAACGAAACCATCCGGGTGAACTCCCCGCCACCCCCTGGTCCATCAAGCCGCTGTCAGTCCGGGTATTTTTCGTCCTTCCTCCCCGCGGGCGGGCGCTGTAGGTTCTGGCGTCTATGCTCAGAGCCGGAATCGTCGGGCTGCCCAATGTGGGCAAGTCCACACTCTTCAACGCGGTCACCCGCACGCGCAAGGCGCAGGCGGCAAATTTCCCCTTTTGCACGATCGAACCGAATGTGGGGATCGTCAGCGTGCCGGATGACCGGCTGGACAAGCTGGCCGCGATTTCCAAATCGGAAAAGATCCTGCCCGCCGCGATCGAGTTCGTGGACATCGCGGGGCTGGTGGCCGGCGCCAGTGAAGGGGAAGGGCTGGGGAACCAGTTCCTGAGCCACATCCGCGAGGTGGATGCCATCATTCAGGTCGTCCGTTGTTTTGAGAGCGAAGACATCCACCATGTCACCGGATCGGTGGATCCGGTCCGCGACATTGAGATCATCAACACGGAACTGATCCTTGCGGACATGGCCTCGGTGAAAAAGCGTGTGGAACGTTCCCAAAAAGGCGCCCGCGCCGGCGACAAGGAAGCCAAGGCGGAACTGGCGCTGGCCGAAAAACTCCTGCCGCACCTCGATGCCGGACGTCCGGCGTTGACCGCCGACCTCGGCCCCGAGGAAAAAGCCCTTCTCAAAGGATTCTTTCTTCTCTCCTCCAAGCCGACCCTCTTTGCCTGCAACGTGGGAGAGAACGATCTCGCCGGGGATTCGCCCGCTGCCAAATTCGTGCAGGCGGTCCGCGAATATGCCGCCGCCCACCTCGGCAGCGAAGCGGTTGTCATCAGCGCCCAGATTGAGAGCGAGCTGGCCGATCTGCCGCCCGGCGAGGCCAGGGAATTTCTCTCCGGCCTGGGAGTCACGGACAGCGGCGTGAGCCAATTGATCCGCGCCGCCTACCATCTGCTGGGGCTGCGGACCTATCTGACAACAGGGCCGAAGGAAACCCGGGCCTGGACGATCCACTCCGGCGACAAGGCGCCGGCCGCGGCGGGGGTGATCCACAGCGATTTCGAGCGCGGGTTCATCGCGGCCCAGATCCTCGCCTTCGACGACCTCATGGCCTTCGGCTCGGAAGCCAAGGCGAAGGAAGCCGGCAAGCTCCGCCTCGAGGGGAAAGAATATGTGGTCCAGGACGGCGATGTCGTCGAGTTCCGCTTCAACGTCTAGGCTGCCGCCAATGGCGGAATTCGCAATGTGGAATGAAGATCCGCATGGCGCGCAGGATGTTTTTCGTTCCTCATTCCAAACTCCGCATTTCACATTTTTCCAATGCTAGCCCGTGGTCTTGCGCACATCGCGGTCCGTCGTCCGGGTCTTCTGATTGCGGCGGCGCTGCTGCTGCTCCTTGCTGCCATTTTTCTTTTTCAAAGCCGGCAGTCCTTTGATTCGGAGATCCTCAATCTTCTTCCCTCGGATGCGGCTTCGGTCCGGGGCTTGAAGATCTACAATTCCCGCTTCAACTCCGCCAGGGAACTCGCGTTTCTCGTGGAAACTCCCGCCGGCGCCGATCCCGGGCTCGCGGATGATTTTGTGGAAGCCCTCGGCCGGCAGCCGTGGGTTCTGAGAATTCTGGACGCCTCGCCGATGGAATCGCAGAAAGGTTGGGAAACCCTTCCGGCGCTTGCGGCCCCGCTCATCCTCGGACAGAGCGACGAGGATTTTGACAAGTCGGTGGAAAAGCTGGAGCCCCATGCGCTCAGCAGCCGGCTTCAGAGCCTGGCAAGCAAGGCCCGGGCGGGATCTCCGCTGGCCCGCATGGAATTGATGAATGATCCCACGGGGCTGATCGCTCCGGTGGCGGGCATGCTGTCGGAGAAGCTTTCCATCGCGGAGAATGTCGATCTGGTGGCGCCCGACGGGCAGGCCCGGCTTGTTCCGGTCATTGCCAAAATGCCCGGTCTTTCCGCGGGCGACTGCCGGGACTTGATGCAAAAGGTACACTCCTTCGTGGAGGAGTTTCGCAGGCGGCCCGGGGCGCCCTTGGTCTCCGTAACCGGACGCTCGGCCTATGTGGATGAGATTTCCCAAACGATGCACCGGGACATCGCCTTGACGGGACTGGTTTCGATCTCCGCCGTGACTTTGCTTTTCTGGTTTTCGTTCCGGTCACTCGTGCCGCTGGCCGGGTCCGTGCTCATTTTGGCCTGGACGTGCCTGATCTCGCTGGCGTGCGGATCGCTTTTGTTCGACAAGTTGAACGTGGTCGCGATGGGGTTTTGTTCGATTCTTGTGGGGCTCGGCGACGACTTCAGCCTGCTGCTTTACCAGCGTTATGTCGGGGCGAGGGCGTCCGGGATGACGCGGGAGGAGGCGATCGCGGATTCCACCAGGCACAGCGTTCCGGGGATTCTCTGGGTGGCCCTGACAACAGGGCTTGGCTTCGCGTCCCTGCTTTTCAGCGGCTCCGCGGGATTCGCCCAGCTCGGTGTCCTGATCGCCATCGGCGTCCTTGCCTGCGCAGGGGGCGTGATTTTTTTCATGCCGCTTTTTGAGCGCAAGGTCCCCGCCAATGACGGGGATCCGGTGCGGAAATTCTGCAGTCGGTTGATCCACTCAAGATGGACCTTCCGGTTGGGCGGAGGACTCCTTTCGGGAGCCCTGTTGCTCGCGATGATTCCCTGGCGGACGCTCGAATTCGACACGTCCACGCATTCTCTCGAACCGCGTGAGATTCCCGCCGCCAAGGCGCTTTCGAGGATCATGGAGATTTTTCCCGCGACGTTCGAGCCATTGATGATCGTGGTGCCCGGGCCGCCCGATTACCAGTCCCTTGTCGAACTTGACGGAAAGCTTGCGGCACTCCAACAAAACGGGCTGGTCGAAAGGTTTTCGAGTCCCTTGGCCCTTGTGCAGAACCCCGCGCAGATCAAACGCAATTTGGCCAGATTTCAGGCATTGGATTGGGAAGGGTTGGAAAGGTCGGTGACCGAGGCGGGCCGGTCCGCCGGCTTGCGGCCGGGCGCGCTCGATTCCGCGACCCGGCTCCTTACCGGACTGCAGTCGCAGCGTCCCCTGGCCGAGCAACTCCCCCCCCTTTCTCCCTGGTGGTTTGTTCTCGACCGGATGCTGGCCCCCTCCTCCGGTGATGTGATTTATTATGTCCGGTTGCCCGCCGGTTCGGACCGCGTGGCGCGACAGAGGCTGGAAACCGCCGTGGTGGATATTCTTCCCAGCGCCCTCGTGACCGGATGGAGCCAGATGCTGAACGACCTTGTTTCGTGGGCGGTGCGGGAACTGCTGATCTTCGGTGGCGCGGTGATCGGAATCATTCTTGTGATCCTTTTTTCTATCTATCGCCACCCCGGTGTGCTCGCCCTGCACATGGGAACATTGTTCCTTGCCATGTGCGGCACGGCGGCCACCCTCAAAATCTCCGGCCATGCCATCAACCTCCTTAGCGTTCTCGCCTTTCCACTGATTCTCGCGGTCGGTGTGGACTATGGCGTCCACCTGATCCTGGCCGCGCGGGAGAAGGGAGACATCGGAACGAACCTGCCGGCCGTGATGAAACCCGTCCTCATCAGCGCCCTGACTACGATCACCGGGTTCGGGGCGCTGACCCTCGCGCAAAATCCGGCGCTGACCGGTTTGGGATTTGTCTGTGCGACCGGAGTCGCATGGTGCCTCGCCGCCAGCTTTCTCTTCCTCGCCCCGCTCTGCGGGCGCTGTTGTCGGTGTAGCCGGCCTCTGTGAGGCCGGAGTTGTCTCTGCCGGGGCCAAACTCCAAGGCCGGGACAGACCCCCGGCGACAACTACAGCGTTTCCATGTCGTCTATGCGCAGATCGGTGAGGCACCCTTGATACGGCCAGTCTTCGTGATGCGCGACGAGCCCGGCGCGGTCGGGATTCCGGCGAACATATTCCCATTTCCGGCTGTGGCTCTCGCTTGAACGGAGAAGGTGATCGAAAAATTCCCCCTGCCACAACGGCATGGCAATGCCCGCGCGCCGGCACAAATATTTGGCCGTCCATTCCTTCCATTTGCCGACAAAGGTTTCCAGCGGCTTCGCATCCAATTCCGGCACGCAAAAGAAATGCACGTGATCGGGCATAATGACGTAGCGGCCGACGTGCCAGCCATAAAGGGGACGGGCATTTTTCCAAACCTCGATGCAAATGTCGTGTGCGGTGCTGTTGGCAAGCACGCGGCGGCGTTGCAGGGTACAGGTGGTGACGAAATAAACCGGATTGCGAATCCACACGCGATCCAATCGGGTGAGATGTTTGTGCGGAACTCCTTCCACGCGGTCGTTGTAGCCGGGGTCTGTGGTCGCGGCAACCAGGAAAATCCGTCTGTTTCGATCCGGCCTCACAGAGGCCGGCTACATCTTTCCGGCGTCCAGCTCGTGCCCTCAGTATGACTTCGCCCAAACGACCCGTTGTTTGCTGGGTTCGCCGGTGAACGGGCAGACACCGGATTCCGGGGCCTCCTCGAAGGGAATGCAGCGAATCGTGACTTTGAGGTCGTTTTTGATCTGCTCTTCGACGGCAGGGCTGCCGTTCCAATGGGCGAGCACAAAGCCGCCGTGGATTTCCGGTTTGTCCGTATTCTCCGGCGTGAAGAACGCATAGAATTCTTCTTTGGAATCCAACCGGAGGAAGTGGGACTCGCGAAATGCCGTGGCGCGCTCGAGAAGGGAGGTTTGAATTTCATCCAGGATCGCGGGCACCCGCGAGGGGATGTCGGTCATCGGAAGAAACTCTTTTTCCTTGTGCGGGCGATCGCGGCGCGAGACGGCGGCGGTCCCCTGCGCGAGGTCGCGCGGTCCGATCTCCATGCGGACCGGCACGCCTTTCTTGATCCATTCCCAGTTCTTGACGCCGCCGCCGAGATCGCGGGTGTCCACCGCGACGGAAACCGGCTCTTCATGGAACGTGGCGGCACGGATCGCTTTCGCAAGGTTCTCCGCGGCTTCCAGCACGGCGGCCTTGGAATCTTCCTTGGGCGTGATGGGGATGATGACCACATGCGTGTGGGCGATGCGCGGGGGCATGACGAGCCCGTCATCGTCCGAATGGGCCATGATCAATGTCCCGATCAGGCGCGTGCTCACCCCCCAACTCGTCGTCCAAGCATGCTGGACGGTTCCGTCGCGGCCCTGGAACTGGATGCCCGAGGCCTTCGAAAAATTTTGCCCGAGAAAGTGCGAGGTTCCCGCCTGGATCGCCTTGCGGTCCTGGACCATGGCCTCGATGCAGTAGGTCCGCAGCGCGCCGGGAAAGCGTTCGCCCTCGCTTTTCTCGCCGGTGAGCACCGGCAGCGCGAGAAATTCACGGGCGAATGTCTCGTAAACCCGCAGCATCTTCATCGTCTCGATTTCCGCTTCCTCCTGCGTTTCGTGGGCGGTGTGTCCTTCCTGCCAGAGAAATTCCGCGGTGCGCAGGAACAGGCGCGGGCGCATTTCCCAGCGGACGACATTGGCCCATTGGTTGAGGAGGATGGGCAGATCGCGCCAGGACTTCACCCACCGCGCATAGGCGGCGCCGATGATGGTTTCCGAGGTGGGGCGCACGACAAGCGGTTCGGCCAGTTCGCCCGCGGGGACGAGCTTCCCGTCCCTGACCTCGAGGCGGTGGTGGGTGACGACCGCGCATTCCTTGGCGAAGCCTTCGACATGGGCGGCTTCCTTCTCCAGATAACTCAGCGGGATGAAGAGAGGGAAATACGCGTTTTTGTGCCCGGTCTCCTTGAACATCCTGTCGAGGACCGCCTGCATCCGCTCCCACAGCGCGAACCCCCACGGCTTGATGACCATGCACCCGCGCACCTCGGAATTTTCGGCCAGATCCGCCGCGCGGATGACCTGTTGATACCATTCCGGAAAATCTTCCTCCCGCCGCGGGGAGATCGCACTTTGTTGTTTCTCGCTCATGGGAACCGCCAATCATTGCGGCGGTGGCGGGACGGTAAAGACCTTTCTTGAGGATTTTTGCGCGGAGGCCCACCAATTCACAAGGACCGCTCATTCCGGAAAGTCTGCCGTTCCAGCCAGAAAGGCGGCAGGCGTCAGGATGGGAATTTGCAGAAAAGGATGCAAAGCGAGCAGAGCCTTGTCCCCGCTCACCAGCGCATCCGCACGCCCGTTCACGGCCAAGGACAGAAATTTGTCGTCGTTGGGATCCCGGCACGCCTGGATGGGGCGGAGGATTTCCACCCGGATTGCCACGCGTCCCAGCAGTTCGAAGAACCGACGACGGTCCGCGGCCCGCAGATATTTGTCGAATTTCGGACGGACAAGCACTTGGGCCAATTCCTCGAGCGTCTCGGCGGAAACCAGCAGATATCCGGACTCCATCCCTTTCTGCAAGGCCCTCGCCGGAACCGAGCCCGGCACCAGCAGTCGGCTGACCAGTGCGTTCGTGTCAAAAACCCACCGCCCGGTACGATTCATCTTCCGGCAAGAAGCTTCTCCAGTCCTCTCTCTGTAAGCCCCCGCCCGCCCGCCCGCTTGCCGACACGATCACAAAACGCGGAGAACTCCGCCACATTGATGCCCCGGAGCCGGTCGTATTCCGCGGGAGACATCACAACCGCCGCTTCCCGGTTGTGTTTGCGGATCATCACCGGCTCCCGCTGCACCGCATCCAGAATTCTTCCCAGCGACTGCTTCGCCTCGTTGGCTGAGAGAGTTAACATATAGGACAAAATAGATGTTTTGGATGTTTTGTCAAATATCGAGCCGCCCACGATGGGCCAGATGAAGGAGACGATTTTTTTGTGCGGTCAGATCAGCAAAGTGAAGAGGACAAAGTCCGGCGGGGGCGCCGGACACCACACGCGGGGGCGCGTATGCTCCCCGGAATAAATGGCAGGGCTTGCTTCGGGGAAGGGCGCCCGCTTAGATGGATGCGATGAATTCTGAAAAATCGTTCCGCATCGCGGTCCTCGCCGGGGACGGAATCGGACCCGAAGTGATGGTCGAAGCCCTCAAGGTTCTCGACGTTGTGTCGAAAAAGTTTTCCGTCGTGCTGGAGTTCGACAAGCAACTGGTCGGGGGCGCGGCGATCGATGCCGCCGGAAAGGCGCTTCCTCCGGAGACGCTGGCGGCTTGCGAGGAGGCGGATGCCATTCTTTTCGGTTCTGTCGGCGGACCCAAGTGGGAATCCCTTCCTGCCGTCGAGCAGCCGGAGCGGGCGGCCCTCCTGCCACTTCGGAAACACTTCGGGCTTTTCGCCAACTTGAGGCCGGCGGTTTGCCTGCCCGAGCTTACGCATGCCTCGCCACTGCATCCGCGCATCGTGGAAGGCGGATTCGATGTCCTGTGCGTCCGGGAACTGACTGGCGGGCTTTACTTCGGGGAACCGAAATATCTCAAGAAGGAAGGCGGCGAGGAATTTGCGGTGGACACGATGGTTTACTGGGAGAGCGAGATCCGCCGGATTGCCAAGGTGGCGTTCGAGGCCGCGGGAAGTCGCCGGGGACGGGTGACGTCGATCGACAAGGCGAACGTGCTCCAGAACGGAATCCTGTGGCGCAGGGTGGTCACGGAAACCGCCCGGGATTACCCCGGGGTTGCATTGAATCACCTCTACGTGGACAACGCGGCGATGCAGGTCATCAAGAATCCCAAATCGTTCGACGTGGTCCTCGCGGAGAATCTTTTTGGAGACATTCTCAGCGATGAAATGGCGATGATCGCCGGTTCGCTGGGGATGCTCCCCAGCGCGAGCCTCGGGGATTCGACCGGCGGGACGACCCGGTTCGGGATGTATGAACCCAGCGGCGGAACCGCCCCGGATATTGCCGGCAAGGGCATCGCCAACCCGGTTGCCCAGATTCTGTCCGCCGCGATGATGCTCCGGCTTTCCTGCGGGCGTGACGATGCCGCTTCCGCCACCGAGGCCGCCGTCAAAAAAGTCATCGCCGACGGATTGCGGACTGCGGACATCCATACTCCCGGGACGACTTTGGCCGGGACAAGGGAGATGGGGCAGGCAATCGCCGGCGCGATTTAAGAAATCCGAAAAAAGTCCTCGATCGCGTCGACGGCGGATTCGATTTCCCCGGGCCGGAGTTCGGGAAAAATCGGAAGCGCCAGGGATTCCAAGCAGGCGGTTTCGGAGACGGGGAAGTCGCCAGGTTTGTATCCCAGATAGGCGAAGCATTCCTGAAGGTGGAGCGGAACCGGGTAGTAGATCGCGCATCCGATTCCCACGGATTGGAGATGGGCCATGAGGGCGTCGCGGTCGCGGACACGGATCACGTATTGATGATAAATGTGGCTGTTCTCCAAGTCCGGAGATGGGGGGGGCGGGGGAGTCAGAAATTCGCGGAGTTCCTTCGAAACGAATGCCTCGTGATAGAGGGCCGCGTTGCGCCTGCGTCCGGCATTCCAAGCGGCGAGATGCGGGAGTTTGGCATGGAGGACGGCGGCCTGGAGCGCATCCAGGCGGAAATTGCCCCCCACCTCGCGGTGAAAATACCGTTGCTCCATCCCGTGGTTGCGCATGAGGCGGAGACGGGCCGCCATTTCCTCGTCACGGCAAACCGCCATTCCCCCGTCGCCGGCACCGCCGAGATTTTTTGTCGGGAAGAAGCTGAAGTAGGACATCTCCGCGATTGCTCCCGCATGGAATGTTCCGGATGCCCCGCGGTATTCCGCTCCGACCGCCTGGGCCGCATCCTCGATCACTGTCAGGCGATGGCGCCGGGCGATGGCGAGGATCTCGTCCATTTTGCAGCACGTTCCAAAGAGATGGATGGGAATGATCGCGCGGATTTTGTTTCCTTGCGGCGTGACGAGATCCCCGTCGGCATCTGCCGTGCAGCGTGTTTCGAGAAATTCTTCCAGCCGGGCAGGATCGAGATTGAGGGTGCCCTTTTCGACATCCACAAAAACCGGCTCGGCACCGGTCCGGTGGATGCACCCCGCCGTGGCAAAAAATGTGTAAGGGGTCGTGAGGACCGCGTCGCCATTGCCGATCCGCATGGCCATGAGGATCGCGAGTTGTGCATCGGTGCCCGATGACATCCCGACCGCGTGTCCGGCACCGAGCAGGTCGCGGAAGGCCAGCTCGAATTCCCCGACCGCAGGACCCAGGATGAACTGCTGCGATTCGAACAGCCCTGCCACGCGGGATACGACCTCCTCCTTCACCAGCGCATGCTGGCGTGTCAGATCAAACAATGGAACGCGCACAGCGCGTTATTTCACGACGCCGAATTCGGCGCGGCGGTTTTTTGCCCAGGCGGTTTCCCCGCTTCCCGGATCTGCCGGCATTTCCTTGCCGAAGCTCACGGTCTGGATTTTTCCGGACGGGACGCCGTCGTTGATCAGGGCCTGCCGGACCGCCTGAGCCCGGCGTTCGCCAAGCCCGCGGTTGTATTCGTCTGTGCCCCGGTCATCCGTGAATCCGGCAACGATCAGGTTGGCCGGCGAAGATTTCATCGCGGCCGCCACTTCCTGGATTTTGGATTGCTCGCCACCGGAGACTTCATAGCTGTCGTAAGCGAATTGTACCGGCAGGAACTTGGTGCGGTTGACATTCGATCCGAAGAAATTCGCTCCCTCCACGCGTTCGCCCAGCGGAGTTCCCGTGACGTAATCGCCGTCCACGCCGGCATAAAGATCGCCTTTCTTTTTATTGCAGGCGGAGAGACTGAGACCCAGGACGGTGACCAAGGCAAGATGAAGCGGGAATTTGCTCATGGAGATAGAATGCGGAATAGCGTGGAGAAAATCAAGATTCTCTTGAATCCAGATCACAATAAACCGCGAAGCCGCAGGAAGTTTTCAGTTTTCCGGATTTGCCTGTCCGCAACAGTCTCCGTGGCACTGTGGCCCGTTTGACAATGCGCGTGCCGAGCTGGCGGTATTGTTCTGGGGGTGGGTTGCAGGAAATTGCCGAGAAGATTTCTCAGGGGATCGTAGTCAGGAGGGCAAACCCGAGGTGGGAGCACCGACGCCAGGCCTCGGCGTATCCCATTCCCGAATCAGTCGCCCCATAAGAAATCGACGCAGCCGTCCCCTGGGCCGGAACGCGTCCGGATATAAACGCCCATCGGGAAGTTTTCATGGAGAATTCATACAAATCATTGATGCGATCGCATCAATGATTTGTATGACCGCGAGTGATCGCGACACTGGCCGTCTGGACGTGCTGCGAGAAAGCGGGCAACTTGACCGGCTGCTTCGCAGCGGCTTGCGCTTTTCGGAAAAGATCCGGGTTCTTGATGCGCACGCGGCGGGCGAAACCGAGCCGGTGTCTGTGCGCAAAATCGGGGCGGATCTGGTCTTCGGACGGCTGTGGACCTAATTTCCGCAGTTGTGGCTTTCGAGCGTTTGAGGTTCTTTCTTTTCGCTCCAGTCGCGCATCCCTGCCCCAAGACATTGGCTGGCCAGATTCGGCCGACGGGCCTCTTCCAAGATGCGGGCGCAAAAAGTCCAAGACCCCAAAAAGGTTGCCGCAATATCAACGGGTTACAAGACATTTCCAACGGCTTACGCGAGAGGCATTCGTTTATCGGGACTTTTTGCGCCCGCATCTTCCAATACCAGAAATCGTCGCAGTTGCACCACCAACTTGAGCCGCTCCGAGCGCGTCTCCGCATCCCACCCCACCGCTTCATCGCGATCTTTCAAATGCCACGCCCCCGCGCACCACACCAACACCCCGGCAAGCTTCCCTTCCTCCATCACCAGTTGGCAGAGCCGGTCCTCCGGCCTCGCTCCCGGCCCCCAACCCGTGCTCCCGCCTGTCTTCTTTTTCACCACAGTAGTTCGGCTTTTCCGTGCCCTTTTGTCTGGCTTTTTCTTTCCCCCTTTCTCTAACTGCTTCCGTTGGCTTCAAACCAAACGCCCTGGCTCACAGACCGGGCTGGCAAAAATTGGCTGGCCAACCGGAAACCTTGTGCTATTGTTTTGCTCTTATGCTTATGCAACGGAAAAGTGCTTTCTCTCGTCGTCTTCCGGATTTGGTGACCGAGGAGTTGGTTGCGGTGCTCTCCAAAAAGAGTTCGTTTGAATTCAAGCAACTGTTCGACGTCGTCCACGAGCGCCTGCGGGCGCGCAATGCGGCCAGCGGTGGGGAGGAAATGCTCCGCCTCCGGGCTTATGAGAAGCTCCAAAACCTCGTTTCCCGGGGAATGGTCAAGAAGACCGGGAAAAAATACAAAGGTCTGGCCTCCCTGGCCAAAGCGTTGACACCCGCGGAGCCCGTGCCCGCCGGCAAGTAGCCTTCGGTTTCAGGTTTTTCCAACGGCGGTTCGCGCGCTTTTCATTGCCCGTGGCGGAACGAGTCGGTTCGCGTGGAGAGGAAAAACTTGGATTGCTTTGCGTTGGCTGGTAAACGCATCCGAACGTGAGTCAGGAAATCCCCACCATTGAAGTCGGCGAGCAGCAGGAGATCCACACGCTCGACCATGTCGACCAATATCTCATGATCGGAAAGGAGTCGGACGCATCCGACATCCATCTGAGCGTGAACTCGAAGCCGATCTGGCGAAGATTCGGCATTTTGGAAGCCATCTGGAATCAGGCCCCGGTGCTCACGGCGGCGGATACCGAGCACCTTGCGATGGGGTTTCTGGACGACAAGCAGAAGAAGCAGTTGGAGGAGCGGGGCGATGTGGATTTTGCCTATTCGAATCCGCTCGGTCGTTTCCGGACGAGTGTCGTCCGCCAGCGCATCGGTCATGACCTGGTATTCCGCATCATCAACAGCCGGGTCCGCAACATGGATGAACTCGGCCTGCCGCCGCAGTTGAAACTTCTCACCCAATATCAAAACGGCCTGGTGCTGGTCACCGGTTCCGTCGGCAGCGGAAAAAGCACCACGCTGGCCGCGCTGGTCGACGAGATCAACAATCACCGGCAGGATCATATCATCACCCTCGAGGACCCGATCGAATATGTCATTCCTTCCAAGGGCTGCCATGTCACGCAACGCGAGGTCCACACCCACACGAAATCTTTTGGAAATGCGCTCCGCGGTGCCCTGCGCGAGGACCCGGACGTGATCATGGTGGGGGAAATGCGCGATCTGGAAACCATTTCGCTGGCGATCACCGCCTCGGAAACCGGCCACCTCGTGCTCGGAACCCTCCACACGAGCAATGCGGCCCGGACGCTCGACCGTGTGCTGGATGTTTTCCCGACCGATCAGCGCGACCAAATCCGGGTCATGGTGAGCGAGTCCCTGCGGGGGGTGATTTCCCAGCAGCTCATCCCCCGCGCGGACGGAACCGGACGCGCCCTGGCCATCGAGATTCTCATGAACACACCGGCCGTGGGCAACGTCATCCGCGAATCCAAGACCTTCATGCTGCCGGGAATCATCCAGACCGGACGCAAGCTTGGCATGAAATTGATGGATGATTCGCTCCAGGACCTGTTCGAAGCCGGCATCATCACCGCGGAGGAAGCGGTTTACCGGGCCGATCAAAAAAACCAAATGATGCAGATCACGGGACACCGCTGACATGGCCTATATCAATCAATTTTTTGATGTCCTCATCGAAACCGGAGCCTCCGACCTCCATTTGGGCGAGGGCCAGCCGCCGAAGATCCGCCGGCACGGGGAAATCATGCCGATCCGCGAGGACGTGCTGTCCCACGAGGAGATGAGTTTCATGCTCCAGGAAATCTGCGGCGAACGGAGTTGGCAGAAACTCGAGGAGACCGGCGATCTCGACTTCGCCTACGAGATGGATGAGGATAACCGTTTCCGCTGCAATTATTTCAAGCAGACGAACGGCTATGGGGCGGTGTTCCGGATCATTCCCACAAAAATCAAGACCCTTGAGGAACTTGGCGTTCCGTCCGTCATCAAGACATTCGGGCACATGCGGGGCGGGATCGTGCTGGTCACGGGACCCACCGGCTCCGGAAAGAGCACCACGCTGGCGGCGCTCATCGACTACATCAACTGCAATTTCTCGCGCCATATCGTGACCATCGAAGAACCGATCGAGTTCGTCCACCGGAACAAGATGAGCATCATCACCCAGCGCGAGGTGCCGGAACATGCCCCGACATTCCCCATCGGCCTCAAAGCCGCCCTCCGTGAGGATGCCGACATCGTGCTGGTCGGTGAAATGCGCGACCTGGAGACGATTTCGCTCGCGCTGACCGCCGCGGAGACCGGCCTGCTCGTTTTCGGCACCCTGCATACGAACAACTCGAGAAAGACCGTCGACCGCATGATCGACGTGTTCCCCAGCGACCAGCAGGCCCAGGTCCGCACCATGCTTTCCGCTTCTTTGCGCGGAGTCGTTGCCCAGCTCCTCATGAAGAAGCAGGACGGCAAGGGCCGCGTGGCCGTCAATGAGATCCTGGTGGTCAACAGCGCGGTCTCGGCGATCATCCGCGAAGGGGCGACCCAGAAACTTCAGGACGTCATTGTCGCGGGAAAGGGCGAAGGCATGCAGTTCATGGACGATGCGATCTCGGAACAATTGATGAACGGGTCCGTCTCCGCGCACGAAGCCTACATGAAGGCCATCGACAAGCAGCGGTTCAAACCGTTCCTGCCCCCGGAAGAGGAGGGACTTCTCAATGCGGCGGGTGTCCCGGACGATGTCGACCACCACGACTTGGGAAAAAAGCCGGTCGCTCTCCGGCCAAGGCATGCGACCCCGATTCTCAAGAAATAGAAACGTCCCGGCTTCGTCCCACGACGCCATCCTGCTGGTGGATATCAGCAATACTTTTGTCAAGCTCGCCCTGGCTCACGGGGAGCAGATCGGACGCGTCCACCGCCTTCCGACAAAAACTCTCCGGGCCGGGCAGATCCGCGCGATCACGGACGGGCATCGCCTGAAAGGCACCGTCGCGGCCTCCGTGGTTCCGGAAAAAAACCGGGAAGTGAACGCGGCCTGCGGGCCGGGAGTCTGCTGGGTCGGACCGGATATCCCACTCGGCGTGGGCATCGACTATCCCTCACCGCACGGCATCGGCGCGGATCGCCTGGCCAATGCCGCCGGCTGCAGGGCGCACTACGGGGTGCCTGCCATTGTCGTGGATTTTGGAACGGCGGTAACCTTCGATGTCCTCTCCGCGGATGGCAAATACATCGGGGGCGTCATTGCGCCGGGACTCAATGCCATGACCGAGTATCTGCACGACCGCACGGCCCTGCTCCCTCTCATCAAGCTGAGCGAGCCGGTATCGGCCGTCGGGCACTCCACACGTGGAGCCATGATCTCGGGCGCCGTTTACGGATATCGCGGACTGGTTTCAGAAATCATCCGCCAGGTAAGAAAAGAAGCTTTCCCGCGGAAACGCCCCAAAGTGATCGCGACCGGCGGTGATGCCGCCCTCATCGCCTCCGGCTCGGCGCATTTCGATGCCGTGGACCCGCTCCTCACGCTCAAAGGTCTTCTGGTCATCGCACACCTGAACCCTTGAAGTGACAAATCGTCAAAACCGAAAACCTCCTGAATTCCCCCAAAAGAGAATTTTCGGTTCGCCCAATGGGAGCCGTCTGATAATCTCAAGGTTCCATGGTCGAGCCTCCGCCTGCCATTCCGAAGAAGTTCCTCACCAATCAGGGTGAAAATACGCTGAGCAAGCGGCTGGAGAAGATTCTCCCCCAGACCCGGGACTTCGACTGCTTGGTCGGATATTTTTTCATCAGCGGTTTTTTTCGACTCTACCCGGCGTTGGAGCCTGTCGCGAAGATTCGGATTCTCATCGGCCTGAAAAACGAGCGAGTCGTCCACGGTCTCATCCAGATCGCCAACGATGGTCCCGTCGAGAGCGCGCCATCCACTGCCGAGATCAAGGCCACGTTTGGCGGCATGATGAAGAAGGAACTTGTCCAGGCGCAAGACACGATTGCCATCGAGACGGGCGTGAAAAAGTTCATCGATTGGATTCGTTCCGGCAAGCTGGAGGTGAAGCTTTACCGCGAGCAGAACATTCACGCGAAAGTCTATATCATGACCCCCGAGCGTCCGGTGGAGAGTGTGAACCACGGTTACGTCATCACCGGGTCGAGCAATCTTTCGCACAGTGGTTTGGAGGGAAATTTGGAATTCAACGTCCTTCTCGCGGAGCCAGAGGAGCACGACTACGCGCTACATCGATTCAATGAGCTTTGGAAAGACGCGGTGGATGTGAAGGACGTTCACGAGACGATCCTCGACATCGTGGAGAAGGAATCGCCATTTGCGTTTTTCACGCCTCACGAACTCTATCTCAAATTCCTCGCCGAATACTTCCGCGACTACATTGGAGATCGCTCAAAGCTGAACGCGGAAAACCTGCCGCAGAATTTCAAAAAACTGAGCTATCAGGAGGACGCCGTCTTCACCGCACAGCAGATGCTCAAGACCTATGGCGGCGTCTTCCTTGCGGATGTCGTCGGCCTTGGAAAAACCTACATCTCGGCGCTCCTCGCGCTCCAGCTCGATGGCCGCTGCCTCATCATTGCCCCACCGAGTCTCCTCGACGAAAATAGCCCGGGCTCATGGCCGCGCGTATTCAGGGATTTTTGCATTCCTGGTCACAAGTGCGTGTCCATCGGCAAACTCGAGGAGATCATTGAGCAAGGCGTCGAATTCTACAAATACGTATTCATTGACGAATCCCACCGGTTCAAAGGGGACTCAACGCAGCGTTATGAGCACCTCACGCGCATCTGCCAAGGCAAAGGTGTCGTCCTCGTTTCCGCCACGCCCTACAACAACACCCTGGATGACATCTACAGCCAGTTGAAGCTGTTCCAGCCGCCTCGCAACAGCACCATCCCCGGACTCCGCAATCTGGAGGCATTCTTCGAGCGGTTGCGCGGCCGCCTCAAGGGTCTGCACCGGATCGACAATGCCGAGGATTACGTCGCGGCGATCGAGCAGAACGCCCACGAACTGCGCGAACGCGTGCTGAAATATACCATGGTCCGCCGCACGAGGCGCGAGATTGAGGAGTTTTACGGCGATGATCTCAAGAAGCAGAAGATTTGGTTCCCGAAGGTCAGTGACCCGGTGCCACTGCTCTACCAGCTCAACCGCACAGAAAGCGCTGTCTTCACAAATACCTTGGAGTGCATCACAAGCTCGGATTTTCACTATTCCCGCTACCAGCCGTTGAACCCGCTTTACTACACCGGCCCGATTGAGGAGCGCGCCGTGCAGGGCCAGCGCAACCTCGCGACCTTCATGAAAATCCTTCTCGTGAAGCGGCTCGAAAGCAGTTTTCACGCATTTAGGGAAACGCTTGCTCGCTTCATCAAGTCCCACGAACTCGTCTTGCAGGCATTCGACGACGGTTTCGTCTATACGAGCAAGAAGCACAGCAACAAGGTGCTCGAATTCCTTGAAGAGTGGGATGACGACGCCATCGACATGCTCATCGCACAGGAAAAAGCCGAGAAGTTTGCGTCCGCGACATTCACGCCCGTCTTTCGCCAGCACCTCGAGTCCGACCTTGCCATTCTGCGCGGGATCCAGACTTCATGGAAAAGCGTCAAGCGCGACCCGAAGTGGATGGAATTCAGGCACCAGCTCACAACGACCCTTGCCAAGGGAAAGCTCGTTATCTTCACCGAGTTCGCCGACACCGCTCGTTACCTTGCCGACCGGATCAAAAAGGAAGTGGACTCCGGGACGCTGCTTTTCAGTTCCGCATCCAGCCCGGAGTTGCGCCGGGATGCCATTGCCAACTTCGACGCCAATTTTTCCTCTCCGGGCGATGACTACCGCATCCTCGTCACCACCGATGTCCTTGCCGAAGGCGTGAACCTTCACCGCTCCGCCACGGTCATCAATTACGACATCCCTTGGAACCCGAGCCGCATGATGCAACGTGTCGGACGCGTCAACCGTGTGGGCACCAGGTTCAAGACCATCTCCACCTACAACTTCTTCCCGACCGACGAAGGCAACGACGAGATCGCTCTCACCGAATCTGCCAAGTCGAAGATTCACGCTTTTATCACCCTCCTCGGCAACGACGCCCGTCTTCTCACCGGCGACGAGCAAATCACGTCGCACAACCTTTTTGACCGCATCAATTCCAAGGAATCGGCGGACGGTGGCGCGGAAGAGCAAAAGAGCGAGCTCAAATACCTGCGCCAGATTCTAGACGTGAAAGAGAAGCAGCCGGAGCTTTTTCAGCGCATCCTCGCCCTGCCCCGCAAGGCCCGCTCCACCCGATTCCACGCGCCGGAGCCGGGATCGGCAGAGCATCCCGATGAGGTCACGACGAGCCCGGACCGGCCGGCAGTTATCACTTGCTTCCGCCAAGACCGGCTCGACAAATTCTTCCGCTCACACGCCGACATCGAGCACGCCGAGGAACTCGACTTTTTCACTGCGGCCGAAACGCTCGAAACAACCCCGAACGAAAAACGGCAAGAGATTCCGACCGACCGGTTCTATCCGCTGCTCGACAAAAACAAGGAAGGATTCCAGTCCGCGACCACCCCCGGCGTTGAAACTCTGCTGCCATCGACGGCATCGGGCGGCGGAAATGAGGCCATCGTCTTGAAACGACTCCGCGCCCGCGCGTTTCGCAACTCGGATGCCCTCACGCCGGAGGAACGAAAGTTTGCTTCCTCAGTGTATCAGATTGTCGCCGACGGGCGCGTGGGCAAGGCCACGATCCGCAAGGTGAAGGAAGCCTTCGACAAAACCGACGATCCCATGGCGATGATCGCGATCCTCCGCAAGGAGATCGCCCGACAGTATCTTCTCGGTCCGACAAACCAGCCCGCCAAGAACATGCCGCAGGCTCCGCGCGAACTCATCCTTTCCTCGTATTTGCCTTGACGTTCGAGAAAGTAATGGTATGAAAGATGGTATGCAAACCATGACGCACCGCACGACCTTTGCGCTGGACGCAACCACGGCCCAACGCCTCAAGCGGCTTGCCGCCCACTGGCAGGTTTCTCAGGCCGAAGTCGTCCGTCGTTCCGTCGCGCAAGCGGAAAAACAAAACGAAACAGAAAAGCCTGATCCCGCCGCCATGCTGCGAGAGCTTTTTGCCACGGGCGGTGGGCTTGATCTGGAAAAGGGAAATGCCTATATCGCTGAAGTGTATGAAGACCGGAAGCATTGGAGGGGCGAGTGATCTGCCTGGATACAAATTTCCTGATCGGCGGAGTGATTGAGGCCCGACAGGAATCGCGTCATATTCTCGCCTGGTTCCAAGCCGGAGAGACGTTTTGCACGCCAGCTCCCGCTTGGTATGAGTTTCTCTGCGGCCCGGTGTCGCCAGCTCAAATCAATACGATGCGGGCTTTTCTCACCAAGGGAATCATCCCGTTCGAAGGCTCGCAGGCAGTGATCGCCGCCCGGCTTTTCAATGCGGTGGCACGCTCGCGCCGCTTGCGGGTGGATGCCATGATCGCCGCCACGGCCATCAGCCAAAAAACACGGCTCGCCACACTCAATACGGCAGATTTCAAGCTCTTTACCCCTCATGGGCTCGACTTGGCTACCCCGCTCGAACCTTGATGGACAAATCCACCGCCCAGCGCATCGTCGCCGGCACGTTCAAAGCCGCGTTCGACCGGGGGCGCTTCCGCGATTTCATCAACGAACTGTGCAACGGATTTGACGAGTCGAAGAAGCAGACCATGCAGGTGCCGGATGCCTTCAAGCCGCACGTCAGCTCCTGCCAGCGGCTCGGCACCTACAAATCCCCGGAGGGTGAGTTGGCGGACATTCTCATCGTCCACCTGACCGAGTCCTACAAACTCGAACGCACCCGCACCGCCCTGCGGGACTTCGTCGCCCACAAGCTCAAGCGGGACGAGAGTTACAAGGAGGCGGGGCTCGTCGCCTTTGTCTCCTCGGATTCCCAATCGTGGCGGTTTTCGTTTGTCCGCATGGAATACGAAACCAAGCGTGATCCGAAGACCGGGAAGATCAAACCCGAGGAACGTCTCACCCCGGCCCGCCGGTTTTCCTATCTTGTCGGGGCCGAGGAAGAATGCCACACCGCACAGACCCGCTTCCTGCCCCTGCTTCAGGACACTTCTACCCCGCCGACGCTGGCCCGGATTGAGGAAGCCTTCAGCGTCGAATCGGTCACCAAGGAGTTCTTCAACCAATACGCGGCTCTCTTCAAAAACACACACGAGGCACTCGACGCCATTGTCGCCAAGGACAAGGCGACCCGTGCCGACTTTGCGGCCAAGCACGTCTCCACTGTCGATTTCGCCAAAAAACTCCTCGGCCAGATCGTCTTCCTCTACTTCATCCAGAAAAAAGGCTGGCTCGGCGTGGCCAGGGGCGGGAAGTGGGGTGACGGGCCGAAGAACTTCATGCGCCAGTTGGCGGACAAGGCCGTTCGTGAAGACAAATGCCTCTTCAACGATGTCCTCGAACCGCTCTTTTATGACACCCTCGCCACCGACCGGGGGCACGATGCCTGGTGCAAAATCTTCCAATGCCGCATCCCGTTCCTCAACGGCGGCCTCTTCGAACCCCTCGCCGGATACGACTGGCAACGCACGAATCTCGGGTTTTCCAACGCCCTTTTCACCAATGAGGAACCGACCGGCCAAGGCGACACCGGGTCCGGCATCCTCGATGTCTTCGACCGCTACAACTTCACCGTCAACGAATCCGAACCGCTGGAAATCGAAGTCGCCATCGATCCCGAAATGCTTGGAAAGGTCTTTGAAAACCTCATCGAGGAAAACCGGCGCAAGGGCCTGGGGGCGTTTTACACCCCCCGCGAGATCGTTCATTACATGTGCCAGGAAAGTCTCATCAACTACCTGGATACGACCCTCAACACCCACACTGAGCCAATCCATGAGGGGAGGCGCACGCAAGCCTCCCTGTTTGGTGACACCAAGACCGAGCAAACGCTTCTGACCACATCGCGGCGGGAAGAACGCATTTCCCGCACCGACATCGAGACCTTCATCCGCGAGGGCGAGCAGGCGGCGCATTACGAAGCCGCCCGAAAGGACGGCACGGTCAGTTACGCCCGCAGGCTGCCCAAGCCCGTCGAAACCCACGCCCGTGCTTTGGACAATGCCCTCGCGAGTATCACGGTTTGCGACCCCGCCATTGGTTCCGGTGCCTTCCCGGTCGGGATGATGACCGAGATCGTCCGCGCCCGCATGGCTTTGAATCCGTATATGGTAGAAGCGGCGTCCCCGCCGCTTGGGTTTCTGGAAAGCGGCGGGGACGCCGCTTCTACTTCCCGCTCCCCCTACCACTTCAAACGCCACGCCATTCAGAACTCGATCTACGGAGTGGACATCGATCCCGGAGCGGTGGAAATCGCCAAACTCCGGCTTTGGCTCTCCCTCGTCGTGGACGAGGAGGATGTCCGGCAAGTCCAGACGCTGCCGAATCTCGATTACAAGGTGGTGGTCGGAAATTCGCTCCTCGGGGTGGAGAAGGACTTGTTCAACATCGAAGCCTTCAACAAGCTGGAGAAGCTGAAACCCCGGTTCTTCGATGCTTCAGACCGGGACAAGAAGGCCAAGCTGAAGGGAGAGATCGAGGCACTGATCCATGATTTGACCAACGGCAAGGAGATCTTCGATTTCGAGATTTATTTTTCGGAGGTATTCCATGCCAAAAAGGGTTTCGATGTGACTATTGCGAATCCCCCGTATGTGCCAATTAAGGATATTACGATGGCTGATAGGAAGATTTTTGAGCAATATTACGACTTCGCGACAGGGCGTTTTAACTTGTTCTACCTTTTTGTAGAACGCATCAAATTGCTGTCAGCGACTGATGGAACGAGCGCCTTTATTATTCCAGACCGCATTTTGCTCAACACTCAGTGCAAGGCCATCCGGCATTGGCTCTTGAATTCCAATACGCTCCTTGAACTCGTTTCATTTGCTGAACAGGTTTTTGAAACAGCAGTCGTTGATTCGATTTTATTGCTTTTCCAGAAGTCGTCTAGGAAGACAAATGTTACTCAAGCTCGACGCAAAGTTTCCGAAAAGGAAATTGTAAAAACAGCATTGCTAGAGATACCTTTTTCCTATTTTGAGTTATCCCCATCCTCACAATTTGACTTGAATTACAGCGCGCCTAAACACGGCCTCATTTCAAAAGTAAGAAATGCTTCCATTCTGCTTGAAACGATTTCGGATACTAGAGATGGAATTATTCAGGGCAAAGTTGAGGACCTGCTTTTTATCACTAAACCAATAGATATCGCGAGCAAGAAACTATTGTTTGGGGAAAACATCAACTCATACGCAATTCGTTTTGCAAATTATTGGGTTAATTATATTCCTGACGCTTTGATGCAAGAGGAAATCAAGCGCCGAGGTCCGGGCGTTCGTCCAGGGCTTTGGATGAGAGATGCTGCCATATTTGAACGGCCAAAAATTCTCACTCGCCAGACCGCCGATCGCATAATAGCTGCATTCGACGAAAGCCACTTTTACTACGCCAATACTCTACATGGAACGACAATTACCCATTCTGAATATGATCCTCGATATGTTCTCGGTGTCTTGAACAGCAAAATCACTACGTGGTTCTATCGCTCAAATACGGATGAGGAAGGAAAGGTCTTTGCTCAGATCAAGATCGAACTTCTGCGGAAACTTCCCATTCCTCAGTCTGACAAAACTGCACAAAATCAAATCGTCAAACTAGTCAAGGAAATTGAGGAAGCTAAGGCCTCGGATCCCGCTGCAGATACTTCCAAACAGACATCACTAATCAATGCCACCGTCTATCGTCTATACAATTTGACCCCCGAAGAGATCGAGATCGTTGAATCCTCAGCGAAATGAACCCCAACCACATTGGCCCCGAGCGGGTAGAGACACCATGATCACACGACTTAAAATCAACGGCTTCAAGAATCTGCAGGATGTCGATTTGTATTTCAGCGAGTTCACCTGCATCGCGGGGCCGAACGGGAGCGGGAAGTCGAATCTCTTTGATGCCATCCAGTTTTTGAACCTCACCGCCTCGAGAACCATCCTTGAGTCGGCGCTGGCAATCCGGGGAGACGGCGGCAAGGCATCGAACCCGGAGCATATTTTCTGCCATGGTGGCGAAAAGGGAAAACGCCAGATGGATTTTTATGTCGAAATGATCGTGCCGCCCGCCGCGCAGGATGATTTGAATCAGACGGCGAAGGCCACGTTTACATTTCTCACCTATGAGCTCTCCATCGCGGAACGAGCAACTCCCGGAACCAATATGCCGCTGGAGATCGTGAAAGAACAGCTCAGCTACCACCCATGGACCAAGGCGACCAAGCTCCTGCACTTCAAAAACTCCCCGGCTTGGCGTGCCAGCCTCAAACAAAAAGGCGAAGGAGGAGGCCGGCGGGATTATTTTATATCCACCATCGAAGAGGACCATGAGCGCGTCATCCGGCGCCATCAGGATGGCGGGAGTTCCGGCAAACCCTTCCCGGCCCTGGCGAAAAACCTTCCCCGCACCGTGCTCTCCACGGCCAATGCCTCGGAGTCACCGACCGCGCTTTGCGCGAAGCGAGAAATGGAGTCGTGGCGATTTCTCGCCCTGGAGTCGTCCAGCCTCCGCGCACCCGACAGCTACAACGAGCCGACGTCCATTGATGTGCACGGCCGCCACATGCCCGCAACGCTCCACCGCCTGATTGATTCCAAGACCGATGGCCGACAGGTTGCCGCCCGGCTTGCCGGACGGCTCACCGAATTGGTTGAGAACGTGAAAAGCATCCAGCTCGACGAGGACGCGGTGCGGGAAGCCTACTCGATTGTCGTAAACGACCACTCGGGAAATGCCATCCCGGCCCGAGGGCTGTCCGATGGCACCCTGCGATTTCTTGCGTTGGCCATTCTCGAAGAAGATCCGCTGCTGACCGGCGTCATTTGCCTCGAGGAGCCGGAGAACGGCATCCACCCGAAACGCATCCCCGCCATGATCGCCCTCCTGCGAGACATTGCCGTGGACCCGGTGGAAGAGTGTGGCGAAGACAACCCCCTGCGGCAGATCATCATCAACACCCACTCCCCGCTTGTGGTTTCGGAGGTGCCGGATGACAGTTTGATGATCGTGGTTGACCGGGCGAGGCGATACGAGGAAAGGCTCATCCAAGTGCCCACATTCATCGGCTTGCCGAAGACATGGAGACAGGAAATCACCGGCGACGCGATCTCCCGCGGTTTGCTTCTGCCCTACTTGAACCCTATTCAGGCAAATTCCAAAGACCAGAGAAATTCCCGGCGCGTGGCGGATCGGGAGGATTTGCAGATGCTGCTCCCGAACCTTGAGAAAACCCCGGAATGAAGAAGTTCACCCTGCTGGCCGACGGAACCTCCGACCGGGCACTTCTTTCTGTCTTGAGGTGGATGCTGTCCCAACATCACGGAAACCTTGAGTGGATCGGACAGACCGCAGAAGTGCAAAACCTGCCTAAAAAACCCAAGGGACTCGCGGGTCGCATTCGCGCAACTTTAGAACTTTTCCCGGCAGACGTTCTGTTTGTTCACCGGGACGCAGAAAAGGAATCCCCCGACAGGCGAAGGGAGGAGATCGCATCGGCGTTTTCTGAAGTCAAAGTGGCGGCGTCTCCTGTTCCCATACCCGTGATTCCCGTCCGGATGACCGAATCATGGCTTCTGATTTCGGAGGCAGCCATTCGCGGGGCATCGGGCAATCCGGGCGGACGAATTGCTCTTCAGGTGCCCGCCATCAGAAACTTGGAAGGAATCCCGGATCCAAAAGAGGTTTTGAAGAACCTTTTGATTGCAGCCAGCGAACTGAAAGGGAGAAGGCGGAAAAAATTCCACTTTCCCGAGCATCGCGCCCGAGTTCCTGATTTCATCGAAGATTGGAGCGTGATTCTACAGATTCCGTCGGCAGCCAGAGTTTATGATGATATCGCCTCGCTGGAATTTCACGAAAAGACAATCGCCAGCAGCCCATGAGTCTGGCCGAGGGGGAAAGCGCCTTCGGAAGTCACCGCTCTGACCCGAAGGGTTTAAGAATCGCTTCTGTCGCAAGAAAAATCGCACATTTTTCTCAGCCTCTGATGGATATTCCTCTGCGGCGTCTGTAAGATAAGACCATGAACCGGCGCTCGCGCACACTTGATCTCGGCTCTTCCAGCACAGGCATCAGGCCCTGGATTCTTCCCGCCCTGGTCCTGTCGCTGCTTTTGCATGTCCTCTTCTGGATGTGGTCCAACAAGGTGACCATCAACCCGCTGAGCGGTGTGGACTATGATCCCAACCCGCCCCGGCGGTTTGAGCTCAAGAGCGTGGATCTCGACCCCCGCCTGCGCAACCCCGCCCCGGCCGAGGCCAGGCGCGTTGCGACTTCCCCGGTCGCCGTAAAGCTTCCCGACGAGCAGGTCGCGCTGGAAAAATTTTCCGGCGACCAACCCATTCTCCCGCCGGCGCCGAAGCTGGACAATTCCATCCTCTCCGAGACCCCGAAGCTCTCGCCGCCCTCCCTGACGAGTGCCCTGCAATCCGTGCAATCCAAGGATGCCGCATTTCCGGACGACCGGGCGCTGGCCAGCGAGTTGCTTTCCGAAAAGCCGTCCCTCAGCGAAACCCCGGCAGTCCAACTGCCCGGCCCGGGATTTGAAAAGGGCGTGAAGTCCGCCGGGGGAGGCTCGCCCGGCGTGGAAAAGGGGTTCAGCAACCTCGACGATTTGCTCGCCCAGACCGGCCCCCTCACCCCGGAGACAGCCCCGATCCTGATGCCCACCGATCTGCTCTTCGACTACGATTCCCCCGGTCTCCGCATGGAAGCTCTCGAAAGTCTCCAGAAACTCGGCCGCCTCATCCAGCGCAATCCCGGCGCGCGATTCCTCATCGAAGGGCACACCGATGCTTTCGGCTCCGACGAATACAACCTCGAACTCAGCCGCAAACGCGCCGAATCGGTCAAGGCCTGGCTGACAGAAAGCCTGGGGCTCCGCGGCGACGCCATTCAAACGATCGGCTACGGGGAATCCCGCCTCCTCGTCCCGGAAAATGGCACCATCGGACAGCAACAGATCAACCGACGCGTCGAGATTGTGATCCGCGCTCCGGAATCATGATTTCCTCCAACGAACAAAAACTCGAAAGAACAGCGCGCGACCTCTCAGAACGGACGAATCGGAAACGGGATGACCCGATCACGATTTTCAAGGGTTTCCGGAAAGTGGAGGAACAAAGGCTCCGGATGTGGCACAACGCGGGCGGCGGCGGACGGGAAATCACCCGCCAACGCTCGGATCTCGTCGATATTCTTTTCCGGGAACTCTTCGGGGGCGTGGTCGCTTCCCACGCTTCCAAAGGCCTCTCCGGCAGGCTCTGTGTCGCGGCCTTCGGAGGTTACGGCCGCCGGGAGCTCACGCCCTTCAGCGATGTGGACATCCTTTTCCTCCAGGGCAGCCCCAGGCAGGACAAGGAGGTCGAGGAGATCATCCGTCAAACCCTCGTGCTCCTGTGGGATCTCGGGTTCAAGGTCGGGCACGCGACACGCACGATCGCGCAGGCGGTCAAAAAATCCAACGAGGACATGATCACGAAGACCTCGATGCTGGAGTCGAGGTTCCTTGCCGGCGAGCGCGAGATCTTCCTCCGCTTCAAGGAACGGTTCCAGGAGGAATGTGTGCGCGGACACGAGAAGGAATACATCGCCTGGCGGCTGAACAACCAGGCGGACCTCCGGCTCAAGCACGGGGCGAGCGTGTTCCTCCAGGAGCCCAACGTGAAAAATGGAGTCGGCGGCCTCCGCGACTACCAGAGCCTCCTTTGGATCTCCCATTTCAAGCTGGGACTGATGACGACGGCCAAGCTTGTCGAAGCCAAAATCCTGCGTGAAACCGAGCGCCGCCCGCTCGAAAACGGTTACGATTTCCTGCTGAGAACCCGCACCGAGATGCACTACCTGAATCAGCGGGCTGCGGACACCCTCACCCTCCAGCTCCAGGGAAAAGTCGCCGTGGCGTTCAATTACCAGCAGAAAACCATCCTCCGCAGAGTCGAGGCCTTCATGAGGGATTTTTACAGCCACACACGGAACATCCATCTTCTCACCGATGCCGCCCTCCAGCGGATGGAGGCAAGGCCGGCCCAAAAGCCGGCCGGCCTGCTCGGCATGTTCGGAGCAAAGCCGAAAACCGAAAAGTTCGACGGATTCCTCGCCCGGCGGGGTCTCATCGAGCCGGAGTCGCGCGAAATCTTCCACGACGACCCGTATCGGATGATCCGGGCTTTTCACCATGCCCAGGTTCGCCAGCTCGGGTTCCATGCCGAGCTTTCCGACCTCATCCGCCGCCGGCTGCCCCTGGTGAACAGGACGTTCCAATATGCGCGCGCCGCGCGGGAGACGTTCTTTGCCATCCTGTCACGAAAAGGCGAGGTCGGCCCGGTTCTGCGGCTGATGCACAATCTCGGGTTCCTGGGACGCTACGTGCCGGAGTTCGGGGCGCTCGACTGCCTTGTCCAGCACGAGTTCTACCATCGCTACACCGCGGACGAACACACCCTGGTCTGCATCGAAAAACTCGATGCCATGCTCTTTGAGGACTCCGAAAAGCTGAGCGGATACCGGAAGATTTTCCAGAAAATCGAGGATCCGGCGATCCTCTATCTGGCGCTTCTTCTCCATGACACCGGCAAGGCGGCGAACGAACGCAACCACGAGGAGGCCAGCGCCACCCTCGCTCACAAGGTTGCCCGGCGCCTCCAGTTGTCCCCGGAACGGCGGCGCATGCTCATCACCCTCGTGGACTCGCACTACGTGCTTTCCAAAATGTCGCAATCGAGAAACCTGGAAGATCCCGCCACGATCGAGGAGTTCGCCCGCATCATCCTCGACCGGAAAAACCTCGATGCGCTCATGCTCATCACCCTCGCGGACGGGATGGGAACCAGCGACCAGAACTGGTCGGATTGGAAGGAGGCTCTCGTCTGGTCGCTCTACCGCAAGACCTGCCAATTCCTCGAAGGCGGCCCCGCGGCCGTGCAGGAACTCCGGCGCAACCGCGAGGAGCGGCAGCAGGCGATCCTCCGCAAGCTCGGACGCGATTTCGCCGAGGAAGCCGGAGCCCATTTCCAGTTCATGCCGGACAGGTATTTCCAGATGTTCGAATACGAGGAAATCGCCGCCCACCTCCGTCTCTTCCGCACATTTTTTGAAAACCAGAGGAAGGAAGGGGCTCTCTCGCTGGCTCCTGTCTTTCACTGGGTTCCACGCCCGGAGCAAAGCCACAGTGAAGTCTGGGTGTGCGGATGGGACCGCCCCCGCTTGCTGGAGCGGATCGCCGGCGCTTTTCTTTCCGCCCAGATCAACATTCTCAGCGCCGACATTTTTACGCGGAGCGACAACCTTGCCCTCGACATTTTTCATGTCGCCAGCACCCAGCATCAGCCGGTCACCAGCCAGAAGGATATCGACCGCGTGGAAACCCGCCTCGCCGACTCGCTGACTGTCGAGGATTTCGATTTCACGCCGCTGATCAACAGGGAAGCCCGCCTGCGGACCTACCGGCTTTCGCAGGATTTCGACCTCCCCACCCGCATCACGATCGATAATTCCTCGCATCCGATCTACACGCTGCTGGACATCCAAACCCCGGACCGGCTCGGCCTGCTCTACGATCTGCTGCGGGCGATGGGCTCGGCCGGGCTGATCATCGAGCTTTCCCGGATCACCACGGAGATGGATGTCGCGATGGATTCCTTCTACATTCACAGCAAGGACGGCCAGAAAATCGCCGACGCGGCGGCCATCAGGCGTCTCCACCGGCTCCTGCAACGCGCGGCGGTGAAAGTCGAGGGCTGACCCGCGTCTCGGACCCGCGCGCAAAGGGGCCGGGAGTCTCCTGCCACTTGAAAAACCGAGCGGACCGCGTAGATTGAACACCATGAAATCTCTGATCACCGCCGCCGCGCTCATGGTTTCCCTGCCATCGATGGTGCCCGCAGCACAAACCCCGCCGGCCGCTCCGCCGGGAGCCCTGCGGCAGATGAATGATTCGTTTTCCGGTGTTTTTGAAAAAGTCGCCCCGGCGGTGGTCGTCATCGAATCCCAAAGCCCGGTCCAGGCTCCCATCTCCGGTCTCCCGCAGGGCCTGGAATTTTTCCTCCGCTCTCCCGACGGCAAACCGTTCGGGGAATATCCGAATGTGGGCACGGGATTTTTGTTCCGCGCGGACGGATACATCCTCACGAATTTCCATGTGGTGGGAAACGCCGGGGCCATCTCGGTCAAGCTGCACGACGGCAGAAAATTCCCCGCGACCGTGGTCGGGGGCGACGAGCGGAGCGACGTGGCGGTCCTGAAGATCGAGGGGGATCATTTTCCCGTGGCCAACCTGGGCGACAGTGACGCTGTGCGTGTCGGGGAATTTGCGTTCGCCATCGGCACTCCCATGGAACTGCCCTACACGTTCACGGTCGGAGTGGTCAGCGCCAAAGGCCGCAATTTGCAAATCGGTGGGGGCTATGAATTCATCCAGACCGATGCGTCCATCAACCCGGGAAACAGCGGCGGTCCCCTCTGCGATATCGAGGGCCGCGTCGTGGGGATCAATGCCCTCATCAGCGGCACCAACCGCGGGCTCGGCTTCTCGATTCCCATCAATACGGCAAAAAGTATCGCGGACCAGTTGATGACCAAGGGCCGCGTGGTGCGTCCGTGGCTGGGAATCGGCATCGCCGGCATCGAGGAATCTTCCTACCTGCAAAGGCTGTTCCCGGGCGTGCCGAAGGGGGTCGTCGTGAGCAGCATCGAGGAGGGGGCCCCGGTGGAATCCAGCGATTTGCAGGCCGGAGATGTCATCCTCAAGGTGGATGGATCGGAGGTGTCCATGGCCAGCGACCTCCAGCACGAAATCCTTTCAAAAAAGATCGGCCAGAAGGTGCAGCTCGAGGTTTGGCGCGCGGGCCGTACGGCCCGCGTCGACGTCATGACCGGCGAACAGCCGGATCCCCTGGTCCGGGTCTCGAC
>Ga0172380_10002084_pt1 | contig 32413 bp, 52 predicted proteins | sample Leawe162metaG_FD_119747 | JGI IMG/M metagenome (GOLD analysis project Ga0172380, IMG submission 119747) | Leachate microbial communities from a municipal landfill in Southern Ontario, Canada - Leachate well 162 metaG | ecosystem: Engineered > Solid waste > Landfill > Unclassified | place... | reverse complement strand
GACTTCGCGCAGGTGTCCCAATGACCCCGCGCCCCTCCATCGCCTCCCGCCTCCGCGCTCAAGACGCGCCCACCCGCCGCCCGACCCCCTCGGAGGAGCTCGACGAGCTCTGCGAGATGGCGCTCGACCTCGGCGCGCTGAGTGACCCTCGGGTCGCGGCGCTCGTCGCGGAGCTGACGGCGACGTTGCCGGTGGGAGGTGCGGCGTGAGCGACAGTTTCAACGCGATTCGTGCCTGCGCAATTGCACTGCTCGCTGGAGCGGTTCTGCAAGCCGGTGGCGTCAGCGCAGGCAACGGCGAGGTCATAGACTGGCGCACGGTCAAGAGCGGAGAGACGCTGACGCGCAGCGCGGACGCATTCGATGTCGCTCAGCTCTTTGTGACGCTCGTTGGGCCGGAACAGGCCATCGTCAGCATCAAGGGCGATGTGGCTGACGCGCCTGCGTTTGAATCGCCGAAGCCGAGAATCAGTGCGTACATGGCCAACGCATCCGGCGCCCGGCGCAGGTCATTCGACGCAGGGCCATTCCGCGTCTTCGTTGAGCCCCATGATGACGACGACGCTGCGCAAGCTGCGTTCGTGGAGCGCCTTGCGCGACTGACGGCGACGCTGCCGGGAGGTGGGCGGTGAGCGCGGTGATGACGCCCGAAGAGATCGTCAGGGCATGGGTCGGAGTCGAGGAACGAATGGGCAAGCACTGCCTCGCGCACCCGGAGCCGTACGACAAGTGCCCGGCAAGCGTTCAAATGGAGTGGTCCGCTCTCTGCGCGGAACACCAGGCGCTCTACGAGCAGATGCGCGCATGGGTCGCCGCAAACGGCGGTGGCCGATGACCGCCGCCCTCAACCTCGACCTCGTCTCCCTCGCCGTCATCGACGACGGCACCACCTACGAGATCGACGAGCCCATCCACCGCGAGGCGTTCTCCGAGCGCGTGCGGGACTACCTCGTCGACCGCTACGGCCACGAGGCGGACGGGGTGACGTTCATCGTCGTGTGCGCCGAGCGACTGAAGCTCTATCGGCGCACGCGTTCGTCTTGCCCGCCGTGGTGGAGCTACCGCGTTCTCGTCGAGCGTGGGTTCAACGGTACGTCGTGGGTCGAAGAGATTTCAGACGGAGTGCGCTCCGATACGCGCAACGACCAGCACCCGGTACCTGAGGTATCCCCATGACCCTCTACGACGTTACCTACGTCAACGCCGACGGCATCCGCGTCACGTTCACCCGCGAGTTCCGCTCCGCGGTCGTTGCGGTGCGCTGGCTCGCGATCAACGCGCCGCACATGGCCGGTGCCACGGTGCTCCCGACGAAGGGCGCGGGGGAGATCGCCAAGGCGCTTGGGGTGGAGATCCCGGAGTGCCGGCGGAGGGCGTCGTGATGAAGCCCACGAAGCTCACGCCGGAGCAGCGGAAGGCGCTCGCAGAGATTCGCCGCGATGAGCGCGCATTCCTCGCCGAGGAGAAACGGCAACATCAGGAGCGTGCGCGCATGGCGAAGCTTGCCAAGCTCCTCGCGCCACTGCGCAATCCGGGTGGAGGCACTCGTGTCTCGCACAAACGCATGGGCGAGAAGTACTTCACCTGCGTTCGGTGTCACCTGCCGACGACGCAGCAAGATGAGTCGCTTCCGGAGGGCACGGCGACGTGCGAGTGCAAGTGACCACCCCCCAGATCTCCAAGCTCACCGCCGAGATCGCCCGGCTGCGTGGGCAGCGGAACGAGCTCGGGAGCGCGGTGGAGGCGCTGACGGGGTCCATCACCGGCTACATCATCAAGACGCGAAACGACCTGTACATCAACGATGAGGGCGAAACCACAACGCTGCTACGTTGCGCCCGTCGCTACAAGCCCGAGGACTTGCGCAAGGCGCAGATCCACTCCGAGGCGTGGCCGAAGTCCCGCATCGTGCGGTTGGTTCGGAGGACGAAGTGATCCACTACGTATCCGGGGGCTTCTTCCTCGCCGTCTTCGTCGGCGACTACAGCGACTCCGTGGCTCGCGGCAACGCGCTCTCCCGAGGCGACGACATCTCCGCGCGGCGCGGCGTTGCGGGACCGCGCAGCATCCACGACGACAGCCGGTGCAACCGCGCGCCAGGGCTCGCGGGGTGCAGCTACGTGTGCGGCAACGCCCCCGCGTTCGTCGAGACGGAGGACACCGAGTGGGTGCGGGAGGGATTCCACGAGTACCCGATGGGTGGCCGCTCGTAGAGCGCCCCGGAGTTCGCTGGCCATGCCCCCCCTTGGCCCGCTGAGCTCCGAGGCGCCCTACGGGATGTGACCCGTCAATCACCACCAGAGGAAACGAACATGGCTAACTGGCGAATCGCAGGCAAACCGGAGGGCGCCGAGCCCGAGGTGGGCAAGACGTACAAGTGCATCCACACTCGCAAGGGCGAATTCTGGTTCAAGGTGACATCGATCAGCGACATCTGGGCGCGCGGCGTCGTGACCGACGGCGTCGCCAAAGCGATCATGTCCTACAACGTGTCGTATGAAGGCGACGAGATCGCCGTGCGCGACACCCTCTGCACTCTCGTGGAAGTTGGTGAGTCATGAGCGACCTCGTCAAGACCGAGACCACCACCCTCGCGCCCCCTCCCGAGCGCGCCTCGCAGACCATCGCCATGCAGCTTACCGAGATGGCGCGGGACAAGACGCTGGACGTGACCAAACTCGAGGCGCTGCTCAAGATGCAACGCGAGATGGCCGCGGAGGAGCAGCGGACCTCGTTCCGCGCGGCGCGCGCGCGCCTGCAGGCGAAGACGCAGCAGCTCACCAAGCACGGAACGATCGACACGGGGTCGCGCAAGTCGCGCTTCCTCCGCCTCGAGGACATCGACCACGCGATCAAGCCCCTGCTCGCGGAGGAGGGCTTCTCGTTCTCCTTCGACTCGTCGCCGGGCCCGGGCAACGCCGTGACGTTCACCGCCGAGCTGGCGCACAAGGATGGCTACGCGGAGACCAAGACGCTCACGCTCCCCATCGACAACGGCGCCGGCCGCAGCGCGGTGCAGGCGATGGGGTCCACCGTCTCGTATGCGCGCCGCTACCTCATCGAGATGCACCTCAATATCGTGAAGAAGGACGAGGACGACGACGGGCGCGGAGGCCCGCTGCCGCTCACCGCGGAGCAGCTCGAGACGCTGCAACGCGAGCTCGCGGAGGTGAACGGTGACGAGCGAGCGTTCCTCGCGGTGTACGGCGGCACGTGGGACAGTATCAGCCAGGCGAATTTCAAGGCGGCGAGAGGGCAGATCGCGCGGAAGAAAGCGCAAGGTGCGAAGTGAAGTCGACCGAGACCATCGAGCTGAGCGACGAGGATCTTGTGGATGCGATCACGATGTGGCTTGGGCGAAAGCGTATCCAGGAACGCACCGTGTGGAAGGTGAGCCTGGGCGTCCGCGAGGTGTCGCACCACCCCAGCGAGATCGACCGGCATTTCGTGCCCCGCATCACCGCCACGAGGGAGCTGCCATGATCCACCACACCGTAGAACAGGGCACCGACGCGTGGATGAAATTGCGCGCCGGCATCCCCACCGCCTCCCAGTTCGACCGCATCATCACCGCGAAGCGCGCCGAGCTCTCCGCGCAGCACACGAAGTACCTCGCGTGGCTCGTCGCTGAGCGCCTCCTCGGGCGCCCGCTCGACCAGCCCTACACGATGCCCATGCAGAACGGCAAAGAGTGGGAGGCGCGCGCGGTCGCGGCGTACGACTTCTACGTCGGCGTCGAGTCGACCCCGTGCGGGTTTGTCACGAACGACGCGTGCACGATCGGCGCGAGCCCCGACCGCTTCGTCGGCGACGATGGGCTCCTCGAGATCAAGTGTCCCGAGGCGCACACGTACATGGCCTACATGCTCGGCATCGAGAGCCCAACCGGGGAGGCGTACCGCGCGCAGATTCAGGGGCAACTCTGGGTGTGCGAGCGCGAGTGGGTCGACTTCATGGCATTCCACCCCGAGCTGCCTCCGATGGATCCGATCCGGGTGGTGCGCGACGAGGAGTTCATCGGGAAGCTGAGCGCCGCGGTGGGGGACTTCTCCGCGCGGCTGGAGGAAGCGGTCGCGATGCTGCGAGCGAAGGGAGACATGCCATGACCACCCGACCCATCGTAATCCGCACACCCGAAGTGCTCGCCACGTGCGGGCCGGTGTATTTGTTCGAGGACGCCGGCGGTAGACAGGCGAGCGCGTCGAGAGTCGGCGCATTCTACGGGCACGAGTTGTGGCCCGACCAGGTCGAGTTACAGCCGGCCTACGACTGGAACGAGACGCTCCTGTCAAAGTCGACAGGAAGCAAGCAATGCAAGTGCGCGTGCTGTCGCGCGTTCCGCAAGCACCGCGAGCTTGCGAAGGGGGACCGATGACCATCGATACCAAGTTGGGACGGGAGTTGCTGGGGAAGGCGACCGGTGGCGAGTGGGGCGTCACGCACGGCGGCTCATGGGACATCATCAATGGCGAGGAGCGGAGCCTCACGTACGCCTACGTTGACAACAATGCGAACGGCGAGCGCATCCTGCCGAACATGAGCGAAGATGACGCGCGATGGATCGCCTGGGCGCGGAACAACGCCGAAGCGCTTCTCACCGCAGCTGAGCAACTCACCGCCGCCCAGGCTCGCGTGAAGGAGCTGGAGGCGGAACGAGACGAGGCGATGGCCGACGCGCGTCGACAAGCGGGCATCGTCGCCGGCATGGACGTCGAGGTGCAGGGCGCGATGGCGGACCTCGACGCGGTGAAGGAGCAACTCACCGCCGCGAAGCGCCGCGCCGACGAGGCGGAGCGCGAACTCAAGGTGTTGCAGGATGCCGCGCGGGTAGCGGTCGACGTGTTCGACGAGGACGACCGCAGCACCACGGGCGCCGAGCGTCTCCAAGATGCGATGGCGGATCTCGATGTCGCCCTCGCCGGGAAGGGTGAAGGACGATGAAGTGCTGGTGCCGAAGGTGCGGCGGAACGGGGCGCGTGGATTTGCCTCCGGCGTACGCGCGGACCTACGCGCTCGTTCGCGGTGGGTGGCGCACGGCGTCGGAGATCGCGAAGCAGGACGGGTGCTCTTCGACCGCTGCGATCAACCGACTGGAGAAGCTTCGCGAGTGGAGGCTCGTTACCCGTCGCCGAGTCGAGCCGCGGGGGTACGAGTACTCACTCGCCGGGAAGGGTGGTGGGTGATGGGCTACCTAAACCTGATCATCAAGGAACGAAAGTACCGGCAGGACCAGGCAACCGATCGATACCTGTGGGAGCAAGAGCAACGCCACCGCCGCGATCACGACCAGACGGATCGGGAGCGCAACGAGCGTAGGGAGGCAGAGCAATGACCATCGATACCAAACTGGGACGGGAGTTGCTGGCGGGCCGATGGGCCGTGTACCCGTGGTGGTCGGTGCGCACCACCGAGACCGACTCCTATATCGCTTACGGTCCAGAGGCGGAGCACCTCCCCCTCGCTTCGGGAGTACCGCATGACATTGCGGAGCGCATCGTGTGGCTCCACAACCACGGGGAAGAGCTGCTCGCGGCGGCGGAGCAACTCACCGCCGCCCAGGCTCGCGTGGCGGAGCTGGAGTCGCTCAACCGTGCCGCTGGCGAATTCGCTGCCGCGCTCATCGACAAGGCGCTTGAGGACGCGGCCGCCGAGAAGCGCCGCGCCGACGAGACGGAGGCGAAGCTCCGTGGCTTGGAGGCTGAGGCGCGCGCGGACAAGGCGCTCATCAAGCGAATCACGCGCGTCTGCGACGAATGCCCAGAGGAGGGGCACTGCGAACGGTGCGACGGCGCAGGCGTGGTGCCCGTCGACCCGCAAGCGGAAGCGGAGTTGCAGGCATGCATCGACGGGTTCCCCGATGACATCGACGGCTCTCAGATGCCGCACCAGATGCTTGCGGAGTTGGTGGGCCAGCGCGACGCCGCGAACGAAATGCGAGCGCGCGCCGAACAGACGTGCGCCACAACGCTGGCACGCATGCGCGAGGAGAAGGCGGAGCTTCGCAAGCGCGCTGAGAACGCGGAGGCGAAAGCGGTTCAGTACGAGCGCGACTGGTACGACGCCAAGAGCGAGTTCGGTGAAGCCACGAGCAAGCTTCGTGCGGCAGTGCGCGAAGCGGAGCGTGAGCGGGAGGAGATGCGGGAGGCGCTGGACCGCATCGCGTCAACGTCGGTCGATGTGTCAACGTAGGGTCGGCTCGCGCTCCGGATCGCCGTCATGGTCCGCATCGCCCGCGCCGCCCTCGCCGGGAAGGGTGGTGGGTGATGGTCGTCGACATCGGCAAGGAAGTGGCGGCAATGCGAAAAGCGATGAAGGCCATCTATGACAAAGCAAAGCGCGCGGGTGTAGAGCGCCCGGAGATCCCCCGCCCCTGGTGGATTTTCACCCTCCCCACCGACCACATCCCCGGCGTGACTACGCCACCACCCAGCTCGGCAGCCTGCCCATCACGTCCCGCTGGACCACGTCCACGTCGACGATGACCCCGGCGATCGTCGTGTTGAACGGACGCATCTGCGTCATGCAGTAGTCGCACCTCGGTGCCGCGGCGCGTCCGTCGCGGTCGATCTCCCGCGAGCACGAGTCCCAGTAGCGCGTCACCTTGAGCCGGTAGAGCTCCTCGCTCGTGAGCACGCAACCGGCGCCGACGTACAGCCCCGCCTCGTAGCCGCCGGCTTGAATCTGCCCGGCCCACGCGTTGATCTTCGCGATGATGGCTGCGGGCGGGTCCGTCTCGCCCTCGAGGTCGAGCCACACGGTGCACCCCTCCGGGATCGACAGCGCGCGCAATGCGGCGACGGCAGACATGCCGTTGTAGTGCTTGGCGAACGTCACCGGCATGAACGCCAGCCCGGCGCTCAGGATCGCGCACAGCTCCTCCGCCGTGACGCTGCCGAGGTAGCGCACGGCGAACTGCATGCCCTCGCGCTTGAGTCCCGCAGCGGTCGTCGGCGTCAGTCGCTGCACGGTGTCGACACCGAGAGCGAAGCATCGGGCGGCGGTGGCGATCATTGCATGGCCCTCGCCTGCGCATCGGAGATCCGGCGCTGCATGATGACGAGGCGAGCCAGGCGGTCCTTCTCGTCCTCGGTGCGCACAATGGCGATGATGTCCGCGAGGAGTTCCGCGATCAGTTCGGCCCAGATCACGGGCACCCCGAGTCGGTGTCGACGCCAATGCGCTTGTCGGCACCGCACGCGCACGCCTGGTACGCGTCCCAGTCCAGGCGCCCGGCGTCCAGCGCGCTCGCTCGGCACACGGCGAGCTCTGCGGCGTAACCACCCACCTTGGCGGCGACCGCCTCATCGCTGGCGTGCGCGCACGCCAGCACGGGCAGGCACGCGACAACCCACACGGCGAGAGCGGCAGCGAAGCGCTTCACGGCTTCACCGGGGGCAGGCTCTTACCCTCCTTCTTCGTCGGCCCCTCCACGGGGAACGTCTCCTCGACGGTGACGGTGCTCGTCGTCGTCTTGGGCGCGTCGAGCGGCGAGCCCTTGAGCATCGCTGCGATCCCTCCTGCCCCGCCGAGCGCCGCAAGGACTTGCAGGAGCGTGTTGCCGTGCCCGAGAGCGATCACGGCGACAACGAGCGCGAGCCCGCCGAGCGCCAGAACCACGTGCTGCCAGTCGAGTTTCATTCTTCCCTCCGAGCATCCTTCACCGCCGGCATCGGCGGCGGTGACATCTTCCGTGCAGTCTGCACGATCTTGGCTCGCGCCTCGCTGAGTCGCGTGTCGAGCGTGCGCCAACCCAGGCCGACGAGCCCGAGCACGAGCAGTTCGATGATGTGCCAGGGGTCCACTACGCACTGCCCCATGAGTAGATGTCGAAGTAGATCGTGACGTCTGCGCTCACGGTGCCGTTGTTCGTCAGCGTGAGCCGCGCATTCGTGGTCGAGATCGAGAAGGATGCCACCGAAGGCCCTCCGCCCACGAACCCGGCATCCAGGCCCTCGGAACGCGCCGCCGCCGTGTCGGTAGACGACATTGGGTTGATGCTCCCAGTCAGAGCGGTGAGCGCTGACACCGTACCGCCCCTGTTGGCGTAGGAGCCCTCGGCGTATAGCGACCCGCTAGGCGTGGATGGGTCGGTCGCATTGCTCATGAACACGCGCGCCTCGATGCGGCAGCTTCGGCCGGTGGGGATTGGGACGTCCGCGGTGAATGTGCCGCCCGAGTTCGCGGCGGTGCCTGCAACTACCTTCGCGTCATGAATAAGGGCCAGCGCTGTCATCGGAACCTCCACAAGGCCCGGGAGACCGCGGAAGCCTTGGCCACGCCGAGCGTGTTGTACATCGATGTCGTAGGGTGAACCCCGTCCTCAAGCTGGGCGGTGTCGTTGGGGTCCGTGATGTACTGGGACGCATCGAAACCGGCAACGATGATCGTTGGGTTTGCCGCCTGGATGCTCGCGATGGCACCCCAAAACTCGGCATTCATCTGCCGGAGTACCGTGTGCTGCGCGGACGTAGCGTTGGCTGTTCCCACGTCCCACGGGCAATCAAAGCCACACACGACGCCGGGACGAGCGGACGCTACGAGGCCGGCTGCGGTGGAGCAGTCGCCGTAGAACTGCGCGGCGGTCCGGTTCTGCGCGATGGCATCGTTGAGCCCGTACGTGAACCATACGCACGTGAGCGCGCCGCCCGAGTTAGCCAGGTCCGCCGCGAACGAGCCCAACTCCGTAACAAGCGCCTGGCCATTGGATCCGTTGCTCCAGATGTCGTAGTCGAACGGGCCGTCCTGCGGGGCGCTGAACCCAATGATGGATACCCCGCACCCGAGGGACTGCAACTGCTTCTGCATCGCGCGTCGATGTCCTGGACCAGTGAGACCCGTGGAGTTTAGGTAGCCTGCGAGGGTGGAGTCCCCGTACATGTTGAGCGTCGCGCGAATCGGGAGCGCGTTAGCCGGATTGTACCCCGACCTAGCCGGCGAACCGTTCTTGGTCAGCGTGGCCGATCCGACCGTGTCGGTGAGGTCGGAGCCGTTAGCCACATTCTGCGCCGTGGACACCCAGTGATGCGCCTCCCCCACCATCTGCGCGCCGATCGGGAGCCTTGCGTCCGCAAGAACCTGGGCGTCCGTCAAGCTCGTAGATCCCGTCACGCATTCGACAATCGCTTGCTCGCATGGGACCGTAAGCGACGAGTCCGACCCTATGCCGAAAATGCCTGAGCCCTTGTTGTAGGTCGTGTAGGCGACACCGAGCCCGGACGTGACCGCGCCGTCGCCGATCTCCTGACCGTCGACGTAGATCCGTACCCTCAGCGAGCGGAGCACGATGTGGAGCGTAACGACCTGACCGACCATCTCCGGCAAAATGAACTTGCGCGCCACACGCGTAAGAACCCCGTCGATCGCGATATAGACCTGGATCTCCCCTACGGACTCACCGAGTCCGCTCGTGTTCGTCCACACGAGCCACCCATTGGCAGCCGCTGCGGTGAACCCAGCGATCCATCGGAATGACGCGCTTGTTGGCACATCGAGCACAAGAAACCGCAGGCGCACAGCGCCGAGCGTGTCGACCGCGAATGCTCCGAACGCTGATAGGTAGGCGGCCCCGGACGGAAAGGACGTTGCGCTAATCATGCTGGTGCGATCGTCGTGATGGTGCCCGACGAGCCGCGCCACTTCAGTGCGCCACCCTCCGAGTACAGCACGCCGCCTCCGGTCGGATTGGTGCTCGGTGGCGTTCCGGCGTCGGTGATGCCCATGACGCCAACGCCACCGCCGAGCGACTGAGTGAACCCTGCGAACCACTGGGCGCCGCTAGCGGTAATGTACAGCGAATAGACGTTGGAGATTCCGAAAACTAGGTCCGTGGTCGCACCGAAGAATGTGCGCGACGTGGTGCCGAGAAAGGCGTAATTGGTGGCACCCGGAGACGCTGCGTTGGCCCCCGCGTAGATGCCGGAGAATCCCGCGGACGGCACACCTCCGGACCAGTACGATCCGACGCGCATCGACGATGCGTTCCCCGAGTCGACAACGAGGTCCCCGCTCGTCTTGTCCAGGTAAGCACCCGTTGTGCCTGCGAACCGAAACTCGATGTTGCCGGTCTGCGAGTTGATGAGCGTGGACCCGGCAGGCGGACCGGTGACGGAGAGGGCCACCGCAACGCCGCTTCTGCTCAGCGATAGATCGCCGCCAACGGAGACGGAGAACCACTTGGTGCTGACGCTTGAGTACACCGGAATCTGAGCGTCAGACACGGCGGCCATGGTGGAGTCCAGGGACACCCCTCGCCATCCCACCACGGTCGCGGCCTGGCTCCCGGTGCCCGGACCCGCGGTGACGTCGCTGGTCAGTTGTTCGATCCCCGACGCGTCCGCGCTGGGCTTCCACTCTGACCCATCCCACGCGAGCACCTGCGAGCTCGTGGGCGCCGTCGTGCTGATGGGAAACCCCTGGATCGCCACCACCGTGAACGCGCCGGCAGAGTCCAGCGTCACGTCGCCCGACGCCACGCGAGGGTTCCATGTGCTGGTGGGCGAGTCGTGCACGAGGAGCGACGCGTCGGCGGGGGGCGTGCTCGCGACCGTGCGCCCGCGGATGCCCTGCACCGTCGCGGTCGAGATGCCTGGCCCCGTCGCGCTCACATCGGCGACGAGCGCGGAGATACCCGAGCCCGAGTCACCAGTGATGGTGAGGTCGGTTGACTGGAGCGAAGGGTTGTCGGCGATGACGAGCGTGATGCCAGTGCCCGCCTTGATGTTGAGAATGTTGCGCTGGTCGACCTCGACGCCGTCGTTGTCGATCTGGTTGTAGCCGTTGAGGAGGATCGAGAGAAAGCTCACGCGTTACTCCTCCAGTGGCGCACGGTCAGCTGGTAGCCGGCCTGCAGGTCGAGCGTGTACGCGGCGGCACTGTCCTTGTTCGCCACGATCGAGATGTCGAAGCGGTCGTCGGCACTGAAGCCCGAGTCGATGACCACGCTGGTGGACGCCGGAAGGTAGTCCACGGTGGAGATCGCGTTGTCAAGCTGCACGACGCGCGCCGAGTTCGACTGCGCCGCAACGGCGCCTCCGTTGAGCACGATCCCAACGCCAAGCGCGTACCGCACGACCGCGCCACCGCGCGTCATCAGGATGGTGGTGCTGAAGTCCACCTCGAGGATGTCGCCCGCGATGAGGTAGCGATCCGCCGACGCGCTCAGGATGTTCGTGAGGTTCGTCAGCTCGACCCAGACGCCGGTGCTCAGTGCGGTGGACGAGAACGTGTTCGTCTGCGAGGTGAACGTGCCAGCGCGGTAGATCGCGTGGAGGTTGTACGCGCCCACGCGCTGGTAGAGGAAGGGGGCCACGTTCGCCTGTCCCGAGATCGGGACGTTGACGCTGGACGCGTAGCGCATGTCAGAGTCAGCAGGGAGCGTCAGGAGCGGGTTGACGCTGTGGTCCTGCACCTGCCCCGTTGCGCCGCCGACCGCAACGCCGGTGGACCCGGCGAGCGTGAACGCCGACGCGCCGGTGACCGTGATGACCCAGAGCCCGTTCGCCGCCGTGTTGGTCTGGTGCCCGGTGACCTGCACCGTGTCGCCGGTGGTGTACCCGTGCGGCGTCGAGGTGGTGATTGCGATGGGGGACGCGTTGGTCGAACTCGCAATGGCGACCGGGGCGGGGGAGGTCGCCTGCGGGATGGTGCCGTTGGGGTTGAAGGTGGTACTCATTCGACTCCGCTCACGTAAAGCGCCGTGCTGGTGCGGCTAGGGACGTAGGTGCGCGCTCCGGCTACCACCTCCACCTTGTACCACGGCCCCCACTGGCCGTCAGGCAGAAGCGGCGACCCCGGCGGCAGGGTCGGCACGAACCATGACGGGTCGAACGCGATGATGATCCAGGGCACCGAGTTGCCCGCCGCTTTCCACTTCGCCACGAGCCCACGGAGCGCACCGCCCTCCTCCGAGGTCATAAGCACGTTGTCGTCACCCCACACCGACCCGTCGCCCCAGGTCTGCGTTTGCGCCCACGGGCCGTTGTACACGATGACCCACGAGCGCCCGGGCACGCGCTGGCCGTCCCAGTCCCAGTTCCCAGGACTATCGAGGTAGTGCGTCGGGGGCTGCGCGCCGGCTACGCTGACGTCCCACGCGGTGAGGTCATCGGTTGTTGTGTCGTTGACCGTCTCGACGGTCGTGGTGCTCGGGAGGAAGTAGCTCGAGAGCGCCTGCAGGATCGCCGGCTGGCTGCCCGCGTGGCGCCACAAGTCGAGCCATTGGATCAGGCGCTGGTCGTAGCTGTCCCGCGGCTCGTTCGGTCCGCGATCGATCTGCCGGTCCTGCGCGAGGTAGGGAAGCGCGTCGTCGGGCGCGCAGTCGGGGAAGCGCGCGCGCACCGCGAGGGATGCGGCATCGGCCAGGGCGTCGTACATGATCGCCATGCAGAACATGTAGCGGGAGCCGAAGTAGCCCTGGAGGAACGTCGGTGAGAGGAAGTACACCGTGTCCGCGAAGTTCTGCGGGTCGGGGAGGAGGGCGCTCATGTCGTCTGCACCACGTTCGTCGTCACGACGCCCAGCACCGGAACCGAGGTGGTCGCCACCGGCACGTCGGCCGCCGGCACCGAGATCGCGACGCTCATCTTGCCCGCGTTCGACGCGCTGAGCCCCACGATCGCCGCGTAGATCACGCCGTACAGCGCGCCGACGGGCACCACGTTCGCGGTCGCGTCCGTTACGCCGCCGATGGGCAGGTTCTGGAAGTACACCGCGAGCGCCGCCGCGACCGCGTTCTGTACCGCGAGGTCCGTGAGCCCAGCGGAGGACGGCACGTAGCAGGTCAATGTGATGTTCACCGTGGCGCTGCCGGCCGCCGCGGTCGTCGTCGTGATGCCCGAGGGTACGCACCACGCCTGGAATACGCCGTCCACGATCGTCACGTCACCGCCGCTCAAGGGACCCGCAGCGTTCGCGAGGTAGACGCTCACGCGCGCGGGCGACGACACCACAAGCACGCGCGTCACCGGCTGGCTCAGGGTCGCATCGTAGAACGGCTGCGTGGGGTCTAGGATGCTCGTTGCGAAGAAGTAGTACGCGCCCGCCGCGCCGTCGGGCGAGAGTGAGGAGAGCTTCGCCACGTCGCGCTGGAAGAGCAGCGCGTTCGTCTCCGCGTCGGCGCCGATGAGCGTGGCGGTGTTCGTGCACGTGCACCCGACGAGTGGCTTGACGAGGTTGGTAATGGTGCCCGGTCCGCTGGTGTACGCCGCGCCCGTCGCGCTGGCGATGAGCGCGACGCCGGTAGTGGCGCTCGCTGCGATCGTCACCGTGGCGCTGTTGACGTACTCCTTGCCCGTGACCGGGTTGGAGAAGATGAGCTGGCCCGCGGTGAACGGGCCGTAGCTTGAGCCGCTGGCGTTCGTTACCGAGAAGCCGGTGGAGTCGCACGCCGCCGACGACGCCGGAATGCGCGTGTTGTTGTAGACCTGCTCGGATACGAGATCGAGCGGCACGAATGACTCGAGCTCGGCGGCGAAGGACGCGAAGCCCGACGCGGCGATCTGGACCACCGTCTCGGAGTAGATCGCCACGAGCGCCGCGTTGGTCTGGTAGATGGTGCGCGCGACGCTGACCGGTGGCCACGCGGTGACCTGGAGCCCCTCCGCGGTCGCGAGGGAGAGTTGCTCGGTCATCACCTCGTCGGCGGTGAGCGCGGTGGTGAGTTCGGAGAGGGGGACGGCCATGTCAGTTCGCGCTCACGTTGAGGAGTTCGACGGTCACGGACGACACCGCCAGCGTCATGGTGAAGGGGCCCGACGCAGTGACCACACGGATGGTGAGCACCAGCACGCGCGTCGTCGTGTTGTACTGCGCGCGCACGGTGGAGCTTGGCATCACGCGAGCGTCCCGCTGGATCTCGTTCTGCACGGCGGACTGGATGGTCTGTACATCCTGGTTGGTCACGCCCGCGCCGAGCATCGCGCGTAGGTCGATGCAGTCGTTCGGACAGCCAGCCACCGACCCGTGAGGGGTGGTGAGGCGGCGCACGAGGGACTGCGCGAGCACGTCGATCCCGGTCGCCTCGGTGAAGCCAGAGTCGAGGTCGGGGCCCGTCGCGGTCCAGACGGTGGCGAGGTCGCGGCCGAAGTCTGCGGGCTGGGTCATGTGCTCTGCACCTTCGCGCTGCCGAAGCTCACCGCACTGGTCACGGTCGGCACGCCAGTGTTACCCGCGATCGTTCCGCCCGTGTGGATGTGCGCGTTGTATGCGGTCTGGAGCAACGCGACGCGCGCGGCGAGCGCCACGAAGTCGCCCGGCGCGTTCCCCAGGTACACCATCGTCGGCACCTGGTCGGGGTCCAGCCCCACGATCCTCGGCTTGCCCTTGTCGCCCTCTGCGAACGTCAGCTCCACGAGCGAGCCCACCGCGGGGACGGCGACGCTGCCATCCGTGCCCGGCCAGAGCTTGATGTTGCTGATGGGGCCGAACGGCGACGCGCCTGCGGGTACCGCCGAGACGGTGATCGGGGGCGTGGCGGTGACCGACTGGACGCGGTACTCCCAGCGCGCGAGCCGCGCAGAGGAGCCGACGAGGGACTTGACGATGCGCGTGAGGGCCGTCAGGAGGCGGTCAGACATTCACCACCTCCGTCCGGAACTTTCCCGCGTCGATCCAGTGCTGCACCCGGTCGATTGTACCCTGCACCTGGGGGGATGCGTAGGTCTTTCCGGGCAGCCACTCGGCGGGGTTCTCCGTCGCGATCCGTACGACGTTCCCTGGCTGGTCCACCCACGTCGCCGTGAACACGCCAACGATGGCGCCCGCCTCACGCGGGCCCACGTGGGTCACGCCGTCGAGCCCCATCCACCACGCGCCGGGGGCGATCGACTGGAGCACGTCGGACGCCGCTGCCGCCTCGCGGAGCCACTGCGTGCCGATCTGCCGGTCCGTCGCAATGACCACCTGCTCGCCGACGGTCGTCGCGGTGTCGCTGATGACGGTCGACGCGTTGAGCCCGGCTGGGTTGCTGTACTGCTGCCCGGTCACCGCGCGGCGCCACCCGCCGTACCCTCCGACGACGCGCACGCCGCGCTGCCCCGTCCAGTCGACAGAGCGGACGACGGTGCACGTCGCGGTGAGATCAGCGATCACGAGCGACGCGGGCGACGTGATGGGGATCGCGCGGTCGCACCAGAGGTCGGCGTGCCAGATGCCCCACGCGGGGATCGACACGTTGCCGCGAACGACGGTGACGCCGTTGATGCTGGCGTAGCTCATGTGCTAGGCTTCGCTCTCAATCGCCCCGCCTGCTTCGGCGTGCGGGTGGCGCGCCGACCTCGGGTGGCCCGGGTCGGCGTTGCACTTTCATCGGGCATCTCTTCAATCGGAACCCACCACGAATCCTCGCTACCGTCGCCGACGGCCCAGTAGTACAGGCGCCCGTCGTCCTTCAGGGCCAACACCGTGCCAGACGCGCTATCGATGGCGAACTGAACGATCTTCTTCATGACCCAAACGGGGGCTTGGGTTTCGGCAGGTTCTTCGGGTTGGTGCCCTTAAGCATGTTGTCGAGCGCGGTCTGCTTGGCGCCGTTCTGCGCCTGCAGCGCCTTCACACGCGGGTCGGTGAAGTCGTCGGCGGGATCCCCGTTCGAGGCGGCGTCGGGTGTCACCGCCGACACGGGCAGCGGGCGGAAGAACTCGCGCACGCTCACCGTCACGCGGAACATGAGATCGTCGCTGACCTTCTCCACCGCGCCGATGTCCTCGCAGAGGATCTGGTAGATGCCGAGCACGTCCAGCATCGGGTGAAAGATCGACACCGGCGTCGGCTGGAACTTCACCGCGTTGTACATGAAGAGCTTCTGGTAGCTGAGCCAGTCGGTATAGTGCTCGTCGGTCCAGAGGTAGAAGTCGATCGTGAACGGCGGCGGAGTCTGCCCGCGGTAGGTCTCCAGCGCCCCCTGCTGCCCCATACCGTCCTTGACGTCCCACTTGTACGCGCGCTTCGCGCCGCGGATCTCCACCTTGCGATCTCCGTTGCCCCAGCGCTGCCCGGCAACGGTGATGCCGTCCCAAACCGTGGGGAGAGCGAACGGAGACGCGGCGGCGTCGAGGTCAAGAATCGGCACGGCCTACCTCCTCAGCGATGCGCTCGAACATGTCCGCCACCGCGGGCTCTGCGAGTCGGACGAATTCGTCTACGTTCGCGCCCGGCGTCGAGGTGACCGGCATGTTGACGTAGATCGTGTACTGCTTGCCCGCGCCTCGCCCAGCGCCCGGCTCGGTGCGGAACGTCAGCGCGGAGTTGCCCACGATGCTCATGTCGCCGTCACCGATGCCCTGCTTGAGCCCGTCGGGGATCGAGCGACCGAGCGCGCGCGCCTTCCGAGATGGGGAGTGCGAGTCGAACGCTTTCGCGATCGACGCGAGCACGTCTTTGCCGACGCTGGCCACCGCATCGACGGGGAGGCGAGCGAAGTTGGTGATGCCATCCGCGAGCCCCTGCATCAGCTGTTGGCCGACGCCGCCAAGGTCCGCCTTCCGCAGATCGTCGATGGTGTTCATCACGACCGCGAACGCACCGATGGCCACGGTGAGCATGAGCGCCACGCCGCCGATGCTGGCCGCCATGTTCTTGAAGCCCCACGACATGAGATCGACCACGGTCTGGTTGTCGCCCAGCTTGCGGATCTCCTTGATCATCGGCGCCATCCAGATCGCCGCGTCGAGCATGTACCCCTGCAGTTGGAGGATCCCGATCTGGAGCGACACGAGGGCGTTCTTCCCGAACTTGAGCATGTCGGTGAACGCCGCGGTGATCCCCTTCTTCATCGACTTGCCCGAGTTGTTCCCGAGGTCGAAGAGGTTCACGAGGTTCCGCAGCTCGCGAAGGAACGGCTTGATATCCACGTCGGCGAACAGGTCGCGGATGTGGCTCTTGAACTGCTGGAGGAGCAGTGTCGGATCGAGCAGCGCATCCTTCGCCGCCTCGCCGATGCCCCCCTTCGCGATGGCTTGGTTCAACGCGTCGATGCCAGTGGCCGCGTCGATGCGGCCGTACATGAGCATCTGCCGCGTCTCCGCGTTGCTCTTGCCGAGCTTCGCCGCGAGCACGCTGGATAGCTGGTCGTAGCTGAGCCCGATCTCCTTGAGCTCCGCAGGCGTCACCGAGAAGACGCCGCGGAAGCGCCCGCCCATCGTCGTACCCTGCGCGCTCGAGATGATCGACTTCAGCTTGCCGCCAGCCGCGTCGCCCATGACGGCCTGCATGTCGGCGATGGCCTGCACCGTGTTGTGCAGCCGGTTCTGCCCCTGCAGCCCCAGCGCGAGGAGTTCCTGGGCCGACTCGAACGCCTTCTCTTGCGGGATGGGCAGCGTGCGGCTCATCGCGCGCACCATCTCGTACGTCTTCGCGCCCTCCGCTGCGCTGCCTCGGAACTGCGCGAACACGTTCGTCATGCGGATGCGGAACATTCCAGCTTCAAGCGAGAGCGCGATGCCTGCGAGTACCAGCGCGCCGAGCGCCGCCGCGGCGGTGAGCGCATACCTGCCGACCGTGGCGAGCCCGCCGGTGAGCTCGTCCATCGCAAGACTCTCCGCCTTCGCCTCGTCGCGCGCCTTCTTCTCCGACAGCGCCAGGTCCTTCTGCTTCCCGGTGGTGTCCTTCACCTGGTCGCTGAGCCCCTTCATCGCGAGGCGGCGCTTCTGGATCTCGAGTCCGACCTGCCCGGCAACACCGGACATGCCCTGCTCCTTGTACTTCAGCTGCTTCGCCTGGAGCGCGGAGATCTCGTCACCGAGTGACCGCATCCCGCCCTTGAGCGAGTTGAGCTGGTCGCGCATCGCCTTCGCCGGGCCCGATAGCTGATCCCGCATCTCCAGTGCAAAGCTCTCGGTCTCCACGCATCAGCCTCCTCGCAGTCGTACCCTCAACAGCGCCATCACCTCAGCGAACTCGACGCCTGCCGCATCGGCCTCGTCGCTGTCCTCGCCGCGGAGCCACGCGCGGTACCCGTACGACGCCTCGAGGAGGTCGGCGCGGTGCCGCACGCGCGCGGCGGTCAGCCTTTTCCCTCCGTCGACACCGCCGCGCCGGCAAGGTGCTTGAGCAGCGGGGTCATGCCCGGCGTGCTGGCGATGCCCGGGTCCGCATCGAGCAGCGCCGCGAGTTCTTCGCGTGAGTGCGAGACGATCGTATCCAGCATCAGGTTGTCGTCCGCGCTGGCCATCGCCTCGGGCTCGCCCGCGATCGCGATCTTGAACTTCCGCCACTCGTGGCGCGTCGGCTTGCGGAACGCCAGTTTGCCCGCCGCCGTCTCGATCTCTTCCACGCGCCCGAACTTCGCGCGCAGCTCGTTGATGTCGTATGCCATGACCTCACCTCATTCTGTCGTGTCGTGTCAGCCAACCGCGCCCACGCTGGTCGCGATGACCGGCGGGATGCCGTTGAAGAGCATGCGCAGTGGCATCAAGGTCACCTTGATGACCGACGCGTCGAGAGACTCCGAGTTGTCCGAGCCCGCTTCGATGATCGTGCAGTACTGGATCGAGTCCGTCACCGTCGGCAAGTCGCCGTTGTCCAGCGCGTTGCCGTAGGTGCACGTGAGATCGATCTTCCGCTGCATGAAGCCGGCGCCGAGCGCTTGCGTGAGCGTCGACCACTGCGGCCGGTACATCTCGAAGTCGCAACGTGGCTCGGCTTGGCCCAGCGTGATCCCGAGCGGGAGCACCGCGGTGCCGCGCACGAACTGGGAGCCGACCTTGAAGCCGTAGTTGATGCTCTTGATCCCCTGGAAGAAGAGCCCTCCCACGCGTAGCTCGATGTTCGCCATCGAGTAAAAATTCCCGTTCACTTGAGGGTTGGTGGCCATGGTGCTCCTCAGACCGCCGCGATCTGCGGGTTGACGAAGGTGATTGTGACGTTGACCGCGTTGATGTACCCCAGCGGGACGATCGAGATCGTTGCGGTGAGCGTCTTCGTGCTCAGGATGTTGCTGTTCCGTGTGACCACGCAGGCCACCGACGACACGCCGTTGCCGAGCACCGTCTGGAGCAGCGCCGTGCAGCGCGAGTCGATGTCGTTCGCGTCGGCGGCGAGAATGTACCCGGTCGTCGCGCTGACGCGCACCGATCCGCCCAGGTACTGAGTGAAGAACAGGTACGACGTGCGGCACGTCTGGTCGACCACCTCGCCGTACGGCAGGATCGAGAAGTCGCTCCCCGCCGCCGCCATGAGGTTGGAGTTGGTCATGTACCAGCCCGGGAGCCCGTAGATGAGCTGCCCGGTGAGGAAGCGCGCGGTGTCGAGCGCCGAATTGTTCTGCGCGTCGTAGTACACGAACCCGTCGGGCGTCGTCGGCTTCGCCACCATCGGCAGCGAGCCGAGCGCCACGGCGCTGATGTCCTCTCCGATGTCCGTGGTCGAGTCGATCGCCGCCGCCGCCCACGAGATGGGGCGGCGGAACTGCGTCTGGGAGAGCGGCGAGATGATGTTGTAGAAGCCGCCCGCCACGCTGAGCCGGTCGCCGTCGAAGCCGCTGAAGTCGGCGACGAGGGCCGTGATCCACTGCGCCTCGGTCTCCGTCGACGTGCCGCCCCAGAGCGCGTCGCGCGCGTTGGTGAAGACGCGGTTGAAGCGCTTCTTGTTGAAGTAGCTCGTCATCTCCGTTTTGACGCTCGCCGCTTCGCTCGCGTCGACGTCGCCGGTGATGAGCACGTTCTTGAACGAGAGCCCCGAGGCGAGCAGGCCCTCCATCGCGCTGATGAGGGTGCCGCTGCTCCACTTCGGCTCGGTGCAGACCGCCGTGTACGTGTCGTCGGCGACGAGCGACGCGGCGGTGAAGTTGAGCGTGATGCCCGTGTTCGGGATGAGGTAGGTCGTCGCGGTGCCCAGCGTCACGGTCGAGTAGACCGTGCGTCCCGCGTCGAGCGAGACGGTGAGCTCGCATCCCGCGACGCCTACGGTACCGCCGATCGTCGGGGTGACCACGAGGTAGTACGTATCGTTCGGCGTGCCGGTGAGCGTCATCACGCTGGCGCCGGTCCCCGTGTGCGTGACCGCGGAGTTGGTGCCCGCGGTCACGGTCGCCGCCTTCACCAAGATGACGTCGTTGCCTCCGTGCTGCGTGACGAATGCGGCAGCTTGCGGCGCGGGGCCGTAGCCGTCCGCGGTGACGAAGTCGGTGGGGTTGCTCGACTGCACGGCCTGGTCGGCGGTGCCCGACGAGGACACGCCGACGACCGCGATCGTCTCGCCTCCGCCGGGCGGGATGGCACCGAGGGAGTTGCTCAAGATGGTGAAGTTGACCTGCTTGATCGACATGATGCCTCAGCTCGGAGTGGGGATGGTGACCGGCCCCACCGTGGAGGTTCCGATCGTGACGTTGACCTCGCGCACGACGCCGCCGTCGCCGTCCGTCTGCGAGTAGGGGAGGATGGTGTTCTCTTCGCCGGCGATCGGCGTCACCACGTCGAACGAGATGACGAGCGTTCGGCCACGTCGGTTCGTGTTGGTGCTCTGCCGCCACTCCGCCGTGATGGGATGCCCGGTGGGGATCGTCATCGACGCCTGGAGCGCGTAGAGGAACTCGCGCTCGAGTTCCCACGTCGTGTTGAAGTCGTACGTCAGCGAGCCGAGCTTGCTCGTCGGTGACGTGAGGAACTGCGGATCGGGCGGGCCCCAGACGTGCGCCTCGAAGCGAATGACGCGCGTGAAGACGTACTTCCGGAGCGGGATCTCGCCGGGCACGTAGCCCGTGGCGCTCACGTCGGCGCTCTGCCGCGCGGGCCCGTAGGAGTGGCTCACCGGAACGATGACGATGCGCGGGGCGTCGTGCTCCTCCGCCTCGCGCTCCTGGCCGAAGATGATGTCACCGTCGGGCTCGAGCGGGGGGAGCGAGTTGGCGACACGGATCGCTTTCACGGTCGTGTTCACCTGCGTGAACATCGCGTCGAGGTCGGTGATCCACGCGGTGGTCATCGCGCACCCGCCAGGATCTTGCGGCGCTCCTCGCGCGCGGCATCGCGGAGCACCTTGCGCCACGTCGCGGGGAGACCGAATTGCGGGAAGATGCGCCGCGCCGGCATGTGCTTCGTGCCTGTCTGGTGGAAGTACCCGTACGGCGCGCCTAGCTGCAGGCGTGCGCCCGCGCGCGCGACATTGACGCCGGTGCCTGCCCGGAGTCGCGAGGTGTCGGTGAGCGGCGGCGCGCCCTTGCGCCCCTTGCGTCGGCGCTTCGTCGCGAGGGTGATCGGCTTCCACGCGCGGCCGTAGGGGTCCACGCCGCGCGCAAACTGCTGCTTGACGAGCCGGTCCAGCTTCGGCGCCGCGTTCGTCGCCACCCGCTGCGGGAGCAACGCCAGCTCCGCGATCGTGCGCTCCAGGCGCCCGATGCGATCGATGGCTTTGGCGAGCTGCGGATTGAAGGACATGGATCAGGAACCAGAGGGGAGGACGACTTCGACGAAGTAGGAGTCGGTGGTGGTGAAGACGATGTCGTAGCCGGTGGCGGCGTTCGCCGTGGTGCCCAGATGCTTCGGGTCGTAGATCCACCACGTGCTCGCGGGCACCGGGATCGTCACCGTGCCGCCGACGCCGTCCCAGAATGCGACCGTGCCGGCGCTCGTGCAGTGCGCGTTGATGGCGATGACGTGTCCACCCTTGGGGATCGTCACCGTGCCCGACGCGCCCGCGAACCGCTTGACGTTGCCGACGATCTCGCTCCACATCACCAGCCTCGTTTCGCGCCGCTAGAGATCTGCGGGAACTCGTACCGCGGCGTCGCCACGGGCGTCTGTACCACGTTGGGATGCGTGCGCTGGCGCTCCACGCCGTCCGCCCAGTCGATCGCCCAGTCGTGCATCTCCTTGATCTGCACGTCGAGGCCAGCATCCTGGGAGAACCCTCGCGTTCCCATCACGTACAGCGCGGCGATGCGGCAGCACGCGATGCGGATTGACATGTCCCACTCCAGGAGCGGGAGCGAGTAGCGCGCGCGGAACTTGGAGTCCAGCACCGCCGACGCCGCCTGAAGCGCGGCGTCGATCGAGGCGTCGGGGACGTTGCGAGTGGCCGACGCCTGGACGCCGAACCGCGCGAAGTCCGTGCGGTCTGCATACACGACGTCGGCCATGGGCGCCTCAGCTCGGACCCGAGCGCGCGAGGAGGAACGACGGGCCCCAGCCCACCGCGAGACGCGCCCAGTCGCCCCAGAGGAAGGTGTGGTTGTCGAAGACGACCGGGTCCTGCGGGTTCATGCGGGGCACCATCTCGACCGCGTTGCGGGTCTGGAAGATGTTCCCACGGAAGCCGCGCGACGTGTCCGCCATGTAGAACACGTACGGGTTGGTCAGGAGCGGGTTGACGTCGAGGTTGACGCCCCAGCGCGTGACCGGGTTCTCCGCCGCGCCGACCTGGCCGGTGAGCGTCGCCCACGCCGCGGGGGAGAAGTACTGGTTCTGGAGGATCATCTCCGCCTCGCCCTTGAGGAGCGTGGCGACCATCATCCGGTCGGGCACGACGCCGAGCGCTTCGCCGTCCTCGCCCTTGTACGTCATCATGTACTCGACCATCGTCATGACCGACGTCGGCGAGAGCGCGCCTCCGATCGTGACGTTGACGGTGCCGCCGGGCTTCGGGAGCGAGGCCGTGTACCCGCCGATGAAGTCGTTCGAGTACGTGCCCGCGCCGGCGTTGTAGTAGTCCACGGGGTGCGCGGTGTTGAAGCCGGTGAGCCCGTCGAGCCCGAGCTGGCGCGCGCCGGTCTGGTCGCCGCTGTTCTCGAGCAGATCGCGGAACATGTAGTCCGGCTGCCGCTTGCTCTGGCGGACCATGTCCGGGAGCTGGCGGTAGTAGACGCCGAACTGATCGTCGTCCAGCGCGAACTGGTCGATCGAGAGCGTGCCCTCGAACGGCTGGTTGACGAGGGTGTACGTCTGCGGCGCGGCCTGGAACACGACGCGAGCGCCGTTCCATAGTCGCATCTTCGGCAGCATGCCGGTCCAGCCGTACACCTCTTGGGTGCTCGAGCTCGAGACCGGGGTGCACCAGTTCTGGTACGTGGTCGGGACGGTGTCCGCCCATGCCTGACCGATGAGGGTCGAGGCGGTGGAGACGAAGACTTGGTAATTTGCGGGCGTGATGGCCATGGCTCAGGGGCTCCCGGTGGACTGGTCGTTGCCGAGGGTGACGGCGACGAACGCCGAGTACTGCCCGGTGCCGATCGCGGCGAGCTTGCCGGCGACGGGCCGCGAGGCGCCGCCGTCCGTCTTGCCCACGGTGACTTCGTCGATGACGTAGACCGTGGCGCCGACGTCGGCTTGCGTGAGCGCGTCCGACGACGTGCCCGAGGTGAGGTAGAACGTGCCGGTGTCGATACCGATCACGGTGTCGCCGTTCGTGGTGCCGGCGGTGATCGGCGTGCTGACGGTCGGCGTGCCATCCTTGAGCCCGTTGTAGAGGCCCCAGCAGATGTCGGTGGCTTGCGGAGTGTGCGCGGGCACCGCGTAGCCCGAGCGCGTGAGCGCGATCGTGCCGGCGTAGATCGCCGCGTTCGCCGTCATCGGCTGCGCGGTCGGCTGATGGCCGTCCTGCGTGCCGTAGCGGATCGTCTTCTGGTCCTTCGTGACGGCCATGTCAGCCCACCTTTCCTGCGATCCCGTTCACCGGGTTCGGGTTCTTGCGGTAGTTCTCGATCAGCTTGTCGACGGTGAGCGTCCCACCGCTCGCCGCTGCCGCCTTCCGGAACATGTCCATCTGCTGCTCGGTGATGCGGCCCCCCGGGAGCGCGGCGTCGAGCCCGCTGCCGTCGGGGAGCAACTCCTCGCCCTCGACCTGGTAGAGCGCCTTCGTGTGCATCTTGAGGAAGCCCTTCACGAACGAAAGCTTCTCGGTGCGCAGCATCTTCGCGTGCGCCTTCGTGATGCGGCGCCCCGTGAGCGCGGCGTCGATGAGGGCAGCCTTCTCGCGCTTCACTTCCGCGGCGCGGAGCTGAGCGACCTCGGCAGCGAGGCGGTCGTGCGCCTCCGCCTTCTCGCGCAGCGCGGCGGACTGGCCGCGGCGGGCGTCCTTCTTCGGCGCCTCGTCCTCGGCATCCTCCTCGGACTCTTCCGACTCGGCGTCCTCGCCTTCGTCGTCGCCCTCCGCGTCCTCGGCGCTCTCGTCATCCTTGGCCGATTCCTTCTCGTCGCCGTCGGGCTCCTCGTGCTCGGCGTCTTCGTCGCCGTCGGGCTCCTCGTCGTCGGTCTTCTCTTCCTTCGTCTCGGTCTTCGTCGTCTTCTTGTACGCGGCCTTGGGGGCGGCGGACTTGAGCGACGCGAGCGCGAACTCGAGGGATGCGATCTCGGCGTTAAGGGACGCGCGCGCGGTCCCCTTCGCGGACTTGAGCGCGGCACGCTTGGCCGCGATGAGGTTCTTCAGCTTCAGCATGTCGCGTCCTTTGGCAGTTGTGCCAGGTTGTGCCACTGACGGTGAGGCTGACACACGTGTGCCACCCTCCGCAAGTGCAAACTGCGCCACGACGTCATCCCACCCCATGACGTAGTCGGCCACGCCGACATCGACGGCTTCGTCGCCAGTGAAGACGCCGGCCTCGAGGGGCGCCGGATCGAACCCGCGCGCGCGGCGCACGAGGTCGAAGAACTGCTCCGCAAGCGCGTCGACGCGCTTCGCCTCCGCCGCGATGGCGTCCTCCGAGATCGACGTGTGCGGGTGGCCGTCGTCCTTCCGCGCCCCGCTCGTGATGGTGACGAAGTTCAGGCCCGCTTTCTTGTCGGCCTCCACCTGGTCGCAGAGCAGCGCGATGACGCCGATGCTTCCGACGATGCCGCTCGCGGGCGTGATGATCTCGTCGGCGACGCACGCGAGCGCGTACGCGGCGGACGCGATGAGCTCATCGGCGTACGCGTACACCGGGATGCCGCTCGCTTCCTTCGCCGCGGTGAGCGCGTCGACGAACTGCGTCAGCCCAGCGACGACGCCGCCGGGGGAGTCGATGCGCAGGATGATCGCCTCGGGCTCCTCCGCAAGCGCTGCGGTGAAGCGCGTGCGGATCTGCTCGTAGGAGTCGCCGTAGTAGCCATCCTTCTCCGGGTTCGGTCCGCGAGGGTTCGCGCGCTGCTCCAGCGGTCCGTTGACGTGCACGACGATCGCGCTGCCGACCGTCTCGTTGTCGCGTGGTGGGGCGCCCATGAGGAGGTCGAGAATGTCGGCGCGCCGATCGATCGCGAGCGCCTCGTGATTGCGCGCCTTGGAACGGAAGTGCTTCACTTGGACCCCTTGAGCGTCTTGCTTGCCGCCTCGTCCTGCGCGCCCGCGGCGCCCGACCCGCTGCCGTTGTCGGGCTCGGTGATCTCGAAGTCGGGAAGCTCGAGCCCAAACTGGGACTTCGCGAACGTCTTGAGCTTCGTCTCGTCGGTGAACTTGATCCCGCCCTGGCGAAGGATCTGGAGCGACTGACCGAACGAGTAGAACCTCGACGCCGCCTGCGTCTTGTCCTCCTGCGGCGTCACGTCCCATCCGGTGAACGGCGCGAGGTCGGGGTCCCCGAAGTTGAGCGAAGCGAACGGGCGCCCGACCTGGTCGTGCAGCGTCGAGCGCCACCCCTCGTCGTCATCCTCGATGCCCTGCTGCCGGATGTCCATGTGCGCCGACGTCGCGGCGAAGCTTCCGCCGGTCACCTCGGTGGTGAGGTTCTGCATGAGGATCGCCAGCACGATATCCATGTCGCAGCGGTCCACGAGCCCGGGGAAGATCTGCCAGCTCTGGCTCATCGCCTCCACGAGCACCACGTCATAGCTCTGCGACGCGTCCACGCCTTGGGGGAGCACCATCGTCGTCTCGACGCCCAGGTCGGTGAGCTGGTTCTCGAAGCGCTGACGCTGCACCTCGTCCGCCGCCGCGGGGACCTTGCCCTTGCGGAACGGCATACCGTGCACCTCGGAGAAGCGCGCCATGTCGCGGAACGCGAAGTGACGGAGCAGCCACGGCTCCGCGACCGCGCGGATCGATCCCCACATCCAGCCGCGGTACTCGCCGCGCGGGGCGTGGAGCACCCACTTGCCGTCACCGGGGAAGATGGGCATCGCGCCATCCTGCGAGATCGCCACGTACTTCCGGATGTCCCACTGGTAGAAAACGTAGCGCGCATGCCACGGCACGATGCGCGGCTTGATGAACTTGCCGCGGTCGTTCCACACGAGCTGCGCCGGCCAGAAGCCGAACAGGTTGGAGTACGCGCCGATCTGCTTCAGCGACCCGCCGCTCGAGATGTACGGCCACGAGTCGATCCACGCGTCGAGGCACTCCTTCGCCGCGCGTGAGTCGTTCGCGGGCTTGAAGCGCATTTCGCGTGAGAAGAGTCCCGACATGCGCGAGTCCAGCGTGGCGCGCACGCGCGGGTCCGCGATGATGGCGTCGACCAGCTGCCCGCTCGCGGCGAACACGCCGTAGTTGTGCGACGCCAGCGCGCCGAGCACCTGCGCCACGGTCCACGTGTTCTGGATCGAGATGATCGGCAGGTCGCGGTAGACCACGCCGGTGCGCGCCTTGGCTCCCTTGAGCGGCTCGCCCGGTGGCTGGAACGCGGGGTCGTTCCGCTGGATCGCCGGGTTGCCGCCGACGCGGTCCTCCACCTGTCTGCGGAGTTGATCCATCGGGATCGACTCGCCCATCGGGTCGAGCCCCGGGGGCGGGCCGTATCCGGGGTCTGCGCCAGGTTGTGCCACACCCGCACGGTGGCACAAAACCTGGCCGGGGTCTAGCGCACGTCAGCCAGCCTAGTCCGGATCTGCGCCATCGTGCTCGGCCTTACCGCTGGCGTGATGCCGGCCGCCGCGCTGACGGCGGAGTGGTGGACGCCGAGCTTTTTCGCTGTCTCCACTACGCCGTGAGCCTCGATGAGCTTGCGTAGTTGGGCCATCTCGGACCGGTTCAGCGTTGCGTCAGCCATGGTGCCCTCATGATGCATACATAGCGCATGCGTATGCGCTGTTCAATCTGCGCGTTGAGCGCCCTTGGAATGCCTCGCCCCACGGTGCCCGACCAGGCCTCGCCATGCCGTGCCCCGGCTTGCCACAGAAACCTTCCCCCTGCTGCGGATGTGCCGCCCTTGGAGTGACCTGCCCTGCCTCGCCTCGCCCTGCCGCGACATGGCTTAGGGTGCCAGATCTCACTCTTTGCGGATGTCGTCCGCGATTTCCTTCGCCCTCTTGGGCGTGTGCTCGATGGTGACCTTTGGTCGCATCGCGATGCGGAGCGCCATTCGGTCCGCCGCCTCACTGACGCGCTCCTTCGACGTGTCGGGCGCGAGCGACGCCGCGAGCCGCATCTTCTGCTCCGCGCGCTTGTGCGCCCGCGTGCCCTTCGCACGCTGTTTCACGGCGCGCTGCTCCGTCTGGCGCCAGTCCTTGCGCTCGTAGACGCCGGGCCACTTGCGCATGGGCCCGAAGTCGATCCCCTCGTCCACGCGCATCAGTTCTTGCGCCTCCCAGTGGAGCAGGTTGAAGTCCCGTTCTTCCGATGGCGTGGTCGGCAGGTACTTGTTTCGGAAGTCCTGCACCGAGTACCTAGCCGCGGTGCGCATCTCCGCCATCATCTCGGTACGGATACGCGTCTTCTCTTCCTTCGACCAACCCATGTGAACCTCCTTGCAGATGTCTGCCCTTGGTGAGCCCTGCCCTGCCCGGCCGTGCCGCGACAGGCCGCGGCTGACCGTGCCCTGCCCGGCCATGCCGAACCGGACCATCAAAACTTTCCCCGCTGCGGACGTGCCGCCCATGTCTAGCCATGCCTCGCCGTGCCCGGCCATGACCAGTCCGGCCCGGCCATGCCGCGACTCGCCAGAATCTACGAAATCTCTTTCACCACGAACCGCCCGTATCGCGGTCGCCAGTCGCCGATCCCCTCGTAGATCCCAGCGTCCGAGATCGCCTGTTCGAGCTGCGCCTTCGTCACTCCACCGGCAAGCACCTCGACGCGGAACGTGCAGCGCCAGCCAGAGGGGAAGCGGGCTCGCGTGCGCATGATGCGCTTCTGACCAACCTTCGCGCCCTTCGTGAATGCGAACTTTGCGAACATGTTCTCGCGGTCGCGCGGGCCCTTGTAGTCGAGCGCGAACCCAGGCGCGTCGCCGTCGGGCATGTCGATACCCACGTGCGCCTTGAACACCTTGCCGAGCTTGCGCTTCGTCGCGCCGCGCTCGATGACCGCTTGCAGGTTGTCGTTCGGGATGAACGGTCCGAGCTGGTCATCCCAGTACAGCCCACCGTCGAACTCGGCGCGCTGGATGGCGCGATGGTCGTCCGGCGACTTCTGGCGGTTCTTCGTCAGCACGCCAAGGCGCACCGTGAACTCGTCAAGGGGGTCGGCGAGCCTGCCGTTGTGCATGATGAGAGGGCGGATGCCCTCGATGGTGACCGTGTAAATCTCGTCTCGCATGTCGTCTCCTTCTGCAGTGAACTGCCCTCGGTGTGCCTTGCCAAGCCGCGATGTGGCGTGCCACACCGGGCCGAGCCATATCTCGCCTCGCCTTGGCATGTGACAATACGTATGCGCTTTCGCATGCGCATTGTCAACCACAAAAGACAGCGACCCACAAGCTTGCGCCGGTGGGTCACTGGGTCCGACGCTGGCGCACCGGACCACGTAGGCGCGGGATGAGTCGGCCTACTTGGTCTTCTTCGCGTCGGCGCTCATGCCGGGCTGGCGCTTGATCGCGTCCGCGATCGCCGCCTCGGTCTGCGGGCTCACGGTCTGCGGTGGCGCCTCCGGGATCGCAGGCGGAGCCGCGGCGAGGAGCGCCTCAGTGCTCGCCGCCATCTCCGCCTCGAGGCGCGCACGGATCTTGGCGATCTCCGGCTGCAGGTCCTCCCGGATCATCGGGTCGAACTCCTTGCCGACGTAGCGGAGCAGGTCCGCGTTCCACGTCGCGCGCGTGAGGGTCATCTTCTGCTCGGAGTTGAGGTCGATGCGCTTGCCGCCAAGCTCGCGCGTCTTGCCGTCGATGACGCGCGAGAGGACGGCCTCGCCACCGATGCGGTCGCCGAAGAAGAACGTCTCGGGGTAGCGGTAGTTCTCCAACTGCCGCACGCGCCCGTAGTGTGGGAACTCCTTGCTGCACGCCACGACGGCATCGAAGCGCGCGCCGGTGGGCGACACGCATGCGATGCGCACGTGCGGCGCTCCGGGCGGTCGCTCCTGGAGCTTCATGCGCTCGTTGAGGGACGGGTTCATTGCCTTACGGAGAGCCTCCGCGAGGACGTCTGCGGTGATGGTGCCTTCGCTCATGATCAGATCCTTCTGGTACCGACGGTTCCGGTACCTCGTTGGTTTCCCGCCAACCCTAGCATGCCGTCGCACACGCTGACGAGTGCGTCGCTCTCATCGTCCTCGTCGCCGTCGAGCCCAGTGAACCCCTGGATGCGTTTGGTGAACGCGCCGGCCCACACCGCTTCCGACGGCACCATGATGTCGCCGTCGTTCCACCGCTTGATCGTGCGCTGCGAGCGCCAGAGCTTGTTGAGCAGCGCGGGCATGAACTGGATGTTGAGCCCGTGGTCGCAGTTCAGGCGCCCCACCACGCCGAGCTCGGGGCCGCTGCCGTAGGTGAACACGGGCGCTGCGCCAGTCGCCTCCGCCTTGAGCCCGCGCACGAGCCCTGGCACCTCGCGCGGGTCCGGCTTCACGCGCAGCGCAGCGCGGACGAACGCGCGCGAGCCGTACACGCGCACGAGCACGCCAGCGAACCAGTCCGCCGTGCGCTTCGTCGAGTAGGACAGGTCGAGCCCGATCGCGTCGCGGAACCCTGGCCACGTCGGGAGCGTCAGGTAGGACGCCGGCGTGCCGTAAAACGACGCTCCCTCAGCGACGGGGCGACCCTGGTAGCGTGACCAGAAGACGACCTCGTACGGGTCAGACTCTTTGAGCTCTGCACGGATCGCCTTGAGCTGGTCGAGTGGCCACACGTGTGGCGCGAACGCGCGCTCGGTGGGCAGCCCCAGGTCGATGATCGCCTCCGAGTGCAGATGCCGCCAGCGTACAGCCGTGCGCGCAAGCCTTCGCCCCGCGGGGTCGTCGGGGTGCTGGCGCGACATGACGAGCATGACGGGTCCGGGCCGTCCCTTCCGCATGCAGCGAGCGGTGTAGTAGTTGATCGCGCGATCGACCACCTCGCGAGTGGGCGCATCCTTCGCCCCGTGCTCATCGATCGGGTCGTCGCATAGAAGCACGTGGCAGTCGTGCCCTTCCTTTGACTGCTCGGCGCTCATCACGATGACGCCGCCGCCCTGCTCGTTCTGCCAGTTGTGGATCTCGTTCCACCCGCGCGTCGGTCCCACTTTGGTACGCTCCGCGATCTCGCGGAGGCGCTTGCCGATGTGCTTGGCGCGCTCGTGGGAGTGCGTCATGAACACGATGCGCAGCGACGGGATCTGCTCGAGCAGCCAGAGCACGCCGTGGAGGAACGTCTCCGTCTTGAAGTGACGGATGGGGATGGTGCAGATGGCGCGGAGCGGGTCCTGCGTTTCGCCCCGCAGACCCGCGAGCGCTTCGGCGAAGAGGTCGCCCACGTCGCCGAGGTGCGTCGGTTCGTCGAACTCGGGGGAGATCGACGGGATCCACTTCAGCAGCGGCGGCACGTTGGGGACGAGGGAAAGCACGTATGCAGTCTACAGCGCACCTCGCGCCAACGCGATGAGCGCGTCGCGGAACGCGGGTGGTGATGCCGACGCCGCCCTCTTCCCCAGGCGCGGACGAACCTCGCCGCTCTTGACGTGGTTGCCGCACCATGAGACCAGCGCTTTGCTGGCTCCGTCCGGCACCGAACCCCATAGCATGGGCGGCGGGGTGACCCCGAACGCGTAGAGCCACGTCGCCTTCTTCGCCGCATGCCCATAGCGGCCCTGCTCGATGTGACACGACCAGCCCCCGCACATGCCACGCACCCAACCGCCTCGCCGCGGAGGAATGGGGAGGTCGAACGCGGCCCAGGCGTCGGAGTACGCAGGGTGCTCCAGCACTCCGCCGAACGCGCGAACGCATCCGAGCGCCGCCGCGAAGCAGCCACCGTCCTCCCCGCGCTTGTAACCCCATCGGGCCTCAACGAGCCCGGCGAGCCGACACCAGCGCGAACACGGAGGGTGGGCCACCACCGGCCACGGTCCCGCGTACTTCCGCGCGTCGCGCTTCTCGTCCCACGGATCGACTCCATCGATCCCGAAGTAGGCCCCACCGGTCTGCACGAAGAGAGCGACGATCATGTTGCCACCCTGGGCGCGCGCCACGAGCACCCACCACCACCCCTCTCCCTCCGGTGACACTCCCTGACCTTCCCCCTCACCCACCCGGCCATGCTCACCCCCTCCGCCCGGGCGAGCTCGGCCAGCCACGCCATCTCCTGGTCGCTCAGCAGGACGGGCAGGCGCTTCTCGCGGGCGCTCATTCGCCGCACCACGTGTTCGGCTCGTAAGTGCTCCAGTCGCCGGAGTCGCTTGTAGGCGCGCCGTGGACGAGGTCTAGCCTGACCCTCGCCGCATCCGTCACGAGCTCCCCCTCCCCGTAGGCGACCGCCATCAGCTCCGCGCTCGAGCAGCCCCACCAGCACTGCCGGCGAGCCGCACCCCTGACCATCGCCACCACGCACGCGTCGAGCCATCCCATCTCCGCATCCTCCTGACCCCGAGCGCCAGCCCGGGCGACGAGCCCACCCTACCCACCCAACCGGGCCCGGTCAAGCCCCGGCATCAGACCGGCATCACTTTGCTCGCACCGTGTGGGATAGTGTAGGCAAGCGGAGCCCGCCAGAGAAGTGGCCAACCTCCCAGGCCCCCGAGCGGCCCTCTCGCCCTCTCGACCCTCCCCGGGGGTAGCTCGAGCGGGTGGGGCGGGGTGTGGGCAGGAGGGATACCCCCTCCTTGTTTCTGGAAAAAACAAACTGGCACGTTCGTTGCCCATTCGATGTGGTGAAACCAGGCGTATGGTAGTTATCATGCACTTAGCGTACTACTGCTGGGGGGATAGGGGCGATAGGGGGGATATTTCACTCCCTTCGCGCGAGAGTGTTCCAGTGGGAACATATTTCTTATAACGGCGGGTGAAACATCCCCCCTTACCCCCTCATCCCCCTCAGACTCGGGCGACGCGCCAGCGGGCCACCTTGCCGGTGAGGCCGTCGACGGCAAGCTTGTGGCCGCCCATGATGCGCCCGCAGTTCGAGCGGAACGCCTTGCCCAGTCTGCCGGTGTCGGGGGCGAACGAGGAGCGGGTGGGCGCCCAGAGCTCGAGAGCGTCGCGGAGGTCATCGTAGCCGTCGGGGGCGGCGTCGCCGTGGTCGCGCTCGCGGGCGTGGTAGAGCCGGTGTACGATCTCGCGGATGGTGATGGGCTCGGCGCTGAGCCGCGGGAGGTCGCGGAGGACGACGGAGAGCGCGAGAGCCGAGTCGCTCAGGTTGCCCGACGTCGACGGGCGGGTGGTCATCGGGTCCT
>Ga0172380_10002083_pt1 | contig 32416 bp, 31 predicted proteins | sample Leawe162metaG_FD_119747 | JGI IMG/M metagenome (GOLD analysis project Ga0172380, IMG submission 119747) | Leachate microbial communities from a municipal landfill in Southern Ontario, Canada - Leachate well 162 metaG | ecosystem: Engineered > Solid waste > Landfill > Unclassified | place... | reverse complement strand
AGCCTTGCATCATAATTTAGCACAAGGATATTTTGGATGTTTTTTATAGATATCTGTTTTAAAACCTGCTCTATTGAGGGGTGATGAATCTCTATGCCGATAAAGAGAGTATCCGGATTGCTTTGAGCCTGATGAAGCAGATGGCGCCCTGAGCCAAATCCAACCTCAATACGGATTTTTTCGTTATTTGGGAAGTTTGTTGCAAAATATTTTATATCTTTTAGCGCGGTGACTTCTTGAAGATGGATATTTTTTTTGTTTTGCGGCACGTTTGATGAAAGCGCATCCATTCCGGATGCCTTGGTATAGGCCAAAAGCGCTTTATGCACATTGTATGTGGAAGCCGGCCGTGAGAGCTTGTCGCTTTTTAGAAGCTTTTTGCCCTCTTCATCGACGACAAGCAAAAAAAACTCATCATCATCCACCGTAGCAGAGATTAACTTCTCTTCTTCGAAGTTTGCATTGTTTGCTATAAAATTAAATGAGACCCCGTCCTCTTGGAGCGGGAACTCAACCTCTTTAAACTCTGCTATGTGTATATGTGGCATCACTTCTCATTTTGTTAAAAATCTTGCAAAGGAACAATCACGTCCTCAGCAGGCGCAATAGTGCTCTCTACTCTATTTTGCTCTGGTTGTTTTTCTACCTTGCTATCTACTTTTTTCACGGTAGCATTTGGTTTTTTTACTGCCGATTTGTCATCAACTTTAAACTTAACCTCTATGCTAGGCTCAGATTTAATCCCGTTGGCGTCAATTGCAAATATTTTGTAAAAATAAGTTTTTCCGTCCTCTATTTCAGAGTCTATAAATTCGTTCTTTTTTATATTTTTAAAATCTTCAATCGAACTCTCTAAAAAGCTTTTGCTGTATCTTTTTTGCACCGTATAGCTAAGAGCTCTTGAGTCTGAAGTAATCCAAGAGAGTCTAACAGTTCCGTTAACCTGTTTTGCATCAATCAAAGACGGAGTTGCCGGTTTAATCAAAGTTCTTCCAAGCGCAGTGTGGTTTGAACTAACACTCTCAAGCTTATCTTTGTCAATCACGCTGGTTCTATAAAAAAACTCTTTACCGTCCTCTTCTATGACATCAACATAAGAGTTTACTTTTGTATCCGCAATCGCAGTATAACTTCCGTTTATGCTAGTTGCTCTATATACTCTGTATGTTAAAAAATCAACAATCTCGCTGCTCTTCCAGTTTACCTCTATCTTTTTTGGCAAATCTGTCGAAGCGATTACCTGCGTTATCTCTGCGGGCAACTCTTTTGTCACAACCGTAACCTCTTGGCTAGGTTTTGAGATGATACCGTCGTACGTCAAGGCACGGATACGGTAAATATAAGTAAAGTTATCTTTTAGGTTTTTATCAATAAACTCGGCAGTAAGTCTTCCATCCACCGTTGCAATATCAATCCAAGTATTCTCCTGCAGAGTTCTTCTTTGGATGATATACGCTTTTACCTTTGCATTCTCATGGGGACGCCATATTATTTTAGCGCTTCTTGGCATGCCCTGTCTGCTGTGAATCCAAACCACTGACTCCATTTGAGGCAGAGAAGTTATAACCGTAGTTTCACTTTTTTGAGACTCCGTATTTGCACTGTATGTTTTAAAAAAGTAACCGTATCTTGAAGCAGGTTCCACTTTTTTGTCTAGATAATGTGTTGAAAAACGGCTGTTTACAGTATCGTAGTAGTCGTTTGTAACACCATTGTTACCTTTTGCATCGGGCTTTGGCTCAGCATCAAGCTCAACTCTGTATATGTAGACACCTTCTACTCTTTGATCATCGATAGCTTCCCACTCTAGAGCAATTGTATTTGTATCAACAATTGTTCCGTTTTTAGTAAGCGTAACTATTGGTAAAGTATCGTCAATAACCGCATCCTTTTTCGGCACCGGTCCCTTGCCGCTGCAACCGCTAAGAATTAGCAGTGAAGCCGTGCATAATGTAGCTAGCGTCCATAATCTCATCTATCTGCTCCATATTAAATTTTTTGTTTATATATTCCGCCATCTCGCTATCAAGTGGCGCAGTGAATAGTAATCTTTCTCCACTCTTTGGATGAGTAAAGTATATCAAGTATGCATGTAGCAAAATTCGTTCCGATTTCTCCTGTTTTGGGCTCTGAGCATAAATATGATCACCGATAATATGGCGACTTATGCTCTCTAAGTGAACACGTATCTGATGTGTTCTTCCGGTAAAAAGTTTACAAACTATTAGCTGATTTTTTTCGTCATTTGAGAGTAATAATGTTTTAAAAATCGTCTTTGCATTTTTTCCGTGCTCTAAACATGCCATCTTAAGTCTATTGTGTGCGCTTCTTGCTATGGGGCACTCAACCGTCGTTAAATCATCTTTTAGAGGAGGGGCAATGACCGCTAAATAGTATCTTCCCATACTCTTGTCTTGAAGCTGATTGGACAAAAACTCGTGAGAGTGATTGTTTTTGGCAATAACCATAGCCCCGCTTGTCCCCTTGTCAAGCCTATGAACGATTCCATGACGCTCTTCTCCGCTTAGTGTTGAGAGTCTTATCCCCTTATGTTTTAGCCAGTCAACCAGTGTTGCCTCTTTTACACTTGGAGCAGGATGAACGGTCAGTCCGCTTGGCTTGTTTATAACCAACACGTCGCTGTCCTCATAGATGATTTCAACATTAAAATCAACATCCAGTGCCGGCTGGCTCTGGATATCCAAAAAGATAACTTCAACAACTTGATTCTCTTTTAGTTTGACTCCGGAACGAGAAACTATCTTCCCATCCACATGTACGCACTCTTTTTTAATAAGCTGCGCGATTTGTGAGCGGCTCTGCCCTATTTGCGATGTTAAAAATGTATCAAGACGCTCAGCGCTATCGCAAGTATAACTTTGTGTTTGATTCATATTTCTAACCTTTATGATACAATTTCTAAAATCTTATGGAGTTTCAAATTTGTGGAGAATTGATAAGCGCATTTTAGCACAATTTGATTTTTTTTCCATTATCCTAATTATTCCGCTCGTACTTACTTCAAACTGGCTAATAGGCGAAGCAGTCCCTGCTCTTGCCCAAAAACAGACTGCCTATTTTGGCGTTGCATTTTTTGCATTTTTAGCTGTTTTTCTGCTTCCTATCCGCAGAATGAGTTGGCTTATTCCCTTTATCTACTGGATTAGCATACTTCTTCTTATTGGAGTTGAGTTTTTTGGTCATGCAAGACTTGGAGCGCAGAGATGGATAGAGATTCCCTTTATCAACATGACGATTCAACCCTCAGAATTCGTAAAACCGGCTCTGATTTTGATGCTTGCGTACCTAATCCATAAAAGTCCGCCGCCGATGTTTGGATATAGAATAAAAGAGTTTCTAAAGATAAGTTTATACATACTTTTGCCGTTTATTCTCATAGCCAAAGAGCCCGATTTGGGCACGGCGCTGGTTCTTCTTCTTATTGGTTACGGCGTACTGTTTTATATAGGCGTATATTGGAAAATATGGGCATTCTTGGTTGGCTTTATTCTTCTTTTTTCTCCTATTGCATACAAGTTCTTGCTTCATGATTATCAAAAAACTAGAATACATGATTTTTTGAGCGAAAAGCCATCATATCACGTTCAACAGTCAATAATCGCTATCGGCTCAGGCGGATTTACCGGCAAATCAAAAGATGACGCCACACAAACGCAAATGAGATTTTTACCCATTGCCACAAGTGACTTTATCTTTGCATTTTTAGTCGAGAGAAATGGATTTCTAGGCGCTTTAGCGATTGTTCTTGTTTATGTTATGCTTATTTTGCATCTGATGAGTTTGAGCATTTTTAACAACGACTATTTCATAAAGGTAGTTACAATTTCAATAGCCTTTATGATTTTTATATATATGGGTGTCAATATCGCAATGACTATCGGATACGCCCCAGTTGTTGGGGTGCCGTTGCCGATGTTTAGCTATGGTGGAAGCAGTTTTATAAACTTTATGATTCTTTTTGCTATTATGCAAAACCTTATTACATTTAGATATAAAGATATGTATGATGGACGAGGAACAAAAAGTTTTTTATAAGAATTTTTAAGGAGTAGTGGCGCGGTGGACGGGGCTCGAACCCGCGACCCCCTGCGTGACAGGCAGGTATTCTAACCAACTGAACTACCACCGCGCATTTAAAGAGTTGTTTTTGTATTAGACAAGGCAAATTTTAACGAAGCATAGAAACCTATGTGAGTTGAAATTTAACGCAGTATAATCAAAAAATGGTGGGCATTACAAGACTCGAACTTGTGACATCTACCTTGTAAGGGTAGCGCTCTACCAACTGAGCTAAACGCCCATTTTTTAACCTATATATAACACCAACTTTAAGTGTGGCGACCCCTAAAGGATTTGAACCTCTGTCCCTACCATGAAGTGATAGTGTCCTTGGCCACTAGACGAAAGGGTCACTTTCATTAAACAAAAGGTTTAACACGAAACTCTAGTTTTTGCATTAGACAAGGCAAATTTTAACGAAGCATAGTAAGCTATGCGAGTTGAAATTTAACGCGGTATAATCAAAAAATGGTGGGCATTACAAGACTCGAACTTGTGACATCTACCTTGTAAGGGTAGCGCTCTACCAACTGAGCTAAACGCCCTAAAATTGTGCTTTTTACTTTACTCTTCGTTAGAACCTCTGTTCCACTCGTCACATAGATTTACTATGCTCCTTATTCCACAAAGAACCTGCCTCGATTAAAGTCAAAATCAAGAATTTTAGATCAACTAAAATGTACCTGTGCCAATACTATAAATCGAACTAGTTCGATGAGCCTTACGCTGAGTAAAACCTAGTGTTAACGTAGTAAAAACAGGCTTCTGCTCGTTTTGCGTACAAATCATACAATGGCGCGGTGGACGGGGCTCGAACCCGCGACCCCCTGCGTGACAGGCAGGTATTCTAACCAACTGAACTACCACCGCGCATATAAAAACTGGTGTCCTGTGATGGATTCGAACCATCGGCCACCTCATTAAAAGTGAGATGCTCTACCGGCTGAGCTAACAAGACATTTTCCTCTATTTCTTTAGAGGTCGAAATTATAGGCAAATAGGTTTTAATTGTCAAGACAAAAAGGGACAAATTTAAAAAAATATCTCTTTGTTCATTAACAGCAACATTTTAATGGCAAAAAGCACGCTCTGATGCTGTATGTAGTTTCTGTCCCCGCTGAGATTTAGTCTGTTCTCTCTATGCTCTGTTTTACTTCTTACACCCACATAAATGGTGCCTACAGGCTTGTATTCAGTTCCACCGCCCTCACCCGCAACGCCGCTTATCGATATAGTATAGTCTGCGTTGCTGACATTCATCGCTCCTTCGCTCATCTCTGAGACAACTTCACTGCTTACCGCGCCAAATTCCTCAAGAGTTTTGCCGTTTACTCCAAGCCAGTTCTCTTTCATGGTGTTTGAGTATGTCACAAGGGCACCGTCGAGTATTTTAGAAGCACCGTTGTTTTTTGTAAAATAGTAGCTAAGAAGTCCTCCGCTGCAGCTCTCGGCAAAAGCAATCTTTTTGTTTTGCAAAGATAATTTATCAATAGTATAACTCATGATGTTTGATGCCGCGATGAGCTTATTTGGCAAGAGCTGTTTTGCAGAGCCTATAAATTTTGAGATATTTCCGTATTTTTTGCTTCTAATATCAATTCTTAGCCACCCGTCAATAAGATTTACGATATCCAGTTTAACATCATACATCTGAGCTATGGGCGAGAGCATCGCAATCGCACTCTCTCTATCTTCTTCAAAGAGGTGCATAGTTGCTTTTGAATCCTCCATATTTAGAAGTATCTCCGGAAACGTCTGCATCTCATCCATGTGTAAAACGTTTGTAATAGAATTCTTATACTCCAAAAGATAGCTTCCGTTTTCAAAAACAGAGCTGTTTGATGGGAAAAGCATATCATCTTTGAGTATCTGATTGTCGCCCGTAACCGTACAGATGAGTTTTCCGATGGTTGAAAAGTGCTGTTTTGTCGTTACTATTATTTGTCTGTTTGCAGCATTTAGCTCTTTGTCAAGGTATAAAAACAGCGAATTATCACTCTCTTTAAAAAAAGTTATAGAGTGTATAAAATCAGTTTTTTGCTCTATTTTTCTTATAACATACTCTCTAAGAGGCTTGTTATATATAAATTTATTACCGATAAGAAGAAGATGCAGCTTCATATTGTAGATAGCCCTTTTGACGGAAAAATTTTGGTCTATTATAACACCAATTTTCTATATTAAAGTAGCTTTTAAACCCTTAATGGCTACAATGCAAAAATTTTATACACTCTGGAATAAATATGGATTATAAAGACACGCTGCTTTTACCTACTACAAAATTTGAGATGAGAGGCAATCTCATAAATAATGAACCAAAAAGATACGCTTCTTGGGATGAGAAAAAAGTCTATGAAAAGATGAAGAAAAACCGCAAAGATGCGCCTAGTTTTACGCTTCATGACGGTCCTCCCTACGCAAACGGTCACACGCACATCGGACACGCCCTCAATAAAATCTTAAAAGATATCATCATAAAACATAACTATTTTAGCGGCAAATCCGTTCGTTTTACTCCAGGCTGGGACTGTCATGGTCTGCCGATTGAGCAGCAAGTTGAGAAAAAACTTGGCGGAAAGCAGAAAAAAGAGCTGCTTGAAACTGCCAAAATCAGAGAGCTTTGCCGCGCTCATGCATCTGAATTTATAGACATCCAAAGAGATGAGTTTAAAAAGCTCGGAGTTGTAGCAGACTGGGAAAATCCTTATGTTACTATGGATTTTAAGTTTGAAGCAAATATCTACAGAACACTTTGCAATGTCGCTAAAAAGGGACTTCTTATCGAGAGAAGCAAACCTGTTTTTTGGTCATGGGCTGAGAGAACTGCACTTGCCGAAGCTGAAGTTGAGTATGAAAACAAAGAGTCGCACTCTATTTTTGTGGCATTTGAACTGAGTGATGATGCAAAATCAAAACTCGGTATTAACTCTAAAGCGGCTCTTGTTATTTGGACGACGACGCCTTGGACGATTCCTGCAAACACGGGCATATCGCTTAATCCTCATGAAGAGTATGTGCTTACAACGACGGGATATATCGTTGCAAAAGAGCTTTTGGACTCTCTAAGGGAGCAAAATGTTTTAAGCGGAGAAGTTGCAAAGAGTTTTCACGCTAAAGAGTTTGAAAATCTTTTAGCCCTAAACCCGCTAAATGGGAGAACTTCGCGCATCGTTTTGGGAGAGCATGTTCTTATGGACAGCGGAACTGGATGTGTACACACGGCTCCAGGGCATGGAGAAGATGACTACCGTATCGGACTTGTTTATGACTTGGAAGTTATTATGCCCGTAGATGAAACAGGATGTTTTGACGAGAGCGTTGTAGGCTTAGGTCTTATTCCAAATGGAGAAAACTTTGTCGGTCGCCATATCTTTAAATCTAACGATGAGTTAATTGAGATGATGGGTGAGAGCGTGCTTAAAGTAAGCAAGTTTACCCACTCATATCCGCACTGCTGGAGAAGCCACACCCCTCTTATATTTAGAGCGACAAAACAGTGGTTTATAAGCGTTGACGGCACTCCAAAAGGTGAAGATAAAACACTAAGAGAGATAGCCCTTAATGAAGTCGAAAAAACTCTCTTCTTTCCTGAGAGCGGCAAAAACAGACTAAGAAGCATGGTTGAAAACCGCCCTGACTGGTGTATCTCTAGGCAGAGAGATTGGGGCGTGCCGATAGCATTTTTCAGAGTAAAAGCAACAGGAGAAGTCCTGCTTGATGAGAAGGTCTTAAATTTTGTCGCTATGATTTTTGAGATGCACGGAAGCGATGCATGGTACTCCATGCCCACAGAACAGCTCCTCTACCCAGGTTCTGGATATAAAGCAGATGAGCTTGAAAAAGTAACGGACATACTTGATGTATGGTTTGACAGTGGCTCTACATGGTACAGCGTTTTAAAATCCCGCAATTATGATGCAGGAGAGTATCAGGCAGACCTTTATTTAGAGGGAAGTGACCAACACCGTGGATGGTTTCAATCATCTATGTTTTTAAGCACGGCGGTAGAACATAAAGCACCTTACAAAATGGTTCTTACTCACGGTTTCACGGTTGATGAAAAAGGCGAGAAGATGTCCAAATCAAAGGGCAATGTCGTCGCACCCGATGCGGTTTTAAAAGAGTACGGCAGTGAGATTCTTCGTCTTTGGGTTGCATCAAGCGACTATCAAGGAGATCTAAAAATCTCTCAAAACATTCTAAAACAGAGTGCCGAAAACTACCGCAAACTAAGAAATACTTTTAGAATTATGTTGGCAAATATTAACGACCTAAAAGCCATTACGCCATATAACGAAATGGGCGAGCTTGATAAATGGATACTTAGCGAGGCAAAAACCGTATTTGACGCTGTTTATAAATCATTTAGCAACTACAACTTTGTTCACGGTATGAGTATGTTAAACAACTTTATAGTAAACGAACTAAGCGGTATCTACATCGACATCACAAAAGATAGCCTCTACTGTGACGCTATAAACGACCCAAGAAGAAACTCAAGCCAAAGTGCCATGGCAATCATGACAAAATCGCTCCTAACGCTCATCGCTCCGATTTTGACATACACGGCGGATGAGATAGTAGAGCATCTTCCTGCCGTTATCAAAAATGAGAGAGAAGATATATTTGACTTTGTTCATGAGGGCATAGAGGGAGTTGCATCCACTTTTGACGCTCCTTATATGAACAGTGCGAGAGAGAAATTTTTTGAGATAGTTGACGGACTTAAAAAAGAGAAAATTATCAAAAATACTTTAGAGCTTGTCATAGTTACCGAGTCTGAAAAAATAGCAAAAATGGATAAAACAGCAGCAGAGGATTGGTTTGTAGTTTCAGGCATCTCACACAGTGAAATCATTGAAGAGCTTGGAAAATTTGAGGTTGAGGGAGATATTTTTGTTATCCAAAAAGCAACAAAAGCAAAATGTCCAAGATGTTGGAAATACCAGTCAATAGACGAAGAGCATACATGTGAGAGATGTTCAAAGGTGTTAAATGCCTAATTTTGCCGAGCCTGTCTCTTTTGCATTTATCGCATCTACTGTTGGTGTGATATTTGGGATTGTGGGCGTTGGAATAGTACTAGTAAAAAAATTTAAATAACTAAAAATCTAATGGACTGATAACTTTAGCTTTGTTCATCTCTGAAACTACATGTGTATAGATTATCGTAGTTTCAACGCTCTTATGACCTAGCAACTCTTGAATACTTCTCAAATCAATTCCTGCTTGAAGTAAATGTGTTGCATAAGAGTGTCTAAAGATATGCGAGGTTACTCTTTTAAAAATATTTGCTTTTTGAGAAGCAATTTTAATATTTCTACCTAATGTTTTAGCATGTACATGATGTCTCCTTACTATCTCACTTCTTGGGTCTTTTGATATATTTGTCATTGGAAACAAAAATTGCCATTTTCAGGAAACTTTTGCTTCGCAAACCGCATTTGCTAGTTTTGTTTCCAATTGTGCTTTTGGATACTTTTTCTCAAGAGCATAAGGCATATATACAGAACCAAACCCATCTTCTAAATCTTTTTTATGAATTTGTGCAACATAATCAACTTGTGCTAAAAGTCTTTGTTTTATAGCTTGTGGCAACGGTAATGTTCTATCTGTTAAACTTTTACTGTCCCAAATATAAATTTTGTCAAATCCAAAATCTACATCTTTAATTCTAAGGCTTAAAGCCTCGCTCATCCTAAGACCACATCCATACATGAGATAGACAATCAACTGATAAATTCCTGTAAGGTCTAAGAGAACTTTTTGTACTTCTTCTTTTGTTAGTACGACAGGTATGTGCTTTCTCTCTTGTGCTCTTAAAGCTTGAATATTTGAGTCTTTTAAATCTATGCCTAAAACCTGAGTATATAAAAACAGTAGTGCAGAAAATGCTTGATTCTGTGTGGAGGAAGAGACTTTTCTTTCAACTGCAAGATAAGTTAAAAACTCTTCAATCTCTCTTTTTCCCATATCTATAGGATGCTTTTTATTATGAAAAAAGATATATTGCTTAACCTATCCAACATAACTTTGTTCTGTTTTTATACTGTAATGTTTTACTCTGATTTTCTCGCGAACTATATCAAGTAATTTCTTTTTTATTTGCATAATAAGCTCCTTAATTAGAAAGGACAGAATGTCCTTTTAAGCACAATCTTCACCATTAGCAGGACAAATTGTCCTGCTAATTGCTAATTTCTCATTAAATGAACAATACTAATTTTGATAATTTTAGCTTTTTTTGTAAAAAATAAGCTATTTCATTGCAATTTGTCATATTTTTAAAATAGGAGGACATTTTTGATGTCACACTAATCAGGTTATTTAAGGTTATTTATATAAAATGTCCTCTAATTAATAGTTATCCGCTCGCTACGCGACCGGATAACGGGGGCGCGGGCTGAACACGCGCCCCCATTATCTTTCTAATCCTCAACTAATAATAATTTAGATAAAATCGTTAAAATTTATTTCTCAGGGCAAGGTGGAATTCCTTACTGGTGGTAACTATTAAAAACATAAGTCCACGAGCGCCTTATTTTATAAGGGTCAAGCAGATTTGGTGTAAATCCAAAACCAACGGTTAAAGTCCGGATGGAAGAGAAAATAATATATCTTTTTATTGTTAAATGATTAGGATAGTATTGCTTTTAGTATTAGCCCTGATTCAAATAAATTTTACTTAAAAATAAAGGTATAACTAAAATGAATCAAATTATGAAAAATGACGATTTTAAATCGAGAGTTGACAATGCACTCAAAACTCTACAAGAGGGAAAAGGTGTTATTGTCGTTGATGATTATGATAGAGAAAATGAAGCAGACATAATTTTTTCTGCGCAGCATATAACAAAAGAACAAATGGCACTTTTAATAAGAGAGTGTAGCGGGATAGTTTGTTTATGTTTAACAAAACAAAAAGTTGATGAGCTTCAATTACCAATGATGGTTCAAAATAATAATTCAAAGTTTCAAACAGCCTTTACTATTTCAATAGAATCAAAAGACAATGTTACAACTGGCGTATCAGCACAAGATAGAGTTACAACAATAAAATCTGCTATTTCTAACGATAGCATATCCAAGATTGTTTCTCCTGGGCATATCTTTCCATTAAGAGCAAATGAAAAAGGTGTTTTAGGTCGTGCAGGACATACAGAAGCTAGTGTAGATTTAATGAAATTATCTAATTTAGATCCTTATGCTGTTTTATGTGAAATAACAAATCCAGATGGAACAATGGCAAAAGGAGAAGATATTAAACAATTTTCTAAAAAGTACTCTATGCCAATTATTAGTGTCGAAGATATAATTAATTATCGAAAAGATAACAAATCATTTGAGAGAAATATTTGACCCTGCGGCTCAAATATTTCTCAACTCAAACGTTATCTAAAAAACTATCAAGGATAAACTAAATGCTGATACCATATGATATCCACAGTTCACTAGAACAATTTAAATTTAGATTACTTGAAGATAAACATACTGAAAACTTTTTTCAAATACATAGGCATAATTTTTATGAGATCGTCTATATAACAGAAGGTTCTGTTAAATTTACTATAGATTTTAAAGTATATAATTTAGAAAAAAATACAGTATACTTAATCAAACCTGGTCAGATACATCAGTGGATTAAAGATGATTTTAATAATGAATGTAAGGGTTATATTTTTCACTTTGTAAAAGATTTTTTTATATATGATGAGATGATAAATACTTTATTTGATAATACTTCAACTCCAATAATTAAAGTAAATAATGATAGCAAAAGAAATATAAATAGTTTGATTTCAATGATTAAACTAGAACGTGACATACACAATAAATTAACAATTCATCTATTTAGCTCTATTATAGAATACCTATTAAGATCAAAACAATCAAAAGAAAACTTATCTTTTAAAGACAATAGAATATATGAATTAATTAAACTCATTGAAGAAAATTTTAAAGATGAAAAATCAGCATCATTTTATGCCAAACATTTTGAACTGACAACTAAAAGGTTAAATGAATTAACAAAAATACATATCGGTAAGACACTCTCTTCTTTAATTATTGACAGAAACATTATAGAGATTAAAAGGTCTTTAATTTATAGTAAATCTTCAATCAAAAATATTGCAGAAGAATTGTGCTTTAGAGATGTTGCATATTTTTCAAGTTTTTTTAAACACCATACTTCTTTTTCTCCGCTTGAATTTAGAAAAATTAAAATCAATAAAATTGATAAACTGTAAATAGAAAAGTAAATGTACAAATTTTGCAACTAATTGTATAAATTTATCATTGTGCTTACGATCTCTTTGGAATATAATACTCCTGATCTTAAATTAGGAGTTTATAAATGAACAATATAGGTTCGGTAGCATCATTATTTCGTTATCCAGTAAAGTCTATGGCTGGAGAACAGATAGAATCAACACTTATAAATAAAAAAGGTGTCATAGGAGATAGAAAATATGCTCTCATTGATACAAAAACAGGTAAAATTGTCAGTGCAAAGAATCCCAGAAAATGGCCAAATATTTTTAAATATTATGCAAAATATATTAGTGAACCTACAGAATATAACCATGCTGATATTGAGATTATATTTCCAAATAACTTAAATATAAAAAGTACTCAAGAAGATGTAAATGAAGTTTTATCATCCGCTTTTAATGCCGAAATAAAATTAACATCAACGGTACCTAAGAAAGTACAATTAGAGGAATATTTTGCTGATATAGAAGAGATTCAACAGCATGACAGTGTATCAGATGCAAATATGGCTGAAGGTACTTTTTTCGACTTGGGTATGATTCATTTATTAACCACATCAACTATTAAAAAATTTGAAGAACTTTATCCTGATGGTGATTTTCATATAAAGAGATTTAGACCAAATATTGTTATTAACTTAAATTCAAAAGAGATTGGATTTATAGAAAATAAATGGATCGGTAAAAATATAGCAATTGGTGATGAAGTGATATTAAAAATAAAAGAGCCTTGTCCAAGATGTGTCATGACAACATTAGAACAAGATGACTTACCTAAAGATATAAATATTTTAAAGACAATACTTAAAAATAATAGTGGAAATTTAGGGATTTATGCTGATGTTGTTCGTGGTGGAACCATAAAAGATAATGATTTAATAACAATTCTAGAATGAGCCAACAAATGTCAATTTTAAAATTAACTACTTCTATTGTTTATTTCTTATTGTTTTCCATTTGGAATAATCTACTATCAAAGAGATAATGAAATTATTATTTTAGCTGTTATGCAACTTCATAGAAAACCAAACTATTGGAAAGATAGAAACTAGTTAGTTACATTTAGTATCACAAATCCCCGATAAAGAAAAAACAAACCCATTTTGCTATAATACACCCAATAATTTATAAAGATAGGAAAAGCAGTGATTACATTAAAAGAAGCGTTAAAATTAAGCAAAGACGAATTAGCAAAATTTAAAGAAGAACTAAAAACAAATATAGAAGCAAATGCAGATATTAACGCTTACCTCGATGTTCACAATGTCGGCGAAGGTGTGCCGATAGCTATAAAAGATAACATTCAGGTTGAGAATTGGTCTGTAACATCAGGCTCAAACATACTTCAAGGCTACATCGCTCCTTACAATGCAACGGTAATAGAGAAGATGCTGGGTGCGGGACTAAGTGCTTTTGGGCGAACAAACATGGACGAGTTTGCTATGGGAAGCACGACTGAGTCAAGCTTTTACGGCAAAACATTAAATCCTCACAACAAAGATTGCGTCCCAGGTGGAAGTTCTGGCGGAAGTGCGGCGGCGGTTGCGGCGGGTCTTGCTATTGCGGCTCTTGGAAGTGACACGGGCGGAAGTATCCGTCAGCCTGCTTCTTTTTGCGGGATTGTGGGGATGAAACCGACTTACGGACGTGTAAGCCGTTACGGTTTGGGAGCTTACGCTTCATCGCTTGACCAGATAGGACCGATGACGCAAAATGTTGAAGATGCGGCGATTTTGTATGACATCATCAGCGGACATGACAAAAAAGATTCTACGAGTGCGAACAAAAACGACAAAGTAAGCGACAAACTAAACGCTTCAAGAAAACTAAAAATTGCAGTTTTGCCAAAGCATATCCAAAACGCAAGCGATGATGTAAAAAAAGCTTATGAGCTGGCAATTACCGCTCTTAAAAATGCAGGGCATGAGATAGTAGAAGCCGAGTTAATGGACGCGAAATTTGACATCTCCGCTTACTACATAACGGCAACTGCCGAAGCTACTACAAACTTGGCTCGTTATGACGGTATCCGCTACGGAAACAGGGTTGTAGGAAAAGACCTAAACGACACATTTATCCAGACAAGAAGCCAAGGTTTCGGCGATGAAGTAAAGCGCCGTATATTGCTTGGAAACTTTGTACTCTCAAGCGGATACTACGAAGCTTACTACGTAAAAGCGCAAAAAACAAGACATCTAATAAAAAACCAATACTCTAAAATATTTGAGAATGTCGACCTGATACTCTCGCCAGTTGCACCGACAACCGCAAACAAATTTGGAGAGCTCTCAACTCCGATGGAGATGTACTTAAGCGACCTCTACACCATCAGCGTAAACCTTGCAGGACTTCCTGCCATCTCTGTTCCTGTTTCAAAGAGCTCTGAGGGTATGCCGATAGGTCTTCAGCTAATCGCAAACGCATACGAAGAGCAGACGCTTTTTGATGGGGCATTAAGCTTGGAAAGAGCTATCAACTACCAAAAATAGTCAGATACTATAAAAAAGGCTCACACATGCAAAAAAGTTTCAGAGTTCAAAATGTAAAATGCGGCGGTTGTGCAAATACCATCAAAGAGGCTCTAAGAGAGGAGTTTGGCGAGGTTGATGTTGACTTGATGCAAGAGCCTCGCGTCATTACTTTGGATATAAAAGATGAGGAAGCAGAGGCTAGTTTTCGCAAAAAGATAAGATCTCTTGGCTATCCGATGGAAGATGAGGAGCTAGGAGCATTTACAAAAGGCGGACTTAAAGCCAAAAGTTTTATCTCATGTGCTATCGGTAAAATAGGTGAAGATCACAACACTTGATTTTTTTAATTCTGCTTCATCCACTTTTTAAATTTTTGTAAACTGTCGATGTACTCTGCAACATCATTTACATCTTCTGGTTTAATATTTATTTTTGGCATGGCGTTGGAGGAGTAACCAAACTCCCTAAATGTGCTGTTTGGGTCTGAGATATAGCGGATGATATCCTCTTTTTTTCTATCATAAGAGACAATATTAAAGTCTTTTCCCATGCCGCCTTGCATACTAACACTATGGCAACCAGCGCAGTGTGTTTTGTACACTTGAATTCCATTTTCTATATCAGCAGACACAAAAGAGGCAAAAAATAGCCACATAAAAACTTTCTTCATAGATAAACCCTTTTTTTATCAAACATTATAGCTTGCAGCTTCTTTAATTCAAATAAGGCTTAATGATATACTCATAAGTAGAAAAAAGTATCTCAACTCCGATAAGCCAGATGATTATCCACTCCAAAAACTCACTTGATTTTTGGTTAACTCTGTCCGTTATAAACTCAACCGACTCTTTTAAAAATGAGATTTTATACTCGATAACATCAAATCTTGATTTTAGCTCCAACTGAAGTGCAAGTTGATTGTAGAGCGATTCAAGCTCAAAATCATCCCAAATGATATCCGGCTTATCTAAAAGATAGAGCTGATTTAAGATTTCAAATCTCTCTTTTGCGATGGCGCTTGCAAAATTCATAAGATTTTCTCTATCTTTTGCTTTGATATTTTCTATTCTGTCGTAGAGCTTTTTACTCTCTTGCATCTTGACTTCAAGTGATTTTTCTCGTATCTCCAGCCCAACACTTTGCGAGAGTGCAAGCGAGATGATGGAGGCTACCGATTTGTTAAATTTATTGTACTTAATTGTGTGCGTATCAATAAGCGGTTTTTCGTAAAGAGCATCCACAACCATGGGATAGTCTTGATTTACAAGTGCCGTTTGGTAGTGCGGTGCTTCTTTGATTTTTAGTCTTTGCAGAAATGATTTTATCTCCTCATGACTGAAGTTACAAAATGTGATTACACCAAAAGAGGAAGCAAAGATAAACTTATCGTTTGTTATTTCGCCTACAAGTGATTTTTCTATAGTTGTGAGAATTAATCCAGGAAACTCTTTTTCAAGGTCATTTTTTGTAATGATAATGGGTATCTCTACAGATACAAACAGTACTCTTGATTCCACTTTCATCCTTTATTTTATAAATTTGCCCTATTATACACCCTTTTTATCTCTATTTTATTACTTCGGCTTTACCTCTTTTTAACCACAATAAAAGTATAATCCACAGAATTTTATAGCAACATAAAAACTTTTACCAATTAAAAGGATGACCATGAAGATTCGTAAACGCGCCCTAACGTTTGAAGACGTGCTGCTTGTACCGCAATACTCGGAAGTACTGCCAAAAGAGGTCTCTTTAGAGAGTAAATTAACAAAAAATATTTCACTAAAAATCCCTATGGTCTCTGCGGCTATGGACACCGTGACTGAGTACCGCGCGGCAATCGCCATGGCAAGACTCGGCGGCATCGGTATTATCCACAAAAATATGGATATTGAGACTCAGTGCAAACAGGTAAAAAAAGTTAAAAAAAGCGAGAGCGGCGTCATCATAGACCCTATCTATGTTCATCCTGATGCAACTCTAGCAGAGGCTAGCGCGCTTATGGAAGAGTTTAAAATATCCGGTGTTCCCGTAATTGACGCTCACAATAAACTTTTAGGAATTCTTACAAATCGCGACATGAGATTTCAAAAAGATATGAGCAAGCGTGCCGATGAAGTTATGACAAAAATGCCTCTTATCACTGCAAAAAAGGGAATATCTCTTGATGATGCGGCAGATATTATGCACAAAAACAAGATAGAAAAACTCCCAATCATTGATAACGAAGGATTTTTAAAAGGTCTTGTAACTATCAAAGATATCAAAAAGCGCATAGAGTACCCAAACTCAAACAAAGATGCTTTTGGCAGACTTATTGTAGGTGCTGCAATCGGCGTAGGCCAGTATGACCGTGCTAAAGCTTTGGTTGATGCAGGTGTTGACGTTTTGGTTCTTGACTCCGCTCACGGACACTCAAAAGGCATCCTAGATACGGTTAGAAAAATAAAAGAGACTTTAGAGGTTGATATTATTGCAGGAAACATAGCAACTGCAGAGGCTGTTGAAGCACTTATAGAAGCTGGGGCTGACGGCGTAAAAGTAGGTATTGGACCAGGGTCAATCTGTACAACTCGCATCGTTGCAGGTGTTGGTGTACCTCAAATCTCTGCTATTGCTGAGTGTGCGGATGCTGCGCGCAAACATGGTGTTCCAGTGATTGCCGATGGCGGTATCAAATACTCTGGCGACATCGCAAAAGCTCTTGCAGTGGGTGCAAGTTGTATCATGGCAGGCTCACTTTTGGCAGGAACGGAAGAGTCTCCAGGGGAGACTATCATGTTTCAAGGTCGCCAATACAAATCATACCGTGGTATGGGCAGCATAGGCGCTATGCAAAAAGGGTCAAACGACAGATATTTCCAAGAGGGCACAGCTGCCGATAAACTCGTTCCAGAGGGAATTGAGGGGCGTGTTCCTTTTAGAGGAAGCATCTCTGGCATAGTTCACCAAATGATGGGCGGACTTCGCTCATCTATGGGTTACTGCGGAAGCAAAGATATAGAAGAGTTTTGGAATAAAGCAGAGTTTGTAGAGATAACAAGTGCTGGTCTTAAAGAGAGCCACGTTCATGATGTTATCATCACACAAGAAGCTCCAAACTATCACATATAACACCAAAGGAGATTTATGAATGAAGTGAGATACGCCGGTTTTTGGATTCGCTTTCTTGCCTCGTTTTTAGACACTCTTTTTCTTGCTCTTCCTGTTGGCATCGTTATCTATTTTTTGAGTGATGGCAACTGGTTTGACTTTTCACAATATCAGCAAAACATCTCTTACGCAATGAGCGGAAATGCTCAAAAAGCATTGGCAAATCAACCTCAGACATCACTTAAATGGGAGCTTCTCTTTGAAGTTTCAGTTCTGCTTGTTACAGTTCTTTTTTGGAAGAGATGGCGCGGAGCAACACCTGGAAAAAAATTTGTACATGTTAAAATCGTAGATGCAAAAACCCTCGAAGATATCGACAACAAACAGGCACTAACACGCTCTTTAGGCTATATCGCCTCTACTCTTATTCTGCTGATGGGTTTTATTATGGTTGCTTTTAGAGAGGACAAAAGAGCTCTTCACGACCTCCTTGCAGGAACAGTTGTCATCTATGACACAGAGGAAAATTTATAATTTTATATCTTCAAATCTATCTCTTGAAGTGTTCCGACTCTGCCCTCTTCGCTTAAATAAACAGAGCTCTCTCTCATCTTTGCAACCATTGTATTCTGCGGATTTTGAAGCTCAAAAGAGGTAAGTGCCGTGCCGAGATAGAGAGCCCCTACATTTTTCTCTTTTAGCGTATATAGATCTTCATTCCCGTCTTCATCTTTTGTCCAGATTAGCAGTTTTTCAAAAACCGAATCGCTCTCGTCTATCCACATATTTCCATCTTCATCATATGCCGAAAGCTCATCAAAACCGTTGCCAAGAGTAGGTCCGAACAGCTCGCTTCCGTCATTGATTTTGTCATCACCGTTTGCGTCAATTGCCAAAAAGCCGCTGCCACCGCCTACAAATGAGAACTCGTCATCTTTGCCGTCAAGATTAAGGTCAAACGTATGCTTTATATTGCCCATAGCTACCGTGTTTCCATCAAAATTGAGCACAAGCGGATCTATCAAGGCATCTCCCGCCTTAAATGAGAGGCTCTCATGAGTTGCCACGCTTCTACTCATGCTAAATGCCAATTTAAACTCAATTTCTCTGCCGTCTTTTGTGCTAACACTTCCGCTTGCAGAAAAACTGAGCGCCTCGCTGCTTACTTCGCTGCGGCTGTAACTATATTCCACTCCCCAGCCTAGTCTCTGAGGTATACTTTCTTCTTTTGAGTGATTTTTCGCCACGCCCTCTGCAACTTCACCTCTGTTTGAAGAGCTGTCATGACGGTACACTGAGAGGTCTATTTTTTTACCGGTGAGAGCTTCAAGAGCCCTTACTATAGCCATCAACTTTGGCTCTAGCTCAATATCCTCAAAGGCTTCTTTATCTGAAACGCCAAAGATTGCATTTTGCTCCATCCTCATAAAATCTTTTGAAAGTTCAAGCCTGTCACCGCCTCTTAGTCGCTCGGGCGCATCTTCCTCTTTGTTCCATATATGCAGACTTTCCCTCTCCTCAATCTCACTCTTTTTTTGATAAGAGGAGAAAAGCGATACATTCGATTGCTCAATCTTCATTTTTTTCTCCTAATTGTTGCATACAAAATCGACAATTTTTATATATTTTTTAGTGACAATTATCACTCAAAACAACTATTGACTTTTATTAAAAATAGTAGTAAAATTTATCAAAATTATAACTTGTAATAATAAAGGAACAAAAATGGAAACTGTTATTGAGCTAAATAGATTAAAATTCTTTCCTATTATGATGTTTGCCATTGTTATGGGGCTTTGTGGACTTACGATTACGTATCAAAAAGCAACTCTATGGCTTGATTTTCCTTTTATAATAGGCGAAGTGCTTATGTATGTGACAACCGCTGCATTTATTGTTATCTCGTCTATATATTTAAAAAAAATCTTTAAATACAAAATTGATGTAAAAAACGAGTTTTCACATCCTGTTAGAATAAACTTTTTTGCAGCCGTCTCCATCTCAATGCTTATGCTTGCGATTATCTACAAAGAGAGTTTTCCGACCATAAGTGCAATTTTTTGGTATCCGGGAACTCTTATCCATTTTTATCTAACCATGCATACAATCTCTTTTTGGATAAATAAAAATCAACAGCTTGACCACTCAAATCCTGCATGGTTTATACCTATTGTCGGCAACGTTTTGGTTCCTGTTGCCGGAGTGGGATTTGTAAATTCCGGTGTTTTGATATATTTTTTCAGTGTAGGAATGTTTTTTTGGATAATTCTCTTTGCGATTATTCTAAACAGGATTATATTTCACAATCAGCTTGCAATTAAGTTTATGCCTACGCTTTTTATACTGATTGCTCCTCCTGCCGTGGGCTTTATAGCCTACTTTAAAATGTTTGGCGTGGTTGATGTTTTCGCCCAAGTACTTTTTAGCCTAGCTCTGTTTTTTACAATTTTAGTCGCCTTCATGTACAAAAATTTTATAAAAATAAAGTTCTTTATCTCATGGTGGGCGTTTGTTTTTCCGCTGGCTGCCATGGCAATTGATGCAATGCTTATGTATAATAACACTAAGCATACGCTTTTACTTCTTTTTTCCTATGCGATGGTTGGCGTTGTGACTGTTGTTGTCTTGATTGTTACCTACCAAACGGTGCTTCACATAAGAAAAAAAGAGATTTGTATTCAAGAATAGATTTATAACAAAAGGAAATATTATGAAAAAAACAGTTTTTATGGATAGATACCCAGTTTACAGCCTAGAGCTGCAAAAGAGCGAGATGAATCTCTCAAACACGGATGAAGTTGTAGAGTATTTTAAAAATAAGATACACAACCACCCTATTGCAAAATTTATAACAATTTTTGAGCACTATTCGCACACAAAAGAGCTTGGCGGAGAGATTATGGATGGGCTCATAGATGCAAAAAACATAATTTTTTGTTTCGGACAAGCGATTCCAAATACAAAAATATTGGCACTAAGACCAAGAAGCATAGCAATTTGTGAATTTAAAGACAAGTTTGTTATAGATTTTTTAGAAGCTCCAAAAGAAGAGATGCATCAGCTTATGCAGAGCTGGACAAAAGAGCTGAAATCTAAATAGTCGCCGTTTAAAACTTACATTAATCCATTTTAGATAAAATAGCAAAACTTATTTTTAATTTTGGGGGAATATCAAATGGATTTACAGACTAAAGCACTGCATGCAGGTTATGAAAAGGGCGCCGAGGGGGCGATGGCGGTTCCTATTTATCAGACTACTGCTTATGAGTTTAGAGATGCACAGCACGCTGCAAATCTGTTTTCCCTTAAAGAGTTAGGATATATCTACACTCGCTTAAACAATCCTACAACTGATGTTTTTGAAAAGAGATTTGCCGAGCTTGAGGGCGGAGAGGCTGCACTTGCAACTTCAAGCGGAATGAGCGCAATCTTTTTTGCTATCGCTAACGCTGCAGAGGCCGGAGACAATATTGTTTGCGCTAGACAACTCTACGGCGGAACTCTGACTCAAACTGCTCACACGCTAAAAAGATTTGGAATAGAGAGCAGATTTTTTGATGTTCATGACACCGCTGCGATGGAGAAGCTGATAGACGACAAAACTAAAGTTATCTTTTTTGAGTCTTTGACAAATCCAAGCATCGATGTAGCTGACATTGAAGCAATTACTAAAATTGCAAACAAATATGGAATATTAACTGTAGTTGACAACACTGTCGCTACTCCTATTTTGTGCCGTCCTTTTGAGCATGGAGCTGATATTACGGTTCACAGTGCAAGCAAATACACAACAGGTCAAGGTCTTGCAATCGGCGGTATTTTGGTTGAGAGAAAAGGTTTGGTTGAGAAATTAAAAGCAAATCCTCGCTACGCTCACTTCAATGAGCCTGATAACTCTTACCACGGTCTGGTTTATGTTGAAGTGCCGCTTCCTCCGTTTACGCTTCGCGCACGTCTTTCGCTTCTTCGTGATTTGGGAGCGGTTGTATCTCCGTTTAACTCATGGCTCTTTATTCAAGGGATTGAAACTCTCTCTCTTCGCATGAGAGAACACTCTAAAAATGCTCTTGCATTGGCAGAATTTTTAGAGTCACATCCAAAAGTTAAAAAAGTAAACTATCCTGGATTAAAAAGCAACGCAAACTATAAAAATGCTCAAAAGTACTTTGAGGGGGGTGCTTGCAGCGGACTTTTAAGCTTTGAGCTAGGCTCTCTTGAAGAGGCTGTAAAAGTGGTAGATGCAACTAAACTTTACTCGCTTGTTGTAAATATCGGGGATTCTAAATCTATCATTACACACCCCGCTTCAACAACTCATCAGCAACTTAATGAAAAAGAGTTGATTGCTTGTGGCGTTCCATCAGGACTTATCAGAATCTCTTGCGGATTAGAGAGTAGCGCGGATTTAATAGCAGACATTAAGCAAGCTCTAGAGGCATAATTTGTCCCTAAACCTAAAAACGTACACCGAGCACTTTACCAATCCGCTCTACCTTGAGAGCGGACGTATTTTAGAACCGTACGATATTACATATGAGACTTACGGCTTTTTAAATGAAGACAAAAGCAATGTCATCGTTATCTGTCATGCGCTAACGGGCTCGCATCACTGCGCAGGAACTTATGAGGGCGATAAAAAACCGGGTTGGTGGGATAATCTCATAGGCAGCGGCAAAGCAGTTGATACTGACAAATATTTTGTAATCTGTACAAACGTAATAGGAAGCTGCTTTGGCTCAACAGGACCTATGAGCCCGCAGCATCCGCACCACAACCCGTACCGCTACAAGTTCCCTGTCGTAACCATCAAAGATATGGTAAAGGCTCAAAGAATTCTTTTTGACAAGCTTGGTATTCACAGCGTTCACGCTATTATCGGCGGCTCTATGGGCGGAATGCAGGCACTTCTGTTTGCAATACACTACCCAAATTTTGCATCAAAAGTAATCTCTATGGCAACAACGCATGCGACCCAACCATGGGCTATTGCTTTTAACAAAGTGGCACAAGAGTCTATACTAAAGGACCCTGACTTTAAGGGCGGCTATTACGACAGCCAAACAATAAGAGAAAAAGGGCTCTCAGGGATGGCGGTCGGAAGGATGGCGGGGTATATAAGCTTTCTCTCGCATGAGTCGATGAAGAGCAAATTTGGCAGAGAGTATAAAAATACCGACGGTCTTTATGAGCTTTTTGGCAAGTTTCAGATTGAGCTGTTTTTAGAGTACAACGGATACAACTTTACAAAGTGGTTTGATCCGCTCTCTTATCTCTACATAACAAAGGCTATAAATATTTACGACATCTCGCGCGGATTTGACTCTCTTAATGAGTCTTTGAGAAAAATCAGCACAGAGCTGCATCTTATAAGTTTTAGCAACGATCAGCTCTTTAAAAACTTTGAGATGAGAGAGATAAGTGAGGCTCTTGGCAAAATAGGAAATACCAATCACACATACATAGATATTGAGAGCGATTATGGACATGATGCCTTTTTGGTCGAAGTAGAAAAATTTGAAGAGTATGTAAAGGATATTTTAAATGGCTAAAGAAAAACTGACTGAAAAAACCGAAGACTTTACTGAAGAAAGCGGAGCTTTTACTAAAGAAACCGAAGGTTTTGAATCAAAACTGGAGAGTGCAAAAAAAGTTTTAGAGACACTTATGAATCCTGAAATAACTCTTCAAGAGAGCCTAAAGGCGTATGAAAAAGGGATGAGCGAACTCTCAGCTGCTCAAAAAATCCTAGAAGATGCGCAGATTAAAATTACCGAGATAAAAGGAGAGTAAAAATGCTTGCATTTTGTAGCGATAAAATTATCCAAAAGGATGATTTATAGTGAGAGCTGCCGTACTCCAACTCAGCGCACAGGGCATGAGTTCAACAAAACTGTATAACTATATCCGCATTGCTTCAAAGCAAGGTGTCAGACTTCTGCTTTTGGGCGAATATATATTAAACCCGTTTTTTAAAGAGCTAAAAACACTCAGTACAAGCATGATAAAAGAGCAAGCCGATCACCAGATTAAAGTCCTAAAAGAGCTCTCTTTTACCTACAATATCACCATTATTGCGCCTCTTATCGTCGTGAAAAAACAAAAAGTATACAAGACCATTGCCAAGTTTGCGCCCTCTTCCACCTCATACTATCAACAGCAAATTCTTATAAACTATCCACACTGGAATGAAGAGAAATTTTTTGCAAACGAACAAAAGGCGATAGAGTCACCGCTTATCTTTAAAGTTGAGGGATTCAAATTTGCTCTTATGAGCGGATTTGAGCTGCATTTTGACGAGATATTTGAACATATTTCTTCCAAAAACGTCGATTGTGTTTTGCTTCCAAGCGTCTCTACTTTTGACTCATACGAGAGATGGAAATCGCTTGTTTTATCACGCGCGTTTACACACAACTGCTACATCTTAAGAGCAAACAGAATCGGCGAATATAGAGACAAAAACCACAGCTGGAACTTCTACGGTGATTCGCTTCTTGCCTCGCCAAACGGCGAACTTTTAGAGCATCTAGGCAACAAAGAAGAGCTTATGATTGTAGACATGAGCCACTCCGAAGTTGTTCAAGCCAGAAAAATTTGGGGATTTAGAGAGTTTATCAATAAAAGAGACGCTTTATGATGCAATATTTTCACAGACAAGTACAGCTTTGGGGCGAAGAGACGCAAGTCTTGCTGCAAAATAGAAAGATAGCAATAGTCGGTGCCGGCGGACTTGGAAATTCGTTAGCTTTTGCTTTGGGTGCCAGCGGAATCGGCGAAATTCATATGATTGATTTTGATGAAGTATCCATCCACAATATCCATCGTCAGATTGCCTTTAAAATTGGCGATGAGGGCAAAAACAAGGCTCTCTTAAACGCAATACTAATCGAACAGAGATGCCCGTATGTAAAAGCCGTTGCGCACGAGTGCAACTTTGAAGAGTGGTGTAAAAAAAATATAGTCGTTGATTTGATAATAGACGCGACAGACAATCTTCCTACCCGCGGTGAGATTGACAGCTATGCAAAAAGCAAAAATTTACCTTGGATTTATGGAAGTGTTGAGGCTTTTCACGGGCAGGTCTGTTTTTTCCATGACTCATCATTTAAAGACGCTTTTAAAATAATATCAAAAACACCGGAGGGGATAGCAGCCCCAATTGTCATGCACATTGCATCGCTTCAGGCAAATTTAGCACTCAGATATCTGGCAGGTCTTGGAGTAAAAAAAGATATGCTCTACTACCTGTTTTTTGACAATGACGGAGAGCTGATAACTCAAAAATTTGGAGTTCCAAAGAGTTAGATAGTTTTTTCTATCTTTACGTGTATTTTGGTTATTTCTAAGCATTTTTTACTATACTTACATCTATTATTTTTACTCGGAGTAGCCACATGAAATTTTTATTTCTCTTTGTTGCAATCTTCTCAAATCTTTTTGGCGCGGAGGTTGTAGATGTGTCGCAAAAACCAAAAACCGACCTTGAATCAATAGCAAAACATGCCATAAAATTCGGCACAGGCAACGCAAGCGAAGTATATGTTTTTATAGACCCTTTATGCAAATATTCTCGTGAGCTTATGAAGAAAATAGAAGCAAACAAGATGCTACAGCTCTCAAATACATACTACATTTTTTTATACAGACTGCCTCGCCTTGACTCTGAAAAAACTATGCAGTATATTTTGGAATCACCAAATCCAAAAGAGACGCTTATAGAAGTTATGGTCGATGAGGAGATAGTAGATGTTGAAAATTTTGAGGCTAAAGAGAGCACTTTAAAAGCGCTTAGAGAGATTGCAGATGTTGCTGCAACTCTCGATATGACACAACGCCCGTATATGATCTCTTTTGATAGAGACTCTAAATACTGCAGAGTGTCAGAGGGTAGCGCATCGTGCCAAGAAGAGTTCGAGTAGCCGTTAACCTCTCTTTTATAGATTTAAGATATAATTTCGCCTATTATAAAGGGCATAAAAACTATGAATTTTGAACCATATCCATTTGAAAAACTAAACACTTTATTACAAGAAATTAAGCCAAATAGCGACTATGAACCATCCGCACTGACTATCGGCGAACCGCAGTTTGAAACTCCTGATTTTATACAAAAAACTCTGTGCCAAAACTCTTCGCAGTTAAGAAAATACCCTAAGACAGCAGGCGAAGAGAACCTAAGAGCAGCTCAGAGAAAATTTGTAAAAACAAGATTTGGCGTTGAGCTTCGCGATGAGCAGATTATCCCGACTTTTGGAACAAGAGAGGTACTTTTTAACTTTCCTCAATTTTTTCTCTTCAACAAAAAAGAGCCGACAATCGCCTTTACAAACCCTTTTTATCAGATTTATGAGGGAGCGGCTATAGCTTCAAGAGCAAAAACAATCTATTTAAATTTGACTAAAGAGAATAACTTTAAACCAAATATTGATGAAGAAAAATTATCTGCATGTCATCTTGTTATTTTAAACTTTCCAAATAACCCGACAACCTCTACACTAAGCATAGAAGAGCTTGGCGAATGGGTAAAACTTGCCCTAAAATACAATTTTGTACTATTGAATGATGAGTGCTACAGCGAAATTTATACAGACAAACCTGTACCTTCGCTTCTTGAAGCTTCGCTACATGTAGGAAATAAAACATTTAAAAATGTGCTTGTAATCAACTCTATCTCAAAACGCTCATCTGCTCCAGGGCTTCGTTCAGGATTTATCGCAGGTGATGAAAATATCTTAAAAGAGTATATAAATTACAGAACTTACATAGGGTGTGCCTCTCCGCTTCCTCTTCAAAGTGCCGCTGCCGCTGCTTGGAGCGATGAGGAACATGTAGGCATTGCAAGAGAAATTTACAAAAAAAACTTTGAAGCAGCACGTGAGGTTTTGGGTATAGAAATTCCCGAAGCAACTTTTTACATCTGGCTGAGAGTTCCAAACGCCCTAGAGTTTACAAGAAAGCTATACCGCGACTACAATGTAAAGGTTTTACCCGGAGAGTATCTCGCAAGAGACGATGAAAACGGACTTAATCCGGGCAAAGATTTTATCAGAATCGCTCTGGTGGAAGATACGCAAAAAACAATAAGCGCATTAAAGAGAATCAAGGAGTGTTTATCATGAGCAAAGTAGAAAATTTAAAAGCAGAAGTTTTAAAAGCACAACAAAACTCAGACATCGCATCTTTGTACATGCTAGAACAGCGTGCTCACGACACCTTTGATGAAGATACTCTTGGCGGCTTTTACGCAAACATACTTGATTTGGCGTTAGAGAGACTGACCGATACGCTTGAGGCTCACAGAGTTATGGACATGAGCGATGTTCAGGATTTTGCAACGCTTAGAGCACTTTATGAATATGCCATAGAGAACTACAGCGCCTCTCAAATCCATGATGCAAGCGCACTTTTTGAAGTTCTAAGCGGTCTAAGCAACGATGAGAAATTTTCAAATGCCATGAAAATACACACTCTTGCTTCACAAGAGAAGCTGACTTTGGATGAGTTTCTAGAAAAAATCGCCGATATAGATGAGACACAAGATGTGGGGACTTTTTATATAAGTTGCTTTAATAAAGAGGCACAAAAATTGCTGGGTATTTCCCAAACAAACGGGGAGTTAAGCGAATGAAAATTCATTTTATCGGTATCGGCGGAATTGGTATATCAGGACTAGCGCAATATATGCGTTACAAGGGTCATGAAGTAAGCGGTTCGGACATCTCTGATACACTAATTACTAAAAAACTTCGCAAGCTTGGCATAAGCGTTACGGTTCCTCATGATGCATCTGCAATAACCGATCAGGATTTAGTTATCCATTCTGCTATCATTCGTCCGGACAATCCCGAAATTATAGAAGCAAAAGCAAAAGGTATAGAAGTTCTCGCACGCCGCGAAGCACTGCTTAAAATTTTAGACACTTCAAAAGTCTACTCTATTGCCGGAGCACACGGAAAAAGCACGACAACGGCGATACTCACAGCTATAATGGAAGGTTCTGCCATTATCGGCGCGGAGTCAAAAGCGTTTGGCTCAAACGTAAGATACAACCCGCAAAGTGACGTTATGATTTTTGAAGCAGATGAGAGTGATGGCAGTTTTATAAACTCAAATCCTCACTGCGCAATTGTTATAAATGCGGAGCCTGAACACATGGAGTATTACGACTACAACTACGAGTTATTCTATGAGTCATACAAAACTTTCATAAAATCTGCTCCTTGTCGCGTTTTAAATGCCGAAGACCCATTTTTAAGCAAGCTTGTCGGTGAAGTAGAGGCTTCTTGGCTATACCCGAGCCGTGATATCACAAACATAGAGTTTGTTCTTATAAATGATGAACCGCACACCCGTTTCACGCTTAAAAATCTCGGCAGCTTTGATGTTTGGGGATTTGGAAAACATATAGCCCTTGATGCGGCTTTGGCAATAATAGCGGCAAGCGAGTCAATGGATATCGAACTTATACGAGAGAAGATACTTACATTTAAAGGTATCAAAAAACGTTTTGACATCGTTGGCGCTGAGAGCGGCAGAGTAATCATTGACGACTACGGCCACCACCCTACAGAGATAAAAGCTACGTTTGAATCTGTCAAAGAGTATGCACATCTCAAAGGTTTTGACAAGATTACGGCAATCTGGCAGCCTCACAAATACTCACGCACGATTGACAACCTAGAAGAGTTTATAAACTGTTTTGAAGGCGCGCAGGAGCTTATAATCCTCCCTGTTTGGGCTGCAGGCGAAGCTGCAAGAGAGATAGATTTTGCAGATAAATTCAAAAGATACAACCTCATAATGGCAGACAATATCACAAGAGCAAACAATACCATTACCATTATCAAAGACAAAGAGGCGCTTAAAACACTTGATAAAGGCTTGATTATCGGTTTTGGCGCCGGAGATTTAACTTATCAGATAAGAGGAGGGGCATAGTGGGATATATAGCCGGACTTATACTCGTAGGACTATTCTTTTTGGTCCTGCACTACTTTACAGAACTTACCCGCAATCAAAAAGCGGTTGTTACTACCTTAGCTTTAGCTATTGTTCTATCGGCGGTTGCATTTAACGCATACTCCAACACTCAAAGAGAGAAGATGCTAAATGTCGTTATGAAGTTCAACCAGCATAACACGGTTAACTGCAATGGAGTAGATGTCAACAGCACAAACTACACCCTAAGCATCGGAACATACACTTTTATCGGCAAAGAGAATACTCCTCACTACGGAGAGATGATTAGTGCGTCTAGATGCGAGTAGATAACGGCTCAAAAATTGATCTGCTTATAAATCAGCTTGATTTAGGCGATCATATAAACTCATTCAAAAGCTTTTTCTCCCGCGAAAATTCTCTCTATATTGAGGGCGACCAAGAGCTGCACTACCGCTACATAAAAGCGCTTGATGAGATAGAGTTTAGAGCTCCTCCAAAAGTTGCCGACTTCACAAATATAAAACTTCATCTTCAAAAACTAGGCGTACTGCAGTTTGAACAGATTTTTGAAATCATAAAAGTTATTCGCTATTTTCGCTACTTCAAAAACATGGAGATAAAGGGAATTATCGGCGAGTGGATGGATAAGTTTGTCATAGAGCCAAAGTTTTTAGAGGTTGAGAAGTACTTCACATATGATGGCAAGTTTGATGAAAATCTAGACGAAGTGCTCTTTAGTTTGGGCTCACGCATAAAAGAGCACAAGGCTAATATCAGCAGCTCTCTTAAGCGTCTTACCTCAAGCCCGAAACTATCATCTTATCTCATAGACACACAGGTGCATCTTATAAACGACGAAGAGTGTCTTTTGGTTCGCGGCGGATTCAATCATGTGCTAAAGGGTGCGATGGTCGGCAGAAGCAGCAGCGGCGGTTTTTATGTCTCTCCAGATATTATCCTAAAATCAAAAGAGCAGATTCGCTATATAAACGAAGAGCGCGAGGCGATTTTTTATACCTACGCAAAAGAGTTCTCAGCCAAGCTATCCGACCTTCTGCCGTTTATCTCATTTTGTGACAAAGAGTTTACAAAGTTTGACAACTATCAGGCCAGAGTCCTCTTTGCCAAAAGCAAAGACCTTTGTATTGTAAAATCAAAAAAAGATTCCAAAATCGTCCTAGAGAGCTTTATCCACCCTGCACTTCACCACGCAAAACCTATACATGTAGATTTTTCCAAAAATATTTTGATGATTACCGGTGTAAATGCCGGCGGTAAAACGATGCTTCTAAAGTCGATACTGAGTGCCGCTTTTATGGCAAAGTATATCATCCCGATGAAGCTAAACGAGCATAAGTCGCACATAGGCAGCTTTAAAAATATCCTTGCCATCATAGACGACCCTCAAAATGTAAAAAACGATATCTCTACATTTGCAGGACGTATGCAGGAGTTCTCAAAGATATTTGAAAACAGAGATGCGCTCATCGGCGTTGATGAGATAGAGCTGGGAACCGACAGTGACGAGGCTGCTGCACTCTTTAAAGTTATACTTGACGAGCTGGTTTTAAGAGGGCAAAAGATTGTCGTAACCACCCATCACAAACGCCTTGCCGCACTGATGGCAGACCGAGACGACGTTGAGCTTATGGCGGCGATTTATGATGAGCTTGGCAGAGTTCCTACTTATGAGTTTATGCACGGAATTATCGGCAAGAGCTACGCTTTTGAGACGGCAAGCAGATACGGCATATCAAACAAAATCGTACAAGAGGCAAAGGCTCTCTATGGCGACAACAGCGAGAAGCTGAATATGCTAATCGAGAGAGGCTCGCAGTTAGAGCGCGAACTCAAGCAAAAGCACAAAAAAATCGATGAGAAGATAGCGGAGCTTGAAGCAAAAGAGCGTGATTTAAAAGAGCTAAAAGAGAGAGCATTCCTTGAGCTTCAAAAAGAGAAACTTGCACTAAAAAGCAGTTATGAGAGTGCTATAAACGAAGCGAAACAGGCAGCCCGCGCCGGAGATATAAAAGCTATTCACAGAGCTATGAACGAGGCAAACAAAAAGCTTCCGCAGGAGAAAAAAGAGCAGGAAAATCTACATGTAGATTTTAAAGTCGGCGAAAACGTGAAATACCACAGCAAAAAGGGCGTAATCGTTGCCATGAAAGACAAGAGCGAGGCGATAGTTGAAGTTGACGGTATGCGTGTTCGAGTTAAAACTTCTCATCTTAAGCATACGCAGACACCGCAACATAAGCCAAAAACAGATGTGAGCCTGAATGTTCAAAAAAGAGCCGGACTAAAATGCGATTTGCATGGCATGAGAGCAGAAGAAGCAACAGAAGTGCTAGATAAATTTATCTCAGATGCGCTTATAAACGGCTGGGACGAGGTAATTGTCTATCACGGCATCGGAACGGGAAAACTCTCATACGCCGTCAAGGAGTTTTTAAAAGCTCATCCCAGAGTGAAAAAATTTGAAGATGCACCGCAGCATATGGGTGGATTTGGCGCGAAAGTCGTTACTCTTTAAAATTTATTATTATTTCTGTTTATATTTCATCAGCTTTATAGTTATATCCTTTCATATTAACACTATGCAAGGAAAACGATGAGCATTCTAAAACAACTGGCTAAATATTATCTCTATATGGTCTCTATATTTTTTATAGGCAGGTTATCTCTTTTTATACTATATTTTGACAACTTTAAAGATAGCGGTGTGGATTACTGGCTCACTTTTATCTATGGTCTTAGAATGGATACCATAACTGCCTCCGTATTTTTGCTTATTCCTCTTATGCTTCTAACACTTAGTCCAAATATATTAAAACATTTTGTAAGTAAATTTCTAAAGTACTACTTTTTGGTAGTTTTAGCCATTATTATCTATATAGAAAATGCTACTTTTCCATTCATTGCCCAGTATGACGTGCGACCAAACTACCTTTTTGTTGAGTATCTAGTCTATCCAAAAGAAGTGTTTGCAATGATATTTGCCGACTACAAGCCTGAGCTCTTTATAGCTTTTACTATGATATGTACCTTTATCTATCTATATCTGAAATACGCCAAAGACAGTGTCACAGCACTGTTTGACACAAGCTATAAAAAAAGATTGATTCTATTTTTGCCTCTATTTTTACTGCTCTTTATGGGTGCGCGTTCATCATTTGGTCACAGACCTGCCAACACATCCGATGCAATGTACACAACAAACAGAATGGTTAATGAAATAACAAAAAACTCTATATTCAGTATTGTTTATGCTGTATATATCAACAACAGACACGGAAGCGGAGAGATACAAAAGCGCTACGGAAAAATGGATATCAAAGAGGCTCTCTCTAGGGTTAAAAACAGACTAAATATCCAAAGCATAGATGCTGCCTCACCATTCTCTAGGGCTGAAGGAAGCCATTTTAAAACCACAAAACCAAAAAATCTGGTTATCTTTGTACAAGAGAGCTTAGGCTACCAGTTCGTTGAGGCAACCGGCGGAGAAAAAGGAATTACGCCAAACCTTAACAGACTTAGCAAAGAGGGGATTTTATT
>Ga0172380_10002082_pt1 | contig 32417 bp, 28 predicted proteins | sample Leawe162metaG_FD_119747 | JGI IMG/M metagenome (GOLD analysis project Ga0172380, IMG submission 119747) | Leachate microbial communities from a municipal landfill in Southern Ontario, Canada - Leachate well 162 metaG | ecosystem: Engineered > Solid waste > Landfill > Unclassified | place... | reverse complement strand
AACATTGCAGTAGCATTACCTGCATATTTACCCATCGTAAACTTTGATTCAGTAGAAAAATCCATAGTTGGAGGTTTTGCAACCGTCTGTGCCGCAGTAGTAGCAGTTGTCTGTTGTTGATCTTCTTGAATTGTCCTAAAATCACCGCCGACAGATAAACCATTTCTTGAGAGAAGGAACTGCCAGTTAATACCTTTTTCAGTCATGTCGGTTACATTCGCTTCAAACAAAACCGCACTAATTTTTACTTCTTTTTCTTCTACATTGGCATAAACATTAATATCCTGTTGTGCAGTTGATACATCTTTTCTTTTTACTGTAAGAGCATCTGCCGTTTCTTCAACAATCAAATTATTATATTGGGCGATAATGATTAGTGCTTTTTTATACTGCATTTTATCAATTTCAAATCCGATAGGACCATTAAAACCGGCTACAGAAAAAACTTTTTTGCCTGTAATTTTTTCACTCACTTTACCGATTAAATCAACAGCTTGCTCAAAAGGAACACTTTCGGATAATGTTACTAATTCATCGGGATTTGTAAAGCCTGATAGTTTCTCTTTCAGGTCAACTTGTGCATTCAACCCGTTAATTCCTAAAGTTATCATAAAGAAGAAAATAAATCTTTTCATTTTATTTGCTCTGCTTTTTTTCTTTTGAAAGTTCAAGCGTCATCTTTTCAATAATTCCGCCCTTATTAAGTATAAAATGTACCTTGTTACCCTTAAAATCGATCTCAGTCAAGTAACCAAGATAAACTTGATCACCTTCCCATAAAAGGAATGTCCTACCAGAAGCATCAGTTAAAAATGCTCCATCAGGAATTAAAGCTAATAGCTGCCCTGTCTGTACATCTAATAAATCATCTTTATTAGGTACTATTTCACTTCTGATTAATGGATAAAAATAATCATAAACTGGGTATGGTTTAATATCGTTCTCAATATAATTTTTAATTGCAAAGCGATCATCAGAAGAAGAATATACTTCTACATTAAATTTATAATTAACCAAATAATGTGGAGTTCCGTCTGGTTCTACATTTATATTATTGGTTAATACCATCGAATTAATTTTTTTTAACAGTTTACTCTCTTCAATCGCATATATTAAATTGTAAAGGTCTTTGAATTCCGCTACACCATCTAAAGTATAATTAAAAATATCAAAACCCTTTTCGCGTGTGTTATCTACATATTCCATATTAACAAAAGAGTATTGCGAAAATCCTTCAGTTTCTTTATTAACAAAATCATAAAAATCTGTTTGAGTAATATTAAACGGAATATTATGCTTGCGAAGTGCGAGTACCGAATCTAACTGCGCTGCACGTTTTTGCAAATCGATTAAACTTTTTGTTAAAGCTTCCGTATCCATTTCATATTTTTTCAAATTTTTTATTTTCGTATTTCTATCGTCAATCTTTCCTTTAAGAATTACATAATTGAAAATACCTCCGAGAACAATTATGAAAATCATAATGCCGCTAATAATGATAGTATTTTTTACTTTGCTGCTCATTTTGTACCGGTAGTATCCTTTTTTGCTAAGTCAAAATCGATTGTATAAGAATACGAATTCTTCTCTCGTAATGGCTCATACTTAATATTTTTTAGATTAGAGACCTGAAGATATTTTGCAAATTCAGTTAATACACTTCTTGATAAAGAATAACCAATAACTTTAATTTTTCCGGTTTCATCAAAATCGAGTTTGCTAATCCAAAAATTTCTTCTTCTTTCAGCAAAGTCAGAAATATTAGAAAGATTATAATTCCACAAACCTGAACCTGTTGCTACGGTATCAAGCACAGCCTGCGTTTCATCGAAACTATTAATTCTATTATCTAAGGGAGTAATCTGCTCTACAAGTGCTTGATTTTCTTGCTGGCGAAGTGTTAATCGAGCAATTTCCGAATTTAATTCACCAATCATTCTATCATTCGATAAAGTCTGAAGTGTGAAAAACATTGCAGCACCGAATAAAAATGGAAGCAATGCGTAACTATGCCAACCGAACTGCAAAAACTTCTGATTCTCTTGAACATATTTAGGAAGAAAATTTACTCCTTTATGCTTCTTATCTAATTCATCAAAATACTCTACTGCCGCAGAAATAGGTACAGCGAAAAGTGCAAGATTCTCTATATCTTCAATAGGTAATTCACGGGTAACAAGATCTTCAAATTTTAATTCGGATACATTCGCTTCCGGAAAAGTACCATAAAACGAAAGCATTAAGTTTTCTGATCTGTCCTCCCCGCAAATAACAATATTATCGAGCTTGGGTATCTGTCCGTTTTCCATCTCTAATAATATTTTAGAAAAATAGACATCATATGTGTGGAGATTTTTTGTGCCTATATCTAATGTAGAACCGATATGTTTAAGTTTCTGCCCCTCGAGAAATATTAGTTTGCTATATTCTTTACCTATATAAATTATAAGAGAATAATCTTCGGGGAAAAATTTATTTGTTTTACCAACAAAGTAAGCTAATGCTAATTCAGTGGTTTTAATTGTAGGTATCTTTAAATATCGCTTTTTAATATAATTTGCTAGAAGATTAACAACGCTTACGCAATGAATATCACCTTCTATAAATACTGATAGAAGTTGAGATGAATTTAACTCCATATAATCTATACCATCAGGAGCAACAGTAATGCCTTTTACAGTCTGAATATCTTTAATGATTGCTTCGGTAAGTTTGTTTTTCTTTTCGTCCCTTGGTCCTTCATATACATGGAAGTTAACAGTCGGCTCTGTTATTATAGGGATAAATTCCATCTTAGTAAGTTGGAAATTAGAAAGAGATGCTGCAACTTGCGCTATATCGTTAGCATCAACATCCACACCGATTGGGGTTGGAGATTCATCTATACTATCAAACGACAATTCCCCACCGGTCTCAGGCATAGGAAGATTAAAATCATTTTCCTGCCTTGTAGGCGATTGATACATCGAAGACATAGTCAAAGAAGCCACTTTGAGTACTCTAATGGTTTCTTTATCTTTGGCAACAACAGCTATTTTAGCATCGCTCCCTTCGCAATATATGCAGACTACCGGTTTTGTCATATACCTTTCATTATTTGCATCATTCTAACTTTATTATTTGAATATGCTAATGTATTCTCCGCTGTTATTCTTCTTTCCTGATATAGTCTTAGCAAATCTTGTTCCATAGTTACCATACCTACATCTTTGCCTTGATTTATCATTCCATAAATTTCGCTAGTGTTATTGCTTTTAATCGCAGCTCTGATCGATGGAGTGCTGATTAAAACTTCTTTAGCTAAAACTCTTCTTCCATCTGTGCTTGGAACTAATTTTTGCGATACTACCGAGACTAGAACATCAGCCAATCGATTTCTTACACGATCTTGTTCGCCTGTTTCTACTTCTGCAACAATTCTATCCAATGATTCCACAGCAGAAGATGTATGAAGTGTGGAAAAAACTTTATGACCCGTATCTGTTACTTCTAATGCCGCTAATATTGTTGCGGGGTCTCTCATCTCACCAATAACAATAATATCAGGGTCCTGCCTTAAGGATTGAATTACCCCATCCTTAAAAGAAAGCACATCCCTCCCCACTTCACGATGCTTGATAATTGCCGCATTTGAAGTATGAACATACTCAATAGGGGCTGCTATAATTACAATATGACAAGGGTCGAACTTATTATGATAATCAATTATTGCATCAAGCGTTGTTGATTTACCTGAACCAGTTATTCCTGTTACTAACGAAAGTCCAAACTTAATAAACCCGTGGCTCATCTGCTTAATAGCCAGAGGGTGAAATTCAAGTGATTCAAGTGAACGAATATTTGAAGCAATCGCTCTCATATTTAATGCTAATGTATCTAAATCATAATAAGCATCTGCTCTAAATCGGACATACTTCTGATGCTTCTCATAAAAATAGGTATAACTAAAATCTAAATTTCTTTTTTCTAATAATAATTTTAATTGATTTTTTGATAATAGAGAAACAATTAAAACCGCCCATTCATCATTATTTAAAATAGGAAGCTCTTTTGCTTTCTCTTTTTTACCATGAACCCGAAGCCAAGCGAAGCCATTTGTTCCCATTCCCCCAATTTCAATATCCGAAGCTTGATGCTCAATCATATAGGTTAATATATGATTAGCTAACTTAATTACCTGTAATTTTTGCTCATTCGGAAGTTTTTCTATATTCTCGATAATAAAATTTATCCGCTCCGGTCCAATAACAACAGGAGGGATTTTGGAGGTAAAAAATGATAAAATTGACTTAGCGTTTTCAATCATCCGTAATAACCAAAAATTTTATGTATAAATTAATATTATTCTTCCATAGTTGCACCAATTACTTCATGAAAACTTGTAAGCCCGAGTCTAACTTTCTCGAACCCCGCATCACGAAGACTTAAAGTGCCATCTTTTCTTGCTTGATCTCTAATTGCTTCTTCATTAACATCATCACCAGCATTTACAATTGCTCTTCTAATTTCCTTTGTAAAATACAAAGCTTCATGAATAGCCATTCTACCTTTATATCCTGACTGGTTACATCTATCGCATCCCACAGCTTCATATATTGTATGGTCTTTATAATCATCATAATTCAAGCCAAGATGTACTACTGCCTCTTCAAGGTTAGGAGTTACTTTTTTACAATTATCACAGAGCTTCCTAATAAGACGCTGGGCAACGATAATATTAATTGCGTATGCTATAAGGAATGGCTCAACGCCCATTTTAAATAAACGAGCAACAGCAGAAGGAGCATCATTAGTATGAAGTGTAGAAAAAGTTAAGTGTCCCGTATTAGCTAATTTGATTGCCGTTTCGGCGGTCTCTTTATCACGCATCTCACCTACGAGAACGATATCAGGGTCATGTCTTAAAATTGCTCTTATTGCCTGCTCGAAATTCATCTTATAACCAATTTTTAACTGACGTGCTCCTTCGATTACATACTCTACCGGGTCTTCAACTGTTAAAACATTTTTTGTCGGATTAATTACTTGATAAAGTGCAGCGACTAATGTAGTTGATTTACCAGATCCGGTTGGTCCAGTTAAAATAATCATTCCCTGAGGTTGAGTAATTGCTTTTACAAATGCCGTATTCGAATATCCCGTTAATCCAAGTTTGCTTAAGTCTTTTATAACTTTCCTATCATCAAGGATACGAATTACAATACTTTCAAATTTATTTTTAAGTTCTGTACCCACCATTGGAAGTACAGAAACACGGAAACGAATTATATGACCATCAATTTCGCGCTGAATAAAACCATCTTGAGCGCGCTCTCTTTCAAATCTGTCTAATCCCTTTGATCGGTCTTTTACTACTGCCATTACAGCTTCGGGAAGTGTACCATCCTGAACATGCCATAAATTCAGTTTTCCATCAGTTCTAAAATGGATTTCGGTTTTATTACCCGGTTTTGGAATTACGTGAATATCACTAACCCCTTTACGTGTACCTTCTACGAGAGCAGCTTCGACTAAATTTATAAGTGCAGATTTATTAATTTCAGCATCGAGTTCATCTTCATCTACCGAAGCTTCTTCGGCTGCAACTTGTATCTCTTCGTTTGCTTCCTGTATTGCTTTTAGATATTCATTCTCCGCAGGGACAATAAGTGCAATTAATTTATCATAATCTTTTTTTCGTAAGAAATTTATTTCATATTTCTTTGCGTTCAGAGTATATGCAATTTTAACAAGTGTTCTATCTGTCGGATCAACAGCAGCAAGAATTAATTTATCTCTAATTCTATCATCAAATTTGTAAGGTAGAACTCGATGATCGAGAAGCATCTTTTTAGTTTCTTCTCCACCTTTATTCAGTAAAGCTTTAATCTCAGCAATACGCTCATCAGTCAGTTCTTCAAAATGAACAATTAGCTCTTTGAAAGCATATAAAACTGCCACTTCACGGAAGATCAAATCGTGATCGAACTGAAACTCATCGACCAAAATTTGAGCTAAATTTCTTTTTTTAGTGGCCTGATCGGCTTCTTTAATCTTAAGTGCCTGTTCAAGAATTTTGGAATCAATTATCCCTTTTTTTAATAAAAGGTAACCAATCTTATCCGACATTTCCATTGCTACATCTAACATAGTATTTTCATTTTAATGAGACATTGGTGATTTTGGACTGATAGTTGCCGTTTCTGCCGAAACTAATGTTAACCCGATCATTACTACCATGATAACCATAGCAATAACGACTTGAATCATTTCTATAATATTTTTTAATCTATAAACTGTTTCGCTCTCATAATAATTAGCTAATTGCAAAGCAGTATTTTTAATTGTACCTGTTTCTTCCCCTGAATGAAAACGGGAAATTGCCGTCTCAGTAAATACTCCCGCCGCTTCGAATGACTCAGTTATACCCATGCCTCGTTTAACCATTAATGGTATTGCAACATTTTTAATCTGATTTTCAAAATATGAATTACCACATGCTTCCGAAGCTATTCTAATTGGTTCAATACTTTCAGCCGATCCGCTGTAAAGAGTATAAAATACTCTGCAAAATACTTCTATTGCTGTCTTATGAATAAGTGATCCAATTATAGGAATTTTCATTTGCCACTTATCTAAAAAAAGTCTCCCATTTTTAGTTCTTGCCCAATAAATTAATGCAATCGGAGGTGTAATCGCAATGATCATAATAATTATAAAATTGTTCATTAAGAAATCAGAAAGGGCTAATGTAGCTTTCGTCATTGGTGGCAAATCTATCTTAAATTTTACAAATAATTTGGCGGTTTCAGGAAAGATATAACCGACATAAAAAAGTACTGCAAGAAATAAAATAAATAACGTTATGAATGGAGTAATCAGAGCACTCCTTAAGTTCTTTTTAAATTCCTGCTGCCTCTCAAGAAATTTTGCCGTTGCTCTGTATATTTCTGCCATATTACCACTTTTAGATGCAAGACCTAACATATAAGAAGTAAATTTTCCGAAGATTGATTCATAACGCATAAAGACGGCTTGACTATCCGATCCCTTTTTCATCTCGTTATTGATTTGTTTTAAAGTTTCCCTTAATGTTTTGTTCTCCACATCATTAATCATAAGAGTAAGAATTTCACTGAATGGCAATTTTTGTTCGAGAAGTTCGGCACTGATTTTTACGAATGATACTATCGCTTGTGTTGGAGGTTTAGGACTAAAATCGAACCATTTTTTATTGACAGATACAACTGTGTAGCCAAGTTTACGTAGGGCGGTAGCTACTTCTTCTTTTGAAAAAGCTCTCTGCTCACCTAAAATCGGCTTATCTGTACCTTTCCTGATTTTATAAAGATAAGCAGATTTTTTATCGATACTGATTATTTTTAATTGGTTCTTATCAGCGAGTCGATGAATTTTATCCTTCGCCTCTTTATACGATTGCGTATTAAGAGTTCCGTTTATCGGCTGACCATTTACTTTAATTGCATTAAATCGTACTTCAATCATAAATAACCGAATGTGTATTTTAGTTTAATAAAAAAGCCGGCATTAATTACCGGCTTTAATTTAGCAAAAATTATCCAAAAATAATTTTTAAAGATTATGGATTTGCTGCAGCTGCTGCAGCTTGAACCTGAATAGAGTTCGGGGTAACATCCATCGCTACCGAAATTACTGCATCATCAATTGTTTCGGTTCCAGTCCCTGTAATTGTTATTGATTGATCACCAGCTGTTAAAGCATATGTTCCATTTCCTGTTGTTGCTAATGATGTAGGAATGGTCCAACCTGTAAATGAATTACCACCACCACCTAAAGCAGTTGGTTTTCTGTAATATGTCTGCGCTAATGAAGCTAAGTTTGTTAGATCTGCCGTAACTGCATCTCTATTAGCTTGAGCACTGCTTGCTGTGAAAACATTGATACCTACTACAACAGCGATACCAACAATGATAACGCCAAGTACGATTAATAAGAGTTGTTGTTGACCCATGATTCTACTCCTTATAACATGTTATTGATTTTTTATTTAGTATTTATCGAGATACTAAATTTTATTTAATTACTACTGTTTGAAAACTATTTGAAAAAACTGTAACCTGAACTTTGACAGAATCATTTCCGGTAACAACTTCATTACCAGTAGCTGTAATAATTACTTGGTCATCCCCTGTTTCAGCTTTAAAATGTCCGTTAGCCGTAAATTTCAATTCACTTGGAATTGACCAACCAGAAAAAGAGCGTCCTCCTCCTCCATAAGCCACTGGTTTCATATAATATTGCTGCGCCATTGCTGCCAAATTTACAGATTCATTTATAATGTTATTTCTTTTGGCTTCAATTGCATTTGCCTGAAATAAATTGAGACCTACAACTAACGCTACTGCTACAATAATAATGCCGAGTACTATTAATAGTAATTGCTGCTGTCCCAAATCTTACTCCAATCTTCATTTATTTGTTAGTCAAACTCAAAAGTTCGTTAGAATGCCTTAATACATTCAAAATGTAAGCCAAATAAAATGTGGTAATTATTACATTTAAAAAATCGAAAATGGATTAAAAAGTGTGTTTTTATATGCGAGGGTTGTTGTAAAAAGGTGGTTTGGTAAAAATTACAGGTAAAAAATACATGAGCGGAAAATTCTTCCGCTCAATTTGAAACGATTTTTGTGCTACCTTAACTTGATATGTAATTCTTTTAACTGATGTTCATCTACCGTAGATGGTGATTCATCCATTAATGACATTCCACTTGAAGTTTTAGGGAATGCAATCACATCTCTAATAGAACTTTCTCCAGAAAAGAGCATCGAAAGACGATCAAGACCGAATGCCATTCCTCCATGAGGAGGTGCTCCAAACTTAAATGCGTTCATTAAGAAACCAAACTTCTCCTGCGCTTCTTCATCTGATATACCCAATGCCTTGAACATCTTCGCCTGAAGCTCCGAATTATGTATTCTTATACTTCCACCGGCGATTTCATTTCCATCAAGAACCAAATCATAAGCACGCGCATAAACACGACCCGGATCAGATTCCATATATTGTTCATCTTCTACTCTTGGGGCAGTAAATGGATGATGCATTGCATAATAACGTCCGGTTTCTTCATCCCATTCAAATAACGGAAAATCAGTAACCCATAATAATGCAGGTTTTGCATCGGGCTTAATTAAATCCAATCTGCGAGCCATCTCCAAACGTAAATGACCCATTATGTTTAATGTTTTAGTTTTCGGTCCGGTTAGCATGAATAACAAATCACCTGGCTCGGCATTCAATTTTGCTATAATACCCTTCTTTTCATCTTCACTTAAGAATTTAGCAATTGGTGCTTCAAGATCATTCTCTTTTACTCTCATCCAAATCAAACCGCCCGCACCTTGCTTTTTAGCAAAATCAGTAAGCACATCCAACTGATTCCTTGTATAGTCTCCGCAACCTTTAGCCAATAAACCGGTAATAATTCCTTTGCTATTAAGCGCATCTTTGAAAACTCGGAACTCTGCATTTGCAAATACGTCATTAAGAGTAACCATCTCAAGTCCGAATCTAAGATCAGGTTTATCGCTTCCATAACGTTCCATCGCTTCTTCATAAGATAGACGTGGCAAGGGAAGTTGAACATCATACCCTTTTAACTCTTTGAATAACTGCTTCATCAATCCTTCCATTATCACAAATACATCATCAACATCCACAAATGACATCTCAAGGTCTATCTGTGTAAACTCTGGCTGACGGTCAGCTCTCAAATCTTCATCCCTAAAACATTTTACAATTTGGAAATATCGATCGAATCCCGATACCATCAATAACTGTTTATATTGCTGTGGTGATTGAGGAAGAGCATAAAACTTTCCTTTGTGCATTCTACTTGGGACAATAAAATCACGCGCACCTTCTGGTGTGCTTTTCATTAATACCGGAGTCTCGATTTCAATAAAATCCATCGAATCGAAATATCTTCTTGTACTCTGATATAATTTATGACGGAGCATCATATTGCGCTGCATCTTAGGACGGCGTAAATCCAAATATCTATATTTCAATCTCGTATCTTCACTTACATCGATACTTTCTTCAATCGGGAATGGAGGTGTATCGGCATGATTAAGTATAATAAGTTTATCAACCATTACATCTATATTACCTGTTTCTAATAATGGGTTCTCTGTTCCTTCGGGACGCTTGCGAACGTTCCCCTCAATCGAAACAACAAATTCGCTTCTGAGTTTTTTCCCGTTTTCATGTGCTTCAAGATTATAATGCGGTTCAAATACTACCTGCGTAATTCCATAGCGATCTCTTAAATCTATAAATATCACTCCGCCTAAATCTCTACGAATATTCACCCAGCCATTTAGTACTACATGGCTGCCTATATTTTCCTCTCGCAATTCCCCGCAGGTATGCGTCCTATGATTGAATTTCATCTATTTATACCGCTCCTATTCATTTTTCTATAAGATTTAAAAATAATCATTATTTAAGGGGTTTACAAATAGAACTATTTTGTAAGCTCAATTTCTAATAAATAAATTAGGAGAAGCTACCTTTTACAGGTAAAAAAGTAATGTGAATTTATTATTTTAGCTAATTATATAAAAATGAGTTTGTGGAATGAATATTATTGTCGATGAAAATATCAATTTTGGGAAGGAAGCTTTTTCTACTCTTGGCGAGGTAACACTCGTACCCGGAAGAAAATTAACTAATGAGATGATAAAAACCGGAGATGCTCTTATAGTCCGTTCTATTACTAAAGTCAATAAAGAATTATTAGAAGGAAGTAATATAAAATTTGTTGGGACAGCTACTATCGGAACAGATCATGTAGATAAAACTTATCTAACTGAAAATAACATTGAATTCGCTGATGCAGCTGGATGTAATTCGCAATCTGTTACTGAATATGTTCTCGCTGCTATATCTCATATATATAATAAAAACGTACTACCTCTTTCGGTGAAAGGTATTGGCAATAGTATAGATAAGACTATTAGCAAAAGTATCGGAATCATTGGCGAGGATATTGTCGGCAAAAGTATTGGTATAATTGGCGTAGGAAATATTGGTAGTAAAGTTGCCCAACTATTTTCTTCGTTCGGCTTGCGAGTTGTAAAAAACGATCCCCCTCTTCAAAGAAAATCGGGTAGCAACGAATATTCATCAATTGAAGAAGCCCTCGCTTGCGATATTATCACGTGCCACGTACCGCTTAATTTTTCGGGTGAAGATAAAACTTATCATTTAATTGATGAAGCTCGTTTATCACAATTAAAACCGGGAACTTTACTAATAAATTCATCACGAGGACCTGTGGTTGATAATAATGCTCTATTAAAACGTCTGCAGACCAAGAAAGATATTTTTACTGTGCTTGACGTATGGGAAACAGAACCAAATATTAATACCGATTTAATGGAGATTACTGATATCGCTTCGGCGCATATAGCTGGCTATTCTTATGAAGGAAAAGTAAACGGTACAACAATAATCTATAATAAACTTTGCCAATTCCTTGGTATTCCACCTGTTTATAAAGTTCCGGAGAATCCAGTTAAGGATAATATTATTGAACTTCTTGGTAATGAAACCTTCGAAGAGAAGATTGAAAAAATAATTACTAAATCATATGATATAACGGTGGACGATAAGAACTTAAGAAATGCCCCCGAAAGATTCGATCAACTCCGTAAAGAATACCGCATCCGCCGAGAGCTTTCTAATTACATAATAATGAGAAATGGCAAAGAGAAATCACTTACTGATATTTTATGCTGATACCGCTCATTTAATATAAAAATTCATATCTAAAAAATTTGCGAATTGATTATGTTGAAGCGGTTTTAAGTTTCAACATATTTCACTTCGAAAGCTTTGTCTTTATTTTAGTAACATCATTTTGTTGGCCAATCTTTTTCCTCCGGTTTCAAGAGTATAGAAATATATACCGCTCGATAGATTTTCAGCATTGAAATTGACCCTATGTGTGCCGGCGGATTTTTGCTCATTTACAAGTTCGGCAGCTTCATTACCCAAAATATCATAAACTCTTAGACTTACAAATCCCTCTCTCGGCAGCGAATAACTGATCATAGTCGCCGGATTAAATGGATTCGGATAATTCTGCTCAAGCACAAATTCTGAAGGAAGAACTAGATCCTCGTTTTCATCTTTAACAGAAGTTACTTCATTCACTGCGGCAATTTTACCTAATGCCGCCACTGCCAACCTTATTCCATTAAACAGATAATCAGTATTAATCACATTCATATTATCAAAAATTGAATGATAATATGGATTGAACTCGCGGTAGCCATTTATAGTAGTAAAATTTTCAATCATTGTAACAGCAGAAAAATTATATCCCCAAAAAGATGAGTGATCACTTCTATCCGTGCCCGGATTAATTATATACGGTTTTAGCCCGATGCTATACTCATAATTTGCCTCCCATACTTGGTCTGCAACTATGTTTGAATGTGCATAATCTCGTGTGTGAATCTCTAATAAACCGTCTTTATTAAGATCGTATCCAATCATATCAATATTAATTACAGCGATTAGCGAATCGTCCCGCTCACGAGCAAGCCGTGCATAATATTTACTTCCAAGAAGTCCCTGCTCTTCATTATCCCAAAGAGCAAAGATCATACTATACCGAGTTTTAGCATCTTTAAAAATACGAGCAGCTTCTAATACTGCTGCCACTCCCGAAGCATTATCATCAGCTCCGGGTGCTACATTCCCTTCGGGCATACTATCATAATGCGCCGAGATCATTACCTGAATTTTGGGAAGTTCTGTGCCATTAACCATTGCATAAATATTCTCTCCATCAAATACACCAAAGGGTTGAGTAGATACATCATAACCGAGATTGCGTAATTTCCTTTTGATATATTCGCCTGCTGCTTTATTTCCATCATCAAAAGTATTTCTTCCTTTTATTTTGTATTCACCGGCTCCATACCAAAATGATGTATGCCCGGTAAGTACATTCATTGTTGCTAAGATAGAATCTTTATTAACACGATGGACTAACTCGGTTACTAGCGGGTCCTGCGCTCCAATCGGTGAACTGATTAACGCAACTAATAGAAATATATATAGTAATTTCTTTTTCATAATTATCCAAAATTTGTTTTTTTGTAACTTTATTTTAATAACTTTATCAATTAAAAAATATGAAAAAATTTTTACCCTTTAAATGATAAAGACATCCTTAATAATTGCAGTATATAATAACAAAAAATATCTTGAATTAGTATTTGCCGGTTTGGAAAGGCAGACATTCAAAGATTTTGAAGTAATTATTGCCGATGACGGCTCTAATTGTTCTGTTATTGATTTCATTAATGAATATAAACTTACAAGCCCAATGACTATTAAGCACGTTTGGCATGAAGATAAGGGATTTAGAAAAAACAAAATTCTTAATGAAGCTATAAGAAAATCTGAAACTGAGCAGATAATTATTATAGATGGTGATTGCGTGCCTCATAAAGAATTTATAAAAGAACATTATTTATCCCGAATAGAAGGATTCTGTTTCACCGGCAGAAGAATAAATCTTTCAGAAAAATTCACTTCGCTTTTGACTCCCACAAACGTAGGAAACGGTTTTATAGAAAAAAACCTTCCTCGATTATTTATTGATGCCGTCTTCGGAAAATCCAATTATGTGGAAAAAGGAATTTATATCAAATCGTATTTCCTGCGCGCTCTTCTTAATAAAAAGAAACGAGGGTTGCTCGGATGCAATTTTTCCTTAATGAAAAGTAACTTATTGGATATTAACGGATTCGATGAGCGATACGAAGCTCCTTCAATCGGTGAAGATAGCGATATACAATTTCGATTGGAACTGAACGGAATTAGAATTGAGTCGCTTAATCATATTGCAGTGCAATATCATCTCTATCACAAACTTCAAGAACGCCCGCAGATAAATTTAGACCTCTTTGAACAAGTCAAAAAAGAAAAAACCGCATTCACCCGATTCGGAATCGAAAAAAAATAATTTAATATTTGATTTTGTAGTCTCACTTGCCTTATATTTTGAGTCATTGTTTTATTATTTCCTAAAAAATTAAGAGAAGATATGTTGGATGACTTAGATATTAAGATTCTTAAACGACTTCAAGAATCAGGCAGAACAAAAAGAAGCGAAATGGCGGAAGAAGTCGGTTTATCCCTCCCCTCACTTAGCGAGCGATTAAGAAAGCTTCAAGACAACCATGTAATTGACGGTTACTACACAAAACTTAACCGCGATATTTTTGGTCTTGATATAATGGTTCTAATTACTGTTGTCATGGATTCTTCAAAAAATTATGAAAAGCTAACCGAGCATGTAAAAAAGACACCTGAAATTTTGGAATGCTATTCAATACTCGGTGAAGGCTCACATACTTTAAAAGCAGTAGTAAAAAATACTTCTGAATTAGAAAAACTGCTTTCCAAGATCCAATCCTGGGCAGGGGTTAATCGTACTATCACGAATTTTGTATTATCAACAATCAAAGAGACTACAAGTTTAAACATATAATAAAGGAGAACAAATGGCTTCCGGTAATACTTCTATCGATAAGGTATTAAGTTTTGTAAAAACAAATAAAATTCAATTTGTTGATTTTAAATTCATGGATTTCCCCGGACAGTGGCAGCATTTTACTGTTCCGGTATCACAATTCTCCGCTGATTCATTTGAAAACGGATATGGTTTTGATGGATCCTCACTTCGCGGATGGAAAAGAATTAACGAAAGCGATATGTTAATTATCCCTGATCCAGAAACAATGTTTTTTGATCCCTTTATTGCAGCTCCAACATTAAGCTTAATTTGTGATGTATATGAGCCGGCTACAAAAGAGAAATATTCACGCTGCCCTCGTAACATTGCTCAAAAGGCAGATGCATTTTTGAAATCTACCGGACTTGCTGATATGGCATTTTTCGGTCCTGAAGCTGAATTTTTTATTTTCGATGATGTACAATTTGATTCATCTCCCAATTCCGCTTTTTATCATTTAGATTCTATTGAAGGAAAATGGAATTCAGGCAGGGACGAAGGTCCGAATCTTGGTTACAAACCTCGCTATAAAGAAGGTTACTTCCCTGTTCCACCTACTGATTCCTTAATGGATTTAAGAAACGAGATGGTTCTCAATCTTCAGAACGTTGGTATCGAAGTAGAAGCACAGCATCATGAAGTGGCAAGCGGTGGGCAGTGCGAGATCGATCTTAAATTCCAGCCATTATTAAAAGCAGCCGATAATCTATTGATGTTTAAATACATTGTAAAAAATACTGCAAAGATGAATAATAAAACAGTTACATATATGCCAAAGCCGATCTTCGGCGATAACGGAAGCGGTATGCATGTCCATTCAAGTCTTTGGAAAAAAGGGAAACCACTTTTTGCAGGCGGCGGTTATGCTGGCTTAAGCGAAATGGCTCTTTATTTTATTGGTGGTTTATTAGCTCATGCACCTTCTCTACTTGCTTTCACAAATCCGACTACCAATTCGTATAAACGTTTAGTTCCAGGATATGAAGCGCCAGTAAATCTTGCTTATTCGCAAAGAAATAGAAGTGCTTCAATACGCATACCGATGTACTCAAATAGCCCAAAATCTAAAAGAGTAGAATTTAGATGTCCCGATCCATCAGCAAATCCCTACCTTGCATTCTCTGCAATTTTAATGGCAGGCATTGATGGTATAGTAAATAGAATTGATCCGGGTCAACCACTTGATAAAGACATTTATGATATGGCACCTGAGGAATTGAAAGATGTGCCATCGACACCAGATTCATTAGGTGCGGCTCTTAAAGCACTTGCCGATGATCATGAATATTTATTGAAGGGTGATGTATTTACTGAGGATGTAATTCATACATGGATAAATTATAAGATAGATAAAGAGATTAAACCGATGGCACTTCGTCCAACTCCGCACGAGTTTGAACTCTATTATGATGTATAGATTTTTGTGAAAGTTTTTCTTATTAGCATATAGTAAGAAGTTTTGACAAAGTTTTAGGTTTATGATTTGTTGTTTGGTTGTGCAGCTCCTAATACCCGTCTCTTACCAAGAGGCGGGTTTTTTTATTTCTATACTTCTTGATTCAACAGGGAAATTTTAATATAAGTAAATATTTGCGATCGTTAGTGTTTAAAGCTAACTATTACAAATAGGAACTTAGATTTTAAAGCACGATCTCTTGAGTGCGAAAGGGGCGCGGGAATTGGCTTTTTAATCCTTCACCTGTAAATACTCCACAGCCGATTATGTATCCCTTATATTTCACTATTACCTGTCCCGGTGTGCCTGATAATCTTTTTATCACTCCCCCCTTCAAATAAATATCTATCATCGCTTTATCATCTAACTCAATAATATTTTTCGTGGCATATTTACCGATTACCTGCGAAGCGAGTGTATTTAATTGCAAAATATTATTCTTAATTACCGAACCAAATTTAGCTCCCACCCTAACAAAAAGATCTAAATCATCACTTTCCCATTCAGAATTAATAAAATAAATATCATCTCTCCCTATTAGATAATAGTACTGTTCAAAAACGTCCAAAGCAATACCGTAATAATCGGCTAATTTTAATAGGTAATTATTTATTTCCCGGTTCTTCCAATTTATCAGACGATTTTTGGTTCTATGAAATGAATCTTTTTTCTTCGATTCAGTCTCTCCGATTTTCCTGAGTTTAGAAACGAAAAACCCTTCGGAATTAATTTCCCATGGAACTATACGGTGTGTTTTAGATAATTCTTTACAAAGTGGTTCACCATTATATTTCGTAAGTCCGGGCATAGATTTTACCGGAAGACTAAACTCTACTAATTCAACAGGATAATTTTTCATAAAGCGATGAAGCATATATTCATTTTCTTCGAGTGTGAGAGTGCAAGTGGAATAAACAATCTCGCCTCCTTCTTTAAGCATCTTAACTGCACTTACCAATAAACGCATCTGCGTCTCAACAATCTTTTCCACTTTTTGAATATTCCACCAATTACTTACTTCACCCCGCTTTTGTAATATCCCAAGCGCACTGCACGGAGCATCAACAAGTATCTTATCAAAATAATTAGAAAATATTTTGCTTAATTCTTCTCCTTTTGATTTCAGCACTCCTGCATTGATCAAATTCATTTTATCTATATTAAACACAAGGCTCTTAAGCCGGTCAGCGGAAATTTCATTCGCATAAAGAGTTCCACGATTATTCATAAGTTCTGCTATTTGCGTAGTTTTGCTTCCGGGAGCAGCGCAAAGATCTAATATTCTTTCACCAAGTTGTGGGTCTAATACCAAAGGTGGCAACATTGAAGAAAGACTTTGTAAATAATATTTTCCTAAAATAAACTCTAAAGTTTTTCCTGCAATTCTGTTTTCATCTTTTACTATGTAGGCATTTTCTATTGCTGGTACTTCTTCTAAGAATACTCCTTGAGCGGCGAGGTTTTTTATTACACTATCTTTATCTTCAATTAAACTTGAGAGACGGAGATATTGCACTCCATCCCTCATATAATATTCTTTATACCTATTTAGAAACTCCGAGCCGAGATTTTCTTCAATATAATTTTCAATATTTTCGCTAAAACTTATTGACTGCACTTTTAATATCGGCTAAGACTTAAGGAATTAAAAATATGATTCGAGATCGAATTGAATTTTTTTGATTCAGGGAATTTCTCTTTAAATTCTTTTTCCATCATCTGAAGAAATCCATCTACATGTTTCTCGTAATTGCGTACCACTTCATTAATATGCTGATGATCGAGTGGTACTTGTAATTCCTTTGGGCGATACATGCTCGCATAAAGATAATATTTAGCTTTACTGAAATCATCAGTTTGCAAAACAGGATTGCCATCCGAATCAATAATTTCGTAGCTCCCAAACAGTTCAGGACCGAGGACAAGAATTTTACCGGGTAAGAATTTTGTTTCCGAACTAATTCCTTCTAAAAATTGATCTGGAAATTTTTTGAGATTTTCTCTAATCTCTTTTAACCAATACTCTGTAAAATCTTTTTCAGTCATTACTTTTTCTCTCCGGGGTTCTCTACCCAATCTGCAATATATATGTTAGTATCGCGTGATGGTTTTCTATCAATACGGCGGTTTGAACAAAAAACTAATTTTGTACCGTCATAAGAAAACATCGGGAATGCGTCAAAAGTGCCTGAATTTGTTATCTGTTCTAATCCGGTTCCATCCAAATTAATCATAAAGATATCAAAGATTCTGCCCCCTTTAGCCTGTGAATGATGATTTGAACAGAATAAAACTTTTTCACCGCTTGGATGAAAAAATGGTGCCCAATTAGCGCCTGCAAGCTTTGTAACTTGTTTTACATTTTTGCCATCAATATCGGCTACGAAAATATTTAGCTCTTTTGGTTCAACTAAATTTTGCTTTAGTAAATCTTTATAAGCAACTGCTTCATCACCTTCGGGTCTTGAAGCTCGCCACACTATTTTTTTAGAATCACGCGAAAAGAATGCACCGCCATCATAACCGAGGGTGTCAGTTAGTTGTAATAAATCCCCTGTTGCGATTTCATATCTCCAAAGTTCAAGATCGCCGGAACGAGTGGATGTAAAAACAATATATTTCCCATCTGGTGATACCGTTGCTTCCGCATCATAGCCCGGTCCGCCAATAAGCAACTCCGGCTCGGAATGGGATTTTGCTCCAGTAATATATATATCAAAGCTGTCATAAATCTGCCAGACATATCTCCCGCCTGAAAACATTAATACTTCGGGACAGTTATGATTTGCTTTATGTGTAGAAGCATATACTATTCTTCCATCCGGAAGATAATAGGAACAAGTAGTTCTACCATAACCCGTGGATTCTAATTTATAATCCAACTCCTTTTTATCAAGATCAAGACTAAAAATCTGATCGCAATCTCGTGAATTAATTTTCTTCCAATCACTTTGAAAAATCAAAGACTTATCATCGCGGCTGAAATACGCTTCAGCATTATTCCCTCCGAATGTAAGCTGACGGATATTTTTTAGGTGAACTTCACCCGGAAATTGTAATGAATCTGATTGTGCATTTATATTGTAAAACGTAATTATACTTATAACAAAAAATAACTTCCTCACTTTACTTCCTTTCTGAATGCTAATAAATAAATCCCTAAAAATATTAGTGGAATGCTGAGAATCTGTCCCATATTCAAACTCATTGAATTTTCGAAAAGAGATTGATTCTCCTTAATAAACTCAACAAAAAAACGAAATCCAAAAATACCGATTAAAAATTCGCCAAATAAAAATCCGTCTCTAATATCCTCTTGCTTCTTTTTGTATTGAAAAAACAAAACGAAAAAAATAATTAAGTATGCAATTGCTTCATAAAGCTGTGCAGGATGCCGTGGCACATTATCTATTGATGTAAATACAAATCCCCATGGCAGGTCAGTCGGCTTACCAATAATTTCTGAATTAAATAAATTCCCCATTCTAATAAAGAAAGCGGCTAATGCCACCGTAATTACTATTCTATCCATCACCCAAAGAAAAGTAAATTTGGGTTTCTTTTTTACGAAAAGATAAATTGCCGTAAGAATTCCGATTGCAGCGCCATGACTTGCCAAGCCTCCTTTCCAGACCATTAATATTTCTAATGGATTGGCAAGATAGTATTCAGGATTATAGAACAGACAATGCCCGAGACGCGCCCCAATTATCGTTCCCAAAATCATATACCACACCAAATCATTTAAGTCATCTTCAGATCTTTTTTCGATCTTAAATATCCATGTGAATATTTGATACCCTACAATAAATGAAGAGGCAAAAAGCAATCCATACCATCTGATATGAATGGGACCGAGTGAAAAAATTTCCGGACTAACACTCCAAGTAATCAATTGAATCCTTTATTTGTTAGTTAATTTTAAATACAAATTAGATAATAAAAACGCAAAAACCGATAAAATAATTGTAGCCGCTCCCGCCGCCAAATTAAAATAATAAGCAATAAATAAACCTGTAATAGTAAGCACCATACCAACAACAATCGAAAGAAGCATCATATTCCGAAGGTTTGTAATATATCGCTGACTAATAGATGCGGGAATAGATAAAAGTGCTACTACTAAAATTATCCCTACTAATTTGATTAATACAACAGTAGTAAGCGCAATAATTATTAATAGCAATAAATAAAGATTATCAACAGGCAGACCAATTACTCTGGCATATTCTTCATCGAAAGTGATTGCTTGAAATTCTTTGAAATAAATCGCCGTAACTGAAACGATTCCGATATCCAGAACGAGCATCATATAAAGTTCTTCTCTTGGTACAGTAAGAATATTCCCGAATAGATAGCTCGATAAGTTTTGCGTATAACCCGGAGTCATTGAAGTAAATAAAATTCCGAGAGCCATCCCGAATGCCCACATAATACCTATTAACACGTCCTCATTATTGGACGAATTATTTCTCAGCTTAGAAATAATAAAAGCGGCAATTAAACTAAATGCTATTGCTCCGAGCATGGGGTCGAATCCAAGCAAGATGCCAAGACCAATCCCACCATAGGCGGTATGCGATATTCCACCGCTTATAAAGATTATTCGTTTAACAACTACATAGCTGCCCACGATACCAAACGCAATGCTTGCAAGTATACTCGCGATTATTGCGTTAATCATAAAATCATATTGAAATATTTCAGGAATCATGATGCTCTGCCAAAACTCTATGAGGTACTCCATGTGCTATTAAATCAATTGGGCAGTGATAAGACATCTCGATCATCTCTTTTGTTAAGTCTTTTGAATCGTGATATACAAATGTTTTATTCAAACAGCCAATCTTCTTTACGTATTTCGATATTGCACCAATATCATGCGAAATAATTATAACTATAATTTCTTTATTAAGAATTTGCAGCAAGTCATAGAACAAAATGCCTGTATTTGAATCAATGCTGGCAGTGGGTTCATCGAGTAATAAAAGTTTTGGCTCTGAAGCTAGTGCACGAGCAATTAATACACGCTGTTTTTCTCCGCCCGATAAATTTCCGATTAATTTTTCGCTTAAATTAAGAAGATTAACTTTTTCGAGCGATTGCTTTACAATGGTTTCGTCTGTTTTATTAAAGCTCTTCTTGCCCCCTTTAACAGCCATCCTACCCATGAGTACAACATTATGGACGGAGATTGGATATGTCATATCAAACGTGGAGAATTGTGGAACATACCCGATATGCTTTGATGCTGACTCCGGAGACTCACCAAAAACTTTCACTTCCCCACTGAATGGTTTTATTAAACCGAGAAGTGTTTTAATAAGCGTAGTCTTTCCGCCACCATTCGGTCCAATGATACCAAGGAATTCTTTATCGGCAATTTTAAAATTAATATCTTCTAATACTACCGCATTTCCGAGCCGTACATAAACATTTTTAAATTCTACCGGTGAATTCAATTTCCACTTCTCTTTAGTTTTTCTGCAATATCATATAAATTTATTATAAAATCAGGCGGTACGGGATCAATAGTTACAATTTGCGCTCCGATCTCATCAGCGATGGTTACTGCCGGTGATGAATCGAATTGCTTTTCGATAAAGATAGTTTTTATTTTTAATAATTTTGTTCTATCTATAAGTTTAGCTATGTCAGAAGCTTTTGGAGTATTTCCATTTTTCTCAATTGCGATCTCTTCTAATCCATATTCATTAGCAAAATAGCCCCAAGCCGGATGATATACAAGCATTGCTTTATTTCCCATTTTGCTTACAACATCTTTAATGTAATTATCTGCAGAATCAAGCTCCGCAACAAACTTATTTTTATTACTTAAAAAATATTCTTTCTGTTCCGGTTTTTTTTCAACGAGGTAATCATAAATGTTTTCAGAAATAATTTTTACTTCTTTAACTCCAAGCCAAACATGCGGATTATTCCCTATTAAATTTATCCCTTTCGATAAATCGATAAAAGTGAGATTTTCATTACCTGCTTTTATTTTCCCTGTTAATGTTTTTTCAAATTCCCAAATAGAACCAGTTAATAGATAAGCATCAGACTTGCCAAGCTCAATTAATTTCAGAGGCTCAGGTTCATAACTTTCGTGTGATGCTCCGGGAGGAACCAATATATTTACTTTTACGAATTTTCCACCAATCCGATTAACAAAATCAGCATAAGGTAATAGTGTAACCGAAATTTTTATATTGCCATCCGTATTCGGAATTTTTGCTTCTTTTTTACATCCCGATAAAATCAATCCGATAATTAAAAGTAAAACTATTTTTTTTGTCATAATTAATCCTTCCAAATAAAATCGAATAAAAGATAAGATGCAGTTCCCATTATAACGTCATAACTTATTAGAACTGCAATTTCCACAAATGCTTTTTCTACCGTATCGCCATCCATTGCAAATTTTGTTAGTTCTAAAAGAGTCAATATTAATGGTAGTAAAATCGGGAATGAAAGTACGGGATATAACGTTCCCTTGCTGCTCGCTTTCGAAATTATTGCTGCAATTATTGTAGATGAAATCGCTATACCTATATTGCCAAAGAAAAAGGAAATTAAAAAAAGCGAATAATTCTGTACCGTGAATGATTCAAAAAGCAGGATGAATAAAATCGTAATTGCAATATTCATCAAGAAAACGAGTAGCAAATTAAATGTAAGCTTACCTGAAAAAATTGTAGAAGGCGAAGCAACAAGTTGAAGAGTCATTGTCGTACCTCTTTCTTCTTCCGAAACAAATGCACGAGATAGACCAGACATAGCAGAAAAAAAAATTACAACCCACAGCAAACCACCTGTTAAATATGGAGTGATTTTTTCAGAACCGATTGAAAATAAAATTACACTTATCGTAACAAGTATAAACATCGCAAGTGCATTTATTGCATAACGAGTTCTTAGTTCCGACTGCCAATCTTTATTAAATAATGCAATTGCTTTCATTAGTTTGCTTTTTTATAATTAATCAAATCTATTGTTGAATCACACTGCTTTATGTCTTCGATTTCATTTGAGGCTATTATAATCAATTTCCCTTTTTCTTTCTCTTCTTTAATCAACTTATAAACTTTTTCTTTCCCTTCGATATCTAAATTAGAAGTGGGCTCGTCAAAAATAAGCAGCTCAGGGTTATGAATTAATGCGAATACAAATTTCAATCTCTGTTTCATTCCTGATGAATAACCTTTTACTAAATCAAACTTCCTTTCCTTGAGATTCACTTCATCAAATAGATATGTAACGTAATCGTAATCTATGTTTAATCCTCTTATTTTCATTACCTGTTCAATATTTTCCAATCCGCTAAATTCATCGTACATCACAAGATATGGAGAAACAAATCCAAGATAATTATGAAGTTTTTCTTCGATAATCTCTTTCCCAGCAATCGAGTGCATTACTTTCCCTTTTGTAGGAGAGATTAATCCGCTTATTAATTTTACAAATGTTGATTTACCTGAACCATTAGGTCCAGACACACCGTAAACAGAGCCTGAATTTAATTCAAGTTCAATTCCATCGAATATTAAACGCCTTCCGAATACTTTGCGAAGGTTTTCTATTTCTATTTTATAATCAATCATTTAAAATCGCAAATTTTCCATGCTTAGTGTTATCACCTGATTTGGCAATATAAATATAAATTCCCGATCCGAGCTTCTCGTAATTTTTATTAATTGGCATCCATTGAACTACCGACATATTATTTACGTTTCTTCTCACATTTCCATTGAAAACCAAGTTCATTGATACATCAAAAACACTTAGTTCCATTTCGAAAGTATCAGAATCGGGAGCTGGTAAATATAATACATTGTGCTTAGAATAATTGAACGGTTGAGGGAAAGCATAATCTTTTTTCTCTGATAAAATCGATTTATCTATTATTTCATCATTTAATATATCTGATTCATAAAGAAGATTTTTATAAGAGCTTTGTAATAACGAATAATACCCATTAGCTATTTTCGCGCTATTCATAAATGATTCGGGTGAGAGGGTATAATTGTAATCAATACTATTTTGTGTTTGAGCTACGCTGCTTTCTAAATCACTATTTGTAATTAAAGAAACAAATTCATTTTCATTAGAAAATAGACAGTAATTATTCGAAATAGGTTTACTGCTAACTGTTACAGTCTGCGTGTTTCTTGAAAAATCTATCGTCATTCCCGGTTTCACATTAGAGGGATAAAACTCTGCTTCTTCATAACCATAGCCATTTTGTGCTTTTTTATTAGTAAAATAATTCCACAGACCAAAAAGATTAAACTCAGTATCAAAGCGCGAACCACCTAACTCTATTGCTGAATTTATAGAATTAACCGCCCTTTTCGAAATCATATTTTCCCAAATTGTTTTTATTATTCCTATTCCAAAACGATCTTTCAAAAAAATATTTAACAGGGCAAGATTATATCCATTATAATCATCTAATGCTTTAGTCGTATTTCTTAAATAGGAATCGATATAATGATAGTAATCATTCACATCATCGAATACAAATTCTTCCATTGCTGTCGAAGTAGCTTCAAAATAATAATTATCTTCTGATCGGTAAGTATAATTTCCGATTTGGATTGCATGGTGAAATTCATGAGCAATCGTAACTCTTGCGGCATCTAATCCCTTTGTAGCATAATTAGAAAAGTCATTTTCAATTACTGTGTAGCTTTGATAGGTGTTATCTGTGATATTGTCTTCAAATTCCATGTAACCATAAACACCACCAGATAAATTCACTATATATATATCGTAAAGATTATCCCCGCCTCTTTGGTTATCGGTTGGAGGCGTAGGATATTTTAATGCATTTATTTCATAATCATAAGCAGAATCAGCGGATAAAGCGAATCGATTAATATCATATCCCGGAGTTTCACTTCCCGATTTATTAAAATGTATCCTAAAAAATCCTCTTGGAGTAACGAAACTTGTATCGCGTTCAGGGCGTTCTGATGCAGCTTTAATTAACATTTTCTCTTTTGGTGTAAATGAATCGAAATGTGTCCTAATATATCCAGTTACAGACAGTCCGCACTTGGCTGAATCAAAGTCTAACGATTGTATTTGCATGCCCATTGGAATTTTATTCTTAAGTTTTAAATAGGAATCAATCATCTTACTCTCTTCTTGAGAGAAAACAGATGAATTTACAATTAATAACAAAATCATAATTCTTTTTATCATAGTTCCCTAAATGAAACCGAATTTGTACCAAAAATATTATATGCTAAGTATGTATTTCTTCCATTAAATTGATTGAAAGTAAATTTATAATTTTCTTTCGATTTGAATATCGAAATCGGTTTACTAATTTCCCAATCTTTATTATATGTAAATTTAACTATTTCTCCATCAAATATATTTTTTAAAAACAGTGAAAGCACGTTACGTTTTAAATCAAAATCAAGAAAAAGACCTGAACCATCGATAGTAAAATCAGATAAATTGATTTCCGTACTGCCTCTAACTGAAGTCAGAGCTATATTACAGTTTTTATCATTTACAAATGCTGCGGCGGCTGCATAAGTCCTATTGTAATCAGCTCTAAAAATAGATAGATAAATTTCATCATCGAGAATTTCATCAACAGATTTTATTAATGTTTTTTCATACTTTCCGTTCTGAAAACTATAACGCACAAAATTATATTTCTGTTTCTTCTTATTTACCGAAAAAATTTCGAGTCGCGTTAGCGGATTAAAGCGAGCCGTAACTGCATTAACATCTATATTTTCGCTCCCCGTAGATACATATCTAAAATCCTTAAATTGAAATTCCGATTTTACTAAAACATTACTCACGATTCCGAGCACATACATTGACTGATAATCTTTAGATACATCTCTCGAAATAAATAAATCCATAATTGGAATTGATGTATAAAGAATTTTTCTTTCCGAAATTCCTTTTTTGAAATTAATTTTAAGAATTTCAATTTCTCTACCACCATCGCTATAAAAATAAAATGTTTTTATTTCCGATCGAAGATCATCACACTTTATTTTTGAATGACGAGAAGCAGTAAAAAATTCATTATACTCATTTGGTATCCCTGATAAGTCAGATAAAATAGTAATTGCCTTCCTTTTCGACTTATCGTAAATCATTAAATCACTATATCGGTCATTACCGTAATTAAAAAAACATAATTTAGTGGGATTTAAACCAAGCGATATATTAAACTCATTCTTAATCGATTTTATTGATGAGTAATTAAAAATAATTCCATTACCACTTAAACCTGCAAGGTTATTCCCTCTTCTATCGATAAAATTTTCTAAATCGATTATATTGGAGCGTGATAAATATTCTATCGGTGGATAATATTTTCCTTCATTTGTAGAAAAAATCAAATTAAGCGACCCACTTGAATCTGCAAAAGCAAAATCGTTATATCCATTGGAATTAAAATCGGCAACAATAAATTTTCCGGGAGATATTTTTGTCTTTATAAAAATCTTTCGTTCAAAAGAAGAAACAGAATCCCCTTTCAATATCTCAAATCCGGTATCATTAGATGCTATTAGCTCTGTAAAATTATCAAAATCGATATCTTCGGAAATAAAGTTATTTACTGCATATTTCAATGATGTCGATCTATATTCATAATAATTCCCTGTACCGTCATTATAGAAAAAGGTTATATTTCTTCTCTTAGAATCCAATGCTGCAATATCGAGATAGCCATCATAATCTAAATCGATAAATATCGCCTTATAAAAAGTTCGCTTGCTAATTTCTTGATTTAATACAATTCTATTCCGAATTAATTTGTATGTTCTAAGACCGTTTTCTAAAATACCGGAAGTAAGAATTTCAGAGATTCCATCATCATCAATATCCATAGCTTCAATATAATTTGGAAACGATTCAATTTTGAGAGTGGTTCTTAAATTTATTGAACCGAATTTATTAAATGAAGCTATACCAAGTACTCTACTTTTTCGTGAGACAAAATAATAGTTCCTGCTCTTTTCATTTGAATTAAATGGTATTATTGAGCTTATTTGATATGGAGAATAGCGTGAAAAAACTTTTTGATTTGTATTGGTTGAGTTACCTTCAATTATTGAGTATTTATTGCTTTCGGAATCGAAGACTATTAAATCACGATAGCCATCCAGATTGTAATCTAGATTGAATAATTTGCCTGATAGAATTTTGGAATCTACTTTACTTAAATTAACAAATCCATTAAGAGGAACTTGAGCGGGGAGGAGCGAATTAAATAGAACAAAAAATGTTAAAAGCTTAGATTTTACCCCGTGTCGAAAGTCGATTTTCTCTTCTTTTAAGAGCTTCTTGATATCTTCTCTTTTCATCATCACTTTCCGGTATGATTTCAAATGTGTGAACGGGTTTTCTTTCTTCATCTAAACTTACAAAAGTTAAATATGCCGTGTTGCTATGGAATTTAGTACCTTCGATATGGGACTCTCCAAAAACTTTAACCCCAACTTCCATCGAAGTTTTAAAAACTCTATTAACCGTCGCGTATAAAGTTACAACTTGCCCAAGTTTAATGGGATGATGGAAATCAATTTTATCTACCGAAGCCGTAACGCAGATTCTTTGAGAATGTTTAGCAGCCGAAAGAGCAGCACATATATCAATCCAATGCATTAACTGCCCACCGAGCAGATTACCAAGTTGATTGGTATGATTCGGAAGTACAAGCTCTGTCATAACCAATACAGAATCTGCTACCCTTTTAACACGGTTATTCAATTAATTTTCCTTTGTAAGCTCTGCCTCGATATCTCTTAATTTTCCGGCGTTTTCATCCTCACCGTAACGATTAAGAAAAATGCTGATATCCGCAATAGCTTCTTTTTTCATCTCTTTTTTAAGTTCTATTTGAATCTTGCTATACAAAGCAATTGGAGCAAATTTGGTATCATGATAGATTTCTGCTACATTCTGATAATATTTTAAAGCAGCTTTGTCATATTCCATACGTTCATAAATTAATGCGGCTCTATATTCTTTCTCAGCGAGCTTCTCTGTCATTTCTTTTATTTTTCGAGATGCTTCTTCCACTTTATTATTAGTCGGGAAGAAATCAATAAATGCCTGAAATTCTTCTATCGATTTTTTTGTATATGCTTGGTCTAATTGATAGGGTGGTGATAATTGATAATACGATTCTGCAAGCATAAATTGTGCATCAGCGACAAATGGACTTGCAGGTATATTCCTAATCAATTTGCTGTATTCGTAAGCTGCCAAAAGGAATTGCTCTCTTTTAAAGTAGGTCATACCGAGATAATATTGAGCATCATCGCTAACAGCACTTCCTGGATATTGAAGAATCAAAGCCTGAAATTCTTGTACAGCTTTTTCATAATCTTCGTTGTTATACAATTCCATTGTGTAATTAAAAAACTCTTCGGAATTAAATTTGCTCGTATCTACTGTTGAAGAACAGTTCCAAAGCATTAATGCGGCAATCGGTATTAATAATAATTTTTTAGTCATATTTTAAGTTAAATTTTAAGTAAGATTTAAATATAAACAATTTTTAGTTGCTTCTCACGGTAAAAAGGAGAATTATTACTATCCCTATACTTCCAACAGCTAAGATGGGTTCCAATAAATTTGAAAATATAGGTGCAGAGGGGAGATTATTTCTTACCGGAAATGACCCTGAGTTCTCAAATTCTGATGCTTCGTCATATAAAAGAGTGTCATCCTTGATTGCATTATAAGTTATTGATGCGAGAGATGAACCATTTTTATCAACTGTTTGCACTGTTTTAATAGACATATTTCTCGTTATCAAAAGATCACCGAAAAAACTTTCCTTTTCCGGTTTGCCGTAATTAATATCAATACTTATCAAATTAAACTGCAATTTATTTTCAGCGTCATCTTTCCCTTGGGTAATTTGATAACCTTTATTTTGGAAAAACTGGTTAAGAATAGAGCCGTAATAATGGAATCTTTCGTTTGAATCGAATTTCAAATCAAATGTTTTAATTGAGTTGGCTTTCAGAAGTGAATCAGATTTTTCAGCACTTTCTTGAAGAAGTTTTATAAAAAGAGAATTATTATCGTAAGTCTGCCCATAGGCAGACTTACCCGAAATTAATAAAAACAGTATGAATAATAATCTCTTCAACTAAGATAATTACCTTCTACCAGTGGCAATTTCAGTTAATCGTGCTACTCTTTCTTCGACCGGTGGATGTGTAGAGAATAATTTCATTAACGATTTTCCGCTTAATGGATTAACAATAAACATGTGTGCTGATGAAGAGCCCGCATTTTGCATCGGAATTACTTCATTAGTTTGGCTCAATTTATTGAGAGCCGAAGCAAGTGCTAAAGGTTTGCCCGAAATTCTTGCTCCCCCTTGATCAGCCATATATTCTCTTGATCGGGATATCGCCATTTGAATTAGCATAGCTGCAATCGGTGCTACAATCATAAGAACTAAATCTGCAATCGGATTGTGTCCGTCTCTATCGTCTCTGCTTGAACCGCCGAACATTGCAGCCCACCCCGCCATTCTCGCTACCATCGTAATAGTACCAACTAATGTAGCGGCAATAGTGCTTACTAATATATCTCTATTTAATATATGTGTTAATTCGTGAGCGATAACGCCTTCGAGTTCATCTTTATTCAAAATTCTTAAAATACCGGATGTTACAGCGACTGCGCTATTATTCGGATTCCTCCCGGTAGCAAAAGCATTCGGAGTAGGATTTTCAATTACATAAACTTTTGGCATCGGAAGATTCGCTTTGGAGGCTAATCTTTCCACTGCATCATAATATTCAGGCATATCATTTCTTTCGATCTGCTTTGCCTTATACATTGCCAAAACTATTTTATCTGAAAACCAATACGATCCAAAATTCATGACTATTGCTAAAACAAATGCAATCATCATACCCGATTGCCCGCCGATAAGATCACCTACCAATATGAATAAGACCATCATAACCGTCATTAATATGACCGTCTTGAATCCGTTCATTTTCTATGTTCCTTTTAATATTCTAAAATTCTAACATATACAAATATACAATTGTTCCTGAAAATCGGAAGCATCCATTTTATTTTACCTTGCCTTTATATTCTATTATCTTTAAAATCGTAAATCATTTTAGGAATATTATGTTTAAAAAGAATCTAATAGTCATATTTATCTTAATAACGACCGGTTTACAAGCACAAAATATATATGAATTTTTACGACTTGATTATAGCCCGCGTGCAGCGGCACTATCGGGGAGCTTTGTTTCCGCCGATAAAGATATAAATGTAATTTTTTATAATCCCGCTGGTGCAGGCACATTAGAAGGTACTCCGGTTTCTTTTTCATTCGTCAAACATTTGATGGATATTAATTCGGCAAGCATTGCCGGTTCTAAATATTATGAAGGTCTCGGAAGATTCACCGCTGCGGTACAATATATTAATTATGGCAGTTTTACAGAGGCGACCGAAAGAGGCGAAAAATTAGGTGAATTTGGTGCGGGTGATCTCGCCGCATTAATCGGTTATACAAACCATCTTGATTCTAATTTCTATTATGGCGTTAATGCTAAGTTTATCTATTCAGCAATTGCCGATCAATCCTCTACCGGATACGCCTTCGATATGGGACTTCATTACGAAATCCCTGATAGCAGATGGCATTTTGGATTTTCAATTCTTAATCTCGGAAGTCAAATCAGTTCATATATGAATAAGAGCGAAGACCTTCCTTTAGATATGCGGATTGGTTTTTCTAAAGAATTAGAGAAACTTCCATTTAGATTGTTCTGGTCATTTAATAAGTTAAATGAAAAAGAGGATAATTTTTTCAGTCGATTCAAAAATATTTCAGCAGGCGGGGAGTTTAAACTTGGACAGTCATTCAGATTACGATTAGGATATGATAATGCAAAGAGAAAGGATTTGAAGATAGGTACGACTACCGGGTTAGCGGGTTTTAGTCTTGGTTTTGGATTTAAAGTGAGCAATTATAATGTTGATTACGCCTTCTCGTCCCTTGGACTTGTAGGTGCGATTCACAGATTCGGAATATCGACTTCCTTGTAGAAGCGATTCATATATCAGAATATCGATTTCCTTGTATAAGGTACTATGTATGCCAGCGTAGTCTCCGATGATAAAGTTTGCTAAGTACTTGTTCAAAAATTTGTTATTAGTATATTTATCTCGAAGAAAACCCCGTATTGGTGAGGTTTCTTTTTAATAAATATTTATTTCCAATACTACTTAAAATTTTACTTCATTAGGATCATCTTCTTTACTTGAGAAAAGCTGTTTGTTTTGATCCGGTAGAAATAGACCCCGCTTGATACTGAACTGCCATAAGAATCCTTTCCATTCCAAGTTACTTTCTGCCTTCCTGCGTTTTGATAACCATCTATCAATACATTTACTAACTGTCCAATGGAATTATATACTTCTAATTTTACATTCCCCTCTATTGGCAAGATGTATTCGATTGTAGTAGTTGGATTAAATGGGTTTGGATAATTTTGATACACTTCAAATGATGTTGGAAGTTCTTTTGCTATTTCTAAATTCGTTGGTAAATCAATTTTCTTTTTCATTATCAATCCATTATAACCAACTAACCACAAATATCCATCTTTGTTCTCCAAATCAACTATTCTACCCTTAATTTCTAATTCTTGAGTCCACGTTGCACCCATATCTTCTGTGTAGTTTAATTGAAAAGTTGAATTATTAAAATCATGTTGAGACGCCATCCAACCAATTTTTCCGGTATAAGGAGATAACCCCGCTACATAACGATAGTTGTCCCAATCGGTATTTATCCATGTTTTACCACCATCCGGTGAAGCTGCAAATACTTCAAAACCCCATCCTCCTGCCCATAATGTGTCACCAGCAGCAAGTTTTAGTCTGGAAGTAGGTCTCCTAAAAGTAGTTATTAATTCCCAGTTTACTCCACCATTCTCTGTCTTAAATACATCTGTATCCCCAAATCCATCATGTGGCGGTGAAGAATTCGCCCAACCAACATTTTCATTTTTCATTCTTATAGAGTTAAATTTAATACGCTCATAAGGTGAGCTCCCACCAATCGCTAATTGTGTTTCCCATGTGATACCGCCATTTGAAGTACGAAGTATTATTCCTTTACTATGCCCTTCATCAATAAACATATATCCCACTATCCAACCATTATTTTCATTGATAAATTGAATATCCTGAAATAAATAATTGTAAGTAGAATCATATAGCTCCCACGTACCACCTCCATTTTTTGTAGAATATATCTTACCTAACCCCCCGGTAGTATATCCAATATTTTTATTTACAAAAAAGATACTCTTAATATAATCTTCACCTGCAATCTCCTTTAGCTCCCAATTTTTT
>Ga0172380_10002081_pt1 | contig 32459 bp, 33 predicted proteins | sample Leawe162metaG_FD_119747 | JGI IMG/M metagenome (GOLD analysis project Ga0172380, IMG submission 119747) | Leachate microbial communities from a municipal landfill in Southern Ontario, Canada - Leachate well 162 metaG | ecosystem: Engineered > Solid waste > Landfill > Unclassified | place... | reverse complement strand
TAATAATTGAAGCAGCATCTCCGGTATCAATTGACAAACTGGAAGAAATTAAGAACATTGAAGGCAAAAAAGTTCTCGTTGTAGAAGACGGTCCAACACTTACTCATGGTGAAATGAAATTCGGAGCAGGAACAATTGCTGCACAGAAATTCGGTGCAAAATCTCTAGTGGATCCAAGAAAATACGCAGTTAAAAGCATAAGCGATACTTATAAAAAGTATCCTAATATCGGAGTTTTACTTCCAGCAATGGGTTACGGTGATAAGCAAATAAAAGATCTGGAAAATACTATAAATAAAGTTCCGTGTGATTCAGTAATTATAGGAACTCCCATTGATTTAAGAAGAATAGTCAAAATTAAGAGACCATGTGCAAGAGTATCTTATGATTTACAGGAAATCGGGAAACCGGACCTTACTGATATTTTAACAAAGATGTTTAAAAAGAAATAAGATATCCAAATACATTTTTTCAAAAAAGGCTGATATCAATTTATCAGCCTTTTTGTATATCACGACATATTTTGCAGTTTCTCGAGTTTTTCTTCTGATTCTCTGAGTTTAGTTATCTCTTTTTCAATAATATCCGATCCTGCTTTCTCAAGAAAATTCCTGTTCTCAAGCTTCTTCTTCAGACTGTTTATGTATGCTATCAGCGATTCAAGTTCCTTACTATTATTTTTATATTTTCCTGCATCCTTTAATTGCGGTATTTCATCTAAGAATTCAAATCTAACTGCAAAATGATTCCCGGAAGTTCCTTTAAACTCTTTAATATCTTTCGCATCTATAACTTTATTTTTATGATAAACCAGAAGTTGTAATAACTCAGTAATAGTAGGTAATATACTTTCTGAAGTTGAGTTCAAAGGTTTGATATGTATATCAAACGGATATTTATTTATTCCCAAATAAAAAGATCTTTTATTTCGTGTCGTTGTAACTAAATCTTTCAAATGCTCGAATGAAACTTCAATATCTTCGTTAATCTTTTCTATATTAAGTTGAGGAAAATTTTCAAATGAAATAGTTTTCCCGTTTCTGTCATCGTCAAGTATATGCCATATTTCTTCCGTAACATAAGGGATAACAGGATGAAGAAGAACCAGAACTTTTTCATACATAGCAAGAGCTTCATCAATTAGTAATCTTCCTGATTCTGGATTAGTATTGATCTTGTTCTTAATAAGTTCTATATACCAATCACAAAAGTCATTCCAAATAAATCCATACAGTGATTTTGTATAGTCATTAAGCCTGTATGAATCAAGGAAATAATTAATTTCTTTGATAGTAGTATTAAATCTGCTTTCAATCCATTTTTCTGCAAGGTCATTCTCGATAGATTTATTTCCGAAATCGATCGAACCGTAAACTTTTTCGCGCATCATCATAAGAAAACGACCGGCATTCCACAGTTTGGTAATGAAGTTTCTGCCGATTTCAATGTTCTTCTCATCAAACAATACATCACTACCAAGAGGTGCAAGATATACAATCGTAAACCTTAACGCATCTGCACCATAATTGTCAATTAAAACAAGAGGATCGGGTGAGTTACCGAGTGATTTTGACATTTTTCGTCCTTTACCATCTCTGACAGTAGAATGGAAATACACATCCTTAAAAGGAATATCCTTCATGTATTCAAGTCCGGAAATAATCATTCTTGCAACCCATAAGAAAATAATCTCAGGGGCTGTTGAAAGGAAATCCGTAGGATAATAGTAATTTAACTCCTTATTCTGCTTGTCTTCCGAGTTATTCTTCCAGTTAAAGACACTGAATGGCCATAACCATGAAGAGAACCAGGTATCCAGTACATCTTTATCCTGCTCCCAGTTTTCAATATCAGAAGGAGGCGAAGTCTCGCAGTATATTTCTCCGGTTCGTTTATTATACCAGATAGGAATTTGATGTCCCCACCATAGCTGGCGCGATATGCACCAGTCTCTAACGTTATCGAGCCAATGAAAATAAGTCTTTGTCCATTTATCAGGATGGAACTTAATTTTTCCTTCTTTAACGACCTGAATAGCTGGTTCAGAAAGCTTTTGCATTGATACAAACCATTGATCCGATAAGAATGGTTCAATAACTGCACCAGATCGTTCTGAAATTGATACATTATGAATGTAATCTTCTTCTTTAACTAAATAACCTTCAGCTTTCAGCTTATTCAGTACGCTTTTACGTGCTTCATTAACTGATTGTCCTTCAAAATCATGACCATTTTCGTTTAGTTTACCATCTTTTGTAAGTATATTTATAGTTTCAAGGTTGTGTTTTCTACCCAGTTCAAAATCATTCATATCATGTGCAGGGGTGACTTTCAAAGCACCGGTTCCGAAGGATATATCAACATATTCATCGAAGATTATTGGAATGGGTTTGTTTAAAATAGGTAAGATTACATTCTGTTCTTTGAATTTTGAATAACGTTTATCTTTCGGATTTACCGCGACCGCAGTATCTCCAAGCATAGTCTCTGGTCTAGTTGTCGCAATAACTAAGAAATCATTGGAGTTCTCTACAAAATACTTTATGTAATAAAGCTTATCGCTACTTTCTTTATAGCTAATTTCATCATCACTTAAAGCTGTTTGTGTAATACAATCCCAGTTAATAATTCTTTTTCCTTTATAAATATATCCCTTCTTATACAAGTCTACAAAAACTTCTTTTACAGCTTTGGAAAGTCCTTCATCGAGTGTAAACCTTTCTTTTGACCAGTCAACTGAAAAACCTAATTTCCGTACCTGATGAAGAATAATACCACCATATTTTTCCTTCCATTCCCACACTTTTTTAATAAATTCATCTCTTCCCAAATCATTCTTGTTGATATTTGCTTTTCTTAACTGTTCTTCTACTTTTATCTGTGTAGCTATACCTGCGTGATCCATTCCCGGCACCCAGCAAACTTCAAAACCTGACATTCTTTTCCAACGGCAATAAATATCCTGTATTGTAAGATTTAAAACATGACCTATATGCAGCATTCCGGTTACATTAGGCGGCGGAATTACAACGGAAAACTTTGGTTTATCAGAGACTTCTGATTTGTATATTTCATTCTCTTCCCAGTATTCTCGCCATTTTACTTCAACTTTTCGGGGATCGTATTTTGCGGGTATTTCCTTCATTATTGATTTTTGTTTATTGATTCCTGATTTTTTGTAATTAATTCATATGATAAATTTATGTATGCTAATGAACCATCTGAATTTATTTTATACAAGCATAAAGGTTTGCCATAAAACGTTGCTTCATTAAGCAGATTCGTTACAGGAATAGTAGTATCGAGCATGTATCCTGAATATTTTAATCGAAGTTCACGTTCTGAAATTTCTGTTACCTTTGAGTTTTTTTCATACATCGTCAGTAATATACCTTCTATATCTAAATACGGATTCGAAACCTCCCTGACCCAGCTTATGTAATCAAAAAGCTTATCGACAGCATCGAGTGAAAAGTGTCCGCATTTAACTGGAATTAATACAGAGTCAGAAGCTGTAAGAGCATTCAGAGTAATTCCTCGTAAGGTGGGAGGACAGTCTATTATTATAAAATCATATCTGTTTTTAACTTCCTTAAGTGCATTCTTTAGAATAACTCTATTCTCGGTCATTTTTGCAAATCTTTCGTCATTTTGAATTGAGTTAATATTCGCCGGAACAAAATCTAAATAAGGCAGATCTGTTTTGTGAATAGTATAGTCGATAGCTTTTGCAAAATTAAATATTTCAGATATCCCTGCTTTTATACGGTCAGGTGTAAATCCCATCGCAACAGCTGAAGAACCGTAAGGGTCAATATCTATAAGTAAGGTGGATTTTTCAGCAAGGGCTAAGGAAGCTGCTAAATTGACAGAAGTAGTAGTTTTTCCTACTCCTCCCTTTGCAATACATACACTTATAATTTTAGCCATTGAATCTCACTTTCAGATCAATCAAATTACTTAAACTTGCAAGAAGTTCATCACCTCGTTTTAACCTACCGACTCCCTCGGGTGTACCAGTAAATATTAAATCACCTTTTGTCAACCCGAATATTGTTGATATATATGATATTAACTTATATATATTTATTATCATTAAACTTGTATTGCTAAACTGTTTTATAGTATTATTAATTTTTAAATTAATGTCTAAGTTTAAGGGATTACTAACATATGACTTTTGTACTATATCGCTTACCGGAGCAGAATTCAGAAAACCTTTAGCAGTCCCCCACGGTAAGCCCGATTTTTTTGCATCAGATTGTATATCACGCAGAGTCAAATCAATACCTATTCCATATCCGAAAATGTACTTTATTGCTTCTGATTCATTCACGTTTTTGCAGTCTTTGCCTATAGCAACAACCATTTCCATCTCGTAATGTACATCTTCAGAAATTTTCTTTCTATTAATTTCAGGAATATTAATAATACTGTTATTTTGAAGTATTGCGGTATTTGGTTTAAAAAATATTACCGGAGATTCTGGAACCTTATCATTCCCAAATTCCTTTATGTGCTCCATATAGTTTTTCCCTATACAGTATATATTATTTATTCTAAATTTGTCATTGCTGCCTAATATGTTTAAGTAACTGCTCAACCTTATAATTGAGATTTGAAAAATTTGTTATTGTTGTAGATACCAAAAGGTTTGCATTTTACTTGAAAACCATTAAAAGGTGAATTTTTACTTTTTGATTTGAACTTATTCGTATTTATTACCCAATCCAGATTGGTTTCGAGAATTGTCAGATTAGCTTTTTCGCCTATTCCCACAGAAATCCTCGGTAAATTAAGAATTCGCCTTGGATTATCTGACATTTTCTTAATCAGACTTTCAAAAGAGATAATATCTTTTTCTACAAGATAGGTATAACTTAAGCCTATACAGCTTTCAAGTCCAACAATACCGAAAGGAGCATTGGAGATTCCCTTTGCTTTTTCTGCTGAAGTATGAGGAGCATGATCTGTACAAATAACCTGAATAGTATCATCTTTTATCCCTGCTAATATTTTATCAATGTCTGTTTTTTCTCTTAGAGGAGGATTCATTTTAGCATTACTTCCTTCTTGCTTCACAATCTCATCCGTAAGTATGAAGTGATGCGGACATGCTTCACAAGAAATATTTTTATTATTAATTCTTGCAGTTCTTATAAGATCAACAGTGTCACCGCAGGAAATATGCTGAACATGGTATTTTGAACCGTCAATTTTGTTCGCAAGTTCTATATCATTCTTTACAGTCAGCGTTTCACTTTCATATGGTATACCTTCGATTTGTAATTCCTTTGATACTTTACCCTTATGTACTACACCTTTGCCGCTAAGTTTATAATTCTCAGCATGCTGTAAAAAAGGAATTGCATGTTCAGCAGAATATTTTAAAGTATCACTTAAAACGCTTGTATTCAGCAAAGGACTTCCATCATCCGTAAAAGCTAAAGCACCTGCATTGTGTAATTCCTTTAAATTTGCTATTTCATTTCCTTCTCTATTCTTAGAAGCACAAGCAGAAACATGTACATCAACAATCATGTCTTCCGCTTTTTTTAGTATATAAGTTATAATTTTCTTGTTGTCTATAGGTGGTTTTGTATTAGGCATGCAAAGGACACCCGTAAATCCACCATTAGCAGCTGAAAGGACACCTGATTCAATATCTTCCTTCTCAGTCTGACCCGGATCTCGAAAATGAACATGCATATCATAAAACCCCGGAACAGCAGTTAAATATTCTCCGTTAATTATCTCATCATAATCCTTAGCAGAATTATTACCCGGAATCTCAATGTATTCAATAAAACCATTTCTGATAGAGAGGTCAAATTTGCCTTTGAGATTATCTGCAGGAGAAACTATCCTAATATTTTTGAATAAAATGTTCAATAAATCTTTTAATTTTAATGTGGGCAATACTGGATTCGAACCAGTGACCTCTTCCGTGTGAAGGAAGCGCGCTAACCAACTGTGCCAATTGCCCAAAATAATGTGAATTTAAAAACTATTAGCCAATAAGAAAATTCCATAAAACCGCATCAAGTATAAGTATCATTGCGGCACAAATTACAAATGATTTAATTGTAGATAGTCCAACACCTTCAGCACCACCCGATGTTTGAAATCCAACGTAACATCCAATTGAAGATATCGCAAGTCCGAAAACCGTACCTTTGACAAATGCAGCATTCACATCGGCTATTTCAAATGATTTTCTGAATCCAGAAATAAATACCCCACCCGATACATCAAGAAACGTTGTTGAAACTAAATAAGCACCGAATATCGCAATCGCACTCGAGTAAATAATAAGAACTGGCAGCATAATAGTTGTTGCAACTATTCTTGGTGTTGCAAGATACCGAATCGGATTTATTGCCATTGCTTCCAACGCATCTATTTGTTCTGTCACTTTCATTGTTCCAATCTCTGCACTTATAGATGCACCAACTCTTCCCGCGAGAACAAGTGCAGACAAAACCGGTCCAAGTTCAATGATAATTGCTTTTGGTGTAGCCGACCCAAGTATGCTCAATGGAACCATCCCCCTCATCTGATAAGCCGCTTGCCAAGCAGAAACTGCTCCTGTAAACAATCCGATTATTGATACAAGAACAAGAGAATTAACTCCAATATGGACCATTTGATCAAGTATTAATTTTCTGTCAATAAAGACTCTTGGCAGATACTTTATAACCTGATACTGCAATGTAAAATAACCTTCAATATCCTTGAAGAAAGTAAAGACTTTTTTAAAAATTAAATCAATCAATTTATTTAAATTATTTGTTTATCATTCTCTGTACTTTAACCTGCAGCAGTCTATTCCCTGATTTCTTCATAATTGTAAAAACAAACTCTTTGTAATCTACTCTTTCATATATTTCAGGAACATGACCTGTTACCTTCTGTAGAAATCCGCTGAGAGTATGATAATCATCGTTGTCAATCGGAATATCAGACTTGAACTTCTGATTAAATTCCTCAATACTAATGATTGGATTGACAAGAAATATTCCAAGTTTGTCTTTTTGTACATTACGGGTATCAATATCATATTCGTCCTCAATCTCTCCGACAATCTCCTCGATGATATCCTCAAGTGTAATTAATCCTTCCACATTTCCGTGTTCATTAACAACAATTCCTTGATGAATTCTTTTCTTCTGAAAATCTTTCAGAATCTCCCCTATCTGCTTTGTTTCAGGTACAAAATATACTGGCCGCAAAATATCAGTCAGTACGATCAGTTCTCGGAATTCCGCCGCACTGATGAGATCTTTAGAGTATATTATTCCGATGATATTATCGATTGAATCCTTAAAAACTGGTACTCTGGAATATCCTTCGTCGATAACCCTTTGTATGATAACGTCACGGTTATCATCAATATTTATAGCAACGATGTTATTTCTGGAAACCATTATATCACGAGCTAACTTGTCATTAAAATCAAATATCTTTTCAATCAGCTGGTGCTCGGTCGAATCTATAACGCCTGTTTTTCTGCCCTCGGAAATAAGATATCTTATTTCTCTTTCGGAGTGATGAATATCCTCCTTTGTCATCGGTTTTAGACCGATTAACTTAATAAATCCGTTAGCAGAATAATTAAGAACAATTATCATCGGTTTAAAGATAGTATAGATTATTTTAAGCGGGAATGATAGCCACATAGAAATTTGCAGCGGATACTGAATAGCAATCATTTTGGGTGCAAGTTCTCCAAAAGCTACGGTAACAAAAGTAATAAGCAAAATTCCTAAAACCGAAGAAATAGAACCTGGTATAACACTGCCAAGGCCAATTAGATTGAAAAAACTGCCAAAGATTCTTCCAAAAGAATCCTCTCCAATCCATCCAAGTAAAACATTTACAAGAGTTATTCCGACCTGTGCTGCCGAAATGTATTTATCAATATTATCTTTTACATTTCTTAGATATCTTTTTCGAATTGAATCCTTTTCATTGGAATCTGTTTCAATCTCTGATTTTCTTAATTTTATAATCGCATATTCTAGAGCAACGAAAAGCCCATTTATCATCACAAGTACAGCTACCAGAAATATGTCGAACAATATAGATTTCAAACTTATAAGTTTCCTATCTGTTTTCTTTCAGGAACTGCAGGCGTTTTTCAAGTTTTTCTCTCGGAATTAATAGTTTATCCTTACCGAAAATTGCTTCTTCCTGTGAATTGAAAACTAGTTCATAATCATCACTCATTATTATTGCCTCTTCAGGACAAACCTCTTCACAGAATCCGCAGAATATACAACGCACCATATTTATTTCGAATTTCTCTGGATACCTTTCTTTTTCAAGGTCAGTCTCATTAGCCTGTACCTCAATTGCTAGAGCCGGGCAAACTCTTGAACATAATCCGCATGCAACACATCTTTCGACTCCGTTGTTTTCAAGAACTAAAACCGGTCTTCCCCTAAAACTCGAAGGCGTTTTCCATTTCTCTTCTGGATATTGTCTTGTGAATTTCGGTTTGAACATCTGTTTAAATGTCAAAACCATGCCTTTCGCTATCTGTGGCAAATAAGTTTTTTCCAATAATGTTAAATCTTTATTCTTTATATATTCCATATATTATATCATATTTTCTTGATAGTTTGGTTTTGACAACTTGTTGTAACAATTTTCCAAAATTTACTTTATCAGCAGCATTTTTTTCGTAGAAGTAAATGATACAGATTTTAGAGTATAATAATAAACTCCCGAAGATAGATTAAATTTTGACGAATTAAAATCGTAAGTATATTTTCCTGCTGATACTGTTTCATTGTTTATAAGATTGGCAACTTCATTACCAAGAATATCATATACTTTTAGTGAAATATTTTCCCTCTTACCTAAAGAAAAATTTATCTTTGTCGCTGGATTGAATGGATTAGGATAATTCTGTTCCAGTTTGTATCCATCTACGACGCTTGAAATCTGTCTTATACCAACTGGACCTAAATGCACCTGGAAAGTATCTGTTAAATAATTATTGGGATTGTTATTCACCCATGCTTTGATTATAACTTTACCCATTCCGACTGTCATACCGTTGAAATAGATTTCTAAAGTATCTTGCTGTCCGGGTAGTATCGTCAAAGGATTTGCACTTGGAGGCACAGAATCCAGGAAAGGCGCATAACAGAATCCTCTCAGGCACATGCTTGTTGACCAGTCAGGTGAAGGTAGGTCGTTCAGGATTCTGAAAAAAGTAAAATTAAGGTTAATACTGCCCGTATTCTTGAAAACTGCTTTCGTTTTAGTAGCGACCAAAAACGATGTATCGCCGTTAACTATTGCAGGTGTAAACCTATGAAAGGTAAACGATTGAGATTTAGCAAAGCTCGTTGTAATAAATAAAAGTAACAGTAGAATTAATAATTTTTTCATCTTATATTTTTTAATTTGTTAGGGATAATAATCTGTAATAATTTTTTTCAGCAATTTTGTAACCGGGGTTTACTGAAAATGCTTTCTTATATTTTGATAAAGCTTCAAACCATAAGCCAAGCTTTTCGTAAACAACACCAAGATTATAATGAGCAAATTCCCTGTTCTCGTATTTCTCTGCTTTTATCGCTAGCTCCAGCCACGCAATTGCTTCTTCATACCTGTGTAGTCTAATCAAATATGCACCAATATCATTGTAAGGATTACCGAAATCAGGGTCTATTTCGATAGCGCTCTTGCATTCTTCAATTGCATTTTCATATTCTCCTTGTGAACTTAAAGCCCATCCTAAAAATGTATATGCCTCAGCTGTCGGATAGTAATCAAGGGATTTTCTGTAATGATCAATTGCCTGCTCATAATCTCCTGACATTTGAAGTTTATACGCTTTTTCAAAAAAGTCTTTCGATAGTTCAATTAGATATTTTGCGTCCATATTTTCAATATTTATTAGTATATCTAATTCAACAAATATACCAAAAGTTTCGTTCTTTAGAAATTCAAAACCTCTATTATTCTGCGTTAATAGCTTATTTTGAAACCAACTTAAATTTCACGAAAATAAAAAAGGGTTGCTGTTTCCAGCAACCCTTCCATACAAATTGTAACAATTACTATATATTCTAAATAATATTAGTTTTAAAGTTTTGTAACATTTGCTGCCTGAGGTCCCTTTGGTCCGTCTTCAATTTCGAATTCGACTGTGTCGCCTTCGTTAAGAGTTTTATAGCCATCGCCTAAAATTGCGTTAAAATGTACGAATACATCTTTTTTACCAGCTACGGTGATAAATCCAAAACCTTTTGAGGAGTTGAACCATTTTACAGTTCCTTTTTCCATTACATTTCCTTTCAAGAAATTATTAATTTTTTAACTTCCGGATAATCCGGATAAACATTTTCATATAAAAATGCTAAATGTGATTATGTTTATTTTAATCTATCTGAGGGGTAACTTTTCAAGAGTAGACCTGCAGAACTAAGAAGATTTCTTCAAAGCGGTTAAACAAACTTATTACAAATAACAATTTATACTTGGAATAATATGGGTTTAATATAAACAAATAGCAAGTTAAAAATAATTAAAAATAATAACATGCTTTCTTTTTATTCTTTTTTACCTTCTCACAATGATTCTCATGTTTTATCTGTAAATAATAATATATGAATTATCTTTCAAAATTAAAATATTTATATTTCTTAGATGTCAAAAATTGCTGTCATATTGGGTTCAGGTCTTACAAAATTTAAAAACGAAATTTCGTCTGCAAATATAGTTTATTCCGAACTCGGAGGAATTCACGAAAAACAGGTTATCGAAGGCAAGATTGGAAATAAGAATATTGTATTATTCACAGGCAGAAATCATTTTTATGAGACACATTCTCGGGAAAAAGTCTTCAGGAATGTTTCCATTGCAAAGGATATGAATATTGACTTCATTATCGTAACTAATGCAGCCGGAGGGCTTAATCCGAATTTTAATGTATCTGACCTTATGCTTATAAAGTCACATATTAATTTTTTTCATAGACCACTTGTAGATAAACTGAATCTGTGTATTGATAACGTTCTCTTTAATTGGGCAAAAGAAAAAGCTGAATTAAATAAAATTAAAGTTCACGAAGGTAATTACTACGCTTCATTCGGTCCTGTTTATGAAACGCAGTCAGAAATAAATTTTATTCGAAATGCTGGAGCTGATTGTGTCGGTATGTCAACGATTCCTGATATATTAAAAGCGAATGAACTCGGGATCAAAACACTCGGAATTTCCTGTATTACAAATATGCTGTATTTCGGAGTAAATCATCAAGTAACGCACGATGAAGTTGTTACAGCGGGCAATAAAGCATACAAAGTTTTTTCAAATTACTTAAAAGTTCTTATTAATGATTATTGATACTCATGCTCACTTGTACTATCCGGAATTATCGGAAAATATAAATGAAATAATTGATAACGCACTTCAATCTGGAATCAAAAAGATTATTGTTCCCGCTATAGATATAGAAACAACAGAGAAAATACTGAAGCTTACGGCAATCCATGATATTATCTATGCCGTTATAGGTTTTCACCCGTGCGATATAACAAAACTCTCCGAAAAAGACTTTCAAACTCTCGAAAACTATCTAAATGAAGATAAGGTAGTCGGAATTGGTGAAACCGGTCTTGATTATTACTGGGATAAAACTTACAAGGATAAGCAGATTGATTTCTTTAAACGTCATCTTGAACTATCGGAAAAATATGATTTACCGGTTGTTATTCATACTCGTGATTCAATAAAAGATGCAATAAGTATAATCGCAGACTCATCAAACAAATGCAGCGGACAATTCCATTGTTTCTCAGGTGATGAAAAAGATCTTGAAGATGTTTTAAACTTTAATTCTTATTTCGTTTCTTTTTGCGGCAATATTACGTACAAGAATTTCGTTTCCCTCAGTGTAGTAAAAAACACTCCTTTAGAAAAACTTCTTGCTGAAACAGATTCCCCTTTTCTTACACCTATTCCTCATCGTGGTAAAAAAAACCAGCCTGCTTTTGTTGTTAATACAATCAAAAAGATAGCAGAAATAAAAAATATTGATTTAAAGATTCTTGAAGATAATCTTGAGGCAAATACTCGCATACTGTTTAAAAAAGCTTTCTAATATAGAATTACACTTCGCATACGTATTGATCCCAAGTTAAAGTTTGAATTTGAGAAATGAAGTATGTGCTAAATATTAAATCTTGATTAACTTAATAAAAACATATATATTTGTTAAACCTTTTTAATTTAATTTATATTATTATGGACAATAACTTACACTTTCAGGATAGCGGTTCTTCATTTACACCCCCGCCTCCACCTCCGCCTCCACCGCCACAACCGTCTATGGGAGGAAGCGGCAATTATTCATCATCAGGTAAAGCGAGTAGCAATGCAATATGGGCTCTTGTTCTCGGTATTTTATCATGGGTGGCTTGCGGTATTTTCGCCGCCATACCAGCCTGGATTATTGGTAAAAAAGAAATCAGCGCGATAAACGCCGGCCAGTCTGATTCTGCAGGCAAGACAATGGCACAAATTGGAATGTGGCTTGGTATCATTCAGGTTATCGTTGGAATTCTTGCTATAATCGTAATCCTTATTATCTTGATGCTCGGTGGTTTCGCAGCATTAATGGAAAGTTAAAATATTTTTAAATATGGCTGTCAGTTTAATAAATGACAGCCTTTTTTATTTATGAAAATTAAAATAACAAAGTTTAATAAAGAAGTAGATTGTGGTATTCCTCAATATGCTACTATAGATTCCGCTGGTATGGACCTTACTTCCGCTTCTTCTGAAACGGTTGTTATAAAATCAGGTAGATTCACTCTTATACCAACAAATTTGATTATGGAAATTCCTCGAGGCTATGAAGGTCAAGTCAGACCAAGAAGCGGACTTGCATTGAAGCATGGAATAACTGTTTTGAATTCTCCCGGTACGATTGACGCTGACTATAGAGGAGAAGTTAAAGTACTGCTAATTAATCACGGAAGTAAAGATTTCGAGATTAACTTTGGAGATAGAATCGCCCAGCTTATCATTTCCAAGCATGAGAATGTTACACTCGAATTTGATGACAATATTTCCGATACAGAAAGAGGTACAGGAGGTTATGGCAGCACGGGCAAATAAGAAACCGCGGCAAAAATCATTCAGCGAGATTCAAGTTTTCAATATTGAGAAAGAAAAAGTATTCAGTTTAAAATCTAATAAATCAGATTCTTCACTTGGTAAACTCATACTCGTAACAACTCCTATCGGTGATTATCATGACATCACTTTTCGCGCATTAAAAGAAATTCGAGAATCCGAATATCTTCTCTGTGAAGATTTGAAGGAATCATCAAAGCTATTAAGGTTCTTTGGAATTAAAAAGGAAATGCACCTTTTAAACGAACACAATGAAGAGGATGCTGTTCAGGAATACATTAATGTTCTTTTATCATGTAAAAATGTCACATTAATATCAGATTGCGGAACACCTGCTTTTGCCGACCCCGGACTCAGTCTTGTTAACGCTTGCATTCAAAATAATATTGAGATTGATTTTATACATGGTGCTAACTCTGTAATTTCTGCTTTAACAATATCAGGTTTTGATATTAGTCGTTTTTATTTCTATGGATTTCTATCTCCTAAAAATGAGTTAAGATTAAAAGAACTCAGGAATATTGTTACCCTCCCCCATCCTGTCATTTTGATGGATACTCCTTATCGCCTTTCTAATCTTATTAATGACCTAATATTTACGATACCCGAACGAAATATTTTTCTCGCATTAAACCTTTCAAGCAAAAATGAAAAGCAGTTACGAGGAAAACCAAACGAAATCCTTTCACAACTTACTGACCTTTTTGGGGATAACAAACCTAAAGCTGAGTTTATTGTTGTAATGGACAAGTTTGGGAAATAATTTCTTAAATACTTTTCCAGTTTAACCAAAATATATTTTATCGCAAATTTAGGCTTTACTTTTATTAACATTTTTTGCATATTTAGAGTGACTGTTATAGCTTCCGGTTATTTATAAATATTAACCTATTTAAATTTATAAAAAATAACTGCGCTGTAACGTACTGGAATAACAATTCTTTATTTTATCATCCCATTAACATACCATGAACATCCCATTATTATACCATAAACATACCATTCTCTTAGGGTGCAAGTGTATTACAAGTATATGCTCTGAAGCCGTAAAGTAGGTTTTAAACTGTAAAAACATTACGTTATATACATCAAATATCGTTTAATCAATCTTATCTCATTTAATACGCATTTTAAGTAAATGTGATAGAATTACACAATTTCCTCTTAAAATGAATTGAAAAAGGGCTATTTTATAGCTAACTTGCAATATGACTTCTTATAAATCCTCAGGAGTAAATATTCATAAAGCAGAAAAATTTGTAGATCGGATTAAACCGCTCGTTAAGCAAACTTTTAACAAAAACGTGTTATCCGGAATAGGAAATTTCGGTGCTTTCTACGAACTTAACCTTAAAAAATACTTAAAGCCTGTATTCGTTTCGAGTACTGACGGAGTTGGAACCAAGGTTAAGATAGCAGCCATGCTTAATAAATATGATACTGTTGGAGAAGATTTAATTAATCATTGTGTAAACGATATTGCAGTATGCGGAGCAGTTCCCCTTTACTTTCTTGATTACTACGCAATGGGAAAATTGAATGTAAATAATTCCGTTAACGTTGTAAAAGGTCTTGTAAGAGGTTGCATAAATAATACAATGTCATTGATCGGCGGAGAAACCGCAGAAATGCCGGGTGTATATTCTCAAAATGATTTTGACCTTGCAGGAACGATAGTTGGTGTAGTTGATAAGAATAAGATTGTAAATTCATCAAACGTCAAAAAAGGTGATATTCTTGTAGGATTCAAGTCAACAGGACTTCACACAAACGGATATTCGCTCGTCAGAAAGATTTTCAGTATTAATGAGTATAATAAGTACTTTCCGGAATTAAAGAATACACTTAGTAAAGAACTTCTCAAAGTTCATAAATCATATTTAGATATTATACAAGTCTCACTAAAACGATTTGATGTAAACTCATTTTCTCATATTACTGGCGGTGGTATTGTTGGAAATACACTAAGAGTTATTCCCAAAAACTTAAATTTGGAAATCAACTGGTCTTCATGGCAACATCCCCCGATTTATGATTTGATTCAAAAGAAAGGCAGTGTTTCGGAAAACGTTATGCGTGAAACATTCAATCTTGGTATTGGACTCATTGCAATTCTACCCTCAAACAAAGCAAAAAGTTACTGTAGTTTTTGGAATAAAAGAAAAGAGAAATGCTTTATCATCGGAAGTATTCATTAAAACAATTATAATTCATTCATATTTTAAATTAGGAGTAATATGCAAAAAGTTGTTTCAATTCAGCCCGAAAAAGTTCAGGAATCTTTAAGAAAGCACATGTTGGTCGATGGTTTTGATATGATTCTCGACCTGGATAAGTCAAATCATGATTATCTCTACGACTCCAAAAGTAAAAAATATCTTCTCGATTTTTTCACATTTGTTGCTTCGAATCCGCTTGGAATGAACCATCCCAAGCTAAACAATCCGGAGTTTATAAATAAAATAGGAAAACTCGCACTTAATAAACCATCTCTATCTGATATTTATGCGCAGGAGCAGGCTGAGTTTGTTGAAACATTTTTCAACATTGCAGTTCCTCCATATTTTGTGCATTCTTTCTTTATAGAGGGTGGTACGCTGGCGGTTGAGAATGCTATAAAAGCTGCATTTGACTGGAAGGTTCAGAAGAATTTTACTAAAGGCTATAAAGAAGAAAAAGGTCATCAAATAATCCACTTTAAGGAGGCATTTCATGGTCGTTCAGGATATACACTCTCAATGACTAATACAGACCCTGTCAAAATTGCTTATTTCCCAAAATTTAACTGGCCAAGAGTATCAAATCCAAAAATATTATTTCCACTAACTGATGAAAATCATGCTAAAGTAATTGAATCAGAAAAGCAATCAATTGCTGAGATAAAGACAGCAATTTCCGAAAACAAAGACGATATTGCCGCAATCATTTTAGAGCCTATTCAGGGAGAAGGCGGAGATAATCATTTCAGGAAAGAGTTCTTTATGCAATTAAGACAGATATGCAATGAAAACGAAATTCTTCTTATTTTTGATGAAGTACAAACAGGAATTGCACTTACGGGTAAATGGTGGGCACACCAGCATTTTGTAAAACCGGACTTAATTTCTTTTGGAAAGAAAACTCAAGTTTGCGGTGTCCTTGCAACAGACAGAATGGATGAGATTGAAGAAAACGTATTCCGTAAATCCAGCAGAATAAACTCTACATGGGGTGGCAACATCGTTGACATGTACAGATTTAAGAGAATTCTTGAAGTTATTGAGGAAGAGAACCTTGTTGAGAATTGCAGAATCAATGGAGATTACCTTAAAACCAAAATGGAAACATTATGCAATAAATATCCCGATAAAATTACTTCTCCCAGAGGACTCGGGCTGTTTGCAGCTTTTGATACTTCAAGCACTGATTTAAGAAATAAGATTACCGGTGAAGCATTAAAGAACGGACTTATGATTCTTGGCTGCGGGAGCCGCAGCATCAGATTCAGACCACCTGTGACAGTTACAAAAGAACACATTGATGAAGCATTTGTAATTCTTGATAAAGTAATTAATAATCTCTGATTTGAACGACCGGATTAAAAATAGCTTTATAGAATATTTAAAGAAAAACAATCACAGAATTACGAACGAAAGATTCCTTATTCTTGATTCCGCTCTTTCTATGGATAATCATTTCGATGCAGATGAATTGTATAGCAAAATGAAATGCGACTATATCAAAGTTTCAAGGGCAACTGTTTACAATACGCTTGAACTAATGAGCCGATGTAAGATTCTAACTAAGCATAATTTCAAAGGTGACAGAGCTCGATACGAGAAGAAGTTCGGTAGAAGAAACCATTACCATATTATTTGCCTCAAATGTAATAAAATAATTGAATTTGAGAATAATTCCATCGAAAAAACACTGACGAAGCTCTGCAACTCAAAAAACATGGTGCTTTTCGATCACTCTCTTCAGGTTTTCGCTTCCTGCAAAGAAGACTCTGGCTGTATTGGTTTACATCGAAACTAAATTGGGATTAAGGACTGAATTTTAAAGGAATAATACCTTGAATATACTGAAAAATAAGGTTATTTTACACTTTTTGAATTTTTAATAAATACAACTAATATAATGAAGAGGACTTATCAACCGAGCAACACAAAGAGAAAGAATAAACACGGTTTTCGTGAGAGAATGGCAACTAAGAACGGAAGAAAAGTTCTTGCCAGCAGAAGAGCTAAAGGCAGAAAGAAACTTACTGTCAGCGACGAATTTACAAGATAGTATTTTATCTTAATTAATGTCTTACGATACGGAATTTGATCGTAGTTTAGGGAAAAATGAAATTATAAGAGGATACGATTCGTTTAAGAAGATTTTCACAAGATCTAAGGTTATAGAAAACGGATATTTAAAATGCTATTTACAGTTTGATAATGATTTATTAAGCCCACAATCACTCAAAGTGGGCTTTACTGTTTCCAAAAGAAAAGCAAGAAAAGCATTCGTCAGAAACAGAATAAAAAGGCTTATCAAAGAAGCTTACAGAAATGAAAAGCACAAATTATTGATTAAAGAAAATACTAAGATAATTTTTACGGTTAGTGAATCGGGAGGAAATTCAATAAATTTGCTCTACAAATCCGGTTTTATTCTTTTCACAGAAAATATGAGGAGTCTATTCGATACTATTAACAAAGGTTATGTTCAAACATGAAATATATTATGATAGGTATAATAAAGATTTACCAATACATTATATCACCATTGATTCCTCCATCCTGTAGATTTTACCCAACTTGCTCCAATTATTATATTGAGGCTCTAAAGGTGCATGGATTTTTTAAAGGAAACTATCTTGGAATTAAAAGGATATTAAAATGTAATCCCCTGTTTGAAGGCGGCATTGATAATGTCCCCGAGAAAGGAAGTAATATTTTTAAATTTAATAAAAATAATAAGTATAATAATTAATGGATAAAAAATCTATAATCGGTTTTGTCGTAATAGGTGTCATTCTTATTGCCTGGATGATGTGGACTTCGAAAAACCAGAAACCTCAATCACCACCCAACCAAAATGTTGAGAATGTACAGGATTCGGGTAAATCAAAAGTAAGCACTGATTCAATAGTTGTTACTAAAAAAGATACAACTGCAGTCAGCGAATATTCCACTAATTATGGGAACACATTTGCCAGAAACTCTATAGTATACGCAAAAGACTCTTTATCAGCCAAAGAAAGAATATTTACGGTTGAAAATGATAAATACAGATTTGAATTTACAAATTTTGGCGGAGCGCTTCTGAAGGCTTACATGAAAGAATTCAAAACATGGGACGGAAAAGAAGTTCAACTTGTTGACTGGAAAAAAGAAAGAGAACTGAACCTTATGTTCACTTCTAAAGAAGGCCAGACAATCAACACAAAAGACCTTATTTTTAGTCAGTCAGATTACTCATCTCAAAATATAAAACTTGCCGGAGATATTAATTTTGTACTCAAATATACTCTTAATATTGGTAAAGATTCGTCACAGAAAATAGTAAAGATATACACATTCATACCTGATAGTTATGAATTCATTGTTGATTATGAATTCAGTAATCCTTCGAAATTTATTGCAGACAATAAATATCAAGTAGTCTGGGGATCTTCTTTAAATCTAACAGAATTCAGAAGCGACGAAGAAGCAAGGTTTTCAGCAGCATATTCTTACATGGGCGGCGAACTTGAGGAAATGATGCCTTCTGATTATAACAAAGAGGACAAATTTGATGCAAACGGAAATACTGATTATGTTGCTACAAGAAACAAATATTTTGGTGTCTTTATAATTCCTTTCTCGAGAAAAGGAGACGGAGCGTACTTAACAGGGAATAAAATGCATCTACCCGATGAAGGACAAAAGAACTTGTTCTCTGTTGCTGTTAAGATGGATATTAAGAACGATACATACGAGAAAACCACATTTAAAGTCCTTCTTTCACCTGTTGATTACAAGATTCTTAAAGCGTACAACATGGAGCTTGAAAAGACTATGAGATTTTCTCTGGACTGGCTCGTCAGACCAATAGCTCAGTATGCAATAATTCCATTCTTTAATTTTCTTCATTTATTTATACCAAACTGGGGTGTAGTTATTATTGTTTTTGCTATAGTGCTTAAGATTGTACTGAATCCATTGACGAAGAAGCAGATGACCTCAATGAGAAAGATGTCAACACTGAATCCAAAGATGACTGAAATAAGAGAAAAATATAAAGATGATCCGACGAAGATGAATTCTATGATAATGAAACTCTACAAGGAAGAAGGTATAAATCCTATGGGCGGCTGTCTTCCAATGCTGTTACAGCTTCCGATACTGTATGCTCTTTTCGGAGTCTTTCAGTCAACGATTGAGTTAAGGCAGGCATCATTTATATGGTGGATAACAGACCTCTCAGCTCCTGACGTTTTATTCCATTTGCCGTTTAAGATTCCGTTGTTTGGAATAGACCAGGTTTCAGGACTTGCAACACTGATGGGTATCACGATGTTCATACAGCAGAAAATGACCGTTACTGACCCTAAACAGAAAAGCCTTGTTTACATAATGCCGATAATGATGACGCTTCTATTCTTTAGTTTCCCGTCAGGATTAAACCTTTATTATTTTATGTTTAATCTGCTCTCAATAGGTCAGCAATATTACACTACAAAAATTCGTCCGCCTAAAGAGGATGAAATTAAGAAACCAACAAAGCCGGGTATTATTGCGAAATTCATGGATAGGATGCAGCAACAGCAAAAGGATATGAGCAAAAGAAGAAAAAGATAAAATTATTGATAATAAAAAAGGGGATGTAAATCCCCTTTTTAATTCTTGTGGAAATGCCGGGAGTCGAACCCGGGTCCGAAAAGCAGACCATTGAAACATCTACAAACTTAGTTTGTTTTTAGTTTTCAGAAATCGTGTCTAAACAAACAAACCACTCATCCCTATCCCGATTTATCTCGACACAAACTATCAGGCGTTATTTATGTCCATCCCATCAGTCGGCATCATTCATTCCCGGACAGGAAGCGGGTGATGATGATGTTTAGCTGCAATTAAGCGGCTAAAGCGTAGTTATTTTCTGCGTTTATTTTTTTCCAGCCGTTTAAAGTGTCTGCCGGGAACACTGAATGCTGTTTCAACCTTCTGTGCATTCCGTCGAAGCCGTTGCATTCCCTATCTTAATCTTACTTCGTTTTTACGTTACTTGTTCCTTCTGCGGATACTTTTGCTTCCTCGGTTTTGGAAGATTTATCCTTAAATAGTATTCCGAAAGGAACTATCACAATATATCCTAAAACCAGAAGAATTGGTGCAATTACAGTAGGAAGAAAACCATCAACAGAATTCTCTGCCATGAAAAAATAACCGATTATAATCAGGAGTATTCCTGTTCCGATTATAGCATAGTTCCTGTTTGTCAGAGACAAATGAAATGTTTCAGCGTGTTTGGTTTTCTTTGATTTTACAACTTTAGCCATATTAATTATATTTTAGAAAGTTCGTCATAATAATAAGCAACAGTGCTTATTCCTTTGTAAAAATTGTTAAGGTCAAATTTCTCGTTAGGTGAATGAATATTATCATCAGGAAGTCCGAATCCAAGCAGAATAGCATCAGCTCCAAGGACTTCATTAAAGGAATTGACAATCGGAATAGAACCACCTTCCTTGAAGAATACCGGGTCAACTCCAAATGCATCCTTAAGTGCCTTAACAGCAGCTTTAATTGCAGGAGTATCAATTGCTGTAACTGATGGTTTCCCGCCGTGCAGGGAAGTAACCTTTACCTTTACTGATTTCGGTGCAATCTTCATAACATACTTTTCAAAAAGCTCTGCAACTTTGTCCGGATCTTGATTTGGTACAAGTCTCATTGAGACTTTTGCTCCGGCAACAGATGGTAATACAGTCTTTGCACCCTGCCCCTGATAACCACCCCAGATACCGTTACAATCAAGTGTAGGTCTAGCAGACACTCTTTCGATAGTCGTGTAGCCTTCCTCTCCGTAAAGCTCTTCTACTCCAAGGTCCATTTTATACTTTTTCTCGTCAAAAGGAAGTCTTTTGAACTCATCTCTTTCTTTTTGTTCGAGAGCAACAACATCGTCATAAAATCCATCAATTAATACTTTGTTCTTATTATCTTTAAGCTGAGTTATTATTTCAGCAAGTGCATTGATAGGATTGTGTACGCCACCGCCGAAAGTACCCGAATGAAGGTCTCTGTTAGGTCCGGTAACATCAATCTGCATAAAGCAAAGTCCCCTGAGGCCGTAACAAATTGAAGGCATATTATCTCTATACATAGATGTATCAGAAATCACAACATAATCTGCTTTAAGCAACTCTTTTTGCTTATCAAGAAACTTATAAAGATTTACACTGCCTATTTCTTCTTCACCTTCAAAAATAACTTTTAGGTTTATTGGTAATTTACCGTAATTCTTAATATGAGCTTCTATACTCTTTATATGTATAAATATCTGCCCCTTATCATCCGCGGAACCTCTTGCATAAATTTTATTTCCTATAACTGTTGGTTCGAAAGGAGGATTAGTCCATAAATCAAGAGGATCAACAGGCTGTACATCATAATGACCGTAAACCAGGACAGTAGGCTTGTCATTTCCTGCTTTCAGGCAGTCAGCATAAACTATTGGATGTCCTTCAGTCTGATAAACAGTTACATTATCAAGTCCAATACCTTTCAGGTGATTTTCAAGCCATGAGCACGCTTTTTTGACATCATCTTTATGTGCTTCTTCATTGCTAATTGAAGGTATGCTTAAGAAATCCTTTAATTCTTCAAGATACCTGTCTTTATTCGATTCTATGTATTTTATTATTTTTTCCATGTAATATAAATTATGCGGTTAATAAACTTACTAACCGCATATTATAAATAAAAGTTTAACAAAAATAAATGTTATTGCTTCTCAATTTTAGCCTTCAGAGCTTTTATCATTTCTACAGCTTCTTTATTTTCGGGTTCAATCTGAAGGATTCTTTCATATGTCTCGATAGATTCCTGGTCTTTGTTACCAAACCTGTATGCACGAGCAAGAAACTCAAGTGCAAGAACAAACTTCTGGTCTGCATCTATTACTTTCTGGAAATACGGTACTGCTTCAAGATATTGTTTCATAGAGTAATAAGAGAATCCTTTATACAGAGTTGCGAATGGATTTGGATTACCCAAGTCTATACTTTTCTGGAATTTAACAATAGCTTCTTCATACTTTTCTGCTTTATAGAGAGATTTACCCCATTCATAATAAGTATCATAATCTAAGCTGTCTTTTTGAAGAGCCATTCTATAATATTTCTCGGCTTCATCATATTTCAGCAGACTTGAATTTACCTTAGCAAGCACCTGCAAGTCCTCTTCATCATAATTCTTTATTTCAACTTTTGAGAAGTATTCTAAAGCTTTATTAAGAAATTCTGTCTTATTTACTTCGTCAATCTCTGCTTTTTCAGCGTATATATATGCATTGTATAAATTACCGGTTGAAGATTTTGGGTCATTCTTCATGACATCTTCAAGAATCTTAAGAGCTTCATTAAATTTATCGTTTGCCTGTTCATTCTGGTTTCTGTCGGAATAGTAAACACCCTGAGCATAAAGTACTTTTGCGTAGTATGAGTTACCTTCCTGAGAACCGGGCATAAGTTCGCTATACTTTTTAAATGCTTCGAGAGCATCACCGAACTGACCGCCGAAATAAAGGATTCTGCCTTTGCCGAAATAAGCAGGAGCATAATTAGCATCAACGTTTATTGCGTTATTAAACTCAACGAGAGCTTCATTGTACTTTCTCTGCCTTGCAAAAGACTCTCCGAGTCCTGTATAGGCTTCAGGTATCTTTTTCAATGCAATTGCCTTCTTGTAATAATCTGCTGCAAGTTTGAAAGAGCCTCTTATTCTGTAAGCATCACCGAGACCGACATAAACATTCGGATTCTCTTTACTTATAGTGGTTGCACGAGTCAAAACTATTATTGCATCATCAATCTTTTCCTGTGCAGAAAAATTATCAGACTGCGCTATCATCAGGTTGATATTATCGGGTTCTATTTTTAATCCATTCTTAAATAAGGTGTTTGCTTCAGTATATTTCTTCTGGGAACTGTATAGATTTCCCAGAGTAATCATTGCACCGATACCTTCATCATCATCACTCAATGCTTTTTTAAGATTCTCTTCAGCCTTTGCCAATGAACCGGTTTTGTAGAGAGCGAGCCCATAGAGATAATAAGCATCGTAATCCTTATCAACAGCAACTACTTTACTGAGGATATCAACTGCTTTTACATAATCACCTCTATTAATTGCGTCCCTGCCTTTTTGTAAATCATTCTGTGCATGTGCAGTCACTGCGAAGAGCACTAGTAAACAAATCGATAGAATTGAAATTTTAATCTTATTCATGGTTTTTTATGCTTTAATTTAATCTAATTGTATAACTTTTACCGGTTGCGAAACGGGAACCAGTCCCCTCTCTAGAAACACTTTTTGTCCGTCTTTGTTCCTTAAAAACGTAATCCAGCCTGTTGAAAGTTGAATGTCGAGAACTGTTGTATAAGCCCATAATTTTCGGGAATAAGGATATTTCTTCGTGAACACGAGTCCCTGATGAAGCTGGGCATAGTCATCCTGCTTGCCGCCTTGATAGATTCTCGATATCCTGAGTGTCTTTACTGAAGTATCGAGCGAATCCTGGTTACCCAATGAAAGCCATGCGAGGTTTGAGATACCAATACCATTCTTTGTGCTTCTGACCATTTCAAGCATCTGAACGCTGGTTGAGCAAATAACCGCAGTCTTTAAATATTCCACACCTGCAAGGAGCGTATCTTTAACGTATGAATATGTTGCTGAATTCGGTCTTTGTATGAAAACCTTAATTTTGTTGTCATTACCCTTCATATTAGACAGAACTTCGTTGTTTTGTTCATCATCGGGTGCTTTAATCTGCGACCATAGATCGTATTTTCCAGTAAATATATTTTTAAGGTCATCGGAAGTTACTCTAAGGACAGGATTGCTTTGATTAACTATAAAAGCGATAGCGTCAGTTGCTATCTCCTGTTTTTGGAACTCCATTTTGTTTTCTTTGAGAATCCTGAGTTCATCTTCATTAAGCTCAGACGCGACCATTATAAGTTTAGTCTCTTTATTAATGAGGTCGGCAATAGCTACTTTTGTTGGTTTTGAAGAATAAGTAATTTTAGCTTCAGGGTTCAGGCGTTCGAATTCGCTCTTAAGGTAAGGCAGAACCGGTTCAATGTTTTCATCCACTTCTATGGAAAGTTCGCCGATAGTAGCTTTGGATTTAATCTCTTTGAAATCGCATCCGCTTATACTTAAGGCAAATAAAAGCAGCATTACTGCAAAATATTTAATGGAATTGAATTTCATAATTGATGTATATAATACAGGCGACATTTAGCCGCCTGTTTTGGTTTTAATCTTTGTGTTGACTCTTTATTAAATCTTCCTGTGCTCTTTTAATTCTTTCGATCTCTCTTTCCCTTTTCATTTGCTTCCTCTTACTTCGTACATGAACGTATCTGTAAATACCGTAACCCATAAATATTGTACCAAAAATCATTCTTTGGGTAACGTCCATATTTTCAAACAACACACCGCTAAATAAAAGAACACCCATTACTACACCTACAATAACTGTAAAGATGTTTATGTACATCGCACTATTCATCACCAGAAGAATTAATTTTCTTCTTTAGGCACCTCTTTCTTCTCCTCTTTCTTTTCTTCCTTCTTTTCTTCGTCGTCAGAATTTTTCTTGAATTTACCTGTTAGAGTAAAGCTGAATGGAACACTTACCCAGCACCTTACAGGAGCACCCTGCTGCAATGCAGGAGTGAACTGAAGGTTCATGACCTTTGATGTTACTTCATCCCTGAATACATCCGGACCACTGAAACCGCCGACAGAAACTACTGAGCCATCGGGTCCGACGAGAACTTTCACAGTAACTTTACCTTCAATACCGCTTGAACGTGCAATTTCAGGATATCTCATCGAGCCTTTGACCGATCCTAAATTAACGGCTACTGGTGGTTTATCAACTTCAAACTGCTGATAAGTTTTATTCTTTTCTTTCTTCTCTTCTTTCTTTTCTACTTCTTCTGTCTTCTTTATATCAACTTTAATTTTTCCAGTTTCTTTGTTAGGGTCAACGTTTTCACTTCCTTCTGAAGAAACGAATGCTTTTATCTTCTCAGTATCTTCAACCTTCTTAATTGTTTCAATGTCAGCTTTTTCCTTTGCTACGGGTTCGGGAGTTAAAGCAGTGAGGTCTTTAAGTGCTTCAGGCTGCTGAACCTCAATATCCGGTGGAGGAGGTGCATCTTCCTCTTGTGTTTCATTTTCCTGAGTTTGAATATCCTTCAACTCAATATCTCTCTTTATCTGCAGCTGTTTTTCTTCCTGAATCTTTTCGATGTAAATCGTGACGATGTATGTGCTAATCAAAAACACGTGAATAATAACTGCAAAAATCATTCCTCTCGTAGCATATTTTGCTGCGAACTTTTTTAACTCTGGTGCGCCGTATTGCATCCTTTGTTCTATGGGCTCCTTGAAGTCCACAAGTGTTTTATTTTCTTCTGTCATTTTGATAACCTCCGCTGTTTAAAGGTATTATTATAATTAAAATATTCTAATTTTTGAACTTACAGTATTAAAAATTGTTCCCTGCTTACAAATATAAGCATTTTACTTTATAAAGAACATTCATTTTTGTAAAATATAACGCACATTTTATTGGTTCTCCGGCGGAAAATACGGCAGAATTCCTATCGGGTTATGGAAATATTTCTTTATCAATTCTGCGGATGAAAGGTCCTGATCCGAATTTCTATCGTTAATAACAAAGTCGTCAAAATTCATGCCTGCAAGATATTCAGCAGATTTAGCACTATCGAGTATTTCGCCTGAAATAATAGTAAGCCGGTCTTCCTGATTTTTGAAATAGTAAACACTCTTTAGAGTTTTCTGTTTATCAGGGAGCTTTGCGTCGTATCCGATGTATATACCCGAAACAGGAATAGTCTTTGGATTAACGATAAAGAATTTCCTATCCGAAATAAAGTATTTTCCTTCGAGTACATTCTGAAGGTTTTCAGCTATAAGGAGTTTTTCTTCATCCTTAGACAATGAATCTGAACTTGTGAATTCTTCAGGTGCAAATCCGACTGTACGTGCCGTTTTACCGTTATGAGCAAGTACAAGAGTACCAAGCGGAGAATCCTTAAAAACTTTACGAACGTCATCGTGTCTCATTCTGATGCATCCGTGAGAGGAAGGTCTAACACCCAAGTTTCCATAGTAACCTGTTCCGTTAAGAGAATGAAACCCGATACCTTGATTAAACGGCATAAAGAAATACATCTCTGCACCGTTGTACTGAGATGATTCATGCTTTTCTGTTTTATGAAATATTGCAAACAGCCCGGGACGAGACTCCACGCTTCTGCTTAAATACTTATTACCAGAAGAAATTGCATACTTTAAAACGCTTCCATCCCTGAAATGCTGATACAGCATTTGCTGGTCAATCCTTAGTTCGAGCCAGCTATCCTTTTCCGTGTAAACAGTATCTTTAAGACCGACTGAGACGTCGTTTTCAGAAAGTATATTTATTTTCTTAGCGGCATCGCTTCTCTTTGTTGCATGAGGGATGTATTCCGTAAAACCTTCATTGATAATTCTGGTATGAAAAGTATTCTGACCAGCGAGTAAGACATAAGAAGCGAGTAAAAAACATACAAATACAAACGGTATAAATATTAAATATTGACTTTTATCGCGATGACTCCCCGTTTTTAGTATTGTATTTTCCATATTAATATAACATTTAATTTATGAAAAATATCTCACAAATTCTATGTTTTTGGGATTAATTAACCAAACCTTCCGGTTATGTAGTCCTCAGTAAGTTTTTCTTTCGGAGAGGTGAAAATTGTACGTGTTTTGCCGAGTTCGATTAGTTTGCCGAGAAAGAAATATGCCGTGAAATCGCTGACTCTGGCAGCCTGCTGCATATTATGCGTTACTATTATTATTGTATATTCCTTTTTGAGTTTTGATAGAGTTTCTTCGATAGCAGAAGTTGATAGCGGGTCCAAAGCAGAAGTTGGTTCATCGAAGAGAATAATTTCGGGATTAACAGCAAGAGTTCTTGCAATGCAGACTCTTTGCTGCTGTCCTCCGGATAATGCCATCGCAGATAATTTAAGTCTGTCTTTAACTTCTTCCCATAAACCTGCAAGCACAAGAGATTTCTCAACGATTTCATTAAGATGTGACCTTTTATATCTTTTGTTCAATATCAGTCCTGCAACAACGTTATCATAGACAGACATAGTAGGAAATGGGTTTGGTTTCTGGAATACCATACCGACTTTTCTCCTGACTTCTATCATATCGAATTCATTTATATCCTTGTTATGAATTCTTATCGTACCTGTAACTTTTGCACCCGGAGTGAGGTCATGCATAAAATTAAGTGAACGCAGAAAAGTGGATTTACCGCAGCCTGAAGGACCTATGATAGCTGTAACAGCATTGCTTCTAATTTTAATATTAACATCCGATATGGCTTCCCTGCCGTTAAAGGATACAGTCAGCGATTCTGTTTCAACGGAATGCTTAATCTTTTCTTCCTTAGAAATCTCTTCTATTACGATATCTTTTATAATTTCTTCTGCATCCATATCAGCTTTGTGAATATTTATTTCGAGTAGCAAGTCTTACAATAAGACTCACGATAAAAACGAGACATATCAGAACAAACGCACCAGCCCATGCTTTTCTGTGCCATTCCTCATAAGGCGAGATAGCATAGTTAAAAATCTGAACCGGAATAGAAGCCATTGGTCCATCGAGACTTGTTGCCCAAAAGCTGTTCCCGAACGATGTGAAAAGCAAAGGAGCCGTCTCCCCTGCTGCTCTTGCAATCGCAAGGAGTATCCCTGTTATTATTCCTCCCGATGCAGTTCTGAGAACTATTCTGATTGTTGTTTTCCATCTTGGAATTCCCAGAGCAAGTGCGGCTTCACGGAGGGAATGCGGAACAAGTTTCAGCATTTCCTCGGTTGTTCTTGTAATTGTCGGTATCATGAGAATACCGAGAGCGAATCCTCCAGCTAATGCGGAGAATCTTTGCATAGGTAGTACAACAACGCCGTAAGCGAATATACCAATTATAATTGATGGTATTCCGCTGAGTACATCGGTTACAAACTTTACAATATTTGCGATAAGACTTTTAGAATACTCAGTCACATAAATACCTGCCATAAGACCTACAGGAATGCCGATTACTGAACCGAGACCGACAAGTACGAAAGTACCGACGATTGCGTTAGCCATTCCGCCGCCTGTTTCTCCGACAGGTTTTGGCAGTTCTGTAAAGAAAGCAAGGTTAAGTGACGAGGCGCCCTTCATAGTCGTGTAAAAGAAAATATAAAGCAAAGGGAGTAAAGCAACAAATGCAGCGATGACGCACAGTACTATCATTACAGCACTTTTTAGCTTTCGTCTTTGTGCATGAGTTTTACTTACCTTTGCATAATAATCAATCATTATTTTACTTCAGCCTTTCTTGTATAGCTGTAGATAAGAAGTCTTGCGAATGAATTGATTATAAACGTAACGCCAAAAAGGATAAGTCCAACTTCGATAAGAGAAGAAATATGAAGGTTCCCTGATGCTTCTGCAAACTCATTTGCAATGACGGAAGCCATTGAGTACGCAGGCTCGAAAAGAGAAGCATTAATCTGAGCTTTGTTACCTATTACCATCGTGACTGCCATAGTTTCACCAACTGCTCTGCCGAGTCCGAGGACTGTAGCGCCGAGTATTCCGCTTTTAGCATTCAGCAATGCCATTTTAATCGCTTCCCATTTGGTTGCCCCGAGAGCATAAGCGGCTTCCCTTTGAGATGTTGGAATTGCTTTAAGAACATCTCTTGTAATAGCGGTGATAATCGGAGTAATCATGATGGCAAGAACGATTCCTGCTGTAAGCAAACCGAAACCTATGGGATTACCTTTAAATAAAGGAATGAATCCAAGAGTACTTTGCAAAAACGGTTGAATAGTATTTCTCATAAAAGGAGCGAGTACGAATATTCCCCAGAATCCGTAAATGATACTGGGAATAGCTGCGAGAATTTCTATGAGGAAGCTAATTGTATTTCTTACTAACTGCGGTGCTAATTCAGATAGGAAGACTGCAACTCCAATACTTACGGGCAGTGAAATAGCCAATGCAATTATTGATGAAACGAGAGTGCCGTATATGAAGGTTAGAGCGCCGTAACTGTCTTTTACAGAATCCCAGTTCTCGGAGAAAATGAAACCGAACCCGAATGCATCGCGAGAAGCTTTTGAATCGATGAACATGACATAAATTATATACCCAACGAGTATAATAATCATAAACGCAAAAATCAGAGTGATATTCTCGAAGAAAATATCAGAAATCTTCTTCCCGGCTTTTATTTCTTTACGAATTAATCCTTTAGAGACCGGGGCTATTGATTCTGCCTTTAAACCTTTATTCATATTCATACAAATATATGAAATTATGACAATACAAAGTGTAAAGAAATTGTAAAGTTTTTAGATAAGTGAAATAAAATTTCATATATATGAAAAGACACCTATTAAAGGTGTCTTTTTAACTTAATTTGAAACTAAACTTTACTTCGCTATGGTAATTGTTCCTCTGCCCTTGAAATTAGTTGGAGCTAATTCAATTTTTGTAGTAAGACCCGGAACGGAAGGTCTTAATGAATCAACAGCAGTACTCATAGGAAATGTAAACTTTCGTGTTGTATCGCTGTATAGATTAATAGTCATTGTCCCTGTTGTGTAGTAAGTCATGTTATGACGTAACTTCAGAATCGATTTGTTGAGATTAACAGTCCAGCTTACGGGCTGTGACGATGTATTGCCGCCGATTGTATAAGTGATAATAACAACGGAATCGTTTAAAGTTGCGAAACTGTAAGAAAGAGTATCGGATGTATTTGATATAACAGTTTCATCAGAAGAACAAGAATATAGACTCAGAGCAAAAAACGCAGCTAACATTAAAGGAATTATGTTTTTCATTTAATCAATTTTAATTTTAATTGTATAGCTATGAAAATAATTTATTTCCTTAAAGTTTGCAACTCAATTATTTCATTTTTTATATTATATATTCTACATAAATTTACACATATAACAACAAAACCTCGTTTATATTATGAAAGAATTAAAAGGAACAGCAACAGAAAAGAATCTGCAAGCGGCATTTGCGGGTGAATCAGAGGCACGCAACAAATACACTTTCTTCGCATCAGCTGCAAGAAAAGAAGGCTATGAACAGATTGCGGCATTCTTTGAAGAGACAGCAAACAACGAAAGAGAGCACGCAAAAATGTGGTTCAAGCATCTCGAAGGAATCGGAAATACAAAAGAGAATCTCGCTCAGGCGGCAAACGGCGAGAACTACGAGCGAACGATAATGTATCCCGACTTCGCAAGAACGGCACGTGAAGAGGGATTCGATTCGATCGCAAGACTTTTTGAAGGCGTGGGAGAAATAGAAAGGCGTCACGAAGAAAGATACAAGAAGCTTCTGGCAAATCTTGAGAATGATTTAGTTTTCAAACGCGGCGAGGAAACAATGTGGATTTGCAGAAACTGCGGGCATATACATACGGGAACGGAAGCTCCAAAAGCATGTCCGACTTGCTGGCATAAACAGTCATTCTATGAAGTGTTCAGCGAAAACATTTAAGATCAGAAATTGTAAGAAGCTCTTGTCCAAAAAATAGATTTAAAAGGATGAAACTGGTGGCACGTGATAAGAAAAAGAGATTTTCACCATTAAGATACTAAGGTCACGAAACAGTAAGAGCTACAAACAAAGAAAAGATTTTTTGTGAATTGGTTCACTGAGAAGTCACGGAGGGCACAGAGAAAAGCAATAGAACGCTGATTTTCGCGGATCAAACAGATGCACACGGATATAAAGATAGTTTATTGCTCGCGGGAAAAAAGACAATAAGAAAAGAATATTTTAGGTTAAGAACATGTTATTTAATTTTGTTTATAACGAATAGATATCAATCAAGTTTTTAGAAGAAGAAAAGGCTGCTTTGAAAAAGGCAGCCTTTTTATAAAGAAACATTATTCTGCTATCTTTTTGTTATTCTCCTAAATTTAAGCAGAGGCTTTTTGGCATCTTCCCTTTCTTGTCTCAACCGTTTTGTCATTTCATCATAGAAGACACTATCAAGTTCATGACCTTTATATAAGAAACTATCGGAGTAAGTCCAATAAACTTTATCATCACCATCGTTAAAGAAAACAGATATATAAACCCTGACACGCTGATAATCGTCAATTTCGGCGAACTTATTATCATAATTCTCAAATTTGACTTTTACGTTATTCTGTCCGTTTATTCCGAGTGAATCGAAATCCTCTTCAACCATAATGAATGTATTATTCGGAAATACCTTTCTTCCTTTCCGTTTCGTGACAGGGGTATTCAAGTAAATAATTGCTACGGCAGAGAAAGGGTCTTTATAAAGTTTTATCAGATCGTCATAAGGTTTGATTTCAAACTCAACTGAGCTGTTATCATGTTCGAATCCTTTAATTTCACAAACTACACCTTCGGGTAAAATTTTAGCATACATTCCAATGAAATCAGATTTGCTATTTTCGCTTACGAAAGAGTGAATTTTATCGTAAGGGCGATTTCCTTTTATATTCCGAAAAGTTCTCCATGTCCTTTTGAGTAATATGGAATCATGAATGGCGTTAGTAAACCCGACAACAACAGAAAATCGGTTATTATTATCTTTCGCAGCTTTAGAATCAGAGGATTTCCGAATTCTTTTGTTTTTATAGACAAAACTCCCTGATTTAGTGGTTTTGAAGATTAAATCATCGATTTTACCGCTAACTTTACCGAGATACTGACCTTTTACACGTGCCATAGTTAAGAATATTAAAAATTATGCAAAAAATTGGGTTTTTTCGGAACCTGAACGCTGATTTGACGGCTGCTACACGGTTAAGGCATAGGCGAGTAATAGGTGCGCAACGGCTTAGCATGGTATGGACAAGGCATGTTAATGGGATGTTCATGGGATGTTTATGGGATGATAATATAACTAATATATTATAAAGGCAGTTAAGGTATGCTTCTTTTTTATAAATCTTAAGAAGCAAG